>OLNC01001056.1_pt1 | contig 18930 bp, 16 predicted proteins | sample 1672011 | NCBI WGS metagenome assembly OLNC01 (sample SAMEA3136636, study PRJEB25190) | human gut metagenome | biome: human gut; feature: human-associated habitat; material: faeces | place: Austria | collected 2013 | reverse complement strand
TCATCGAAAAACTCTGTATCGAAGCAAATGAACATCTTCCGGAAGACGTAAAATGTGCGATCAAAACATGCCGCGCATGCGAAGACGGAGAGATTGCCAAGGGTATCCTTGACAATATTATTGAGAATTTTGATATTGCAGATAACGAGAACGTGCCGATCTGCCAGGATACAGGAATGGCATGTGTATTCCTTGAAATAGGACAGGATGTACATTTTGTTGGCGGAGATCTCACCGATGCGATCAATGAAGGTGTACGCCGCGGATACGACAAAGGATATTTAAGAAAATCTGTAGTAAAAGACCCGGTACGCCGTGGAAACACAGGGGACAATACACCGGCTATGATTTACACAGAAATCGTTCCTGGCGATAAAGTTAAGATCACAGTAGGACCGAAAGGTTTCGGAAGTGAGAACATGAGTCAGATCCGTATGTTCAAACCATCCGCAGGATTGCAGGGAATCAAGGACTTTATCCTTGAAGTAGTAGAGACAGCAGGTCCTAACCCATGCCCTCCAATGGTAGTTGGCGTTGGTATCGGCGGTACATTTGATAAATGTGCGCTTCTTGCAAAGAAAGCATTGATGAGACCACTGGATTCCCAGAATCCGGATCCATTTTATGCAGACCTTGAGAAAGAAATGCTTGAGAAAGTAAACAAACTTGGAATCGGACCGCAGGGATTTGGCGGAAAGACAACAGCTATCGGCCTGAATATCGAAACAATGCCGACTCATATTGCAGGTATGCCATGTGCAGTTAATATCAACTGCCATGTAACCCGCCATAAATCGGAGGTGATCTGAGATGGAAAGAAAGAAAATTACACTTCCACTTACTAGAGAGCTGGCAAGAACTCTCCATGCAGGTGATCAGGTATTATTAACAGGTACAATCTATACATCCCGTGATGCAGGACATAAGAGAATGTGCGAAGCCCTTGCAAAAGGTGAGAAAATTCCGTTTGATCCAACAGATGCAACGATTTACTATGTAGGACCTACTCCTGCAAAACCAGGCAAAGTTATCGGTTCCGCAGGCCCTACAACCAGCGGACGTATGGATGCTTATGCACCGACGATGATGTCAGTTGGAGCAAGAGGAATGATCGGTAAAGGTGCCCGTCTTCCGGAAGTAGTAGAAGCCATGAAGAAATATGACGGTGTATACTTCGGAGCAATCGGCGGTGCAGGCGCACTTCTTGCAAAATGTATCAAGAAAGCTGAACTCATCGCATACGAAGATCTGGGAGCAGAAGCACTTCGTAAATTATATGTAGAGGATATGCCGCTTGTAGTTATCATTGACAGTGAAGGTAATAACCTTTATGAAGAAGGAAAAGCTGAATATCTCAAAGAACATGGAGATAAATAAATTAGCTGATATATAAAAAATAACTTCCATATGCTGTAGTGATATACAGTGTATGGAAGTTGCTTTATATAGTGAAAATAAACCGGATCAGAAAGCAGCAGTCTTTGTCTGCATCATATCCATCTGTTCTGGTGAATATTGGATTATATATATTGTATCCAATATATAAAAATCATATAGACCATAATATGAATTATATCTTTTACATTTGACCTATAAACGTATAACATAAATAGACGGTAAAAAAATAAATGCAGTTATCCCTACAGGTAATAACTGCAAATAAACTTGAACGGGGAAATCATGAAAGATCATAATCAACACGAGATACAGATGTCGGAAGCTTTCTTAAACAGTGCATTCCTGGCACTGTCAGGAGGTTTTCAGGACGCCTATACCTATAATGCAAGAAACGAAGTATTCTGTAATGCCCAGACAGGAAACGTTGTGCTTATGAGCCAGCATTTCATGGCAGGGGAGCTGATGGCAGGACTGAGCTATTTCTTTCCTATAGTCTTCTTTGCATTTGGTGTATGGGTCGCAGAAAAAGTCCAGGCGAATTTTAAATATGCAAGGAAACTGCACTGGAGGCAGAGTATCCTTCTTGCAGAGATCCTGATACTGTTTGCAGTAGGCTTCATACCGACAGAATACAATATGCTGGCAAATGCCATGGCCTCTTTTGCCTGTGCAATGCAGGTACAGTCTTTCCGTAAAGTAAACGGCTATTCCTATGCAAGCACCATGTGTATCGGAAATCTACGCAGCGGTACCGCAGCCATATCAGGATATTTCCGTGAAAAGAAGCCGAAACAGCTGGAACAGGCGATGTATTATTTTGGAATCATCTTCATGTTTGCAGTAGGTGCAGGTATCGGTGGAAACTTATCCATTCATTTCGGAATCCGAATGATCTGGGTTTCCTGTGGATTCCTTACAGTCAGTTTCTTGTTGATGTTTGTTGAGAAGTATAAAAGATTCCATGAAGAACATGAACATAATTAAATATAAAAACGGATCCTGTCTGCAGGATTTTACACCGAGATAAAAAATGTCCCAGGAGCATATCAGAATATGACTCTGGGACATTTTTTATTGTGACAATATTTTTAGTTCAGTTCAATTTCTTCCAGCTCTTTTGATGGAAGCTTCTCCGTAGAAGAAGCCAGATAACTCTTTAATGCTTTGGCAGCTTTTGCATACGGTGCATTGGTTCCGGCACCTCCCATACATCCACCGGGACATGCCATACCTTCGATCATACATCCGTTTAACTTACCAACCTTTGCCAGAGTCAGCATCTTCTTACATTCTGCCAGACTCTCCGCATGTTCGATATGTACCGGTATATCCGGATAATATTCCTTTAAGCATGCTTCGATAGCACCTGCTACACCGCCTGCAACTGCATATCCACGGCCTGCAGCAGTAGCATCATGCAGACTGGATGACGGTTCCATAGCAGCCGGATCAATTCCTTTCGCATCAAACAGTCCCCATAATTCCTCAAAAGTGATGACAAAATCAACATCACTTCGTACAGAATTACGCATAGCTTCCAGTTTCTTGGCTGCACATGGTCCGATAAATACAACATGTGCATTCGGATGTTCTTTCTTAATACTTCTTGCAGTAGCGACCATAGGAGTCAGCTCCTGGGAGATATTATCGATCATGGTCGGGAACTGCTTCTTTGCAAGCATGGACCAGGAAGGACAGCAGGAAGTGAGAAGAAATGGAAGATTACCTGTAGCAACCTCCTTTGCATAATGATGAGCTTCGCTGATGGCACCGATATCAGCACCAAGTGCAACCTCATATACTTTGGTAAATCCAAGTGCTGACAGTGCTGCATGGAATTTGCCCGGAGTTACCGCATCTCCAAACTGGCTGATATAGGCAGGTGCGATCTCTGCAATGATCTCAGTTCCTTCACGAAGTGCATGAGCCAGCTGGAAAATCTGGGACTTGTCAGAAATAGCTCCAAACGGACAGCTTACCATGCACATACCGCAGGAAACACATTTCTTATTATCAATCTGTGCACGGCCAAGTTCATCACTTCCAATTGCCTTTACACCACAAGCTCGTTCACACGGACGTTCTTTATGAGAAATAGCATCATATGGACAGACAGATTTGCATTTTCCGCATTTCACGCATTTTGTCTGATCAATATGAGATTTGCCGTTTACCATAGAGATTGCACCCTTTGGACAAGCCTGCATACATGGATGAGCCACACATCCTCTGCACATATTGCTTACCTCATACATATTAGGAGGACAGGCAGAACAGGCAGATGGGATAACCTGCATAAGCGGCGGTTCATAATATTTCTCATCAATATTGGAAGCTTCCACTCCATCAGTCAGATGAACTGCTTTATTCTCTGGACGAAGAGAAAGACCCATGGCCAGTCTTACACGCTCACTGGCAACTGCACGTTCACGGTAGATACTCTCACGGTACTGGGCCCGTTCCTGTACGATATTATACGGGATAGATTCAATATCATGGATCAGAGTATCATCGGTAGATTCAAAACCAAGTTTTGCCACTTCGGTGAAGATCTTTCGGCGAATCTGTTTTACTGGGGTATCAAGAGTTCTCATATTCTTTTGTTATCTCCTATAAATTTATTTCCGCGCTCTTTTAACGATAAAAATATATCAAAAAAGGAAGAAAATGTCATGTTTTTTATTTAACACACTTGTTAAAGAAATTGCGCATTTTTTACATGTAATTCAATGTAAAAATGAATTATATGTAAAAAATATCAAATAAATTCAGAAAAATGCAAATATGGTGTTGTGGAAAATGCATGCATAATGTATAATACAGACAGCACATATGTAAAAAGTGACTAAAACAAAAAATGCGGAGAGGTAAAAAACTAATTTTAAGGAGGGAACCGAATGTTAGACCAGTCTTATTACAAAAAAACGGATGAGATTATCGAACACTACGGACGAAAAGCGGCATCACTGATCCCGATCATGCAGGATATTCAGGCTGAATACCGCTATCTGCCGGGTGAACTGCTCACTTATGTGGCAAAAGAAATCGGAGTAAAAGAGGCGAAAGCCTACAGCGTAGCCACATTCTATGAGAACTTTTCCTTTGAGCCGAAAGGAAAATATGTCATTAAAGTCTGTGATGGTACAGCCTGCCATGTAAGAAAATCCATGCCTGTAAAAGAGGCGTTAATGAAAGAACTGGGATTAAGTCATAAGAAACATACCACAGATGATATGCTTTTTACAGTAGAGACCGTATCCTGTCTTGGTGCATGCGGACTTGCACCGACACTGACTGTAAATGATGAAGTACATCCTAAAATGACACCTGAGAAAGCAGTTGAACTTTTGAACGAATTGAGAGGTGAGTGCGTATGAGTATTAAGAGCAGGGACGACCTGTTAAACAAACAGGCAGAGGTAAATGAACAGATCAAATCCTACACCTGTCGCGTTCTTGTCTGTTCAGGGACAGGATGTATCGCATCCGGTGCCCAGAAGATTTATGATGAGATGGCAACACTCTGTGAGAGAATTGACGGCGTAACCGTTGAGATGCAGAAAGACGTGCCTCATGTAGGCGTAGTCAAAACAGGATGCCAGGGCTTGTGCGAACTTGGACCTCTGATGAGAATCGAACCGTACGATTATCAGTATGTACATGTACAGCCGGAAGACTGCAAAGAAATCGTAGAGAAAACTATTCTGGAAGGTAAACCGGTAGAGAGACTGTTCTATAAGGATCATGACACTGTCTGTCCACATCCGGATGACATTCCGTTCCTGAATCAGCAGACACGTATCGTTCTGGAAAACTGTGGTAAGATTGACGCAGAGTCCATTGATGAATATATCGCAGTAGGTGGCTATCAGGCCCTTGCAAAAGTAGTGGGAGGAATGACACCTCAGGAAGTAATTGATGAAGTAAGCAAGTCTGGTCTTCGTGGTCGTGGCGGTGCTGGTTTCCCAGCAGGAAAGAAATGGTCTCAGGTTGCACGTCAGGCAGAGAAGATCCGTTATGTAGTATGTAACGGTGATGAGGGTGACCCTGGTGCATTTATGGATGGTTCCGTAATGGAAGGTGATCCATATAAGATGATCGAAGGTATGACCATTGCAGCTTACGCAGTAGGCGCAGAAGACGGTTATATTTATGTTCGTGCTGAATATCCTCTTTCTGTAAAGAGACTGAGAATGGCGATTGAACAGGCGGAAAAATACGGCCTGTTAGGTGATAATATTTTAAATTCCGGCGTAAACTTCCATTTACATATCAACAGAGGTGCCGGTGCTTTCGTATGTGGTGAAGGTTCTGCTCTTACCGCATCTATTGAAGGAAACAGAGGTATGCCTCGTGTAAAACCACCTCGTACTGTAGAGAAAGGTCTGTGGGGTAAACCTACAGTTCTTAATAACGTAGAAACTTATGCCAATGTACCGAAAATCATTCTTGAAGGAGCTGACTGGTTCCGTACCATCGGTACAGAGGGAAGCCCTGGAACAAAGACATTCTCACTGACTGGTTCTATTGAGAATACAGGTCTGATTGAAGTACCTATGGGAACCACGCTCCGTCACATTATCTATGATATCGGCGGCGGCTTAAAGAGTGGTGCTGCATTTAAGGGTGTTCAGATCGGTGGTCCGTCCGGCGGATGTCTGATCCTTGACCAGTTAGATGCACCTCTTGACTTTGATTCTGTTAAGAAGTTAGATGCGATCATGGGATCCGGCGGTCTGGTAGTTATGGACGAGAATACCTGTATGGTAGAAGTTGCCAGATTCTTCATGAACTTTACTCAGCGTGAGAGCTGTGGTAAATGTGTTCCGTGTCGTGAAGGTACCAAGCGTATGCTTGAGATCCTGGAGAGAATTGTAGCAGGAAAGGGCGAGATGTCCGACCTGGATGAACTGGAAGAACTTGCAAACATGGTTCAGAACATGGCTCTGTGCGGACTTGGAAAGAGTGCACCTCTTCCTGTAATCAGTACTCTCAAACGCTTCCGTGATGAATATGAGGAACATATCCGTGATAAGAAATGCCGTGCGAAAGTATGTACAGCACTTCGTCAGTTCCACATTAACCCTGAATTCTGTATTGGCTGTGGCAAATGCGCGAAGAACTGCCCGGCAGGTGCGATCTCAGGTAAGATTAAACATCCACATCACATTAACAACGATATCTGTATCAAATGCGGTGCCTGCAAAGACAACTGTAATTTTGATGCTGTATACGTGGAAGCATAGAAGGGAGGATACACTATGGGCCATATGATAATTGACGGTAGAAAGGTAGAATTTACCGATGAAAAAAATGTCCTGTCTGTCATCCGCAAGGCAGGGATCAATATTCCGACACTGTGCTACCACTCAGAGGTATCCACTTTTGGTGCCTGTCGTTTATGTACAGTAGAGGACGACAGAGGCAAGACGTTTGCTTCCTGTTCCGAAGAACCAAGAGATGGAATGGTGATCTATACCAACTCCGGACGCATCAAGAAATACAGAAAACTGATCGTTGAGCTGCTTCTGGCAGCACACTGCCGTGACTGTACAACCTGTGTAAAGAGCGGCGAATGTATCTTACAGGAACTGGCACACCGTCTTGGAGTTCAGAATATCCGTTTCGAGAATACCAGAGAACTTCATGAACTGGACACAAGTTCCCCGTCTCTGGTACGTGACCCGAATAAATGTATCCTCTGCGGCGATTGTGTACGTGCCTGTGAGGAACTTCAGGGAATCGGTGCATTAGGCTTTGCATTCCGTGGAACAGAAGCTATGGTAATGCCGGCATTCAACAAAAAGATCGCAGAAACTGAGTGCGTAAACTGTGGTCAGTGCCGTGTATACTGCCCGACAGGTGCAATCTCCATTAAGACTCATATGGATGAGGCATGGGAAGCACTTGCTGACCCGAATATCCGTGTAGTTGCACAGGTTGCTCCGGCAGTACGTGTTGCAGTAGGTGACCATTATGGACTTACCAAGGGTAAAAGCGTTATGGGCAAGATCGTCAATGCACTTCACAGAATGGGATTTGATGAAGTTTACGATACCTCTTTCAGTGCCGATCTTACCATTATGGAAGAGAGTGCGGAGTTCCTTGACAGAATTAAGAAGGGTGAGAAACTTCCGCTCCTTACATCCTGCTGTCCTGCATGGGTGAAATTTATCACAGACCAGTACAAAGATTACATCCCGAATCTTTCTACCTGCCGTTCTCCACAGGGAATGCTCTCTGCAGTTATCAAAGAGTACTTCCGTGATCCGGAACATGCGGGCGGTAAGAAGACAGTTATGGTTTCTATTATGCCATGTACAGCCAAGAAAGCAGAAGCAGTCCGTCCGAACAGCTTCACAGACGGCGAACAGGATACAGATATTGTTATCACAACAACAGAGCTGCTCCGCATGATCGACAACTTCGGTCTTGACTTCGCAACTCTGGATCCGGAAGCATGTGATATGCCGTTCGGCTTCGGCTCCGGCGGTGGTGTTATCTTTGGTGTTACCGGTGGTGTTACAGAGGCAGTTCTCCGCCGTCTGACTCCGGATCACAGCAAAGAAACCATGCATGAAATCGCAGAGTGTGGTGTTCGTGGAGAAGAGGGAATCAAAGAATTCACAGTTCCTTATGAGGGAATCGACCTTAAGATCTGTGTTACCAGTGGTCTTGCAAATGCAAGAAAAGTTATGAATCAGGTTAAGAATGGTGAGAAAGAATACCATCTGATCGAGGTTATGGCATGCCGCCGTGGATGTATCATGGGTGGCGGACAGCCTACAAGATCCGGTGACAGAACCAAAGCTCTCAGAGCTAAGGGACTGTACAATGCAGATAATACGACCATCATCAAGAAATCCGATGAGAACCCATTAGTTCTGGAACTCTACAACGGACTTCTGAAAGGCAAAGAGCATCATCTGCTTCACAACGAGTCTTATTAAAAATATCTGTTATATTAACAGTTAAAACATGTTCAAACGATAAATAGTGAACAGGTCTTATGGTGTATATTTACATTATAAGGCCTGTTTTTATGTTATCAAATTCCTCCTGAAGGATTACCAGACGGACTCCGAAAAATTTTACCGTGATCGAATATTCTGATATTCCCCTGCATATTTTATAACAATACATGTAGATTGTATGTAAATATGCAAGGGGGCTGTTATATGGAAAATTTTCAGGTATACCATGATATCCAGGCCCGCACAGGCGGGGATATATACATAGGTGTGGTAGGACCGGTAAGGACAGGAAAATCCACGTTTATACGAAGGTTTATGGAGCTTACAGCTCTCGCACAAATGTCGGAGAAACAGCAGGATGAAATCAGAGACCAGCTTCCATTGAGTGGTTCCGGGAAACTGATCACAACAGTAGAACCTAAATTTATTCCAAAAGAAGCTGTGGGGATCACATTAGATGGCGAACAGAAAGTGAATGTCCGTCTGATCGATTGTGTCGGATTTCTGGTAAAAGATGCAGCCGGGAATCTGGAAGACGGAAAAGAACGGTTGGTAAAAACCCCCTGGTCAGAAAAAGCAGTGCCATTTCCGGAAGCTGCAAAAATAGGAACACAGAAAGTGATCCGGGAACATTCCACCATCGGTCTTGTGATCACTACAGATGGAAGCTTCGGAGAACTGCCCAGAGAGAATTTCAGGGAAGCAGAAGAAAAGACCATACAGGAGTTGAAAAATCAGCAAAAACCGTTTCTGGTGCTTGTCAATTCCCAGATGCCCTACAGGGAAGAAGCTCTGAATACAGCTGCCGAGATCCAGGAGAAATTCCAGGTAACGGCGCTCACTGTAAACTGTGATCAGCTGAGAAAAGAAGACATCACACGGATTCTGGAAAAGGTCCTCTATGAATTTCCTGTAGGACAGATCCAGTTCTTTATTCCCAAATGGGTGGAGATGCTGCCCATGGATCATGAGATAAAACAGCAGCTGATTTCAGGAATCAGGGAAAAAATGAAAACAGCCAGACAGATCCGGGATATTACAGCACAGAATATGCAGATGGATAATCCCTATGTGCAGGATATCGTTTTAGAAGACCGGGGGCTTTCTGATGGAACTGTCCGTATCCGTGTCCGGATAAAAGATGAATATTATTACAAAATGCTCAGTGAATTAAGCGGAGTTGCCATGGACAGTGAATATGCACTGATACATACCATGCGGGAACTGGTGCAGATGAAAGAAGAATATGTAAAAGTACAGGCAGCCCTGGAAGCTGTCCGGGGAACCGGATACGGTGTAGTTGTACCGGAACTCAAAGAGATCGAAATTGCCTCCCCGGAAGTGATCCGGCAGGGAAATAAATTCGGAGTAAAGATCCGTTCCAAAAGTCCGTCTATCCATATGATCAAAACAAATATAGAAACTGAAATTGCTCCTATCGTAGGAACGGAACAACAGGCAAAAGATCTGATTGAATATATTGATGAGAGCAGCCAGAGAGGGGAAAGCATCTGGGAAACCAATATTTTCGGAAAATCCATCGAACAGCTGGTAGAAGACGGTATCCGCACCAAAATCGCAGCCATCAGTGAAGAAAGCCAGGTGAAACTGCAGGATACCATGCAGAAGATCGTAAATGACAGCAAAGGGGGACTGGTCTGCATCATCATATAAAATATGCTCCGATACCCAAAAAGAAGGTCCTGTACAGACCTTCTTTTTCAGGTTACGGCATCAATAGAAGGAGAAGAATCATCAGAATCTGCTGCTTTTTCTCCTTCAATGACAACTTTATTCGGCAGGCAGACAATAGTTCCCCCGTTTTCATCGATCGCTTTCTGCTTCATACAAAGGTGATCCGGGCAGGTGGCCGAGATCATGTGTGCTTTTCCATCCTTAATTTCACAGATATTTGTATCATTGATCTGGATGGTCTGATCTTTGACCAGAGAATAGGTTCCATATTCTTCTCCGTCCACAGTAATACGGACAGATCCATGGCTGCCCCTGTTCATGAAAGTCATCCCGCCCCACAACACAAGCGCAAGAACAAGGATCCCGCTTATAAAAATAAGTTCTTTTTTCTTCAAGGTAGTATTCCATCTTTCTGTTATAATATGAATGAATCATAACATGAACAAAAAAGAATAGCAACCTGTGGATGTTTGTGGTATGGTTAAACTAATAAAAAATATGAGACAGTATAACTAAGGAGGGGCTTTTCATGGGAAAATATATCATGGCACTGGATGCGGGAACAACCAGCAACCGATGCATTTTATTCAATGAAAAAGGAGAACGCTGCAGTGTGGCGCAGAGGGAATTTACCCAGTATTTCCCGAAACCAGGCTGGGTAGAACACGATGCAGATGAAATATGGGCAAGTATGCTGGGGGTAGCAGTAGAGTCAATGACCAAGATCGGAGCAGATGCTTCCCAGATTGCAGCCATCGGGATCACCAACCAGCGTGAAACTGCTATCGTATGGGACAAGAATACCGGAGAACCTGTTTATCATGCCATTGTCTGGCAGTGCCGCAGAACTTCCGAATACTGCGATTCACTGAAAGCTAAAGGCCTCACTGAGAGATTCCGTGAGAAAACAGGTCTTGTGATCGACGCCTATTTCTCTGCAACTAAGATCAAATGGATCCTGGATCACGTAGAAGGTGCCAGAGAAAAAGCAGAGAACGGCCAGCTTCTGTTCGGAACCGTAGAAACCTGGCTGATCTGGAAATTAACCAAAGGAAAGGTTCATGTCACAGATTATTCCAACGCTTCCAGGACTATGCTGTTTAACATTAATACTCTGCAGTGGGATCAGGAAATCCTTGATGAACTGGGCATACCGAAATCCATGCTTCCGAAACCAATGCCATCCAGCTGCGTCTATGGAAAATCCGATCCGTCTGTCTTTGGCGGAGCAATTCCTATTGCAGGTGCAGCAGGAGACCAGCAGGCTGCATTATTTGGCCAGACCTGCTTTGGCCCAGGGGAGGCAAAGAATACCTATGGTACCGGCTGTTTTCTGCTGATGAACACCGGAGACAAGCCTGTATTTTCAAAGAATGGCCTGGTCACTACGATCGCATGGGGACTTGATGGGAAAGTAACCTATGCACTGGAAGGTTCTATCTTTGTTGCCGGCGCGGCGATCCAGTGGCTGAGAGATGAACTGAAAGTCATTGATTCCTCTGAGGATTCAGAATACATGGCTAATAAAGTATCTGATACACATGGATGTTATGTAGTTCCTGCTTTTACAGGACTGGGAGCACCTCACTGGGATCAGTATGCAAGAGGCACGATCGTAGGAATCACCCGTGGTGTAAACAAATACCACATTATTCGTGCAACCCTGGAATCTATTGCCTACCAGGTAAATGATGTCTTAAATGCCATGAAGGCAGATTCCGGAATCAATCTTGCAGCATTAAAAGTGGACGGCGGTGCCAGCGCAAACAATTTCCTGATGCAGACCCAGGCAGATATTATCAATGCACCGGTCAACCGTCCATGCTGTGTAGAGACAACAGCCATGGGTGCTGCCTATCTGGCAGGACTGGCAGTAGGATACTGGAGCAGCAAAGAAGAAGTACGCCAGAACTGGTCTATTGACCAGAAATTTTACCCATCCATCACAGAAGAAGCCAGACATGAGAAGGTCAAAGGCTGGAACAAAGCGGTAAAATATTCTTATGGATGGGCAAAAGAAGATTAATTGCTTACATTTTATCAGCAAAGCTAAATAAAATTCAGTGTATTGACAACCTGACAGGGATGGTGGTACGGTAATACAGTAATTCCGGCAGATACCGGAAAAATATTCCGATCTACATCTGTACAGACACAGATCCGGAAGTTTTAACAAATTACATAAGAATATTGAGGTGCGAAAAAATGCAGGAAATGAAACCAATCAAAGAAGGTAAAGTACGTGAGATTTATGACAACGGAGACAGCCTGATCATGGTAGCAACAGACCGCATCAGCTGCTTTGATGTTATCCTGAACAATCAGGTAACAAAGAAAGGAACTGTACTGACTCAGATGTCCAAATTTTGGTTTGACATGACACAGGACATTCTGCCGAACCACATGATTTCTGTAGATGTAAAAGATATGCCTGAATTCTTCCAGCAGGAGAAATTTGATGGAAACAGTATGATGTGCCGCAAGTTACAGATGCTGCCGATCGAATGTATTGTACGTGGTTACATTACAGGAAGCGGCTGGGCAAGCTACAAGGAGACTGGTAAAGTCTGTGGTATCACATTACCGGAAGGCCTGAAGGAATCTGACAAACTTCCTGAGCCGATCTATACTCCGTCTACAAAGGCTGAGATTGGTGATCATGACGAGAACATCTCCTATGAGCAGAGCATCGCTCACCTTGAGAAATACTTCCCTGGCAGAGGAGAGGAATTAGCTGCAAAACTTCGTGATAATACAATTGCACTTTATAAGAAATGTGCAGAATACGCATTAAGCAAAGGAATCATCATCGCAGATACGAAATTTGAGTTTGGTCTGGATGAAGATGGAAACATGGTGATCGGCGATGAGATGCTCACACCGGACAGCTCCCGTTTCTGGCCTGCAGAAGGCTATGAACCAGGACATGGCCAGCCATCCTTTGACAAACAGTTTGCCCGTGACTGGCTGAAAGCCAACCCGGATAATAACTGGACTCTTCCACAGGAGATCGTGGACAAGACCATTGAGAAATATCTCCAGAGCTATGAAATGCTTACAGGTAAGAAGCTGGGAGAATAATTTCTGAGAGTCCGGCCGGATCAGGCAGGATGCCTGACGCAAACATTAAATATGAAAACTGTCGTAGTCTAAGGCTATGACAGTTTTTTTATGTCATAGAAAATTACTCCGTAATGTTCCAATGGCATAAAAAAAGCCCTCCGGGCAGGATCGCACTGCGTCGGAGAGTCCTGCCTTCAGATACTTTTTATATAAAATAAAAGGAATATATAGAAAATACAGTCATATTCTGATATAATTAGTGAGACAGAAAAAAGTTACTAAAATGAAAGAAGGAGAATATCAAAATGAAAAAAATGAAACTGTTGTTAGGAGTGGCAGCAGCAGTGTTTATGTTGGCTGCTCCTGCATCTGCGAAAGCTGTTGAAGTTCCTGCTGTATCTTCTTACAGCGGAGAAACTGTTTCTGCACAGGCAGTGAAACATGGTCTTATTATAAAAGGAAATAAGATCACCTACTGGTACAAAGGCAGACAGGCGAAAAACTGCTGGAAGAAATGGGAAGGCAACAGATATTACTTTAACCGGAACGGAAATGCAGTAAGAGGCGGTGTCAGAATCAAGACTGGAAATACATATGTAACCTACGTACTGGATGAAAATGGCCGCCAGATTACGGACAAGACCAACCGGATGGTGACAGTAAACGGGAATCTGTATTATATTACATCCAAGTATGGACGTGCAGCAACCGGATATTTTATTTACAAAAATAACCTGTACTATGCAGATCCCAAAGGCAGATGCTACAAGAACCGTTCCAGAGAAAACGGCCAGCTTCAGTTTGGATCCAACGGAAAAGCAAAAAGAAACTATGATGCCCTGTTAAAAATGAGGGTAATGACCATTGTATCACGAATTACCAACTCCAATATGACCAAGAGTGAGAAGCTGGGAGCCTGCTGGAATTATGTAGTGAGCAATTTCTACTATGGTGGTCCTGACCCGAACCTGAATTCAACAGGATGGGCAAGAAGCGAAGCCCTGAGAATGCTGAGCAGCGGTTACGGTAACTGTTATGGATTCTCCTGTACCTTTGCAGCACTTGCCAGGGAAGTAGGTTATTCTCCGTATATGATGTGCGGAAGAGTACCGGGAAGCAGAGACGGCGCAGCAGACGGATATACCCGCCACTGCTGGGTAAGGATCAATGGACTTTACTATGATCCGGAAGCGCAGTACGCAGGATGGATGAGAGGAGTGTACGGATACAGTTACTATCCCATCAGCCATCAGGTTCAGAAGGTTGTTTCCTTCAATAATCATTAATAAATCATTAATAAATCATTAATAAAAACAGAGATTACCTGTACCGGTTCATACTCACCGGTACAGGGTTTTTTCTATCAGAACCTCTGGGAAAGGGAGGCAAATACAGATTGTCAGATATAGAAATAATACCTGCTTCTGAAATGCTGCTGAAGATCCGAAATACAGAATCTGTATCCAGAAAAGAACTGGAGATGATTCTCAACACAGAAGATGAGGCTTTTGTGCAGGAACTTTACAGACAGGCAAGGGAAACCGCCCGGGAATATTACGGAAATCAGATCTATATCCGTGGTCTTATAGAATTTACCAGCTATTGTAAGAATAACTGTTATTACTGCGGAATCCGCTGTGGGAACAAGAACGCACAGCGCTACCGCCTTACAACAGATCAGATCATGGAATGTTGTGAAACCGGATGGAACCTGGGATTTCGAACGTTCGTCCTGCAGGGAGGAGAAGACCCCTGTTACACAGATGAAAAAATCTGCCAGATCGTCCGCCAGATCAAGGAGAAATACCCGGACTGTGCAGTGACATTATCAATTGGAGAGAAAAGCAGAGAGAGTTATGAAGCATATTTTGAAGCAGGAGCAGACAGATATCTTCTTAGACATGAAACAGCAAATGAGAAACATTACAGGAAACTCCATCCTGAAGAAATGTCCCTTTCTTATCGGAAAAATTGTCTGAAAATTCTGAAAGAGATAGGATATCAGACCGGCTGCGGATTCATGGTTGGATCTCCGGGACAGACCATAGATACCTTATATGAGGATCTGATGTTTATAAAAGAACTGAATCCTCAGATGGTCGGAATAGGCCCTTTTATTCCCCATCAGGATACTCCTTTCAGGGCAGAACCTGCCGGTACACTGGAAATGACCCTGCGGTTGTTGGCTGTTATCCGCCTGATCCAGCCTGGAGTACTTTTGCCGGCGACTACTGCACTGGGAACTATTCATCCCAAAGGCAGGGAAAAGGGAGTTCTGGCAGGAGCCAATGTGGTTATGCCTAATCTTTCTCCTGTAGATGTCAGGGATAAATATAAACTGTATGATAATAAAATCTGTACAGGTGATGAGGCAGCAGAATGTAAGGCATGTATGTCAGCCAGAATGAAGAGCATAGGTTACGAAGTAGTAACAGACAGAGGTGACTACAAAGGTTAAAACTAATCAGAAAGGACGAAATCCTATGGCAGTAACATTAAATGAAACACCTTCTGCAAACCGTCTGCACATCGGAATCTTTGGGAAAACAAACAGTGGTAAATCTTCATTTATCAATGCTTTTTCCGGCCAGAAAGTTTCCATTGTGGCAGATATTGCAGGAACAACTACAGATCCTGTATATAAGCCCATGGAAATTTATCCTCTGGGTCCCTGCGTACTCATTGATACAGCGGGATTTGCTGATGAGGGGGAACTTGGAGCTCTCCGCATGGAGAAAACGAGACTGGCAGCACAGAAAACAGATGCGGGGATCATTCTTTTTTCCGGAAGGGATATGAAGGAAGAACTGGACTGGTTCCGGTATTTCAAAGAAAAAAACACCCCGGTGATCCCGGTGCTCAGTAAAGCAGATACATATGAACAGGAAGAAAAATCTTTTCTGATCTCACAGATAAAAAAAGAAACCGGAGTAACCCCATGCTGTATCAGCTCTGTAACAGGAGAGGGGATACAGGAAATAAAGGAAAACCTGACAAGATGTATACCGGAAGGGTACGGAAACCGTATGATCACAGGCAATCTGGTTTCTGCCGGTGATCTGGTTCTTCTGGTCATGCCTCAGGATATCCAGGCACCGAAAGGACGTCTGATCCTTCCACAGGTTCAGACTCTGCGAGAACTGCTGGATAAAAAATGCCGGATCATGAGTGTGACAACAGACCAGTTCACCGGAGCACTGGAAGTTCTGGCGACTCCGCCGAAACTGATCATTACAGATTCTCAGGTTTTCTCTTATGTATATGAAAGGAAACCTTCTGCCAGCATGCTGACGTCTTTTTCCGTACTTTTTGCAGCATATAAGGGAGATATTCATTATTATGTGGAAGGGGCGAAAGCCATTGATACTCTGCATGCAGATTCCAGGGTGCTGATCGCAGAATGTTGTACCCATGCACCGCTGCAGGAAGATATAGGAAGAGTAAAAATCCCCCGTATGCTGAAAAAACGTTTCGGGGATACGCTGACAGTAGACCTAGTAAGCGGGACAGATTTTCCGGAAGATCTCACAGGTTATGATCTGGTAATCCAGTGCGGGGCATGCATGTTTAACCGGAAATACGTCATGTACCGGATCGACCGGGCAAAAAAGCAGCAGATCCCTATGACTAATTATGGTGTGGCGATCGCACATTTAAGCGAGATTCTTCCGTATGTGAAGGTTCCGGAATAAGAAATGGTTTCGCTGAATAAGAATGACCTCCCAGATAAACTGCAAGCAGTTTATCTGGGAGGTCATTCTTATGTATACCTGTTGGATCTGATATAAATATAAGATTCCCTATCGGATTACAAGAAAATATAAAAATGCAGAATAGTATTGACAATTTTCGAATGTTAGTTTATACTAACTTACAGTTAGCATAAAACAACTTTATAATGTAACTGATAAAAGCAATGATGCAGCATATCTGATCCCGGAAAGGGTCAATATAACAATTATCCGTATAAAATACAACATTCTGTGAAAAGCAGAATGCAAAAGAACAGGAGGAATTTTTTATGAGTATTGTAATCGTAGGTGGTCATGACCGTATGGTAGCCCAGTATAAAAAGATCTGTAAGTCATACAAATGCAAATGCAAGGTATTTACCCAGATGGAGGCAGATTTCAGTAAGAAGATCGGATGTCCGGATCTTTTGGTACTTTTTACAAACACAGTATCCCATAAGATGGTGAAATGTGCATTAGATGAGGTGGGAGCGTCCACCGATATTGTAAGATGCCATACAAGCAGTAAAAATGCACTGAATGGAATCCTTGAAGCACACTGTTGTTAAGCAGATTGTTGAAAATGTTTCAAAATGAAAAAAAATTCCGATAAAGTTATTGACATCTAACCTAAATTAGGATAAACTAACGCCATGATAAATGATAAAGAAAATGTTTATCACTAATTTAATGCAAAGGAAGGGATGACAAAATGCCGTTATCAATGGTTAATGCAGGAGAGCCTTATACCATTAAGAAGATCGGAGGGAAAGAAGAAGTCAGAAGACATCTTGAAAACCTTGGTTTCGTAGTGGGAGGCGTGGTCACAGTTGTTTCCGAGATCAACGGAAGCCTGATCGTTAATGTCAAAGATTCCAGGGTTGCCATTGGAAAGGATATGGCAAATAAAATTATGGTCTGATCCATAATTTCTTCCTGAAAAAACAAGTTAAAAATTCTAGGGAAAGAAGGGAAAGAAACTTGAAAACATTAAAGGATATTCCTGTTGGGAAAACTGTTAAAGTTCAGAAACTTACAGGAGAGGGCCCGGTAAAGAGAAGAATCATGGATATGGGAATTACAAAGGGCGTTGAGATCTTCGTAAGAAAAGTTGCTCCGCTGGGTGACCCGGTTGAAGTAACAGTAAGGGGATATGAGCTGTCCTTACGTAAAGCAGATGCAGAAATGATTATCGTAGAATAATTTTTTTAGCATTATGTTAGAACGTTCTAACAATTAGGGTATTCTAATTGGAAACTTCCGATCAGGTATCTGATGCAGAACATTCTGACACAATGAAATGATATCTAAAAAGAGGAGAGAGATTATGTCAGTAAAAATTGCACTCGCAGGTAACCCGAACTGCGGTAAAACGACATTGTTCAATGCACTGACCGGATCTAATCAGTTCGTAGGTAACTGGCCAGGTGTAACAGTTGAGAAAAAAGAAGGTAAGCTGAAAGGACATAAAGATGTCATCATCACAGACTTACCTGGTATCTATTCTTTATCACCGTACACACTTGAAGAAGTAGTTGCAAGAAATTACATCCTTCAGGAAAAACCGGATGCGATCATCAATATCATTGATGGTACAAACATCGAGAGAAACCTTTATCTTACCACTCAGATCCTGGAACTTGGTATTCCGGTGATCATGGCTATCAACATGATGGATATCGTGGCTAAGAACGGTGACAAGATACATATTGATAAATTGAAAAAGAAATTAGGCTGTGAAGTTGTTGAGATTTCCGCACTGAAGGGAACCGGAATCACAGAAGCGGCAAATAAAGCAGTATCTATCGCACAGAACCATAAGAAAATGGTTCCTGTACATGAATTCTGCGATAAGGCTGAAGAAGTGATCAGTGCAGTAGAAGATAAGCTTTCCGGAACTGTAGCTGAAGAGCAGAAGAGATTCTTCGCTATCAAACTTCTCGAAAAAGATGATAAGATCGCAGAGCAGATGAACAGATCCATAGATGTATCTGCTGAGATCAAAGAAATGGAAGATGAGTTTGACGACGATACAGAAAGTATTATCACAAATGAGAGATATGTTTATAT
>OLNC01001051.1_pt1 | contig 19001 bp, 19 predicted proteins | sample 1672011 | NCBI WGS metagenome assembly OLNC01 (sample SAMEA3136636, study PRJEB25190) | human gut metagenome | biome: human gut; feature: human-associated habitat; material: faeces | place: Austria | collected 2013 | reverse complement strand
TCGGGGTACAAATACTTGTTTTGTATTTCGATTACAATATATCACAGAGAATAACCTTTGGAAATATTTTTTTGGTACAGAGATTTGCAAAATAATTGTGCTTCGAGCACAAAAATGGTATTCTAAATAGAAAGGAGGGCGGAAAATGGCAGTAGAATTACAGTATTTGTATCATGAAATCCGGCCAGAGTACGAGGTGAAGCTTCATACAAAGTCCTGTTTTGACCGGAAGATCAGTTGGGTTCATATGGTGGAAGGAAGCGAACATGCAAAATTTTTGTACGGGGATGAACTGGTATTTAATTCGGGACTGAATTACAACTCCGAGGAATGGCTGGAGGAATTTCTGAGGGCTATGGACCGGGCGGGAGCTGGCGGTGTGATCCTGGCACTGGAGGAGGGGAAGGTATTTCCGCAGAAGGTGATCGACTGGTGTAATGAGCGAAGATTCCCGCTGTTTTCCGCATCAGGAAATACGCCGTATATTGATATTATGCGCAAATTTTCAGAGATCCTGCTGAAAAATGAACAGAGGGAGACAAACCTGATCGCGGCGCTGAAGAATGCCATATTTTATCCGGATAATGAAGAGCTTTATCTGAACCATCTGGAGCGGAACGGGTTTTCCAGGGACAGTTCCTATACGGTGATCATCATAAGCTGCCACACTTACGATACGGAAAAAGGGAACGAGCTTCTGGAAGCGATTCAGAGAACCCTGCATTTCCGTCTGAAGAGAACCATCGTGTACGAAGAGGAGGGAAGACTGATCGTTCTGGCGGCCGGTTACCGGGGAGAATGGCTGCAGAAGGAATTTTATGAGCTGTGCCGGGAGGATCCGAATCTTTATATTGGTGCGGGAACCACGGTAAATCGTCTGAAAGATATTCACCGCTCCTATGAAAATGCGTATACAGCCTATCAGCTTACAAAGACCACCATCCCCAAAAATTTTCTGGTGTACGATGAACTGGGGATTTATAAGATTCTTACTGACATTAAGGATCCGGGGATTTACCCGGATTTTGTCGAGGAGGTACTGGGGAAGCTGGTTGCATATGACAAAGAGCAGGGAACAGACTACATGAAAATTCTAAGAGCCTATTTTGAGAATGACTGCAGCACGATCTGTACCGCAAAGGCACTGTACTGTCATAAAAACACATTGACATATAAACTGAACACCATCAAGGAAGTATTGGGGTACGATATTTTGAATAATGAAAACCGGGTACGGATTTTGGTGGCGTTTTATATCCTTCAATTGGGGACGGGGGATTTTTAAAAATCCCCCGTCCCCAATTGAAGTTTTCCACGATTTTTGGGAAAGTGTGTGGATAACTATGGGGATAATTGTGATATAATGGTTGCATAAATGCAGAGATTCAATAGGTGATAACCTGTTTGGGAAAAGGAGGACAGACATATGAATGAAAATCGGGTAAAGAGGAACCGGCTGCTGGGAGATCGGGTGATCAGAGGACTGGAATCCCGGAATATGGAAGGGTATTATGCAGAGACAAAGGAGGAGGCGCTGAAGAAGGCGCTGGAATTAATTCCGGAGGGCAGCAGTCTTTCCTGGGGAGGATCGATGACGATAGCGGAAATCGGTCTGAAGGAGGCGGTATGTTCAGGAAATTACAAAGTTTATAATCGGGATGCGGCGAAAAATCCGGAGGAAAAAAGAGCGGCAGAGCTTGCGGCCTATGACTGTGACTTTTTCCTGACCAGCGCCAATGCGGTTACAGAAGACGGAGAGATGATCAATGTGGATGGCTTTGCAAACCGGGTGTCTGCAATTGCGGCGGGGCCCAGGACGGTATTGGTGATCGCGGGGATGAATAAGGTGGTCAAAAGCCTGGAAGATGCGTATTCCAGAGCAAGAAATGAGGCGGCTCCCATCAACACGCAAAGATTTGGCCTGGATACGCCCTGCTCAAAGAATGGAATGTGTTACGACTGCAAATCGCCGGACACTATCTGCTGCCAGATCCTGATCACGAGATTTTCAAAGATCAAGGGCAGGATCAAGGTTATCCTGGTAGATGAGGCGCTGGGGTTCTGATGATGAGCGGTTTTGTAAGAACGGAAATCAAACAATTTATGGACTGCTTTCTCCCTGTGCCTGTGACCGGGCAGCTGACCGGGGACTGCTGGGGTGCGGAACATGTCCTTCCAAGAGACCAGGATAACGGGCTGGAAGATAAAGTGCTGGGGGATCCTGCCATAACCGGAAAGGTGAATTATACATATTGGGACGGCACTATCCTGTATGATAAGAACGGCTGCTTTGGCCGGACAGCCTGGGAGGGCTGGGACATAATGTCTATGTATTCCGTCTCAGGGAAGATGATCCTGCAGGAGCGTACGCCGCTATTGCAAGTGATACACGTCCGGGAGATCTTTTTACCACGGATAATCTGGATGAAGGGAAATGGACGTACCGGGGATCGTTAAAGCTGGACCGGGGGCATTTCTTCCGGGCAAATATCTGTATCATCCTAAGACCGGACGGTGTTCATGAGCTGCTGAACAGAGACGGTCTCATCGCCCTGTGCGAGGGGAGTATTCTGGATACATTTCACCTGAGACATGAAAATATCTGGCCGGAAATAAAAGGTCTGCCAACGGAGAACATGGAGGATCCGGTACTTTGGTACAGCGGCGGGCTGTACCACTGCGTGGTGAATCAGTGGAGCGCCAGAACCGCCTTTTATATCATTTCGGAAAATGGAGTGGACGGCTGGAAGCTGGCGGATGGCATCGCCTACAGCCCTCTCCGTGATTTTATCAGATACGAAGATTCAGATGTGGTCAATAGATGGAATAAAATAGAGCGTCCCGGGGTATATTTAGAAGAGGGGGTTGTGAAGGCTATGACCTTTTCGGTACTGGATCTTCCCAAGGAGGAAGATAAAGGAAATGACGGCCATGCCAGTAAAGTGATCGTTGTTCCTTTCGACGGGGAAGCCCTGAACAGGTTCGCCAGAGAACAGTATTACGGAAAACAGAATCAAAAAGTATAAGAATCTTTTCATTGACGAAAGAGATGGAGTTTGCTATAATATGAGTGTTCCGCAGGAAGCGGAACACTGCGGCGCAGTAGCCAAGTGGTAAGGCATGGGTCTGCAACACCCTGATTCACCGGTTCAAATCCGGTCTGCGCCTTTTAAATAAGTACATTTTATAGAAGCTGAAGGAAATATTCCCTTCAGCTTTTTTTAGAACTTGTTTAGGAATCATTAAGCGGAAACTGAGAAAATTTAGGAGAAAACAAAACGCCGGGCGGATGCACCGGCAGAAAGATTGGGGAAAACTATGAAAGAGAGACAAAAGCTGACAAATATTTTGATTATTGAAGATGACGAGGATATCCGCGAGGGAGTGCGGATCCTGCTGGAGGGAGAGCAATACCAGGTACAGGAGGCGGAAAACGGGAGGAAGGGTCTGCAGCTGCTTACAAAAGATACAGATCTTGTAATTCTCGACATTATGATGCCGGGCATGTCAGGATTTAAAACCTGCGAGGAAATCCGGAAGATATCCTATGTACCGGTTCTGTTCCTGACAGCCAAATCTCAGGAGTCCGACAAGCTTCTGGGGCTGATGGCCGGGGGAGACGATTATCTGGCAAAACCCTTTTCTTATGCAGAGCTGCTGGGGAGAGTCAAAGCTCTTCTCAGGCGTTACCAGTTTTATAAAGGCAAGGAAGAGCCTAAAAAGATGGAGCAGGATTCCTTTATAGACCTGGCGGGCATCCGGATCAACGAATCTTTTAATGAGGTGTATGTAAGAGGCGAGGCGGTTGAACTGTCAGAGCTGGAGTATCAGATCCTGCTGCTCTTGATGCGTCATCCGCGGAAAATATTTTCAGCGCAGAATCTTTATGAAAGCGTGTGGAATGAGCCCTATTTTTATAACTGCAGCAGTACGGTCATGGTACATATCCGGAGACTGCGGGTAAAGATCGAGGAGGATGCGCAGAATCCCAGACATATTGTGACAGTATGGGGGAAAGGATATCGGTTTGGAACATATGAGGAATAAACAGACATCGATCTATATGAGGCTGACCAGGCTGCTCTTGATGGCGGCATGCATTTCCGCTGTCTTTTTTGCCCTGCTTGATCTGGTGGAAGGACATGTGATCAGCCTTTATCTCAGGAATTCGGACTATATCGGACAAAAGAGACAGGAGCAGCTGGAAAGCCTTCAGGATTATATCACAGACCATAAGCTTTACAGTGAAAACATATATGAACTCCGGGGCTGGCTGAAAACCCAGCCGGCGGTAGCGCTGCAGATTTTTATGGATGGAGAGCTGATCTATGATTCCTATTTCCAGGAGGCGGACGGCAGCTGGGAAGTGGGCAGTGATGAGAATTCCCGGTCGGAGCATCTTAGCACGGTGGAGCTGGGAGATGGTGAAGCGGCAGTATTCTTAAGGGGCTTTTATGTCTATCATTTTTATACCTATGCCTTTATCGTAGAAATTATCCTGTCATCTGGCGTGTTCGTGCTGATCGTGCTTGCGGGGATCCAGAAGACGATCCGTTATATCCGCAGGCTGCAGTCAGAGATTGAGATCCTGGAAGGCGGAGACCTGGACTATTCTATTACCGTCAGCGGAAGAGACGAGCTGGCCTCGCTGGCGGCAGGACTGGATGCCATGAGAGTTTCCCTGAAAGAACAGATGGAGGAAGATGCAAAGCTGACGGCGGCATACCGAAAACTGGTAACAGAAGTTTCTCATGATCTGAGGACACCGCTGACCTCGCTGATGATCTATACAGAAATCCTGCGGCAGGGAGATATGGAAGACAAAGAGCAGCTGGAAAATTATATTGACAAGATCCACAGAAAAGCGCATCAGATCAAAATACTTTCGGATCATATTTTTGAATATTCTCTGGTCAGCGGTCGGGAAGAGGTTGAGCTGGAGGAGGCGGAGGATATGGGGCTGATCTTTTACGACAGCCTGTCTGAGATGGCGGCCTACTTAGAGCAACAGGGATATGGTGTGACCCGCAGGCTTCAGTGGAATGGCTGCAGGATACGGATCAACCAGGAATATATCAGCAGGATCCTGGACAATATTACATCAAACATTCTTAAATATGCAAGACAGGACGCCCCGGTCCAGATTGGAACAGTAAAGGCCGAGGAGGAAGAAGCTGCCGGAATCTATTTTGAGAACCGGATTGAAAAGGATGTGGATGACAGAGAAAGCACAAAGATCGGGATCCAGAGCGTGGAGAAGATGATGCAGAAGATGGGCGGCTACTGCCAGGTGGAAAAAGAAGAGGAGCTGTTTAAGATCACGCTGTGGTTTCCGGCGGTCAGGGAAGAGTAGGGAGGCTTGAAATCTTCCTGTCTGAAAATAAAAGGGAAAGGAACAAAAGCGTCCTTTCCCTGAATGTCTGTGTTTTATATGTATTATCTTCCGCGCAGTCTGGCGAAAAAGCCCTTCTTCTTCTGAGGGGTATCCAATGGACCGCGGATACCTTTGACTGCGGTGATATAGATGCCGCTGACGGTTGCCTTGACTTCCTTTTTCACTGGAATCAGTGGGAAGACCTCTGCATCACACATCAGAGTCATGATCTTCGGGCCTACCTTAGCCTTCACTACCGGCACCTTGGAGCGGCGCAGGTATTTTGGAGTGCTTTCCAGTACAATGGGAGGGAAATCGGCGTCTTTCAGACGCATCTTGCCCTTGTCGATGATCAGCATGGACATGGTCTGGGCCATGGCATCGATCTGCTCCTGCTGTTCTGCCTGCTTCTTTTCAGCTCTTTTACCCAAGAAATATAAAACGATACATGCAACGATTAATATTACCAATATCACAAGTAATACGATGGTTAACGTACTCACGACAGACCTCCTGTTCATTCAAAATTTCACGCCATTTATTGTATCATTGTTTCCGGACAAGTGCAAGAGATTTGCGATTATAGGGTTACTTTTCTTAAAAGTACAGCTATAATATATAAGGTAATCATTAAATAAAATTTAGCTGGGAGAGCAGAATGTCAGATAATATTTTAGAAATTTTTGCAACTTCATATATGTGGCTGCTGGAGCACATGTTTCTGATCAATGTTGTGTTCTCTTTCCTGATTATATTTTTTCAGAGGAAAAATCCAACCACAGTCTGGGCGTGGCTGCTGCTTTTGTATTTCATTCCGATTCTGGGGTTTCTCCTGTACATGATCCTGGGACAGAATTTCAGGAAGGAACGCATGTTCAAAATGAAAGAGATTGAAGGAGAGATCAAATATGCGGTCCGGCGGCAGGAGGAATCGATCTACCGAAAAAAACTAAGGCTTAGGGATCCGGAACTGGAACGGTTTAAGAGCCTGATCCTTTATAACCTGAATGAGGGAGAGGCCGTGCTGACGGATAATAACGATATCCGTATCTACACGGACGGAAGGGAAAAATTTAATGCGCTTCTAAATGAAATGGATCATGCAAGAAATTATATCCATATCCAGTATTATATTATCCGGAGCGATGAACTCTGGAAGGAGATTGAAGAGGTTCTCCTTAGAAAAGCAAGACAGGGCGTGGAGATCAGGATTCTGTTTGACAGCATGGGCTGCCGCGGACGCAAAGGAATGCACAAGGCAGACTGGGACAGACTCCGGAAAGCAGGAATCCAGGTGGCGGAATTTTTCCCGGCGGTGCTTGGCAAGCTGCAGCTTAGAGTGAACTACCGGAATCACCGGAAGATTGCGGTGATCGACGGACGGATCGGATTTGTAGGAGGTTTTAATGTAGGAAGGGAATATCTGGGAAAGGACCGGAAGTTTGGCTACTGGAGAGACACGCATATCTGCATCGAAGGTTCGGCGGTCACGTCCCTGGCGGTGCGTTTTGTGCTGGACTGGAACTATGCGGCCAGAGAAAATATTTTTCTGGAGGACCGGCTGTTTGAGATACCAACCTACGTAAGGAACGGGAGAGACCCGGTGCAGATCATCTCCAGCGGCCCGGACTCAAAAAGCCAGACCATCCGTAATAACTATCTGCGGCTGATCCACATGGCAAGAAAGAGTATTTATATCCAGACGCCTTATTTCATCCCGGACGATGATATAAAAAATGCATTGATCATAGCGGTAAAATCCGGGATCGACGTGCGGATCATGGTGCCCTGTAAGCCGGATCACCCGTTTGTGTACTGGGCGACCTATTCATATCTGGGAGAGATGATCGAGGCGGGAGCCAGATGCTATACCTACGACAATGGATTTCTCCATACAAAATGCCTGTGTGTAGACGGGCTGGTCAGCTGTATCGGCACGGCCAATATGGATATCCGGAGTTTTGCGCTGAACTTTGAGGTCAATGCGGTAATTTACAGCGCCAGGACAACGGAGCGGCTGATGGAGGCCTTTGAAAACGATATTCCCAAGAGCACATTGGTAACACGCAAAAAGTATAAGCAGAGAAGCCTTATGATCCGGACCAAGGAGCAGTTCTGCCGGCTGCTTTCGCCGGTGCTTTAACGGCTGCTGGCGGGATTCTTTTATGAAATATCTCTAAAAATACTAGGAAACCGGGACAAGATGTGCTATAACATAAGAGTGTATTTTTGATGATTTACGAGGTGTAAGATGAAAAAGAAATTAGTAATCATGTTGACAGGAGTTTTTGCGGCGTCTATGCTGCTGGCGGGATGCGAGGCAAGCAAGGGGCTGGAGACGGATGACCTGAAGATCACCCAGTATAAAGGCGTGGAAGTGGATGAAGTGGAGAAGCCGGATGAAGTTACGGATGAAGACGTGGATGCATCGATCCAGGCTACCCTGCAGACAAATGCGACGACTACTGAGGTGACCGACCGTCCGGTTCAGGAGGGCGATACGGCGACAATTGATTTTACCGGAAAGATTGACGGTGCAGAATTTGAAGGCGGTTCCAGCACGGATTATCCGCTGGTGATCGGTTCAGGATCTTTTATTGAAGGGTTTGAAGACAGCATTGTCGGTCACAATATCGGGGATACCTTTGACTGGAATGGAAAATTTCCGGATGACTACAGTAATGCGGACTATGCAGGAAAAGATGTGACCTTTACGATTACCGTGAAGGGAATCGGAGTAGAGGAAGTGCCGGAGCTGACAGATGATTTTGTACAGACCGTTTCTGAAGAATCCAAGACTGTGGATGAGTATAAGGAAGAAGTAAAGAAGCAGCTGGAAGATGAAGCTGAGACTACTTATAACGATACACTTCGTCAGGAAGTATGGCAGACCGTGCTGGACAATACAGAGGTGAAAAACTATCCGGAGGATGAAGTGACAGAGATGTCGGATTCTCTGAAGTCTCAGTATGAGAGTGCGGCAGAGTATTACGGAACGCCGGTGGAGGATTTCATCGAGACACAGATGGGTATGACCATGGATGAGTTTGAGGAGCAGGTAGACACGGCTGTCCGCAGCAGTATCAAAGAGACTATGATAACGGATGCGATTGCAAAGGAAGAGAAGATCAGCCCAAGTGATGACGAGTATAACAAGCAGTTCGAAGAAATGGCTGAATCCTACGGATACGAGGATGTGGATGCGCTGAAAGAAGCGGCAGAGGAAGATGATCTGAAAGAAATCGCACTGAACAACCTGGTAAAAGACTGGCTGGTGGAAAACTGTATCCAGGTAGCCGGAGAATAAAAAAATAAAAACAAGACGGCATGGCTGTAAAGAGCTGTGCCGTTTTTTGGGTATACCCGGCGGGTGGCCGCTGTGTTTGCGGTGCGCATACTTGTGCCCCGGCGGCGTGACTGTATATTAAAATAGAAAGAATGAAATGGAAAATAGTACTTGACTCTCCTCTTAGGGGAGGCATTATACTGAACACAGATTCGGATCAGGAAAGGGATAGCATATGTTTTCAATCGGAGAATTTTCCAAGACCTGCCAGGTCAGCGTCAAGACCCTGCATTACTATGATAAGATCGGGCTTTTAAAGCCGGTAAAGGTAGATGCGCTTACAGGATACCGTTATTACAGTCAGCCGCAGATGGAAGAAATGCTTCTGCTCCAGCGGCTGAAGCGGTATGGATTTTCCCTGGAGGAGATCCGGGGGATGCTGGCCTGCGGGGAAAAAAGGGAGCTCTTTTCAAAACTGCTGCAGCAGAAAGAAAAATTATTGCAACAGAAGCAGGAGACGGAACAGGTTTTAAGAGAGCTGTCCGCTCATCTGCTGGACTTTGAAAGGACAGGTGATATTATGGGATATCAGAAGGGCTATGAAATCCAGGTGGTCGAGGTGCCTGAGCGCAATGTGATCGCGTCGCGCCAGAATATGAGCGTAGATGAATTCGGAAAATATTATGAGAAACTTTATCAGAGGGTGCCGGAAGAAAAGGTGACGCCAAATGGTATGGTAGGGGCAGTCTATTATGACAAAGAGTTCAACCGCGAGTGCAGTGATATCGAGCTGGTGGTAGGGATCCGTGAGAGGGAAAAGGCAGACAGGACCATCGAGAAGGGGCTGTGTGCCAGAACTCTGCACCGCGGCGCTTATTCCACGCTTTCAGAGGCCTATGCGGCGCTGGTGACCTGGATCGGGGAAAACGGATACCGGTGCAGCGGGGCACCGTATGAATTTTATCTGCGGACACAGTTTGACGGGCTCTCGCCGGAAGACTGGGAAACAGAAATATTTTTCCCAATTGAGAAAAAATAGTTCATTGGGGACGGGGGATTTTTAAAAATCCCCCGTCCCCAATGACGTTTGGGTCTTCTCAAATCCGGTCAATGGAAGTAGAATGAAAAGGGATTTAGAGGAGGAAAATGTCATGAGACCCGTGATTGAGATTGAAAATCTAACAAAATATTATGGAAAGCACAGAGGGATCGAACACTTGAATCTGGTTGTGGATGAGGGCGAATTCTTTGGATTTATCGGGCCGAACGGAGCGGGAAAGAGTACTACGATCCGCACGATACTGGGGCTTTTGAGACCGCAGGAAGGTAGCGTGAGGATCCTTGGCAGGGAGCTGGGAGCCGGAGGCGGCAGCAAAAGCTGAGCGGGACGCGAAAAGATCCGGAAAGGACTGTTAAGAGAGATCGGATACATGCCCTCGGAAGCTTTTTTCTACAGCTGGATGAAGGTGGAGGATGTGCTGAAGTTTTCAGCATCCTTTTATGATAGGGACTGTAGTGAAGAACGTGGACGGCTTTGCGAGCGCCTGAAGCTGGATACACGGAAGAAGGTGGATGAGCTGTCGCTGGGCAACCGGAAAAAGGTCAATATCGTGTGCGCGCTGCAGCACGGGGCGAAGCTTTATGTGCTGGATGAGCCGACCAGCGGTCTGGATCCTTTGATGCAGCGGGAATTTTTTGAGATCCTGAAGGAGAAAAACGAGTCAGGAGCATCGGTATTCCTTTCCTCTCATGTGCTTGGCGAGGTGGAACGGTACTGCCACCGGGCGGCGATCATTCGGGAGGGCTCTATTATTGCAGTGGATAGTGTAGACAAGATCCGCCGTTCCTCGGCAAGAAAGGTGACTGTCAGAGGCGTCAGTGAACTTCCAGGGATTTTCATGGAGAAGGCAGAGATTTTGGATGACGGCGTACGTTTCTTTTACCGGGGCGAAATGGAAAAGCTGATCGGGGCGCTGCAGGGACTTCCGATCCGGGATCTGACTATTACAGAGCCGGATCTGGAGGAAGTATTTCTTCATTTTTATGAGGGGGAATCAAGATGAATATTTTAAAAAATGAGATGCGTCAGGGACTGAAAGGACTGCTGCTGTGGGGACTGATCATCGGTGGGACCATTGTGCTTTGCGTGGCGCTGTTTCCGGATCTGAAAAAAGAGTTTGGAGATATGGTGGATGCGATGGCGGACATGGGCGGATTCGGAGCGGCGTTTGGCATGAATCAGCTGAATTACGGGGAGATAACCGGATTTTACGGGATATATGCGGGAAGTATGCTGGGGATCGGCGGCATTTTCTTTGCGGCTGTCCTTGGCACGGGAATCCTGGCAAAGGAAGAAAAAGAACATACGGCAGAGTTCCTGCTGACGCATCCGGTTACCCGGACGTCGGTGTTTTTTCAAAAGCTAGCTGCTATGCTGGTGCAGATTCTGCTGATGAACGGGATCGTAATTTTGTTGTCCCTGCTTTCCTTTCGGATTATTGGGGAAACTCCGGAGTGGAAAGGTGTGTGGCTTTTTCACCTTGCACAGCTGCTGATGCAGACAGAGATTGCCTGTATCTGTATGGGTATTTCGGCGTTTCTGAGAAAGGGTAGTGTGAGTATCGGGATCGGTGTGGCGGCGCTTTTATATTTTCTGGGGCTGTTTGGAAATATTACGGAAGAGGCGGAAAAGGTGAAATATATTACACCCTATGCTTATGCAGATGCGGCGGATATCCTGCCGGACGCGGCTTTAGACGGGACGTTGATCCTGATTGGGATGGGGTATGCGTTTCTGGGGCTGGCGATCGGATATGTGAAGTACCAGAGGAAGGATATGTATTAGGGAAGGTTGTACAAGGGAATGTTAGAACGTTTAAATACTGTGATTGAAAAGCATATGGCGTTTGTGACGCCGGCCTGCCTCGTCCTGGGCGTGGCTTTTCCTGAGATTGCGGGGAAAGGAGTGCCGCTGGTGCCGGTAATGTTTGCGGTTATGACATTTATCGGAGCACTGAAATCCAGTTTTCGGGATATTGCAGAAGTGTTTCGAAGGCCCTTCCCACTGCTTCTGTCCATGCTGATCCTTCATGTGGTCATGCCGGCGCTGGCCTGCGGCCTGGGGCATCTGCTGTTTGCGGACCAGGTGGATCTGATCACAGGAATGGTGCTGGAGTTTGCCGTGCCAACGGCCGTAGTGGGGGTGATGTGGGTTTCAATATACAAAGGAAATCAGCCGATGATTCTCTCACTGGTGGTCATTGATACGGTGCTGGCGCCCTTTGTGATCCCGGTTACGCTCCATGTTCTGATCGGGGCCAGAGTGAAAATGAATACAATGGAAATGATGCAGGAGCTTGTCTTTATGATTGCGCTTCCTGCGGTGCTGGCGATGTGTCTTAATCAGATCAGCCGTGGAAGGGTAAAGGAAACCTGGCCTCCGAAGCTGGCGTTTTTTTCTAAAATCTGTCTGGTGTTTGTAGTAGTATCAAACTCGTCAAAGGTGGCGCCCTACATACGCCATCTGACGTCAAGGCGTGTTGCGGTGGCTTTTTGTATCCTTTTGCTTGCGGGAACAGGATATCTGCTTGGATGGACTGTGGCTCATATACTGCGCATGGGACGCGGAAATGCGGTGGCGGTGATGTATGGTGCGGGCATGAGAAATATCAGTGCCGGCGCGGTGATCGCATCCGCATATTTTCCGGGCGAGGTGTTGTTCCCGGTGATGATCGGAACACTGTTTCAGCAGGTGCTGGCGGCATCCTTTGGCACCTGGATTTCACGGAAAAAAAGAGGAAGGGGAAAAGAAGGTATGAAGATCATTATCTCACCGGCTAAAAAGATGAATATAGATACAGATTCCCTGGCGCCGGAGACGAGCCCGGTGTTTTTGGACGAGACAAAAATTCTGCTTGAGTGGTTGAGGACATTATCCTATGAGGAATTGAAAAAGCTCTGGAATTGTAATGACCGTATTGCCTCACAGAATGATGAAAGGGTGCGGCATATGGATCTGGAAAAGGGGCTTACGCCGGCAATCCTTTCATATGAAGGAATCCAGTATCAGTATATGGCTCCGGCGGTATTTGAGGAAAAGGCCATGGTGTATATCCAGGAGCATCTGCGGATCCTGTCAGGGTTCTACGGGGTGCTGAAGCCGCTGGATGGTGTGACTCCGTACCGTCTGGAGATGCAGGCAAAGGTAAAAGCAGAGGATAAAAGAGATCTCTATGCGTTCTGGGGCGACAAGTTATACCGGGAAGTGCGGGGAGACGATCATGTGATCGTGAATCTGGCGTCCAAAGAGTATTCCCGGTGTGTGGAGGCGTATCTTCAGCCGGAGGACCGGTACGTTACCTGCGTATTTGGCGAGCTTGCCGGAGGCAGGGTCAAACAGAAGGGGACACTGGCGAAGATGGCCAGAGGAGAGATGGTACGGTTTATGGCAGAGAAGAATATACAGGATCCGGAAGGTATGAGGGAGTTTGACCGGCTGGGATACCGTTTCAGTGAAGCCTGCTCCCGGGAGGATGAGTATGTATTTCTCAAGACTTTTTAACAGGACGCAAGAGACAGAATATATGAGAGAGGGAAGGTGGAAGGAATGAGCCGGGTAAAATGTATCGCACTGGATCTGGACGGGACAACGCTAAACAGCAGCGGGGAGCTGAGCATAAGAATGGAAGCGGCTCTTTTGCAGGCGGCCTCCCAGGGGATAGAGATCATCGTGGCAAGCGGAAGGTCTCTTGCTTCCCTTCCGGTATGTATCCGAAGGATTCCTGGAATCCGGTATGCCGTGACATCTAACGGGGCGGCGGTTTACGATCTGGTGTCCGGGGAACTCTTAAGGGCATATCGGATGACTGCGGAATCTGTAGAGGCGGTCCTGGCGGTGACGGAGAGAGCGTTGGTGAATGGGAAGCGGACACCCGGGGAGAGCACGCCGCTGGCGTATGAGACTTTTATCGAAGGAGTGCCCTATGCTCAGGCCTCCTATGTGGCGGATCCGGTAAGGTACGGCGCGGCGGAGAGGGCCATTTCCTATATTCAGCGGACCAGACGGCCGGTGGAGGACATACGGGCATTTATCCGAAAGCATAAGGAGAGGCTGGACTGCATCGACGTGGTAATCCCAGAAGGAGAAGAAAAGCAACGATTATGGAAGGTGCTGGAAAAAGAGGTGGAGGATATCTATATCACTTCGTCGGTGCCGCAGCTGCTGGAAATAGCATATAAGGAAGCCGGAAAAGCACCGGCAGTGCAGTTTCTGCTGGAACGGCTGGGGATCAGCCGCTGCGAGCTGGCAGCCTTTGGGGATGGAGACAATGACTGCGCGCTTCTGGAATATGCCGGACTTGGGATTGCAGTAGAAAATGCCTGCAAAAGCTGCCTTGCGGCAGCAGACAGGGTGACGGCATCCAATGACAAGGATGGAGTTGCGATAGAAATAGAGAAGTTTCTTGAGGGCTAAAGGGGACAGGGGCTTTGACGAATAGGGACACGGAGAACGACGAAAGGGGACGTACACTTTTGCAAAAAGTGTACGTCCCCTTTCGTTACCGCTTACAGTTTTTCGCCTGTCAGCATTTCGTATCCCTGCAGGTATTTGTCAATTGTTTTCTGCACAATGTCCTCCGGCAGTGTCCAGTCGTTGTCCGGGTTGGCTTTCAGCCAGTCGCGGGCAAACTGCTTGTCAAAGGACGGCTGAGAGTGTCCCGGCTCATATCCGTCTGCCGGCCAGAAGCGTGAGCTGTCCGGTGTCAGCATCTCGTCGCCCAGCACGATGTTTCCGTCTTTGTCCAGACCGAACTCGAACTTGGTGTCTGCAATGATAATGCCGCGGCTAAGTGCGTAGTCTGCGCATTTTTTGTAGAGAGCCAGTGTGTAGTCTCTAAGCTTTGCAGCGTATTCTTCTCCTTTTCCCGGGAAATATTTTTCCAGGTGAGCGATGCTCTGCTCGTAGGAAATGTTTTCGTCATGGTCTCCGATCTCGGCTTTGGTAGAAGGAGTGTAGATCGGCTCCGGCAGCTTGTCGGATTCTTTTAAGCCCTCCGGCAGCTTGATGCCGCAGACAGTGCCGTCTTTCTGGTAGCTGGCCCAGCCGCTTCCGGTAATGTAGCCCCGGACGATACATTCGATGGGCAGCATCTCGAGCTTCTGGCACATCATGCTGTTGCCGTCAAATTTTGGCTGCTGGAAGAACTCCGGCATATCTTTCACGTCGGTGGAGATCATGTGATTCGGAAGAATGTCTTCGGTCATGTTGAACCAGAATTTTGACATCTGGGTCAGCACGGTGCCCTTTTTGGTAACGTCATTTTTTAAGATTACGTCAAAGCAGCTGATACGGTCGGTTGCAACCATGATCAGACTGTCGCCATTGTCATAGATTTCGCGTACTTTTCCTTCTTTGATTGGTTTCATTGCGTATACCTCTCTTTATTTTCATGGATTAAAAAGCTCTATATAATAGGAAAACAAATTTTGTAAAAAAAAGCAATAGTTTTTTCAAATTTTAAACGGAATCATCTGCAAAAAATACGCAGGATATGAACAAAATCTTTTTCGTTCATATCCTGCGGGAGTATTTTGGCTTATAATGTGTCGCCGCGGCGGATATAGCCCGGTTTTTCAGGATCTGCGGTCAGATCTTTGGCATGGATCACTTTGGCGTGTTTGTCCACCACATGGTTTTCGATATGTACATCTTCACTGATGGTGGCAGCCGGAAGGATGACGCTGTTTTTGATCACGGCACCCTTTTTGATCACACAGCCACGTCCGATAATGGAATTTTCAATGGTTCCCTCGATGAGACAGCCGTTAGACACAACAGAATTTTTCACATCTGCGGTATCAAAATACTGTGTCGGACAGGAATCGTTGGTCCGGGTATAAATGGGCCATTCATCATCAAAAAGATTCTGAGCGGTCTTAAAGTCGATCAGAGAGATATTTGCGTCATAGTAACTCTTGAAATCAGTAATGGAAGCAAAATATCCTCTGTGTGAAACTCCGCGGATATCCAGCTCATCGCAGGAGGCATTGACGATATCCGCCAGTGTGTACATGGAAGAGGTCTTCTTTGCTTTATGAACCAGCTCGATGAACAGCTCCTTTTTCATGATATAGGTATCCATAAAAATGTTGCGGTTCTTAGCATTTCCATGGTTCTGGTCAATAGAGAGAAGTCCCTTCTGCCGGTTCAGATTCAAGGTAAAGCAGTTCAGGAAATATTCCTTGGCGGTATCCACGGAATGATATAAAAGTGTAATATCTGCTCCGGAGTCAATGTGATTCTGCAAAAGTTCGCTGTAATTTGCCGTATAGATCATATAGCTGGGGGCGATGATCACATAGGGATAATGCTCCTTTTCGATATATTCCATGTTTTCCATGTAAGCGGCGATATCATTATTATAAATGGTAAAGCCGGTTCCCAGTTCTGCGTAAAGGATCTGGAGACGTCCTCTTTTGGAGTTGATGTTGTAATGACGTCCGGTTCCCAGATGAGCGGTCAGAGACTGCGGTTTTCTGCGGATGTAGACCTGCATGTGGTCGATGCCGCTGTTGCTCATATTTGAAATCTGAAAGTCGATGACACGGTAACGTCCCAGGAAGGAAAAAGAACCAACCGGACGGTATGCCTGCATACCCTCCACCTGGATATGGTTTCCGGCAAAATTAATGATCCCAAATGCTCTTGCCATATTATTCTACCCCCTTTACACGTTTGGATACCAGTTCGATATGCTCACTGTCCGCACTGCCGACCACGGCCTTTTTGCCGATCTTTACGTTGTCAGCTACCAGAGCTCTGGTTACCACGGCGCCTTCTTCAACTACGACACCGGGCATGAGGACGCTGTCAATGATCTTTGCGCCGGCGCCGACTTTAGCGCCTGTAAATAAGACGGAGTTGCGAACCTCGCCCTCAATGATACAGCCCTGGGTGATAAAAGCCTGATTGATCTGGGCGTCCGGACCTATGTACTGCGGAAGGGAGGTGACGTCTTCTGTATAGATTTTCCAGGTCGGGTCGTGCAGATCCAGCTCGTTATTCTTATCCAGAAGGTCCATATTTGCTTCCCAGAGAGAATCGATAGTTCCCACATCTTTCCAGTAGCCTTTGAATTTGTAGGCATACAGCTTGTTGCCGTTATTCAGCATCTGAGGAATGATATCCTTGCCGAAATCATGGTTGGAATCCGGATCCTTCATATCTGCAACCAGAAGTTTCCGAAGAGTCTTCCAATTAAATATGTAGATACCCATAGAAGCAAGATTGCTCTTAGGGTGTTCGGGTTTCTCCTCAAACTCTACGATCTGGCCGGTCTCATTGGTGTTCATGATACCGAACCGGCTTGCCTCTCGGATGGGTACCTCGATGACGGCGATGGTTGCTTCGGCATTCTGAGCCTTATGCTCGGCCAGCATCTTGGCATAATTCATCTTGTAGATATGGTCGCCGGAAAGGACCAGAAGATAATCGGGACCGTAATTGTCAATAAAGTCAATGTTCTGGGAAATAGCATCTGCGGTTCCGCGGTAAACATCCAGATTGGAATCTGCTTTTTCACGGGGCGGCAGAACAAAAACGCCGCTGTCCTTTGCGTCCAGTCCCCAACGTCTTCCGATGGCTACATAGCTGTTCAGAAGGATGGATTCATACTGTGTGAGTACGCCGACAACATCGATACCGCTGTTGGCACAGTTACTTAAGGGGAAATCGATAATCTTGTATCTTCCCCCATATGAGACAGCTGGCTTTGCAACTTTATTGGTAAGTTCATGAAGTCGGGAACCCCGGCCGCCGGCCAATATCATCGCTAACATATTGTTCTGTTTCATGATGAGTCCTCTCTTTCCTTATTAATATTACAATATGTTTCTATTATACAATTTTCGGGCTCTTTTTTCCACTTTTTTAGTTAAATTTACAGAAAAATTATGAAAAAAAGCAGATTGTTACGCAGAGAAATGTTTGCTATGATAAATTACAGTAAGAAACGAGGAAAATGGAGGCCTGTTTTTATGGATTTTACACATTTTGACGAAAAGGGAAGGGCACTGATGGTGGATGTGACAGAAAAAATTGAGACGGAGAGGTGTGCGGTTGCAACAGGAAGGATTCTTGTCAGCCGCAGAGTCTATGAGGCGATCGAGGAAGGAACCATCGGAAAGGGAGATGTTCTGAGCGTGGCGGCGACTGCGGGAGTGATGGGGGCAAAACGCACCTCTGAACTGATCCCCATGTGCCATATCCTGCCTCTTTCCGGCTGCCGGATACAGTTTGAAATGGATCCGGAGGCATGTGCGGTCCACTGTTATTGCACAGTGAAGATTACGGGAAAAACCGGGGTGGAAATGGAAGCTCTGACCGGAGTCAGCGTGGCTCTGCTTACGATTTATGACATGTGTAAGGCATTGGATAAGACCATGGAGATCGGGGAAATATATCTTTGCCGTAAGACAGGAGGAAAGAGTGGGGAGATCGTAAATGACCGCGCTGCCCTGCGGAATAATAAGGATCTTAAGAATCTGAATCTTTGGTAAAGGAGCTGCGGAAAATGGAGCAGATGTTTCATATATTACAGAGGCTGGCAAAGGATTACAAGGATACGGTTCTCGTGACCGTGATTGAAAGCAGGGGATCGGCGCCCAGGAGGGCCGGAGCATGGATGATTGTGACCAGAGACGGGCGAAACGCCGGGACTATCGGCGGCGGGGCGCTGGAACACAGTGCGGTCCAGCGTGCAATGCAGGTACTGGAAGAGAGAAAGTCGGGGTTTGGCGAATATCATCTCAGTCTGGAAAAGGCGGCCGAGCTTGGCATGGTCTGCGGCGGCAGCGTGAGGGTGCACTATCAGTATCTGCCGTGGGAAGATGCGAAGTCCTCTGCTGTAGAAGAGGAGGCTGGGAAAAGACTGGAATCAGGAAAAGAAATATGGCTGGTCCGGGATCTTCTGGCGGATCAGGGCGGAATGCTAGGGGTATGCGAAAGAACAGAGCTGCCAGAGGAGATCGGGAATGTGTGCGGAAGGAAGCTGATCCTTCAGGAGACAGAAGGGCGTCTGTACTGTTTTGAGAGGGTCGGCCGGCCGGGAACGGTTTACATTTTCGGAGGCGGACATGTATCCCAGGCACTGGTGCCCGTGCTTTCAGCGGTAGATTTTCGATGTGTGGTACTGGAAGACCGGGAGGAATTCTGCAGCCGGGAGCTGTTCCCGGAGGCATGGGATGTGCGGAAGATCCGGTATGACAGGATTTTGGAAGAAATGGATATCCGGGAAGAGGATTTTGTCTGCGTTATGACCAGGGGACATAAAGATGATCTGC
>OLNC01001043.1_pt1 | contig 19045 bp, 10 predicted proteins | sample 1672011 | NCBI WGS metagenome assembly OLNC01 (sample SAMEA3136636, study PRJEB25190) | human gut metagenome | biome: human gut; feature: human-associated habitat; material: faeces | place: Austria | collected 2013 | reverse complement strand
TAGCGAAAAATGGTGCTGGGCATAAGACCCAACACCAAGTTTGTCTACAGTCTGATGTAAGGTTTTTTCGTATATTGTAACCTGCTTCGATGGCAGAAGCCGGGAAAAATTTCTATACTTGTCTCATCAATCAAAAGAAAGGAGCCCCGGTTATGGCTTTACTTGAAGTAACAAATATCAAAAAAATATACAGCACCCGCTTTGGCGGAAACAAAGTACAGGCACTTTCCAACGTCACTTTTTCTGTAGAAGAAGGTGAGTTCGTCGCGATCATGGGCGAATCCGGTTCCGGAAAAACCACACTGCTCAACATCCTTGCATCTCTCGACCGTCCGACATCAGGAGAAGTTCTTCTCGAAGGAAAAAACATCGTCCACCTTACAGAAAAAGAAATCTCCGCTTTCCGAAGAAAAAATCTCGGTTTTGTTTTTCAGGATTTTAATCTTTTGGACACTTTTTCCTTACGCGACAATATTTATCTCCCACTCGTGCTTGCCGGAGAAGATTACCGCGAAATGGAGCAGAAGATCCGACCGATTGCAAAAACACTTGGAATTACAGAGCTTCTGGACAAATTTCCATATGAAGTTTCCGGCGGCCAAAAACAACGTGCAGCTGTTGCAAGAGCACTGATCACAAACCCGAAACTGGTTCTTGCTGATGAACCGACCGGCGCACTCGACTCCCGTGCTGCATCTGCACTTCTTTCCATGTTTGGCGAGATCAACGAGGATGGACCGACCATTCTGATGGTCACACACAGTGCACAGGCAGCAAGTCATGCGTCCAGAGTACTTTTTATTAAAGACGGAGAAGTTTTTCATCAGATCTACAAAGGCAGTAAATCCCGTCAGGAAATGTATCAGATGATTGCCGACACCCTTACTATACTGACGACGGGCGGTGAATATCATGCGTAAAGGAATCTTTTCAAAACTGGCCATCCAGAATATCCGCAACAACAAAAATACCTACATTCCTTACATGATCACCTGCATCTTCTGCATCGCCATGATCTATATGATGGAATTCCTTCGTGACTGCCCGACACTTGATCAGGCCGTCCGCCATGCTGCCGAAGTCCGCATGATACTTTCCACCGGAGAAATCATTGTTATTATCTTCTGTGTGATCTTTTTGATCTACAGCAACAGTTTCCTGATGAAACGAAGACAGAAAGAAATCGGACTTTACAATGTTCTCGGTCTGGAAAAAACACATATCGGCATTGTTATGCTGCTGGAAACAATTATCACAACCGTGATCTCCCTCATAGCCGGAATCGCAGCCGGAATTCTTGGCAGCAAACTTGCGCTCCTTCTTCTGCTTCGACTGCTTCATATTCCCGCTGTACTTGGATTTTATGTTTCATTAAAGGGAATTGTTATCTGTATGGTGATGTTCGGCGGAATTTTTTTACTGATTCTGTTCTTAAATCTTGCCAAAATCCGCCTGAACCGTCCCGTCGAACTACTTCACGGCAACAATACCGGTGAAAAAGAACCTAAAGCAAAATGGCTTATGGCTCTGATCGGCTTTGTCTGCCTTGGCATCGGTTATTACCTCGCCATCACAACAGAGTCTCCAATCAGTGCAATTTCCATTTTTCTTCTTGCGGTAATTCTTGTTATGGCAGGAACTTATCTGCTCTTTACTGCAGGCAGTATTGTGATTCTGAAATTTCTTCGCCGCAGAAAAAAATTTTACTACAAAACCGGCAATTTCATCAGCATCTCCGGCATGCTTTACCGTATGAAACAGAATGCGGTCGGTCTGGCAAGCATCTGTATTTTAAGTACCGGCGTTCTGTTGATGATCTCCATGACGGTCTCCATTTACTTTGGCATGAATGATATTATGGTAAACCGTTATCCATACGATACGGATCTTTCCATTACCAGTGTCAGCGAAGAAGAATGTCAGACTGCCATAGATGCTTTTGAAAAAGCAATTTCCGATAATGCTGTTCCTGTAGATAAAAAAGCAGAAGAAATCTATCTCACGATCATCAGTCATTTCGATAACGGGCAGATTCAGATTGCAGAACCAAATACATTACGCGATTCTGCTTCCGTACTGACGCTCTCCCTTGTACGTCAGTCAGAATATGAAAAACTGACTGGAACAGATCCTGCATTACAGGATGGTAAGATTCTTGCGTGGGCTTCAAATATTTTTGAAAAATCAGATTCTCTCACTGTCAATGATTCCGTCTTTTCTGTAAAAAAATGGCTGGCGGATTCTCCTCTGACCTGTGGACGGGATATTGTCTATGGTAATGCTGTATTTGTCGTCACTGATTCTGATTTTGAAAAATTTGACGAGATGCGTACAGAAATGTATAAAGATGCCTCCGCATCTCCTGCCGGACAGGATCTAACTGTTCATCTCGGTCTGGACATCACCGGTTCTGATTCAACAAAAATCGCCTATGGCACACCGGTACTGGATGCAATAAAAGCTCTGAAAGATAATGGACAACTGTCTGATAACTCCTGGATCACTTCCGGAATACGTGCACAGGAATATGATTCCTACTATGCAGACAACGGTTCTCTTCTGTTCATTGGAATATTCCTCGGCTCTCTTTTCCTCATGGGAACTGCCATGATCATCTACTACAAACAGATTTCAGAAGGATACGAAGACCAGAACCGATTTGAAATCATGCAGAAAGTAGGATTGAGTCACCGGGAAGTCAGAAGTTCAATCCGCCGCCAGATCCTGATGGTATTTTTCCTTCCTCTTCTCATGGCAATGCTTCATATCTCGATGGCATTTCCACTGATCCGCCGGATGCTCCTGCTCTTCGGCATGACAAACACAAAGCTGTTCATCGGCTGTACTGCCGGAACCGTACTGATCTTTGCTATGGTATACGGTCTGATCTACATCATGACTGCAAAATCTTATTATCATATCGTGGAACGAAAATAGAATTTAATAAACTAAACAAGGCCCCTCACCTGCAGAATTTCATCTGTAAGTGAAAGGCCTGTATTATTTCATAATTGATCTAATTCAAAATCAGATGTTCAGAAGGTCGCTGAATACTTTCAGTGCGCCGTCTGTTTCGTGTGCAAGAACACGTTTTGCAAGGACTTTACCAAGCTGTACACCTTCCTGATCGAAGCTGTTTAAGTTCCACAGGAATCCCTGGAACATAACTTTGTTTTCGAAGTGAGCAAGAAGCGCACCGAGGCTTGCCGGATTTACCTGCTCGCCGATGATAATGCTGGACGGACGTCCGCCTTCGAAGTTCTTGTTATTGTTATCATCTGCTTTACCGCATGCAAAAGCTACGATCTGAGCTGCAACGTTTGCGCAGAGTTTCTGCTGGCTTGTGCTTCCCTGGATCACAACATCTGTATCCATCTGATTGTTCTTAAATCCGATGAACTGAAGCGGTACGATATCTGTTCCCTGATGAAGAAGCTGATAGAAGGAATGCTGACCGTTTGTTCCCGGTTCACCGAAGATTACCGGTCCTGTCACATAATCTACAGGCTCACCAAAACGGTTTACTGATTTACCGTTGGATTCCATATCAAGCTGCTGTAAATGTGCCGGGAAACGACTCAAAGCCTGTGAATACGGAAGTACTGCTGTGCTCGGATATCCGAGGATATTTCTCTCATATACACCGATGAGGGCATCCAGCATAGCCGGGTTCTGCATTACATCTTCATTCTTTGCAAGTCTGTCTTCTTCTGCTGCACCTTCCAGGAACTGTGCAAATACTTCCGGTCCGAATGCCAGAGATAATACAGCACCACCAACAGCAGATGTAGAAGAATAACGTCCACCGATATAATCATCCATAAAGAATGCAGCAAGATAATCATCGCTCTTTGCAAGAGGAGATGTCTCACTTGTAACAGCGATCATATGCTTTGATGCATCCAGACCGGCTTTCTTGAGGGCGTCTTTTACAAAAGATTCATTTGTCAGTGTTTCAAGAGTTGTACCTGATTTTGATACCAGTACGAAAATGGAATGTGCAACATCGATGGAATTCAGAACTGCTGCTGCGTCGTCCGGATCTACGTTGCTGATGAATTTGGCTTCCATTTTGAATTTGTCGTTTTTCTTTGCCCAGTTTTCAAGAGCAAGGTACATTGCGCGAGGACCAAGGTCACTTCCGCCGATACCGATCTGAACAACAGTTGTAAATTTCTCACCTGCTGCATTTGTGATCTGACCTGCATGTACTTTGTTTGCAAAATCAGCGATCTTCTGCTGCTGTTCTACATAGAAAGCACGCTTGTCCACGCCATCTGCTGTAACAGTATCTCCAAGCTGTCCACGGGTAAGCTGATGAAGAACAAGACGTTTTTCACCTGTATTGATCACTTCTCCATTGTAGAGAGCTGCGTATTTTTCTGTAAGCTGAGCTTCTTTTGCCAGTTTCTTAAGAGCTTCCAGTACATCATCGTCTACCTGCTTTGCAGCATAGTTATATGCCATTCCTGCAGCCATCGGTACGCTGTAATTCTTTACACGCTCTGCACCGTTCTCGCCGGTCATCACTTCTGCAAGATTTACTTTCTTTACATCGGAAAGCTCTTTGAATGATTCAAGAGTATCCAGATTGTTCCAGGTAATCATAATCAGATTCCTCCTTAAAATTAAATATTCCTGCTGTTTCAGGATTCATTTTCAATCTCTTTGATTATAATATCAAATGGGGGTAAATTCAACCCCGCAGTTCCACACTCATCTCATGCCATGCCTCGCCGCCCCAGACAGACCCGCCGATACCATGATCTTTGAAGCCAAACTTCTGATACATTTCTACTTTATCCGGCAGGCAGGTCAGGATCAGTTTTTCTCTGCCGTTTGCTTTTTCACGTTCTTTATAGCAGCGTACCAGTTCCCTTGCCAGTCCCTGATGCTGATATTCCGGAAGTACATCCAGTCCCAGAAGCATGATATTCTTTCCCTTCGGATCATGCACCTCTGCATCTGTAAAAAAATCATCCGTCAGATGTTCTCTGTCCGTGGCAAGCCCATTGAGAAATCCTGCAATTCGTCCTGTAGCGCGATCTTCTGCTACAAGAAAAAGCTCCGGTGCTTTTTCCACACGTTTTTCCATGTGTTCATAAGAGCATGCTTCATTCGGAGGAAAACAGATTTTCTCAATCTCTGCGGTCTGTGTAATTTCCTCCTGACGTATATTTCTAAAAATATATTTTTCAGTTAATCGACTCGTGTCGTTTTTCTCTGTCATAACTCATCACTCCATTTCCTGTATTTTTAAGCCAAAACAGCTTTTCATTTACTCCGAAGTGTAACATCAAAATTTTTGAATTTCAATAATAAATAACGCAAATCTCATAGCTTGTACTGCCCAAAAATGATAAAATATCATTAAAATAATCCGAAGGAGATTTTATATGCAAAGAAAAAATATAAAGCATTTTGCTGCCGGGATTTGCCTTTTGCTTAGCAGTCTCTTTTACTGTCTTTCTGCAAATGCGGATGTACTTGAAGGCACATCAGGCCAGACACTTTCCGGCGAATATGCAGTTATTATAAACACAGATACATCTGCATCTCAGGATACCGGGACTCTGGTCTTTGACGATGGTGACAGCACTTCGTCTTATTCTTCTGCTGCAGCCACTTCCTGTACCGGCTCATTCACATCGTATCCTTCCGGTAATAGCTTATCTGCAGATAATACTCCGGCATCTTCTCCCGACTCAGATTCCGCTTTTTCTCTCCCGACTTCATCTGTGACTTATCAGATCGGAGAAGAAAAATCCATCCACGGCTCAAACAGTTCCGGGAAAACTTACATATGTATCGGCATCGGAGAACACTGCTATATCTGGATGGACAAAACGATGAAATCTGACTATGATGCTGCCGGCAAGACCAGTCTCATTGCAAAAGATATGGCAGAGGTCTATGACGGCCAGCCTTACCGCATTCTGAACGATCTTGCAGATGGCTCCATCCCATACGAAGACAACTCCGGAAAGCTTTCCATCCTTCTGGAGTCTCTGAGCAGTGCCAGCGGTATGTATATGTACGATACCGGAATCACCGCAATTCATATCAATACCCCTGCTGCCTCCTCCTATGTTTCCGGAGAAATGTCCAAAAGGAACGGTCTCCTGGTTCATGAAGGCCAGCACGCACTTCTCTGGCTGAAAACCGGATTTTCCTCTTCCGGGAAATATACGTGGCTGAATGAAGGTCTGTCTGTAGCTGCAATGGATTATCTTTGGGGTGGCGTAGATTCCAGCGGATGGCTGAACGGCATTTCCGGTAACTCTGCCATTCGCAGCGGTTCTTCTCTGATCTATCAAACCTATCGAGATGATACCGCTCAGGATTACGGCATGCCTTATCTCTTTGTCCGCTATGTGATCGACCGTATGGCCGGAAGTTACGATCCAATGTCCATCCTTCCGGCTTTTTATAAAACAGATGCTTCTTCCCTGAACTCTGCGGAATATCTGACTCAGGTAACCGGCATTCCATTTCGTGAATTAATGGCAGATTTTTATACTGCCATTGCTTCCGGTGAGCAGTCCGGCATCTATAGTTTTGCCGGAGACCGCATCGCCGCCGGGAAGGCAGCGACATTCCCTGTTTTTTCAGGAAAAAGCGGCCAAAGCTGCTCTCTTCCGCCTGCATCTGCGATTCTGCTCAAATTGAAAGACCATAGTTTTTCCGTTCCGTCCAATGGTGGAAATAACATCATTTATAGAGTCATAGACAACCGTGGAAGTTCTTCTTCGCCGGCAACTGGTGACGGCAGCTCTTCACATCCATATGAGATTTCCTCACTCAGTGACCTGAACCTTATTTCTGAGCATCCGGGCGCTTATTACTTCCTGACCGACGACATTCAGACAAATGGCAAAATCAATTTTACGGTAAACAATTTCAGCGGTCATCTGGATGGAAATGAACATACAATCTACGGTCTCAAAAAACCACTGATTGCAAACAATCACGGCACCATCGAAAATTTACGGATTATGGCATCCTTTGATGATGACAGCCAGAATGTACAGGGAATCATTTCTCAATACAACGATGGAAAAATCCTCGAATGCTCTGTCTCGGGAACCGTAACCGGGCGTATGGGCGGTGACGGCTCCATGGTCTTTCCCAGCTTCGGCGGCATTACAGGCCAGAATGAACTTGCCGGAATCATCAGTGGCTGTTCATCCAAACTGAAACTCAGCCTTTCAATGGCACCTATGAAAGCTCTGGTTGGCGGTATTGCCGGCTCAAACAACGGCACTATCGAAAAATGCGTCAGCAACGGAAGTCTTTCTGTTTCAAAGAAAAACGGTGATCTTTATCCACTCTATGTCGGCGGTATTGCCGGGCAAACTGAAAAATTCGGCAGTATGGGAGGCATAATAAAAGAATGTCTCCATGCCGGACAGCTCAAAGTTTCCGGCGGCAAAGCTTATGTCGGCCAGATCTGTGGTCTGGCTGCATCAAATATTATAAATTCATCCGGTGGTCTGAATGCGCACATTCTGAACTGCTATGGACGAACCGGTTCCATTTCTCTTGTTGGTTCTTCTGATGAAGAACTGACTACCGGCGGACTACTTACAGATACTCAGTTAAAAGATGCTGCTTCCTATAAAGGATGGAGTTTTGACGGTGACTGGAAGATTTCAGATGACGGAATTCCGGCGCGTACAGATTCCTCTGATATTACTTCCCTTTCTGTAAAAAATGCCCCGGCATCCTGCTATATTGGTGAAATACCCTGGAATTTCGGTACTCTTGTTATTAATAACAAAACTGAAATTTCCATCACCCGGGATATGATCCGCGGCTTTGACAATTCCATGGAAGGTACAAATACAATTTCCATAATTTACAAAGGAAAACAGACTACTTTTTCCCTTCCAATATGTAAACCGGAAGCTGCTCAGATCACGCACTTTGAAATTTCCCGAAAGACTTCCCGGCTTACCTATAGTGTGGGAGAAAAATTTGATCCTTCCGGCACCAGTTTTTATGCAGTCATAGCAGGACGTTCCGTGTACCTTTACGGCGGCTATACTTATAACAAAACCGGATTATTAACTGCAGGCGATACCGAAATCACTTTTGACTACTTCGGTGCCCGTTTGGACCAATCCATAACAGTCGAAGCAGCCACGCCGTCCAAACTTGAACTCTTAACTTCACCTTCCAGAACCCGTTATACTACCGGAGAACGCCTGGATCTGAGCGGAGCAAGACTCCGCATTACCTATAGTAACAAAACACAGTCGCCTGTCTTTGGAGCTGATGAACTGGAAACTTATGGCATAAACATTGCCCTTGGTTCCGACAATAATGTCAGTATGATCGACCGTCAACAGAATCTTACTCTGAATGACAATGGTAAGACACTTCTGTTTTATGCAACCGACACGCTCCCCGGAAACTGGGGTGCCGTATCCGCATCCTCTATAACACTGAATGTTACTGCACCGCTGATGCTCACTGGCACAGATCTGTATCTCAGTACCGGAGTCCAGACCCTTCAATATGTAAACTCCGGTGATATTACCGGTGGAAGCGGCAATTATACAACGACCGTTGTTAATGAAAATCTTCCAAAAGGACTGAACAGAGACTTTGCCCCCGGCTACTCCGACTGTTTCAGCTATTCCGGAATCATAACAGGCACTTCCGGCACTTACCGCTCCACATATTTGATAAGTGATACTGTGACACAGGCAACTTTATCTGTAACAATTGTAATCCATGTGCGTCCGTCCAATGAGGCCGCATTTTATAATTTTGTACTTCGTAAAACACAGAACAGCAATCTTACACAGGATGTTATCGGTGAAATCAGTGGTGATACTGTCATTCTCCGCTTACCGGAAGGAACAGATGTCACACATCTGATTCCGGAAACAGACTACGCTTCCGGTTCCGGCACTACACTTCCTGAAAATTTCTGGAACGGCACTGCCCATGATTTTACCAAACCTGTCATTTACACGCTGACCGCCCCGGACGGTCATACCCAAAGGCACTACACTGTAAAAGTCGAATTCTACCAAAACGGACAGGACACACCTGACATACCGCAGCCACCAGAAAACGATAAGCCCGCCGTAAAACCAGATGAAGTTTCAAAACCGACAGCCACACCGACCCCTGCACTTTCATCTGCTTTACTGCCTGCAGCATATCCGAAAGGCAAGGTTATAAAAGACGTAAAAACCAATGCTGTCTACAAAGTCACCGGAACGCTGGTGGTTCAGTATGTAAAACCACTTAATAAAAAACGCAGCACCATTACCATTCCGGAGCAGGTAACACTTAACCGATATAATTACAAAGTAACTTCCATCGGAGTCAAAGCTTTCAAAAACAACAAATACCTGAAAAAAATCACTGTTGGAAAAAACATCAAAGCCATAGGATCTCAGGCATTTTATAACTGTAAGAAACTGAAAGTGATAAAATTCCGTACAACACAGCTTAAGCAGAAGTATATCGGTTCAAACGCATTCAAAAAAATGCCATCAAAAATGACCGTTTACGTTCCAAAGAAACAGGCAAAATATTATAAAAAAATATTCCCGAAACGTGGGATGAGCAAATCTGTCAGATTCAAAAAAATATAAAAGAAAAACCCTCTTATGATATTACAGCAAATCATAAGAGGGTTTCTCTTTTATAGCAGTCATACCGATTAAGTATGTATTTTTTCTTTACATGCAATATAAAAGGGTATAACATGGAAGTAAACTAATATTATATAAAGGCGGGTAAAATTATGGACTACTCAATCAACACAAAATGCGTTCAGGCCGGTTATACTCCGGGCAACGGAGAACCACGACAGATTCCGATCTATCAGTCAACAACCTTCAAATATGATACCAGTGAAGACATGGGTAAATTGTTTGATCTTGAAGCATCCGGTTATTTTTATTCCAGACTTCAGAATCCGACAAATGATTATGTTGCTGCAAAAATCACCGCACTCGAAGGCGGTACTGCCGGAATGCTGACTTCTTCCGGTCAGGCTGCAAACTTCTTCGCAATTTTTAATATCTGCGAAGCAGGCAGCCACATTGTTTCCTCCTCTTCCATCTATGGCGGTACATATAACCTTCTTGATGTCACCATGAAAAAAATGGGCATTGATGTTACTTTCGTTGATCCGGACTGCACCGAAGAAGAATTAAATGCTGCTTTCAAAGATAACACAAAAGCTGTTTTTGGTGAATCTATCGCCAACCCGGCGCTGACTGTCCTTGATATCGAAAAATTTGCAAAAGCTGCACACGCACATGGTGTGCCGCTTATCGTAGACAACACCTTCCCGACACCGGTCAATTTACGTCCGATCGAATGGGGTGCTGACATTGTTACTCATTCCACGACCAAATACATGGACGGTCACGGTGCTGCACTCGGTGGTGCGATCATTGATGCCGGCAGATTTGACTGGATGGCTCACGCAGACAAATTCCCGGGACTCTGCACACCAGATGATTCCTATCATGGAATTACCTATGCAGAAAAATTCGGCAAAGAGGGTGCTTTCATCACCAAATGCACCTCTCAGCTTATGAGAGATCTGGGATGTGCACAGTCCCCTCAGAGTGCTTTTATACTAAATCTTGGTCTGGAATCTCTCCATGTACGTATGCCGCGCCATGTCGAAAACGGACAGGCTGTTGCTGAATTTCTTGAAAAACATGACAAAGTGGAATTCGTCAACTACCCATCACTTCCGTCCAACAAATACTACGAAATTTCTAAGAAATATATGCCAAACGGCGGATGTGGTGTTGTATCCTTCGAATTAAAAGGCGGTCGTGCTGCTGCAGAAAAATTCATGAAAAATCTGAAGCTTGCTGCCATTGAAACACATGTGGCAGACGCAAGAACCTGCTGCCTGAACCCGGCAACCTCCACGCACAGACAGATGAACGATGAACAGCTTGCCGCTGCCGGAATCCCGGCCGGACTGATTCGTATTTCCTGCGGCCTTGAAGACAAAAACGATCTGATTGCAGATATTGCTCAGGCACTGGATGCAATCTGAAAATAAGAATTTTTAATTAACTGAAAAAACCGGGTGCGTCAATGACGCACCCGATGTGATTAGTTTATTTCTTTATTTTGACTTTCTTTGCAGAACTCCATTCGGAATAATAGGTTACTCCGGATACTTTTTTGTAGGAACGTACTTTCACAGAATAAGTTGCTTTCTTTTTGAGTGATTTAAGCACTTTGTTCAGTGTTTTATTTGACTTGACAGTAATTGTTTTTTGTTTTTTACCAGTCTTATAATTCACCTGATATCCGTTTGCTTTTGTATTCCTTGTCCATTTTACAGTTGCTTTCTTTGACGCGTTGTTCTTGACAGATGAAATGCGGTTCTGTTTGAGGTAATAATACGTTTTTCCAACATATGCGCCTTTTATGCTTCCTTTATAAGCGCAAACTGCATATGTGTATTTTCCACCGTTTGTCGTTGCACCGGTATCTGTATATGCAGCTGTTGCTCCGTTGGTAACCGTCTTGATTGCCTTATATCCACCTTTTCCGTACGCTCTGTAGATGATGTAGCCCTGTGCTCCGCTGACTCTGTTCCAGGTCAGTTTTATGCCTTTCTTCGCATTTGCAATTGAAGTGATATTTACTGTATCAAGTTTTTTAACTACAGGGGCCGCCGGCTCCTTCTGCTTTTCTACAATCTGGAAGGACACGGTTTTAGTGTCTGTATAATTTCCGATACCGGTAACAGAAACACTTGCTTCTCCCACACGGTTATTGTTCTGATATTCCAGACGATAATCTGTGCCCTCACTTAAAGTGGTGTCTTCCAGAAGTACAGTCACTTCCGGTTTTACTTCTTTTCCGTCATAAATATATGTAGAAGCAGCCAACTTAACTTCGCAGGATTTGATGTTTTTAAGAGTTCTGGTGGTGCGTGATATTTCTTCTTTACAGAGTGTACATTTCTGTACCTCATCATATTCCACATCGCCGTTTTCCAGAGTTTTCTGATTTTCTATAATCTGTTCGGTGACATGCTTTTCATTGACACCAACTGCTGCCATCGTGCTGGCTTCTTCATGGTTTGCATCACCGGAAGCTGTCACTTTGATCAGTGCAAGACCGGCTTTTTTACCGGTAACTGTTCTCTCCTCGATATCAATCAGATCAGGAGTAGATGTCTCAAGAGAGATATCACCGATTCCATCCACCTGAATTTCCGTTGAAGTCTTAACATGAATCTGTTCATCCATGCTTGCAGCCGAAACAGACTGTTTTGCTTTTGCAATGGTAAATCCTTTTTCTACTGTTCCTTTAATGCTGACATCGCCTGTCTTTGCAGCTACGATTACTTTGGCATTTCCTGCATTGATATTATTCGCATAGGTAACCGTATAATCGTCTTCACTTACAATTCCGTTGCTGTTTTTCACAGTAACCTTTGGTATTTTCTCTTTACCGTCATAAGCTGTTTTGTAATAAGAAAGTGTAACCGTGCAGTTGCTGAGATCTGTCTGACCCAACATCGGAATTTCTTCTGTGTATTCTGCATCACAGTCGGCACATTTGTATTCTATGGTTCCGTTTAACAGGTAAGTAGCCTGTTTGGTAACGGTTCCTTTATCCCATTTATGCGGTGCCAGATCTGTCTCTTTGCCCTTATGGCTGTCTCCACAGTCTGTACAGGTATATGTGATAAATCCTTTTGTTGTACAGGTAGATTCTGTTATGGTCTCTTCATAATTGTGTCCTTTTGCTCTGCGGCGATCTGACTTCGTCTCATAATCACAGTTTTTGCAGGTCAGAAGTGTATAACCTTCTTCTGTACAGGTTGGTTCTTTCACAGTACGTTTATATGTATGGCCTGTTGCACTCTTATAATCAGATACATACTCATTTCCGCAAACATCACAGATATTCTCTGTATATCCCCTGGAAACACAGGTTGGCTCAACAACCTTTTTTGTATATTTATGGCCGGACGCTCCCACATAGTTATCTGTATAGGTATATCCACAGTTTTTACAGGTATAAACTGTGTAACCTCGCTCTGTGCAGGCAGGAGCTTTCACTGTTGCTTCATAAGCATGATCCGAAGCTTCTGTCCATGTATCATCATAAGAATAACCACAGTTTTTACACTGATGTCTCGTATATCCCTGATTCTGGCAGGTTGCCGGAACTACTATATCCTCCATAACATGTTCTTTACGCGGTTTGTTATATTCACGTTTTGTATTTCCGCAGACTGCACATGTATAAACTATATATCCGTCACTTGAGCAGGTCGGCTCGATTACTTTGCCCTCATCATATTTATGTGCATTCTGATCTATCTCCAGTTCGGTTCTGATTTCTTCGTTGCAGACACTGCAGACCTGAACATCGTAACCCTTTTCATTACAGGTTGCATCCTTGTGTTCTTTCACCGTCAGCTTATGTCCCGTAGCCGGAATCACACCTGTAGAAGCCTGTCCACACTTGTCACAGGTGAAAGATTTTTCCCCGTCTGTGGTACAGGTTGCCGGAGTGATCACCGTGTAGTCTTCGGACATGTGGATCGGGTTCTGGGTAACATTATTTTGGTTACTGAAAAATTTCTGTGCAGCAGATGAAGTCCAGGTACTGTTGCATGCATAATAGGTGATGGTTCTGGCAGTATATTCACCCATCTCAAACATAGAGTTAAAGTCTCCAAAATCTCCCATAAATGTTATATCAACAAGGTTTGAAACTGCCAGTGCCTTTTCTCCTATGCTTGTCACTCCTGCCGGGATTCGGATGCTTCTAATTGCGCACCACCAAAAAGCACCATCTCCAATAGTCTCTAGTTTACTTTCTTTTTCAAATTTTACTTCTTTTAGATTAGAACATCCATCAAATACATAAGCTCCAATACTAATTATATTTTCTGGAATGTTTATTTTCTCTAAACTCTCACATCGATAAAATGCCTGTAATTCTATAGCGGTCACACTTGATGGAATCGCAATCTTCTCTAAATTACGACATCCATAAAATGTTTGATATGAAATTTTATCCAGTTTTATATCTTCTGCAAATAAACACTGCATCATCCCACTACAGCCCGAAAATGCGGAATCACCAATATATGTAACACTTGCCGGAATTGCTACTCTGGAAATTTTTTCGCAGTACTGAAATGCTCCTTTTCCTATATTTTTCAGATAATTAGGAAGCTTATCACTTTCTAACTCAAGATTTTCACAATCTGAAAAAGCATTCTCATCAATATATTCTATATTTTCATGGAAGGTCACTTTTTTAATATTGTGTCCATGAGTAAATGCCTCTTTCCTGATACGTGTAACATCCTGTGGAATCACTAAATTCTCCAAAGCTTTTCCACCAACATAATATTCCAATTTCATTCTCGGATCTGGTTTTAATGAACTGAATGACGGTCCTTCTTTCATATTCAGCCATTGTGACAGATCTTCAATATATATTTTCTGTAAATTTGTGCATCCACTAAAAGCACTGCTTTCGCAATTATTCAAGTTTGATGGAATCTTAATGCTACTTAAAGAACTACACCCGTAAAATGCTCCACTAGCAATTGTTGTTACACTTTCAGGAAAACTGATCTCCTCTAATGCTTTACACCCTGAAAATGCACCGGAGTTTATACTTCTTAGATTTTCAGATAGCTTCACGCGTTTTAATGCAGTACAAGATTCAAACGCATTACTATTTATATATGTAACACTGTCATCAATTTCCGCCCATTTCAGTTTCGTTAATCCATAAAAGGAACAAGACGCAACATACGGAATCCCCTTTTTAACACGCACACCTTCAATAATATTTTCATACTCTCCCCATGGTGCTGACGTTATCTGATGACCATCCTGTGTTCCCTTCCAGGAATACCCATTGTTTTCACCACTTCCGCTTTCTACAAAGAGCTCCAGTACATGATCCGGTGTGATTCCCCAGAAAAAATTCGAAATATTCGTATCATTTCCACATACGATGTACGGTGCCGGAATTACTTCTTCGACTACTTCCCCACACTTCTGGCAGGTCTTTTTCATTGTTCCGGTCTGATCTCGTTCTGCCGGTTTTGTAATCACTCCCGCATCCCATTTATGCGTTGTACCGTATGCTTTGGTGACTGCAAATCCCCAGTCATCTGTGCTGTAGTCTGTCGTCAGTCTCAATGTCACGGAACTTCCCGGTACGATCACGGTCTTTCCTGCAAGCTGATCATTGATAAACTTCTGATACAGTTCTCCGTCTTCTTTATAAATATAGAAAAAGTCATCATAGTTTGTTTCAAACTTCGTTTTCGCATCAAAGGTCAGGATGATTTCTTCTGCACCTTCCATGGATACTGTCCAGTCTGTCGATGTCTCTGTATTGTACGGATGATCTGACTGAAGCTCTGTCGTGTCGATACAGTTGATACAGTTATTATAATCTTTGCCGACATTGCCACACACAGAACAGGTTGCATCATAATATGCAGTATTGTCCTTTGTCGGATAATTCTTGCCATCCGTCTGGATCTGCATTGCATTATTTGTACGCACATAACTATGGTTCGTATTTGCCGTTATTCCATTTATTGTACAGCAAGGTTCCCATGTCACATCTGTATAAGCTGCTCTGAATGCATCTGTCCATGTAACATCTGCTTCTTTATAATAAACACTTACTTTCGCAGTCCCGGTAAATGCAGGAATTACTGTCGGCGCATTTCCGGAATAATAAAGATCTGTCTCAGCCTTTGAACAATTTTGAAACGCATATGCACTGACTGTCTGCAAAGTGTCTGCACTGATTGCCACATTCGTAAGATTTGTTCCATCCGCAAAAGCTCCGCTTCCGATTTCTGTAATACCTCTCTGAATCGTTACAGTAAAGACCCGTGTCATATCCCACGGATAGTTGTCCTGACCATTATCTTTCTCAATTGCACCTGAACCGCTAAACTGCAGATTTCCGGCATCTGAAAGCGACCAGTTTACTCCTGTGGCAAGCGTACCACTGGCTGTGATCGTCTCTCCCGTCTGCACTGCCACTTCATTTTCTGAAAAAATATCCTCTGCTTCTTCTGCAAATTCTATTTCCCCATTTTCATCCTGTGAAGATACATCTGTCGGATTTTCTTCCGTAATCTCTACCTCATCTGTATCCCCGTCTGTGAATGCAACGTCAGCATTATTCTCTGCCTCTGATATTTCATTCACACTTATGTTTGCATTGTCATCTGCAGATGCATTTACTCCGGCAGTTTCACTCTGAACAGCCACTTCATCTTCGCTGTCAAATGTATCTGCAGATGTCGTGTAATCACCTGTTATATCAGCGTCTGCATAAACAACAGCACTGTTTAAAACCATCATACCAGCCAAAAGCATGGATATTATTCGTTTTTTCATAGACTTCTCCTTATAATATGTATAGTATTTCTAAAATATCACAAAATAAGAAAATATCTAATTACCTGCCTGCATAGAAATCGGTTTCTACTTTTTATACAAATTTCATTGTTCTTTTTTATGCACTTTCGCTATTCAGCAAACTATTATCCATGACATTTTTCCTGCAAAAGAAAAAGGAACTCCATGCTTTTCAGCACAAAGTTCCCTTGAATCATTATTTAACTAATTTGCAAGTACGTATGCCCCAAACACTACAGGTACTGCCATCATCACTGCAATTACTGAACTCTGAATAAGAAATGCAGCCACACAGGTAAAGATTGAAAATACGATTATTTTCATCCATGCATCAGCTTTCAGCTTTCTTTTTTTGATCAATATACAGGATATGATCAGTACTGCCAGAAGAATAAGTAATACTATAAATAGCACTGCTGCCAATAATAAAACAGTTATTTCAGCCATGCCACTGAATACAGTTCCCAAAATACGTGGAACGATCAAATATCCACTTATGTAGTCATCGCTTCCGCCGGTCATTACAGTTATATCGACTCCTGTCACAGTGGCATCTCCTGCTATCTTGCAAAATAATATCGCCCCGATTTCCAAACAGAAGAGAATCACCATATATAACCCGATCAGTATTGTTGAGAATGATGTAGCTTTTGATACTTTTTCCATATATTCCTCCCATTTTGAAATGCCCTAAGATGATAGATTGTGTTTCATTTTCTCTCTGTCATTTGTACTCGATGTACATTGCAGAAAAATTACTTTTTTCTTGGTGCCATTTACAATGACAATCTTCTTGAAAGAGTCTGGGATATTACAGATCTGCACGATGCCCACATCAACATTGTAGCCACGGAACTCGGTCACAATGTCACTAGACAGGAACCTGGAATTACTTCCCATCATCCTTCATAGCATCCTTGATATACTTAAAACACATCTTGGGGTCTCGTAATTCCTCGTTCTCAATACCGTCCAATGCAATTTCAATAATATGATCAGAGCCAATGCCATTCTCCAGTAAGTATCTCTTTTAATCTCCACGCGAAACTCTACAACAGGCATTTACCAATGGTATTATTGATGATGACACCTGACTGCAAATGCTGAAATCCAGAAATCATTTGTCTTATGATTACGATGGTACTTTCGCCGCAGAGAAATTTCAGGACATTATAAATATTTATTATCCTCTTTTTGAAAAATTCAAAAGCGATGTTGCGAAATACTATAAACAGTAAACTGTGTTTCGTAGAAGGATTTTCCAACCAAATTTACGGCAAGATCTCAAGCCAGTAGCCATCTGGATCTACAATGAAATAGATTCCCATTGCTTCATTTTCGAAACAAATGCATCCCATCTCTTCGTGCTTTTTGTGCGCTGCTTCGTAATCCTCTGCCTGAAATGCCAGGTGAAATTCGCATTCACCCAGATTATATGGCTGTGGATGATCTTTAAGCCAGGTAAGTTCCAACTCAAAATCACTTACATTATTGCTCAGATACACAATGATAAAATCATCGGTAGTCGTTCTTCTCACTTCGTGCAGATCAAGGGCCTCGTTGTAAAATTTAATAGATCGGTCCAGGTCTGATACATTGTAGTTTTCATGAATCATCTTAAATTTCATAATTTTTCTCCTTTTGTACATTCTGTGTTTTTAATGCGTGACTTATATTGCGGATATTCAGTAATAAACCTCTTAATTACATTGGCGTCATTCCAGTAATGCATTGGAAAAATGACATTGCAATCTATATTTTTAAGAAAATACAGGATTCCGTCGGCATAGTGATCTCCCTGTCTCGGATCTATGGGGACAAATGCAGCGTCAAAATGCATACCTTTGATTTTCCTGATCTCCGCACGATATGCTGAAGTAAGTCTCTGGTTGTCAGCTTTCGGCTCACCATCCCAATACCAGTCGTTTAAGTCACCGGCATGATAAATGGTGCCTTCCTTTGTTTTGACAATAAATGCTACACCACTATCGTTAGATAGCAATGTGTCGACTTTGGTATCATTATCCAAATTATAAGTTTGATCATGATAAACATATGTGATCTTCATATCCGACAAATGATTCTTTTTTCGTATATCATTCGCCAGAACTGCCTGATATGCCATCCCCATATCATCAAGAATCCCAAATATTTGTGGGTTAAAATGATCCTCATGGAAGTGACTGCAAAAGACGATTACCTCTTTTTTCTTGTCAAGATACGGTAAATCACCCTTAAAATAATCAAAAATATAGTAGCAGTCTCTGGTTTCAACCAAAAATCCACTGTGATTAATGTAAGTAATTTTCATGATATCACCTGTAATAGCACTTGAAAAATCGATTGCCATAAAATAAACAGCCTTTGCGATTTCTTCCGGTTCTAAAATACGACCGACTGGACTATTCTTGCTCCTCGTTTTTTCTGATCAACGGCTTATGGCCATTACTTTACCGTGTTAAAGTTTTTTCTATAAGATTTTAACAGCTATTTCTGACATTGTCCACAATTTTAAAAAACAATTCCTTCTAAAGCTACTCCCTCCACCTGCCGAGTACAACATCATAAACTTAAGATTAGATATTACACATTTATATTATCCTGCTAAAAAC
>OLNC01001042.1_pt1 | contig 19046 bp, 18 predicted proteins | sample 1672011 | NCBI WGS metagenome assembly OLNC01 (sample SAMEA3136636, study PRJEB25190) | human gut metagenome | biome: human gut; feature: human-associated habitat; material: faeces | place: Austria | collected 2013 | reverse complement strand
TCAAGGTAATAAGCGAAGAAGGTCACACGGACCTTCTTCACTTACTTGTTTTCATGCTCGGGGTAAGAACCTCCACTGGAGGTTTTTCTTTCTTTTTGATTTCAGGGCAAGAATCTAAAAAGGTCCACAGGACCTTCCTCGCTTTCTCATTTCTAGGCTCAGGGTAAAAAGGTCCACAGGACCTTCTCTCACTTTCTTATTTCAAGATGAGAGGCTAAAAACCTCCACTGGAGGTTTTTACTCCCAAAAGTCATCAAATACGGTGATGGGTAAGTGGCGTTTGTGTTGGCCTTTGTACCACCAGTTTTCGATTCTTGCTTGGGCTTCTGGGCTGATTATTTTGCCTTCTAGGTAGTCGTCAATCTCTGCATAGGTGACTCCGAGGGCGACTTCGTCAGCCAGGCCTGGTTTGTCTTCTTCTAGGTCTGCCGTTGGGATTTTTTCATAAAGGGCTGGATTTGCACCAAGTTCCTTCAAAAGTTGTTTTCCTTGACGCTTATTGAGGCGGTAAAGAGGGAGAATATCCGCACCCCCGTCACCAAACTTGGTAAAGAAACCTGTGATATTTTCCGCGGCGTGGTCTGTGCCGGGATACTCCGGGTAGAACTGCTGTAGTATACGACGAGGGTGTGCCCGCCGGGAGAGCACTGGAAGGTCTGGCCGTTGGCGGTCACTACGCTGGTAGAATTGTCGATGTTCAGCTGAAGTGATGCGTCGGCGGACATTAGATTTTCGTCAAAATAGCCGGCATAGACATTTTCGCTGGGATTCCGCCGGCCGATCAGCACAGCCCGGTACTGGGGCGGATAGATCAGCGGGACGGCCTGATCTGCGTCGTAGAGGGCGGTCACGTTCATGCCTGGCCGCAGGCGGACGTTATTGATCACATAGGTCTCGGGACCAACGATAAAATGGTTGATGCCATTCGAAGTGCGGATGCTGACCTGCTGTTCGCAGCAGTCATCTCCGAAAGGAGTAATACTGAGGATGATTCCGTTTACGGGAACCAGATTCATAGAAGGCATAATCAAAACTCCGTTTTTGATTAGTATATGATCGGTTCCTTTCTTTGGTGAATTTGCCCTGTAGGGGCGGATCCCTATCCTCTATCATCTTTCATCTTTCTTGCCTTCTTTACAGACGCCGGATTCGGGATGGATGGCTGATGTATTTCCGCCAGGCGGGAGAAAATGATACAGCTTTTCGTAGGATTCGAGCTCTTCGGCGGATGAGGGGGCGGACGGGATCAGGCCGGTCAGGTCCTGACTGGATGCGGCATTGGAAAGGTAGTCGTATGCGTCTATGATTTCCTGGTTCTTTCTGTCTTTTCTCATGAAAACTCCTCCTGTTTTGTGGAATATAGCGATAAAACTTCATAAAAATATAACATTAAAATATGTAGAAAAAGGAAAATCTATGCATTATAATGAGTTTTGCAACTGCGGAAACTTTTGGAAATGTGAAAAGGAAGGACAGACATATGAACATCAGAATTGATACACACTCACATACTCTGGCCAGCGGACACGCTTATAATACATTGCGGGAGATGGCGGCCATGGCGGCGGAGAAAGGTCTGGAAGGCCTGGCGCTTACAGAACACGCCCCGGAAATGCCGGGATCCTGCCAACTGTATTATTTTCAGAATCTGCGGGTGGTTCCCCGTACTCTTTACAATATCCATCTGCTGCTGGGAACAGAGCTGAATATCATGGACCGGGAGGGAAATGTGGATCTTCCCCAGGGCGTCATCCGGGATCTGGATATAGCCATCGCCAGTCTGCACACGCCTTGCTTCAAGGATGAGAGGACCCAGGAAAATGTGATGCAGGCGTATCTTTCTGTAATGGAGAATCCATATATAGATATCATCGGGCATCCGGATGATGGCAGATTTCCTGCAGATTATGAAGTGCTGGCAAGAGAGGCAAAGCGGACAGGCACCCTTTTAGAAGTCAATAACTCTTCTCTCAGGCCAGACGGATACCGGGCGAATACCACGGAAAACTGTCTGAAGATGCTGGAAGCCTGTAAAAAGGAAGGAACCATGGTGGTGTTCGGAAGTGACGCTCATTTTGATCTGGACATTGCAGAATATCCTTTTGCAGAGGAACTGGTAAGGAAGACAGCTTTTCCGGAAGAGCTGGTGGCAAATACTTCTTACGGGAAATTGATTTCCCTGTTAAAACACAGGAAAAAGGTATAGACTTTAAAAATTCACTGTGTTAAAATGTAACAGTAATGAATCTGTTACAAAGGAGAGTATGCTATGAGTAAGAAGATCAGGACAGAAGCAGTGGACTATCTGTTTTCTGCAATACTGAGCTTGAAAGATAAAGAAGAATGTTACACTTTTTTTGAGGACATCTGTACGATCAATGAACTGCTGTCTCTTTCTCAGCGATTTGAAGTGGCAAAAATGTTAAGAGAGCACAAGACATATCTGGAGATTGCGGACAAGACAGGAGCGTCTACTGCAACGATCAGCCGTGTCAACCGTTCCCTGAATTATGGAAACGATGGTTATGACATGGTATTTGAACGCATTAACCAAAAAGAAGATTCTTAAGAGTACAAAAGAAGAAATAAGCCGGGCTTATTTCTTCTTTTTCGCACTGTTGTCAGCGTCAGCCAGATCATCGATCATTTTCTCGATGATCTGCTTTTTCACATATACATCAAAGCTTAAATTGCAGATAAAAGCAAAAAGCTGGAGATATTCTTTTTCCTCCGGTGGAAGCTCTGAAAAGCTGTCCATGGCAAGTTCATATGATTTCGCAATATCCTTCTGCAGATCATCGATGCGGGATTTCTCCATCTGGCAGATTTCCTCATAGACAGATGTCATGTCCAGAGATTCTTCCTTGTCGAAGGTTTTCTCTGTGATAGGAGTGAGGACGCTTTCAATATCCTTGATGGAAAGGATATTTTTGAAATAGTAGATAAAGATCATCACCAGCACATGCTCTTTGGAATATTTCTTTTTCACAGGGGGAGGAAGCAGATTGTTCTTGGCGTAATTGTTGATCATGGTTTTGGTCAGGATCTTGTCCTCCTCGTACCGTTTGGTCCGTTTCAGCTGTTCCTCCATAAAAGTGGTGACCTGATCCATATATAGGTCAATGTTTGGAATTTCATTCGGTCTGATATAGTCAATCCGTGAAATACTGGATAAAATACTGTTTAGTAAATCTTTTGTGTCAATCGTCATAAAATCACCTCAACATAATCATTATATAGTTTTCATAACTATATGACAAGAAATATTTCTTTAATTTTTGAAGCTTGCACTTCTATATTAAAACCCATATAATGAAACCAGACTTTTTTGAGGAAGGGAGTCGAAACCTATGAAATCAGTAGTATTATGTTACAATCTGAAAGGAACTCCAAAAGGAAAGAAGATCGGGATGATCTTTGGATTCCTGGGATATAAAGTCCGTCATGTGACGGCAGAAGAATACCGGCTGCCGCTTGGGACATTGATTGGCATCAGTCCGGCGGGTACGGAGGAAGAAGCGTCGTTAGAAAAAGAGCCTTCTGAAAGTCAGGACGCGGGTGGATTTTCGGAGGAAATGCTGGTGATCCATGCAGAGACGGAGGATATGCTGGACCGAGCTCTGTTTTTGATGAAAAAGGAGAAGGTCCGGGTAGACTTAAAGGCGATGGTGACCCAGACAAACCGTGACTGGGACAGTCTGGCCCTCTATGAGGAGATCAAAAAAGAACATGAATTTATGAAACAGCAGGAACAAGAAAGGAAACAGAAAAGTTGAGCATTTACGATACATTGAATGAACAGCAGAAAGAGGCGGTGCTTCACACGGAGGGGCCGCTTTTGATTCTTGCCGGGGCGGGATCGGGAAAGACCAGAGTTCTGACCCACAGGATCGCCTACCTGATCGAGGAAAAAGGAGTCAATCCATGGAATATCCTGGCCATTACCTTTACCAATAAAGCGGCGGGAGAAATGCGGGAACGTGTGGATAATCTGGTGGGCTTCGGATCGGAAAGCATCTGGGTCAGCACATTCCACTCCATGTGTGTCCGGATTTTAAGAAGGTATATCGATCTTTTGGGATTTGATACCAATTTTACAATTTATGATACTGACGATCAGAAAACACTGATGAAAGATATCTGTAAGCTTTTACAGATTGATACGAAGCTTTTTCGGGAACGGTCCCTTCTGGCGGCCATCTCTCAGGCGAAAAATGAACTGGTCACGCCAGAGGAATTCCGTATCCAGGCCCAGGGAGATTTCAGCCGGCAGAAGATCGCGTCGGTGTACGAGGAGTACGAAAAGCAGATGCGCGCCAATAACGCGCTGGACTTTGACGACCTTCTGGTAAAAGCGGTGCAGCTTTTCCAGACCCAGGCGGACGTGCTCGATTATTATCAGGAGCGGTTCCGTTATATCATGGTGGATGAGTACCAGGACACCAATACGGTGCAGTTTGAGTTGGTGCGCCTTTTATCTGCCAAGTACCGGAATCTCTGCGTAGTAGGAGACGACGACCAGTCCATTTATAAATTCCGCGGGGCAAATATTCGGAACATTCTGGATTTTGAACAGGTATTTCCCGATGCAAAGGTGATCAAGCTGGAGCAGAACTATCGCTCCACCAGCAACATCCTAAATGCTGCCAATGCGGTGATCCGCCACAACCACGGCAGAAAGGACAAGACTCTCTGGACGGATAACGGCGAGGGCGACAAGATCAACGTGCGCCAGTTTGATACGGCGTTCGATGAAGCAGAGTATATCGTAGGGGATATCCGGGAGCGTGTGGAGTCCGGGAAGGCGGCCTATAATGATCATGCGATCCTGTACCGGACCAATGCACAGTCCCGTATGTTTGAAGAGAAGTTTGTGACTGCAAATATTCCATATAAGATCGTGGGCGGCATCAATTTCTATGCCAGACGGGAGATCAAGGACCTGCTGGCCTATCTGAAAACCATCGACAATGGAAGAGACGACCTGGCGGTGCGCCGGATCATCAACGTGCCAAAGAGAGGGATTGGCCTTACCAGCATTAACCGTGTCCAGGAGTATGCCTCCGGCCGGGAGATCGGCTTTTACGAAGCGCTCAGAGCAGTCGATCTGATTCCGAATATCGGGCGCGGTGCCTCTAAGCTGGAGTCCTTCGTGGCTCTGATCGAGCATTTTAAAACAGATGCAAAAGAGCTTACGATCTCGGAGCTGATGCAGGAAATCCTTGAAGAAACAGGATACATAGAAAGCCTGAAGGAAGAAGGCAGTGAAGAGGAAGAGAGCCGGATTGAAAATATTGATGAATTGATCAGTAAGATCACGGCCTATGAGGAGACTTGCGAGGATCGGGATGAACCGGCCACACTGAATGGATTTCTGGAAGAGGTAGCGCTGGTGGCGGATATCGACAGTCTGGATGAATCGAATGACTATGTGGTGCTGATGACGCTCCACAGTGCGAAGGGTCTGGAATTCCCGCATGTGTACCTGGCGGGGATGGAGGACGGAATCTTCCCCAGCTACATGACCATTACGGCAGACGATCCGGAAGAGGTAGAGGAAGAGCGAAGGCTCTGTTATGTGGGGATTACCCGGGCGGAGGAAGAACTGACGCTGACCTGTGCAAGGCGGCGTATGATCCGGGGAGAGACGCAGTATAACAAGATGTCCCGTTTCTTAAAGGAAATCCCGATGGAACTGCTGTCTACAGGAGCCGTTTTCCAGAAGCCCGAGCCGGAGGAAGAAAGAAAGCCAAGCGCTTATCAGCAGGCCAGACAGGCATTTCGGGCAAAAGCTTTTGTACAGCCGGGAGCGGCCAGAAGCTTTGGTTCACCAAAAGGAGAAGGCCCGGGATACCAGGTGGGCGACCGGGTGCGTCATGTGAAATTCGGAGAAGGCACGGTAACTGCGATGGTAGAAGGCGGCAGAGACTATGAAGTGACCGTGGATTTTGACGGCCCAGGCACAAAAAAGATGTTTGCCGCATTTGCAAAATTACAGAAAATTGACTAATTTGGCATAAAGTTATAGTAATCTGAAAATGTTAGTGATATAATGATTTTAATTAATGAACTTGCTGTGACAGCAGAAGAAAGGATGTGGGAGCATGAGTAAGGTAGAGGATATCATTGCTGCAACAAAGTTGAATGAACTGATCAATAAAAAGGAGGAAAGCAGCCAGTCCAGGACGGTACTTTGGGTACTTGCCATCGTTGGAGCTGTGGCAGCCGTTGCGGCGATTGCTTACGCAGTATACTGTTTCTTTACACCGGATTACCTGGAGGATTTTGAAGAAGACTTTGAGGACGATTTTGATGATGACTTCTTCAATGATGATGACCAGGTATAAGAAGGTAACAGTCTAAGATGCAATAGAGAGCAGGTTGGGAGCCCATCTGTGTAAGAAAGGGTAACCTACCTGCTTTTATCTTGGCAGAGAGTTTTATTTGGAGGAAATATATGGAAGAACAATGTTTTGCGCTTTTGATCGATGCGGAGAATGTGTCAGTAAAATACATTAAGCCAGTTTTAACAGAGCTTTCCAAATATGGGGTGATCACATATAAGCGGATCTACGGAGACTGGACCAGCACACAGCTTTCCGGCTGGAAGGAGCAGCTTTTGAGCAATTCCATTACGCCGATCCAGCAGTTCAGTTATACACAAGGGAAAAATGCGACAGATTCGGCTATGATCATCGATGCTATGGACATTCTGTACAGCAATGATGTGGACGGGTTCTGTATCGTGTCCAGCGACAGCGATTTTACCAGGCTGGTAAGCCGCCTGAGGGAAAGCGGAAAGATGGTGATCGGCATGGGGGAAAATAAGACGCCGGAGCCGTTTCGCAAGGCATGTGACAAGTTCACTATTCTGGAGAACCTGCTCAATGAACAGGAGCCGGGATCAGGAAAGACAAGAGATCAGCATGAGAGATTGAGCACCTCAAAGATCGAGGATGCCGTGATCGATATGATCATTGAGAATCAGGACAATAATAAAGGAACTGGACTTGGAGAGGTGGGAAGCCGTCTGGTCAGCCTGTACCCGGATTTTGACGTGCGAAGCTATGGCTATAATATGCTGTCCAAATTCCTGGAGCAGTTCCCGAGGATCCAGCTGGAAAAGAGGGGACACATTGTTTCAGTGGCGTTAAGAGAGGATCAGGGGCGCAAGGCGGATATCGATAATTATGTTATTACCATGGTAAGGAAAGCGGGAAAGAGCGGGATTGAACTCAGCACGCTTGGGAACCGGGTTTACGAGAAGTATAAGGATTTTAAGATCAGTGATTATGGATATGCCCAGTTCAATCAGTATGTAAAGAGCCTGGAACATATCAAGGTAGAGCAGGATGGAACTATCCTGAATGCGAAATATCAGAAATAGAATTGGAGAGTATGGATGAAGAAAGGGCAGGTATACGAAGGCAGGATCGAGACAGTGGAGTTTCCAAATAAAGGAAAGATCTATCTGCCGGAAGAAGAGAAAACAGTGATTGTAAAAAACGGCGTGCCGGGACAGAAGGTACGCTTTTCTGTGAATAAGATCCGGAAAGGAAAGGCGGAGGGGCGGATCCTGGAAGTGCTGGAACCTTCTGAAAAAGAGATTCCCCCAAGCTGTCCTCATTTCGGACAATGCGGAGGCTGTACGTATCAAAATCTTCCCTATGAAGAGCAGCTGAAGCTGAAGGAAGGGCAGATCAAAGCCATGATGGATGAGGCAGTGGACGGGCCTTATATCTGGGAGGGGATACAGGCAAGTCCCCGGAAAGAAGCCTACCGCAATAAGATGGAATTTTCCTTCGGGGATGAGTATAAGGATGGCCCCCTGGTGCTTGGGATGCATAAGCGGGGCAGTTTTCATGATATCGTAAACGTGCAGGAGTGCCGGATCGTGGATGAAGACTTCCGGAAAATCCTTTCCTGCACGCTGGAATATGCGAAAAACAGCGGACTTCCCTATTATCATCGGATGCGTCACACGGGATTCTACCGGCATCTGTTGGTCAGAAAGGCTGTGAAAACAGGAGAGATCCTGATCGACCTGGTGACGACAACGCAGGAGGAATTCCTGGGGCATTTTGACAGTCAGGGATGGGTGGAAACGCTCAGATCCTTGGAACTTTCCGGAAGGATCGCGGGCATCCTGCATACCAGAAACGACAGTGTGGCGGATGTGGTAAAAGACGAAGGGACGGATATTTTATTCGGACAGGACTATTTTTATGAAGAACTTTTAGGACTTCGTTTTAAGATCACGCCTTTTTCGTTCTTCCAGACCAACTCGCTGGGGGCGGAAGTCCTTTATGAAAAGGCGAGAAGCTATATCGGCGAGACAAAGGATAAGGTGATCTTTGACCTGTACAGCGGTACCGGCACCATCGCACAGATTTTGGCCCCTGTGGCAAAAAAAGTGGTCGGCGTGGAAATCGTGGAGGAAGCCGTGGAGGCGGCAAAAGAAAACGCCCGGATGAACGGCCTTTCAAACTGCACCTTCTGGGCCGGAGATGTGTTAAAAGTGATTGATGAGCTGGGAGAAGTGCCGGATCTGATCGTGCTGGATCCGCCAAGAGACGGCGTGAATCCCAAGGCCCTGGAGAAGATCATCCGATTCGGCGTAGAGAAGATGGTATATATTGCCTGCAAGCCTACCAGTCTGGCAAGGGATCTGGAGATGCTGCAGGGAAGAGGGTATCAGGTAGAACGGATGGGATGCGTGGATTTATTCCCGGGGACTTATCATGTGGAGACGGTAGCATTGATATCGCATATAAAGCACTGATTACTGAAAAAGTGCAGTATTTCCAGTATTTCCAGCATTTACTGTCAGCTTTGAAGACCAAATTTAGACAGAAAAACTGCTCTGCAGAAAATTATTAACGGTTCTAACCGGAGAGTTAAGTAGGCATTTTGGATGTGGGTAAGTTAAGTGAGTGGCTTAAATAGTAGAGTTATTCGCAAAATTTGCAAGGGCTAATATAGTAAACTGAATTATTGGTAAAACATACACTAAGGGAGGAGAACACTTATGGCAGAAATTATTAAGATGGCTGATTCAGAACTTGCACAATCAGAAGAAATAAATGAAAGTGCATTGATGGAGATAGCTAATGGATTATTATTTGATGCTCGCGCAGAGATTCCAGAACAGAAAACATTAAGTGTTCCTTTAGCAGAGTTGGCCACGCTTGGCGCAGGTGTTTCTTCATTGCTCCCAGCTCTTAGAACCGTTACTCAAACAACTAGCATAAACACATCTGGTCTTTATCAATTAGCAAATGCAGCAGTGGGAGATACATTAAAAGTTGCTAAAAACGGAAACTTTTGGGGTGCATTTAAGACAGTTGATGGTGCATCGAAATTTGCACAACTTCAGTCCGCAGAACCACTGACTGTTACAACACAGTCTGTAGTTGCAATTAATCCTGCAACGATGATGATGGCTGTTACACTGTTCTCTATTGAGCGGAAGCTTGGTGAAATAGAAAAAATGCAGAGGCAGATAATTTCCTTCCTGGAAATTGAAAAAGAATCGGAAATAGAAGCCGATGTTGAAATGTTATCAAATATTATAGCCAAGTATAAGCTAAATTGGGACAACGAGCATTTTGTAGCAAGCAATCATAAGCTGGTGCTCGATATTCAAAGAACGGCACGTAAGAACATGAATGAGTACCAGAAGAAGGTTGCGGAGATACTTAATTCAAAGAAGCTTGTGATAGTACAAAATCAGGTTAATGCAACACTTAAGGATTTGCAGAAGAAATTCAAATACTACAGACTTTCTTTATATACATTTTCGATGGCATCAATGATGGAGATTATGCTGAGTGGTAATTTTAAGGAAGAATATATCAGTGGAATAAAAGAAGAAATTGAAAAGCTCTCATCGGTATATAGAAATTTATTCGAACAGTGCTCGATTTACCTTGAAAAAATAAGTGGTATTTCGATTGAGGCAAATGTGCTTAAGGGAATTGGAACTGCAAGTAAGGCTGTTGGCAAGTTTATCGGTAGCATTCCTCTTGTAAAAGAAGGGCGGGTTGATGAATTCTTACAGGATAGTGGTAAGCACATCAAATTAAATGCAAAAGAAATAGAGATGAGTGTGATTACTGCATTTGCAGAAATCAGTAATCCAGAAACACGTGTGTCTATAGATAAGATGGAAGACATGATTCAGATTTACAACCACACAGAGAGAATCTGCTTTGATGATAAGAAGATTTATTTGATAGCTGAATAGATATCATTAAAAATGCCCTGCCGATCGTAATGATTAGCAGGGCGTTTCTGTATGGGACTAGGTCTCAGACATAATCATTAATATCAAAAATGATGTTCTCATTTTTCCATATTGAATCTCTTTCATTACTCTACTATAAGTGCAAATCGATATGCGTTTCCCCAAAAGTAAATTCATTGGTACTTTTTGGATTTGGAACAAGCAATGTACAGATTTCATATGTTCTTTTTGTTTCCGGAGTATTAGGTATAATTATTTCAAAAGGTGTATGAACTTCTTCAATTTCTATTACCAAAGGCCTTTTTCCATTAATATGCGTTCGTTGATAATCCATGGTAGCAAACATGAGCTGCTGATGTGCTTCGTCTATCTGACCAATTCTATATGTAAGTCTAAAAGATTCTCTCAGTGCGACTTTGAGTTCTGATGGCGGAAGTTTTATACCGTCAGAAGTATACGAAAAAGCGTGAGGAACTTAAACGCATAATCCAGGACTGCATGGCCGGAAACATTGATATGATCATTACCAAGTCCATCAGCCGGTTTGCCAGAAACACCCTGGATTGTCTGAAGTATATCCGGGAACTGAAGGAGAAGAACATCCCGGTTTTCTTTGAAAAAGAGAACATCAACACCATGGATTCTAAGGGTGAGGTGCTGCTTACCATTATGGCGAGCCTGGCACAGCAGGAAAGCCAGTCTTTGAGCCAGAACATCAAACTCGGATTGCAGTACCGCTTCCAGAATGGGGAGGTCCGGGTCAACCACAACCGTTTCCTGGGTTACACAAAGGATGAGGAAGGAAACCTGATCATAGAGCCTGCGGAGGCGGAAGTGGTAAAGCGGATTTACCGGGAGTACCTGGAAGGGGCAAGCCTGCTCCAGATTGGGCGTGGCCTGGAAGCAGACGGGATTCTTACCGGGGCCGGGAAAACGAAGTGGCGTCCAGAAACACTGAAGAAGATCCTGCAGAATGAAAAGTACATCGGAGACGCCCTTTTGCAGAAGACCTATACTGTTGACTTTCTCAATAAAAAGAGGGTGCAGAACAAGGGGATTGTCCCACAGTATTATGTGGAAAACAGCCATGAGCCGATCATTCCCCGTGACCTTTATATGCAAGTGCAGGAGGAAATGATTCGGCGGGCGAACCTCCACAGCGGAGCCAACCGGAAAAAGAGGGTTTACAGCAGCAAGTATGCCTTATCCAGCATTGTTTACTGCTCCAAGTGCGGCGAAATTTACCGGCGGATTACATGGAATAACCGTGGAAAACATTCCACAGTGTGGCGGTGCTGTACCCGTGTGGAACACGGACCAACCGCCTGTGACGCATCAACTATTCAGGAGCAAGATCTGCAGGCGGCGGTGGTGCAGGCGATCAACCTTACACTTGGCAACAGAGAAAACATGATGGTCACTCTCCAGGAGAACATAGAAGCGGTGATCCGGCAGGAGGATGAAACCTCATCGGAAGGGATTGAGGCCAAGCTGCTGGAACTGCAAAAGGAACTTCTGAAACTGGCGAATTCGAAAAAGGATTATAACAGTGTTGCGGATGAGATAGACAGGCTGCGGGAATTGAAACAGAATGCCCTGGTGGAGAGCGCCGAGCGGGAGGGACTGAAACAGCGGATCAGGGAGATGCGGGAGTTTCTGGAACAGCAGTCTACAGAGGTCACGGAGTATGATGAACTGCTGGTGCGGCGGCTGATAGAGAAGGTTACCGTTTATGGTGAGCGTTTTGAGGTGGAGTTCAAATCTGGGACGAAGGTGGATGTGGAGAGGTAAATAACAGAATGAATGAGGTGCCTTGTGGCTTTTGAAATGGCTGCAAGGTGCTTTTTTAATGGGCTGTTAATTTTAAAGAAGGTAGCTTGTGCTTATCAACCATAGGGTTTATAATTGTACTGTGCTGATGGAGGTGGAAAATGACAACATCGGATATGATTAGAGAATTGTGTGACAGAATGAATATCAGCCTTGCGGAACTTTGTAGACGAATTGGACAGACTCCGCAGAATTTTAATAAGAAGCTGCAGCGTGGTACTGTATCCTCTGAGGAAATGGCGAAGATTGCAGAGGCGTTGGATGTTGGATATGAGCAGGCGTTTGTGTTGCCGGATGGAGGGAAAATCAGTATAGAGCATAAATGAATGCAAGAAACAAAAAAGGACCTAGACGGTGATTCTTTTGTAAAAGAATATTCTTATTATAGATTATGTTTTTTACATTCTTGGCCTGTAGTGATCAGAGAATTAGAGGTGGGTTGAAAATGAAAATTGGTCGTAATGCTCCTTGCCCTTGCGGTAGTGGGAAAAAATATAAAAAATGTTGTTTAAATAAAGGAAAAGAGCAGTATTTAGCAGAAGCGATTATGTATTCTCTTCAAAATATAAAAAGAGAGTCGCAAATAAAAAGATGTTTACATCCTAATTCGAGTGAGTGTAGTGATAGGATAGTAAAAGCTCATGCGATACAAAACAATCGTATTTTAAATAAAATTGGAGAATCTGGAATGGTAGTAACAATGGATGGAACAATGCATCATCTGTTTCAAACATCAGATGTGAAAGGGCGTAGTATAGCTACAACTTTTACTGGTTTTTGTTCATATCATGATAAAACGGTGTTTCAAGAAATTGAAGATAAAGAGTTCGTTGCTAGTAAGAAACAAATATTTCTAATAACATATCGGACAATGGCGTGGCATTACCATAAAAAGCAAGTGCAAACTAATGCTACCTGTATCCAATATGAAAAGATGTTTGAGAAGGGGTATAATCTTGGAGAATCAGATGATTTTATAGAATATTTAGGAGCGTTAAAATTAGGATTAGAGGATAATGAAATTGAAAAACAAAGATTTGATGATGCTTTGCTAGAAGAAAATTATTGTGTTACAAATTCTTTGATGTGGGAAATTCCATATGAAATAAACTTTGCAGTATCGATGATGACTGAACTTGAATACGATATATTGGGAAACCGGATTAATGATATGGAAAAAAATGAGAGTACAAAAAAAATATACCTTAACATTTTTCCTGCAAAGGATAAATCGTTTTGTATTTGGTCATGGTTAAATTATAATGATAGTTTCTATGTTCCCTTCTCAAACCAGTTTTTAAAATTGAGTGTTGCAGATAGGGAAAATTATTTCAATAATAATCTTCCTCGCTGGACAGACTCTATTGTTATTTCCCCACGTCTGTGGAAAAAATGGGGATCAGCAATTCAAGAGGCTTTCATAACTCATGCAAATTTTGATATTTTGTATCGGCAGATGGAAGCAGAAAAAAATGAGCATGCGTATCAATATATGGATACTCCCTGGAATTTGTTTGAAAATGACAGTGATGCTGAGTAGATGTTAGCGAGGATTTATGATATTAAAAGGTGAGAAAACGGGAGAAGAAGAATGAAAAAGTGGTACGATATAATTCCTTATTTAATATTTGGACTAGGTATTATTATGGACATAGGTGTGAATATCACAGGAATATATATAATTCCGGTTACAGAGTCATATATGGACAACATATTTGTAGGAATAATAACTGTTTCCGTATTGTGCTTTACCCTAGTTACATTAATTGCAAGTTTTTTAGACAATAGTTATTTGGGATATAAGTTGAAGGACATAATTCAATTCCCCAATTCCCCAGTAAATACGAAAAAATATATAAGAGTTTCCCTATTAGTTATTACCATTGGAGTGTGTCTTTTGGGAATGAATTTTGTGGTTAATTGTGCTAACAGTATGACAACATTGCTGTTGGCATTGATTTTAATAGAGGGAAATGTTGCGTTCAAAATTTGGAAAATGATTATAAATGAAAGCTATGTTTTTGATTTAGTAATCAGTCATTTCACTGCTAGTGTGAATAATAAAATGGATTTAAAGGAATTTCAGTCACATACGGATACAGTAATAAATGCACTGTCAACAGCAATATATGAAAGAAATTATGTTGAGAAAAACAAAACGTGTGAGATGCTTACAGCTCTGAGTGCCCAGGTTCAAGCACGGGGAGAGCAAGACGGATATTATGATTACTATAAATACTTCGATACGAAATTAAGAACATATATGGATGATTTTGCGAAAGTATTTGGATATAATGATATGGTGGAATCTATTGTTAAGATTTATACGAAAATGAGTGATTTTGAATATGGAAGAATAGAACTATATGTTATTCCTTTAAAAAATATGCGATTTTGGAATGATCAGCTACTACTTGAAAACAATTATTTTAATCAAATGATAGAAATTGATTTGCTGAATGCGTATAAAAAGAAAAAGATTTCAAATGCTGAAATAGAAAGAATTTTCTATGTGTATTTTGATAGTATCATGCATAATAACCTATGCACAAAAAATGTTCGTGAACAACTTGTGGAAAACTATATTGCTGCATTGATGAAGCTGCAGTGGAATACTAATGAAGACAGAAGTGAGCCAGATGTAAATAGTTTGCTAAATATACTCAAACACTTTGTTTTAAAAAACAATAATGTAGAAGAAAGAAACTATGTATTTCAAATAATAATTAAGCAAGCATTTTATAATAATATGCCATATAATAAGGAAAAGTATTTTGATTTTCTAGCATTGCTTTTCCAATCTTTTTATGCATTTATTTTTCGCGAAGGAGAAACTTTAAATCAGAATTATAGGGATAGTTTGCGAGATACTTTTGCAATAGAATTTTCAACGGAGACAATTGTAAAAATGAGTGCTTCTTGGTTATTAAGAATAAATGTTCAGGAAATTCTTCGTGCAATTGGTCGCAGAATCCAAAGTGGGTCAGATTCTCTGGAAAGAAGATTTGAAAACTTTCCCTCATTTATGATGGCTAAAACAGTTGTATGGACTTTAGAATTTAATGTTGATTTTATGCTTATCCTTTATTTAGTATTCAATGATGAGGTTGGATTTTATGGTATCTATGAGGCTTTTTTTAATTGGGGTGCCATAAATGATGAATGCAAAATAAGTATACTGGAAGAACTCCAAAACCAGTTTGATATGGAAACGGGTCTACTGAAGGATGATTTTGTTAAGCAGTATAAGCAATATGAAAATCTCTTGGAGCATTCAAGCAACATTACAGAACAAATACAAATAAAGCTGTTCCAATATATTTGTGAAGCACATTCGAATTTAAGAAAGAAAAAGATTATTGAATCAGAGCCTAGATCTATAGATATAGATTACAAAGATGTTATGATAAGAATAAATGAACTGATGAAAAAAGATGGTATATTGGGATGGAATTCACAATATTTTACGGAAGATTACGTGAAATTTGTAATGCCAGATTATATAAGTAGGAGAGCATATCGTACACCGCAAAATACAGCAAGGACAATTCAAAGAGGAATTATTGAAGCATTGAAGAGTTATATCCGACAGCGTGCTAATAAATTGACTCTCACATTTGACATAGACGGAGTGAGGAATATGCTTATGTTTATCTGTGAAAATGAATATGATGCCAGAAATTATACTTATACGGATGATTGGTCATTGGCAAAACTAAGAAATGAACCAGAGTTTATAAAATTAGAGGAAAAACAGAAAGAAATTGAATTTGTGGGTACTCCTCAAATTTATGATAATCTGTACTTTAATAAAGAAAAATTTTGTTTTAATATTAAGATATCAAAGATGGACTTTATTGATTTAAGTGAAAGAGAATGTGAGGCTTTTTTGGAAGACTCAAAAGGTTATAATGGATTGTACAATGTAGATGGAGCATTAATGCCTAAGGAAGAAGCTATGAAATGTATAAAAAAATCATACTGTAAAGAAAGGTATAGTTTTAAATTAATGGTCGGTTTTGGGAAAAATGATGTGACACGCATTGAATTTGAACATTAGATTTGTTCTATCAAATGGAGAAAATATGAAAAGAAAAAGATATGTTCCCGTTTACGATTAATGACATAAAAATGGAGGTGGATCAAGTCGGACGAACCGTTCGGCAAATGACGTACTTTCTGTCTTCTCGTGCCATGTCGAGACGGTAGTACTGCTTTCCCACAAAAAACCGGATGGACATATCAACGTAAAAGTTGAGTTTGGCGAAGGTGAGGGCAAAGTACCACTGGATAATATCGTTAAAAGAGCTGAGGTATACAAGCCGAAAGAGCGAGTTACATACAAAATGATAAAGGAATATATAGAAGCTAAATATGGCTTTAAAGTACATACTGCATATATAGCAGAGGTAAAGAGAAGTCTGGGCTTGCCGATGTATGACGCTTCTAACGCAGTAGAAGAATTGAAACATCCCAGGAAACATCCGACAGCGGAGAAAGTGGAAGCAATAAAGGATACTTTGAAGTATTTTGGTATAATCAAATAAAGAGTGATAGAATATTACTGTAAATTTAGAAATTAGGAGGAAAGGCATAGATGAATCAAATAATTAAAAGTTTTCTAGATGCACATATAAAAGAATATGATTTAGGGGAATATGAACTTCAAACTGCCTTTGAACATTTTATTAATAAATGTGTTGTCAATCGTTATTCTACAGAGCGATTTGACCCAAGTGAAGTAATGACTGATAAAGGCGAAATCGGTATTGACGGCGTTGCAATAATACTTAATGGTCAACTGATATCTGATTTAGAATCAAGTAAAGCAATTTTTGCTCAAAATAGAAAAGTTTCTACAGAATTTGTATTTATACAATCCAAAACAAGCGAAAATTTTGACGGTGGTGAAATCAGTACCTTTTTGAAAGGAATTAAACATTTCTTTGAAAGTAAGGATAAAAGACCGAAAATGAATGAAAAAATGGAAAAAATGATTGACGTAAAAGATTACATTTATAGCCAGTCAATTGAACAGTCTATTAAACCTAAGTTAGAAATGTATTATGTATGTTGTGGAAAATGGAATGAAGGTAATAACCTTTCTAATAATATTGATACTGACGTTCGGTTTTTTGAAGATACAGGAGATTTTTCAAATGTGAAGTTTTATCCGTATGATAATAATAAAGTGATTACAATGTATACAGAAATGAGACGAAAAATTAGCCGAACTTTTGTTATGGACAAGAGGCTTCCTTTTTACAAAATGCAAGGAATCAAGCAGGCTTATTTTGGACTGATAAAATGTAAAGATTTGGCAAATTTGTTGACGGACGAACAAGGGAAATTATTTAACAATATATTTGAAGATAATGTTCGAGATTTTCAAGGATATAATCCTGTTAATACGGAAATTAGAGATGCAATTATTGATAGAGAAAGTCAGGAAAGATTTTCTGTCCTCAATAATGGTATTACAATTATTGCAAAAGACATAGAAACGGAAGGGGATAGTATTACAATTTTTGATTATCAAGTAGTTAATGGATGTCAAACAAGTAGGGTGATTTTTGATAACAAAAAGCAGCTTTTAGATGGCTCTAGTGTATTGGCAAAGATAGTTCAAGTGGATAATGATGATATTTTGGATAAGATTGTATATACATCTAATAGGCAAACAGAAGTCAAATATGAAGCTTTTTCCTCCGCAAATCGTTTTCATAAAATGTTGCAGGAGTATTATAATTCGGTGGATATGGACTATCGCTTATACTATGAACGCAGATCCAAGCAATATGATATGGATTGTTTTATAGATAAAAACAAGGTTGTCACTTTAGCGGGGCAAACATTTGCATATATTTCTATGTTTTTAAACGAGCCGCATAGTATTAATAGATATTATGGTGAGTTGCTGGAAGCATATAAAAAAAGGATTTATGGAAAGGACGATTATGTCGAACCATATTATATTGCTGCATATTATATATATTATATAGATACAGCAATTAAGAAAAATCAAATCAAAAAAGAATTTAAACATTTTAAATACCACATTGCTTGTGCAATAAGGGCACTTATTTGTGATTCAAAGATATATTGGGGAAATAGTAAGTCCCTAAAAAAACAGGCAGAGAAATTAGATGAACTTTTGCATGATTCTGTAAAATTAAACAGAATGATTAGTACAGCGTGTACTTGTATAATGGAAACTGTTGAGCAATCATCAGACATTTCAAAAGATATTATTTTTAGAAGTAGAGAATTTACACTTCGAATGCTTAAAAATATACAAAAATATTCAGAAGCTAAAAAAAGTGAAGAACATTTATGCGTTGGTCAAATCGTTTCCTGTCAAGTAACTGCAATAAAAGCATATACAATTGAAGTAGAACTTAGAACTGACGATGATAGGAAATACGGTTCTGTTCATATTTCTAATATTGCAAATAGATATATACAAAATATTAGTGATGAGGTTAGGTTGGGTGAAGTTTTGCAGGCAAAAATCATTAGCGGATATGATGAAAAACAAAATGTAAAAGGATGGGATTTATCTTTAATATTGGATTAATAGATTTTAGATATACATTTATGATAAGTAAGTTATGTAAAGAAGTATGGAATGTTATAGCGTGAATGTAAAAAATAATATGTTGCATCTAGGTGATGCAAAATGGATGGTACCTACATTTTGTGGGAAAAGGGATGCGCGAGCAGTGTTCGTACTGTAGAAATTTTGCCTATATTTCCGTGATTTTGTGGGGATATGTTCTCATTTGATATGCATGTAGAGACTGTGGTAAGACTACAAAGGAAACATACCTAGAAATCCTTGAATTTACGCACTTTGTTGACTTTTTCAGTTTCAATAGATTAGAGGAAAATCACAAGGAAAAGGTGCTTGTAAACAAAGTGACCGTTGTGGTTGCCTTAGACCTCGGTACGGGGAACACAAAAAATCCTG
>OLNC01001038.1_pt1 | contig 19075 bp, 18 predicted proteins | sample 1672011 | NCBI WGS metagenome assembly OLNC01 (sample SAMEA3136636, study PRJEB25190) | human gut metagenome | biome: human gut; feature: human-associated habitat; material: faeces | place: Austria | collected 2013 | reverse complement strand
CGCCTGCGCCTACGCGGCGCTGCAATACGTGGACGAGCTGGCCGACCCGCTGCCGCCGGAGCTGCTGACCCGCTACCGCATGCCCACCAAGGCCCAGGCTGTGCGCAGTATCCACGCCCCGCAAAGCGCTGAGGACCTGGCCGGGGCGCGCCGCCGCCTGATCTTTGAAGAACTGTACATGCTCCAGATCGGCATCTTTTTGCTGCGCAGCCACGGTCGGCGCAAGACCAGCGCACCAATGCACGAGATGGACCTTGCCCCGTTCTGGGGCAGCCTGCCCTATGCGCCCACCGGCGCACAAAAGCGCTCTACCGAGGAAATTGTGCACGACCTGTGCGGTGAGGTGCCGATGAACCGCCTGCTGCAGGGTGATGTCGGCAGCGGCAAAACGCTGGTGGCTGCGGCGGCCATCTGGTTTGCCGCGCAAAACGGCTGGCAGAGCGCCATGCTGGCCCCCACCGAAATCTTGGCCCGGCAGCATGCCGCTACACTGGCCGACCGGCTGGAACCCTTCGGCGTCAACGTCACGTTGCTGGTGGGCGGCATGAAAGCCAAAGAGAAAAAGGTCGCGCTGGAAGCCATTGCCGACGGCCGCGCCGGGCTGGTGGTAGGCACCCACGCGGTGCTGACCGATTCGGTCGAGTTCAAAAACCTGGGCCTGGCCATCGTGGACGAGCAGCACCGCTTCGGCGTGCGGCAGCGCGGCCTGCTGGCAGGCAAGGCGCAAAGCCCCCACCTGCTGGTGATGAGCGCCACGCCCATCCCGCGCACGCTGGGCCTGCTGATGTACGGCGATTTGGACATCTCGGTGCTGGACGAACTGCCGCCTGGCCGCAAACCCATCAAGACCTGGTTCATCACCGGCAAAAAGCGGCGGGACATGTACGGCTTTATTGAAAAGCAGCTTGCCGCGGGGCATCAGGCCTACGTGGTCTGCCCGGCCATCGAGGAAAACGAGATGGCCGCAGATATGCAGGCCGTCAAAAAATATTACACCGAGACCGTCTGCCCGCTGCTGCCCAACCGGCGCATCGGCCTGCTGCACGGCAAGATGAAGCCCAAAGAAAAAGACGAAGTGATGCTGAAATTTAAGGCAGGGGAACTGGACGTGCTGGTCTCCACCACTGTTATCGAGGTCGGCGTCGATGTGCCCAACGCTACAGTTATGGTCATCGAAAACGCCGAGCGGTTCGGTCTGTCGGCGCTGCATCAGCTCCGCGGACGTGTCGGGCGCGGAGCGGCGGATTCCTGCTGCATCCTGATTTCCGACAACGAGAACGACGCCGTTAAAGAGCGGCTGCGTTTCCTGTGCCACACGTCAGACGGTTTTGCCGTGGCAAAATATGATCTTGAAAACCGCGGCCCCGGTGATTTCTTCGGCTCGGCCCAGCACGGCCTGCCCACGCTGCGGGTGGCGGACCTGGTGCAGGATACCCGCACGCTGAAAGTGGCCCAGGAGGAAGCCAAGGCCCTGCTGGCTGTTGACCCAAATCTCGCCATGCCGCAGCACCGTGCCCTGTCCGATGAGGTGGACCGCCTGTTTGCCACCGCCGGTGCGATGAACTGATTGTAAAAATCCCGGTTCACACCCTTTTATTTTCCCTTTCAATTTGCTATACTAATACCGTATATCAACCAAAAGGAAACCATGCCTATGAAAAGATTCTGCGCGGTGCTGTGCGCCTTTGTGCTGGTGATCGTGCTGGGGCTGCCGGTGGCGGCTGAGGGGATCAACGGCTCGGCGGCGGATATTGCGCCCGACATCATGGCCCCTGCGGCCTACGTGGTCAACCTGGATACCAATATCGTGGTCTACGAGAAAAACAGCGAGACCCCGCTGCAGGCCGCCAGCCTGACCAAGATGATGACCACCCTGCTGCTGCTGGAGAACTATCAGGACCAGCTGGACACCATCAGCGTGACAGCCCCCAGTTATATCTACGACCTGATCTGGGAGAAGACGACCAACGCCTCCACGGCGGACATCCGTAAGGGTGAGACCCAGACCCTGCGCAACCTGCTGTACGCCATGATGCTGCCCAGCGCCAACGAGGCCGCCTACATTGTGGCCGACTATATGGGCGGCGGCAGCATTGATAACTTTGTGGCGATGATGAACGAGGAAGCCGCCCGCATCGGCTGCACCGGCACTACCTTTGCCGACCCCTGCGGTCTGGATACCAACAACGTCACCACTGCCCGCGATGCCTACCTGATCCTGCGGGCACTGACATCCTACGACATCTTCGCCACGGTCGTGTCCACCCCCAGCTACGATATGGGCACCAACGACCGCTACACTACCCCCGGGACCTATGTGATCCAGAACACGGACAAAATGCTGAACGAAGGCAGCGCCTACTACCGCAGCTATGTGCGCGGCGGCAAGACCGGCAGCCTGGGCGAGTGGCAGAACTTCGCGGGCTGGCACACCCAGGACGGCATCAGCTACATCAGCGTGGTGCTCAACGTGCCCTATGAGGCCGACCCCGATCAGGCCCGCCCGGCTCTGTACGAGACCGCCCAGCTGATGGACGTCATCTTCGATTCCTTCACCATCGCGGCGGCGCTGGACCCCACCCAGCCCATCACCGAGATCCCGGTGGATTACGCCACCCAGTCCGATACGGTCATGCTTTACCCCACGGACAATATGATGACCCTGCTGCCCAAGGAGGGCGGCGCTGCCCTGACCGAGCAGACCTTCAGCCTGCCCAAAAGCATCGCGGCCCCCGTCAGGCAGGGGGATGTGGTCGGCACCGTTACGCTGACCATTGAGGGCGAAGTCATCGGTACGACGGACCTGATCGCCGGCAGCGATGTGGCCCGCAACCAGGTGCTGTACACCATCGCCCGCGTGGGCGAGTTCTTCTCCAGCACCTATTTTAAAGTTGTTGTTATGCTTACGATGATCGTCGTGGCTGTGTACGCCTTCCTGTTCGTTCTGGCAGCATTGGGCGTGCTGAAGCCAATTGAAAAATCATCGAAAAAGCGTACAAATAAGTGAAAACCTCAGGAGGGGTTATCCATGTTAGACGTAAAACGCAACCTTACGACCATGACAGATTTCTACGAGCTGACCATGTCGGCCGGCTACCTGGATGAGGGGTATGTGGACAAGATCGCCGTCTTTGATATGTTCTTCCGCCGCGTGCCCGATGGCGGCGGCTACGCCATTATGGCTGGTCTGCAGCAGTTCATCGACGCCGTGGACCACCTGAAATTCACCCAGGAGGACATCGACTATCTGCGCACCACCGGCGCATTCAATGAGAAATTCCTGAACTACCTGGCCAACTTCAAGCTGCACTGCAACATCTGGGCCATCGAGGAAGGCATGCCCATCTTCCCGCAGGAGCCTATCGTTACCGTGGAAGGCCCGGCTATTGAGTGCCAGCTGCTGGAGACCCTGCTGCTGGTCACCTTCAACCACCAGTGCCTGATCGCCACCAAAGCCAACCGCATCGTGCGTTCTGCCGCCGGCCGCCCGGTCATGGAGTTCGGCGCCCGCCGTGCCCAGGGCTATGACGCCGCCTACTTCGGCGCCCGCGCCTCCTACATCGGTGGCTGCGGCTCCACCTCCTGCGTGATGGCCGCCCGCGACTTCGGCATCCCGGCCTCCGGCACCATGGCCCACAGCTGGGTGCAGATGTTCCCCACCGAGTACGATGCCTTCAAGAAATACGCCGAGATGTACCCCGATGCCTGCGTGCTGCTGGTGGATACCTACAACGTGCTGCGCCACGGTGTGCCCGATGCCATCAAGGTGTTCGACGAGGTCCTCAAGCCCATGGGCAAGCGCCCCAAGGGCATCCGCATCGACAGCGGCGATATTGCCTACCTGTCCAAGAAGGCCCGCAAGATGCTGGATGAGGCCGGTTACCCCGACTGCACCATCTGTGCCTCCAACAGCCTGGATGAGTACATTGTCCGCGATCTGATCCTGCAGGGCGCCCGCGTGGACAGCTTCGGCATCGGCGAGAACATGATCACCGCCAAGAGCGACCCCGTCTTTGGCGGCGTGTACAAGCTGGCCGCTGTGAAAGAGGACGACGGAAGCTACACCCCCAAGATGAAGCTGTCTGAATCTGCTGAGAAGATGACCATTCCCTGCCTGAAGAAAGTCTGGCGTATCTACGACCAGGACGGCAAGGCCATGGCTGACCTCATCACGACGGCTGACGAGCAGGTCGAGACCCAGCACGGCATCACCCTGTTTGACCCCATCGAGACCTGGAAAGAGTGCACCTACGTCAACTGCACTGCCCGCTGCCTGTCCACCCCGATTTATGAGAACGGCAAGCGCGTCTACCAGTCCCCGAGTCTGAACGACATCAAGAAGTTCTGCAAGGCCCAGGTCAACACCCTGTGGGACGAGGTCAAGCGCTTCGAGAATCCGCACCGCTACTACGTTGACCTCAGCCAAAAGCTGTGGGATACCCGCAGCGCCCTGCTGAAGAAACTGTCCAAGTAAAACATTACAAATTGGTTACAACGCACCCCTTCCGCACATACTATGGCGGGAGGGGTGTTTTTATGTTAGAGCCGATCATATTGTTTGCCCTGGGCGGGGCCGGGTATCAGGCCATCGAGCTTGCCTGGCGGGGCACCACCCATTGGACAATGTTTGCCGCAGGCGGGGCATGCCTTTGCCTTTTGCAGCAATTGGCCCGGCGGCGCAGCCTGCCGTTGGGGGCAGCGGCGCTATGCGGCGCTGCAGTCGCCAGCGGGGTAGAGCTGGGCGTGGGCCTGGCCTGCCGCTACCTTTTGCACCTGGCCGTGTGGGACTACAGCGCCCTGTGGGGCAACGTAGCCGGGTTGGTCTGTCCGCTGTACAGCTTTTACTGGTTCTTGCTTTGCTTTTGGGTGCTTCTGGTGCTGCGCGGGGCCGAAAATTGGGCTGAAAGACCGCTTTATCGTATCACAAAAGGGGCTGCCGAGCCTTAAAGTCCAAATTATGGTACTTGCCATCCTGTATAATGGAAGCATAACAAAGCTCAACCAAACAGGAAAGGCGGTACACATCATGACGCAGCAGTTTCGTTACGTAGCAGGCCACATCGAGGTCTATTCTGAGTACGGCGAGTTCCTTTTCTCAGCCGATACCATGCAGGAAGCATGGGAGGAGCTGTCCGCGTAATGCGTACAGATGCAACCCAAAAATGTACAACATGCCGAAATAGTTTAAAATATACAAATAACTTTTGTAAGTTTGTACAAAATGCAACTTGCAAAAGACGGACTTATCGCATATAATAAAGACAGAAAAAGAAAAGCGATACCGCCAAGGCGAACAGCCCGCAGCAGCGGCATCGCCCCCAAAAAGACCCGCCAATATCGGAAAGGAGATGGGTTGTATGTTGAAGCTGCACACGTTAGCCGAGTGGATGTATGGTTTTCTGGAGCCTGCCCCGCCGTATGGCCTGCCGGAGGAAATGTATAATGACGTGATGCCGTCTGGCGTCCACCGTTATAACCGTTATAATGACGGATTGTAAGGCAGCCTCTTAAAACACGGTCTCCCCCCAAGGCCGCGGTGTAAGAAAAGACCTCCCAGCAAGCAGCCGCCCGGTGCCCACATGCAAATGTTCGGCACCGGGCGCTTTTTGTCGTTCCGCTTGCATTTTGGGGCTAAAGAGCGTATGATATATACTGTCCTTTTATAACCTGGCGCGGCAGTTTGCCGCAGCGGTGCACAAAAGCCTGCACTGCTCCCAGGCAAACCACACAAGGGGAGACTATTTATGAAACTTATCACCTTTACCGTGCCGTGCTACAATTCGGCCGCTTATATGGACCACTGCATCGAGACACTGCTGCCCGCCGGCGAAGAAGCCGAAATCATCCTGGTGGATGACGGCTCCAAGGATGACACCGGCAAGATCGCCGATGCCTACGCCGAAAAGTACCCCACCATCGTCCGCGTGATCCATCAGGAGAACGGCGGCCACGGCGAGGGTGTCAACCAGGGCATCCGCAACGCCACCGGCATGTACTTTAAGGTGGTCGATTCTGACGACTGGCTGGACGATGACGCCCTGGCCAAGGTTATGGATGTGCTGCGCGCCCAAGCTGCCGCCGAAAAGCCGGTCGATCTGGTCATGGCCAACTATGTGTACGAGCATGTGGCTGATAACACACGCAATATCGTGGATTATACCGGCATCCTGCCCGAGGGCCGCGTCTTTAAGTGGAGCGAGATCGGCCACTTTCCGCCGAACAAGAACATCCTGATGCACAGCGTCATCTACCGCACCGAGGTGCTGCGTAAGTCCGGCATGGTGCTGCCCAAGCACACCTTCTATGTGGATAACATCTTCGTCTACCAGCCTCTGCCCGAGGTCGAGACCATCTACTACCTCAACCTGGACCTCTACCGCTACTTCATCGGCCGCGATGACCAGAGTGTCAACGAGAAGAACATGATCAAGCGCGTCGACCAGCAGCTGCGCGTCACCCGCATTATGATGGAGGCCGTGGATGTCTACGCCCTGCCTGTCACCCAGGACAAACTGCGGGCCTATATGCTCAACTATTTCTCGATGATGATGGCCATCTCCAGCATCTTCCTGACACTGGACGGCAGCCCCGAAGCCATGGAAAAGCGCAAGCAGCTGTGGGCCGACCTGAAAGCCCATGATCCGCGCCTTTGCCGCCGCTGCCGCCTCTCGGTAGCCGAAGCCTGCAACCTGCCCGGCTGGCTGGGCTGCAAGCTCAGCATCGGCGGCTACCGCATTGCCCAGAAGCTGTTCAAGTTCAACTAAGGGGTGCCCATGCAGTATAAAACAATTCTATTTGATCTCGACGGCACCCTGACTGATTCCGCCCCCGGCATCCTCAACTCGGTGCGGTACGGCTGCCGCAGGATCGGCATCCCCGTGCCCGACGAAGCCACCCTGCGCCGCTTCCTCGGCCCGCCGCTGATCGATTCGTTCCACAATCTCTGCGGCTTGAACGATGCCGACACCGACCGCGCCGTGGCGGCCTTCCGGGAGTATTTCCCAGACAAGGGCCTGTTTGAGAATGAGGTCTACCCCGGCATCCCCGCGCTGCTGGCCGACCTGCACGCCCGCGGCTGCCAGCTGGTGCTGGCCACCAGCAAGCCCGAGGAGTACGCCCGCCGCATCATGGAGCATTTTGATCTGGCGCAGTACTTTACCGCCATCTGCGGTGCGACTTTGGACGAGACCCGCACCGACAAGGCCGAGGTCATCGCCTACGCGCTGGACACCATCGGCCTGACCGATAAGACCGGCGTTGTCATGGTCGGTGACCGTGAGCACGATGTCATCGGCGCGAAGAAAAACGCCCTGCCCTGCATCGGCGCCCTCTACGGCTACGGCACCCGCGAAGAACTCCACTCTGCCGGTGCCGCCGCCATCGCGGATACCGTGGACGACCTGCATAAACTGCTGCTGGGATAAATCAAATGGGAGACAGCCCGCGCTGTCTCCCATTTTTTATTGGTCCCGATCGTTGTAGTAGAGATACCACCCGCGGAAGCCGTACCCGATGCCAAGAGCGCCCAGCACCAGCAGCATAGCCGCCTTGTCGGGCCAAAGCGGCATATTCCGGGTGCAGACCCAGACCACCGCCAATGCAAGGCATACAAGCACCGGCAGACCGTAGTGCAGAAATCTCTGCACCCGCAGCCGCTTCGGGTCGCCCTCTACCGCCAGCGCCGATGGATCGCACACCTCACACCGCACCCGCAGTATCGGGATATTGCGCACATGGCTCGAATACCGCACGGCCCTGTACTCAATGCCGTCAAGCATAAAATGCGGGGTCATGCTCTCCCGGGTCATGTTCACATCCACGCCGTTTTCGTCTGCCCAAGCCAGCAGTGCCGCCGTAAATTCCTGCGGGGTTGCAATGGCGGTGTCCGGCGTAAAGGTAAACTGCCGCTTATGCTCGGCAGCCGCCATTTTCCGGTAGTCCTGCACCCAGCCGGTAAACCAGCCGCCCGCCTGGGCAGGGGAGTCCATCCGAGCCAGGCAGTCGTCCACATCCAGCTCTGCCGCCGTTCGGTCGCCAGCGGCCAGCTCCGTGCAGAAGGCTGCGGCCGCTGCCAGCTTTTGCTGCTCGGCCTCCAGCTGTCGGCGCTGGCGTTCAGCAGCCTCGGTCAGCGGCAGTGTACCGCTCAGTACCGCGCGGATATCCTCCACTGGCATATCCAGTGTGCGCAGCACGCGAATCAGTTTCAACGTCCGCACATCGGCATCCGTATAGATACGGTAGTCGTTCTCTGGGTTGCGTGCCGGGGTCAGCAACCCCGCCTGCTCATAGTAGCGAATGTTCCGCGCCGATACGCCCGACGCATCCGCTGTCTGCTTGATGTTCATAACATCACGCTCCTTTCCCGGTTATCGTACACCCTGCACCCACTGGAAGGTCAAGGCTTTTCCTGAAAATAAGCGACAACTTATAATATTTTGATTTCTACAGTTCGCCCGCCCAGGTTCTCATAAATTCTGTGGGACACTGACAGTACCGTGCGACCCTCGGACGCCCGCCGCAGGGCCTCCAGCACGCGGGCTTCGGTTTCGGCGTCCAGGTTGGCGGTGATCTCGTCCAGCAGCAGCACAGCGGGGTCCGCCGCGGCGGCGCGGGCGATGGACAACAGCTGCCACTCGCCCTGAGAAAACATCCCTTCACTGCACGGGGTGTCGTAGCCGTCGGGCAGCGCTTCGATGGCCCCGTCAATGCCCGCCAGCTGGGCCGCATGTTTGGCCATCTCGGCGGTGATCTGCGGATCGCCCAGTGTGATCTGGTCCAGCACGGTGCCGGGCACGCGGGCAAAATGCTGCTCCACACAGCTGATGCAGGTGCGGCGCTCCCGGTCGGTGATGTCCGCCACCGGTACGCCGCCAATGGTGACGGTGCCGCTTTCGGCCGGGTACAGCCCCAGCAGCAGCTTGAACACGGTACTCTTGCCCGCGCCGGTGCGGCCGATCAGCGTGACCTGTTCGCCCTGTTTCACGGTCATCGAGAAGTCATTCAGCACATGTTTCTCGCCGTAGCCAAAGGTGACGTGGGAAAGTTCCACATCGCCCCGGGCCGCCCTGGTACGCTGTGCGGAAATTTCCCGTTCCGGCTGGGCCAAAAACGCATCAATGCGTTTCACGCCCGCCATGGCAGACTGGATGGTCTGAACCTCCATGCCCAGGCTTTCAATGGGGGCGAAAATGCGCGATATGTAGTTGATAACGGCTACCGAGGTGCCGACGGACATGCCGAACAGCTCCAGCGCCACCGCGTTGCCCGAGGCCGACAGCAGCATAACGATGCCCACCACCACGGCGTTCAGCAGCAGCACAACGGGGGAGTAGACGGCATCGTAAAAGTTAGTGCGCTCCATGGCGGCGTAGCCCGCGCCGATGCACCGGTCGTAGCGGCGCTCCATGTACTGCTCCATGCCCAGCGCGCGGATGGTGCGGATGTTGTGCAGCGTCTCGGGCACCTGGCCGGAGACGGCAGCCACAGCCCGGCGGTTGTCCAGCTGAGCGGCCAGCATGCGGCGCTGTACACGGCGGGTAAACGCCGCGAACAGCGGCAGTGCCAGCAGTAAAATCAGCGCCAGACCGGGATTCTTCGCGGCGATGACCGCCACAATGGAAAAGATGCGGCAGGCGTCCGCCACCATGCTGATGATGCCGGAGGTGAACAGCGCCTCCACCGTGTCCACATCGCCGGAGAACCGCGCGGCCACCTCGCCGGGGTTCTGGTCCACCAGCGTGCGTGCAGGCAGCTGCGTCAATTTGTGGGACATCTCGGACCGCAGCGCGTGGGTCATCTTTTGCCCAAACAGCACCAGCAGACTTTCCTGCGCCGAGGACAGCACCCCCTCCAGCGCCAGGCTGGCAAAGTAGATAAGCACCGCCCAGATCGTCAGCGGCAGGCCCGCCGCCAGCCCATCAATGATGCGTGCCAGCAGCAGCGGCGGCAGCAGCGAGGTGATAACTGACGCCGCCACGCATAAAAGTGTGCCAATAGTCAGCGGGTAGTGTGCCCGGGCCGCCATGCGGAGGGCTGCAAACACGCCGCTTTTATTGTTCGTTTTCATGCTGCTGCCCTCCTGTCTGGCTTTCGTACAGCTGGCGGTAGGCCGGTACCGCCGCCAGCAGTTCCTCGTGGGTGCCCACGGTGGTCTTGCCATCCTCCATAAAAATTACACGCTGCGTCTGGGGAAAATGGTACAGCCGGTGGGAGATGAGAAAGACGACCTTATCCTTGGCGTACTCCTGCAGGTTAACAAACACGGTATCCTCGGTGCTGCGGTCCAGCGCCGAGAATGGGTCGTCCAGTACCAGCACCGGCCGGGGATGCGCCAGCGTGCGGGCCAGCGCCAGCCGCTGGGCCTGCCCGCCGGAAAGCCGTGTGCCGCTGGGACCGATCACGGTGTCCACACCGTTCTCCATGGCCTGCACTTCGTCTTTCAGCGCCACAGCAGCCAACCAGGGCATCGGGTCCTGCTTGCTGCCGCACAGCACGTTGTTCTGCACGGTGTCGGCGCTCAGCTCCGGGTCATGCCCCAGGTAGCCGACGGTGGATGCAATTTCCCGCGGCGTCAGCGCAGAGAATTCTTTGCCGCCGAACCGGGCCGAGCCGCCATAGGAAGCTTCACACAAAAATACACGCCCCAAAGTGGATTTTCCGCAGGCCACCGGCCCCGTAATGCCGATGATCTCCCCCGGGTGGGCTGTCAGATCCAGCCCCGCAAAAATCGGCTCCTCGGTATACCCAAAGGACAGATCCTCTAGCGTCACATCGGCTGGGACGGGCACAACCAGCTCGTCCAGCGCCTCCGGCAGTTTCATCAGCGGTTTGATGCGCTTCCAGGAGACTTCGGCTTTCTGCACCGCGTTGAACAGCTTCGCTGCTTTCGACGATTTTACCGTCAGCTTGGTAAAGCAGGAGAGGAACGTAGTAAACGCCGCAATGTCCCAGGCCTGCCAACCGGTGCCCAGCACGTTTTTGGCACCGAACCACAAAATGAACAGCACGCCCGCTTCGGACACCGCCAGATACAGCGGCGGCAGGGCCGATTGCCACACGTTGCTGTGCACGGCGGTCTTTTCGTAGGTGGCCAGCACGTCCTCGTACCGGGCCTCGCGGGCGGTCTCGCAGCCGTAAATGCGGTAGGTGGCGGCGTTCTGGGCACGGTCCAGCGTGGCGGCGCTTAACGCACCGGCGGCCTTTTTGCAGGCGGCGCCTTCGCGCTGCACCGGCTTTTTCATCCACGCCGCGCATAGGTAGGAGACCGGTGTAAACAGCAAACTCAACAGCGCCAGCCGCCAATCATACACCAGCAGCATCACGATGTAACCTACCAGCGCTACGCCGGTATCAAAAATTTCGGTGGTGAATTTTCGCATGCCCTCCACGCAGTCGTCCACGTCAGAGATGGCCTTGGTCATCAGCTCGCCCGCACCCTCTTTTTCCAGCGCGGCGCGGCTCTGGCGCACCAGGTTGGCGTACAGAATGCCCTTCATCCGGCGGTTGATGTTATTGGCAAAGCGGCGCACGTAAAAGCGCTTGATGAACCGCGCCGCCTGCACCACCAGCGTAACCAGCACATAGGTCAGCACCAGTATGGCCATGGCCGCGGCGGTGGCGCTGCCGTCCAAAATATCGGCCAGGCATTGGGCCAGCTGCCCCTCAAACCAGGGCGTGGCCAGCAGACCGATGTTGTAGATCAGGCCCGAAACGGTGACCAGCGCCAGCGGCAGCCATTCGATGCGGAAGTAGGCGCCGATGTGGTCCGGGCGGAAGTTCTTGTCATTCTGCATGTTCCGCTTCGCCCTCTGTGGCTTGTTTAAAGTGCGGGAACCCCGCACGGCTTTCGGTCTTGGAGGCCGTGTACAGCTTGTGCAGCGTAGCCGCAAAGGCGGCGGCCTCGTCGGCGGGCAGGGCACTGGTCAGGTACTCGTAAAATTCGGCCTCGATCTCCGCCTTGGAAGATTTCAGGCTTTCGGCTTTCTCGGTGGGGTACAAAAGCTGGCTGCGGCGGTCATTGGGGCTGGCTTTGCGCACCAAATAGCCTTTCGCTTCCAGGTTTTTGGTGCGCCGGGCGATGGCCGCCTTGTCGGCGTGCAGCAGCTCGGCCAGCGCCGCCTGGGTACAGCCGGGGTGATGGCGCAGCGCGTGGATCAGGTCGATCTCCGCCGTGCCAACGCCCTTTTCCCGCAGGGTAAGCAGTACCAGCTTCTCTGCCTCGCGGGCAATTTTGGTAATTTTGCGTTCGGTAATATCCATAGCCGCCTCCGTATCCGGGCAAACTGGTTGCACCTACATCGTTGTACATACAACAATTATAGCCTGCTTTCCGCCTTTGTCAACAAAAGCAGAAAATTTATCCCCGCCGCGCAGTACAAAAAACAAAATAGGCATACCCAACCGTCCCATTTTGTGCTATACTTATTTTATATTATGGTTTAAGGAAGGGTTCCTGTTATGTATCAGATGGGTGACAGTAAATTGGAAGTCCGCGAACTGCTGGTCAAGGCGTTCGCCAGTGCGTGGGAGGCCGGAGATAAAACGGTCGACCGCGATACGTATATCAATAGCAGCATCAACGTGATCGACTCTCTGCAGGTCGGCCCCGAGATGATTTATGGCGAGGAAGGCCAGGGCCTGCTGGAGGGCGAGCTGGACCACCTGCCCGACCTGCTGCGCGCCGACGGCGCCTGGGTCTACTACGAGGTCCCGGCCGAGAACTTCTTCATCCTGACCTGGATGATCGACGCCGACAAGGCCGCCGAGAAGGTCGCTTCGCTGAAAGATGAGGAAGGCAGCCTGGCCTGCATCGTTGATCTTTCGCAGGAGTGGCACCGCGCCTAATACACCACCAAACCAGGGAAAGGGGGACAGCACCATGAACCGGGACAGCATCTATCTGCCGCGGGATGTCATCGGCCTGTTGCAAACGCTGCAAAGCGCCGGGCACACTGCCTATGTGGTGGGCGGCTGCGTGCGTGACAGCCTGCTGGGCCGCACCCCCGGGGACTGGGACATCTGTACCTCGGCCCGGCCGGAGGAGATGCGCCGCCTGTTTGCCGACCATCAGCTGATTTTGACCGGCGAAAAGCACGGCACGGTGGCGGTGGTGCTCCACGGCAAACCCTACGAGATAACCACCTACCGCCTGGACGGCAACTACCACGACCACCGCCATCCCGACGCGGTGCAGTTCGTGGACGACCTGCCCAGGGACCTGGCCCGGCGGGATTTTACCATCAACGCCATGGCCTACGCCCCGGGCAAAGGCATTATTGATCTGTACGGTGGGCGGGATGACCTGGCGGCGGGCATGATCCGCTGTGTGGGTGACCCGGCCCAGCGCTTTGCCGAGGATGCCCTGCGCATCCTGCGGGCGCTGCGCTTCTCGGCCCGGCTGGGCTTTGCTTTGGACGAAGCCACCGCCGCCGCGGCCCTGCAGGCGCGGGATACGCTGCAAAGCGTGAGCGCCGAGCGCATTTATACCGAGATCGACGGTCTGCTCGGCGCCCCCAACGCGGGGCCGACACTGGCCAAATACGGCGAGATCCTGGCTGGTGCGGTGCCCGAAGTGCAGGCCTGCATCGGCTGCACCCAGCCCGGCCGCTGGCATTGCTACGATGTGTGGCAGCACTCGGCCGTGGCGGTGGAAAAGCTGGACCTGCGCGGCCAGGATACCCGCGGCGCGCGGGTGCTGTGCTGGGCAGCGTTTCTGCACGATATTGCTAAACCCCAGTGCCGCAGCGTGGGTGCGGACGGTGCGGCCCACTTTAAGGGCCACAACCAGCGGGGCGCGGCGATGGCCCGCACGATTTTGCGCCGCCTGAAAGCCCCCGGCTATCTGATCGAGGGGACTGCCGGGCTGATCGCCATCCATGATGCCCCGGTCCCGGCGGGGGACACCGCCATTTTAAAAAGTCTCAACCGCTACGGTGCGGTGTTTTTGCACCGGCTCTGCGCGCTGAAATATGCCGACCTGGACGCCCACGCCGACACGCCGGAGGTCAAAGCCCGGCGGAACGAGGTGGCCGCCTTTGAGGCCCGGATGACCGAGCTTTCCAAGACCGCCTGCTACACCATGCGCCAGCTGGCCGTAAACGGCGGCGACCTGATGGAAGCCGGCCTGCCCGCCGGCCCCGCCGTGGGTGCTACCCTGCAGCGACTGCTGACCGCCGTTATGGAGGGCCGCGTGCTGAACGAAAGAGCCGCACTGTTGGAGTTTGCGTTGAGTTGAAACGAAAAGGATGAAAGTATGATCTTCGGCATCGGCACCGACCTTTGCGCGGCAGATCGCATGGCGGAAAAGCTGCAAAAGCCCGCCTTTGTGCAGCGTGTTTTTTCCCCGGCGGAGCAGGCCCTGTTGAACGAGCGGGGCGGCACCCACCGTGCCGAGACTGCCGCTGCCAACTTTGCCGCCAAGGAGGCTTTTTTAAAGGCCGCAGGCACCGGCCTGGGCGGCTTTGCACTGACAGATTTAACGGTATTGCGTAAAGAAAGCGGCGCGCCTTATTTTGCCCTGACCGGCCCCGCCGCCGAATGGACCGCCGCCAACGCCCTGACCCCGCACCTGAGCCTGACCCACGAAAACGGCCTGGCCTGCGCGTTTGTAATTCTGGAACAAAACAAATAACTGCCTTTTACGGGCGGCCATGGGCCGCCTTATTTTGTAACAATCAGAAAGGAGGTCCGCCGTGCCGACAAAAGCCCCCCGCGCCAGCAATCTGGAACTGCTGCGCATCCTTTGCATGCTGCTCATCATCGGCGACCACCTCACCGGCCAGGGCGGCATTGCGGATTATTCCACGCTGCCGTCCTCCTTCGTGTTCTGCCTCATCGGCTGCGGCTCCCGCATTGCCTGCACCGTGTTTGTGCTGGTGGGCAGCTGGTTTATGTGCGAACAGCCGTTCAAAACCCGCCGCCCGTTGTCGCTGTGGCTGTCGCTGTGGCTGTACACCGTGCCGGTTACGCTGCTGTGCAGGCTGGCCGGGCTGGATGTCTCCCTCGGCGCACTGCGCTGGGCGGCGTTTCCCGCCGGTACGCGCCAGCTGTGGTTCATCTCGGACTATCTGGTGCTGCTGCTCTGCGTGCCGCTGCTCAACCGGCTGCTACACGGGCTGCCCCGCCGCGCCCACAAAGGCGTGCTGCTGGTGCTGGCTGTGCCGCTGGTCGTTTACCCCACGGTGTTTGGCCAGGACGGAATTTTGGGCGATACGGCGTGGATGTTCCTCTACGATTACCTGCTGGCTGCCTACCTGCGCCGCTGGCCGGATAACCGCCTGTCCTGCCTGCTGAACCGCCCCGCCGCGGCGCTTGCCCTCGGCCTGGGCCTGCCGCTGGCCAACACCGCCATCCGCGCGGTGCTGGAATACCGGGACGCGACCGACAGCAAGGCGTTCCAGTACATTGCCTACTACCGCACGGCGCTGGGCGCACTGCCCGGCCTGCTGGCGGCGCTGGCGCTGTTCCACTTCTTCAAAAATCTGGACCTCGGCAGCAACCGGTTCATCAACGGGCTGGCGGGCACGACGCTGGGCGTTTACATCCTGCACCAGGTCCCCGTGCTGCGAGACTTTTTGTGGAACGGCATCTTCCGCGCCCAGGCGCACCACGGCTCGGCGGCGTACACGCTGCTGGTCATCGTGCTGACTTTCGCGGGCTGCGCGGCCATCGACACGCTGCGTACCAGGTTTATCATACAGCCCTTGCAGCGCAGCCGTGCGTTTACGGCTTTTTGCGTCAAAGGCGACGCGCTGGCCGCAGAAATCGAAAAACAGAGTGATTAAAAAAACCTCCTCTCGCTTATACTCTAGGTAAGCAAACGAGAGGAGGCTTTTTCTATGGAAGTGCACAGAGGCGAGGTTTTTTACGCCGACCTAAGCCCCGTCGTGGGCAGCGAGCAGGGCGGGATACGGCCGGTACTTATCATCCAGAATGAGATCGGCAACCGGCACAGCCCCACGGTGATCGCGGCGGCCATCACCAGCCGGCAAGATAAAAACCGCCTGCCTACGCATATCAGCGTGCGGGCCGACCGCTGCGGCCTGGCCAAGGACAGCATTATTTTGACCGAGCAGATCCGTACCCTGGATAAGCGCCGCCTGCGGGAGCGCGCGGGCCGCATCCCCGAGGATGACATGCGCCGCGTGGATGAAGCCCTGGGCGTATCCATGGGGCTGGAAAGCCAGAGCACCCACCAGGACGGCGGTTATTTCTGAGGATCGGCGGCATCTTCCTCCACACTGACGGGCACGCCGCGGTGCTCCACGGGTGTGGAGAACACGATTTGCGTGCGGGTGCGGCCAAACTGTTGCAAATGGTTGATGAACTGGTCCAGCTCCTGCGTGGTGGCAAACAGCACCTCGATCAGCATGCTGTAATCGCCGGTCACGCAGTTGCACTCCACCACATGGGGGCAGCTTTCAATGTAGGGGTAAAATTCCGGCTTGCGCTGGGGGTCCATGTCCAGGTTGATGAACGCCTTGACCATGTACCCCAGCATCGGCGCGGCCACCTGGGCCTGATAGCTCATGATCGCGCCGGAGCTTTCCAGCCGGGCCATGCGGGCCGACACCGCAGGGCTGGATAAAAATACACGGTCGGCAATTTCTTTCAGCGGTGCGCGGGCGTCCTTTTGCAGGATGTCCAAGATTTTTCGATCGATACGGTCCATAGCTTCCCCCTAAAAATACCCTCTAAAAAACAGACACGACCCCCACCAACGGCGCGTCATTGCACCGCAAGCAGGGGTCGCTTTACTATGTAAAGTATTCTAGCACACAAAACCAAAAAAGTAAAGTGCCGGCTGAAAAAAATAAAATGGGTGAGAGGATGCGCCACCTCCCTCCCAGAGGGAGGCTTTTAGCGGTTCCACTCCGGCATATCCGGGAACACATCCCTTGCACTGAACAACCGCTCGTTATAATACATCTCAAAATGGCAGTGGTTCCCGAAGGAGTTGCCGGTATTGCCCACATAGCCTATGACCTGCCCCTGCTCCACCACGTCGCCTACGTGCACCGCCTGGGCCGACATGTGGGCGTACAGCGTTTGGTACCCGTTGCCGTGGTCGATCTTCACGTAGTTGCCCCAGCTCCAATGGCGGGTACATTCCACCACGGTTCCGGCGTCGGCGGCGTAAATTTCGGTGCCGTAGGGTGCGGCAATGTCCGCGCCACGGTGATAGTTGATTCCGGGAGTAAAGTTCGCCCAGCGGGAAATGTGCCGGTAGGCGGGCACGGGCCAGATGAAACTGCCGGTGCCCAGCTTGCCGATCATCCCGCTTTGCAGCCGGGTGCCCCGGCGGATGACCTCCGGCACCGGCTCGGCAGTGCGGGCTACATCCAACACGCGGCTGTCCACCTCGGCGCCGTTTTCGTACACTACCTCGTAGGTCACGGTCTCGCGGCCCGGCACGCCGGTCTGCACGGTCTCGCTTTTGCCAAAATCCAGCGTGTCGTCTTCCACAATTTGGGTATCGTAGGCAAGCTCCTGCTCGTACCGCTCCCGGCGGCGGATCTGTACCCGCAGCAGCTCGCCGTCATTGGCCTGCAGGGCGGATACAACCTCGGTATAGGGGCTGACCGACCCGGTCAGGTAAATGCCGTCTGCCAGCGTCAACTCGTGGGCAAACACCACGCGGCTGTCGGCGTCGGCGGGGTCCATGTAGGGACGGCGCACCGCGGCCAGCAGGGTGCGCAGGTGGTCGCCCTCGGTGGTCACAAAGCGCAGGGCGCCGTCCACGTAGACGGCGGTGCCCGCAGTAATTTCACTGCCGCTGGCCTGCAAAATGGCGTTGGCTACCTCACCGGGGGTCATCGTGTCGGCGCTGACGGCCAGCGTAAAGGCCGGGTCCAGGTCCCAGTTGGGCACGTCGGCCCCTGCCGCTTCCAGAAGGGCGCGGGCGGTGTTCACGCGGGCCTGCACATCGGCGCGGGCAGTATCAAAGTCCTGCTCGCTGGCCACATAGCCCACCACGGTGCCATTTAATTCCACCCGCAGGGCAAAGGGCTGGCCAAGCCAGGTGCGCACCAGCCACGCAAAGGCCAGCACTCCCGCCAACGGGACCACCAGCCCCAGCCATGCTTTGGGGCGGCGCAAGGCCTGCCGCAGCTGGATGCACCCCAGCGCGACGGGGCGCAGTACCGCCGTCAGCAGCGCACCCAGTACCCGGACAAACCAGCGGGTAAAGGCGGCCAGCCCGCGTGCAAGGCAGAGCAGCCGATACTCTACATAAAAGCCAAACCAATACAAAAAGTCGTTACTCATTGCGGTACGTAAGCCAGCGGGTTCACGCGGGCGCGGTTGACCCGCAGTTCCAGGTGCAGGTGATAGCCGCCGCCCCCGGTGCTATACACGTTGCCGGTGTTGCCTACGTAGCCGATGACCTGCCCCTTGGTCACAGCGCTGCCCTGGCTGACGGCAATGCTGTTCAGGTGGGCATACAGGCTGTCGTAGGTGTTGCCGTCGTCGGCCGTGCCGTGGCTGATCTGCACACAGTTGCCGTAGCTGTACACGGCGGCGGCCGCGCTCACGATGCCATCAGCAATGGCGTAGACCGGCGTGCCGCCCGGCGCGGCAAAGTCGGTGCCACGGTGGGGGATGCCCCAGGGGTCGGCCTCGCCAAACTGGGTGGTGATGCGCCCATAGCTGTCCAGCGGGCAGCGGAAGGCAAGGCTGGTCAGGTGCAGGTCGGCGGTGGTGTACTTGCTGCTTTGGGCGCGGGCGTAGGCGTCCAGATCCGCCGTGGCCTGCAGATAGGCTTTGCGGGCGGCCTCGGTCACCACAGCTTGTGCCTGTTCGGCGGCCTGCTGCTCTGTCAGGGCGGTGTTGGCGGCTTGTAAGGCGCTGCCCAGCTCGTTTTGTGTAGCTTCCAGGGCGGTCTGCTGGGCATCCAGCGCCGCGCGGGCGGCCTCGGCTTCGTCAGCAGCGGCTTGGGCCTCGACGCGGGCGGTGTCCAGGGCTTCGGCCTCGGCGTTCAACTGCGCCAGGGCGGCGCTGTTGTGGTCGGCCAGCTCCCGCAGGGTCTCGGCAAAGGTCAGCATCTCGTACAGGCTGCGGGCCTGCATCAAAAGGGTAA
>OLNC01001036.1_pt1 | contig 19119 bp, 21 predicted proteins | sample 1672011 | NCBI WGS metagenome assembly OLNC01 (sample SAMEA3136636, study PRJEB25190) | human gut metagenome | biome: human gut; feature: human-associated habitat; material: faeces | place: Austria | collected 2013 | reverse complement strand
ATATTCTCGCTGACAGCATGCTTCTCAAAGCCTTCCGGTGCAATTACCTGCACATTGCCGGCTTGTACCTCTTCTTCCGAAACAATTCCCTTGACTCCACCGAAATGATCAACATGAGAATGGCTGTAGATCACTGCCTTTACAGGAAAAGTGCCCAGATTCTCTTCCACCAGGGCAAGAGCCGCTTGTGCACACTCTACACTCATCAATGGATCTACTACAATCCATCCTGTATCGCCTTTTATGAATGTGACATTTGACATATCATAGCCACGCACCTGATAAATTTCATCCGTTACTTCAAAAAGACCATAAATGTGATTCAGCTGTGTATCTCTCCAAAGACTGGGATTCGCGGTATCCGGAGATGCGATCTGACCCTTTGTAGCATTCTCAAACTCTGCAGTATACAGCCACGTTTTACCTCCATGTACCTCTGGATATTCTCACGGTTCCGGTTCTATCAGAACCCAAAGAATATGAAGCAGCTTCTTTCTGGATGCATGAACTGGCTGCTGAATTATAAACTACACTAAAAAAGCGAATATTCTCACTGAATTTTATCTTAATACAAAAGCGGAAGATACTGAACAACCCCTCTTGATCAATATCTCCCGCTTTTTATTGTCATACTAATGCCACATGTCAATCTTCTTCCTCTGGTTCAATAGAACTATCTAAAACATCTTCGTCGTTATCTACAGTCTCTTTCGATTGGTCTGTTGATTCTGATTCTTCCTCCTTCCTTTCGTCATCTGGATTTTCTGGTTCATCTGTTTCATCTGGTTCAATAGAACTATCTAAAACATCTTCGTCGTTATCTACAGTCTCTTTCGATTGGTCTGTTGATTCTGATTCTTCCTCCTTCCTTTCGTCATCTGGATTTTCTGGTTCATCTGTTTCATCTGGTTCATCCGCATCCTTTGAGTCTCCAGACTTATCGGTTTCATCTGTTTGATCAGGTTCTTCCTGTTCCTCCCTTTTCTCATTTTGCTGTTCTAAAATATCTTCATTCTCATCATGATCTGTTTCCGCTTCTTTTTCAGGATCATCTGCATCTTCATAATCCGATAATTTTTCTTGAATCGATTTTTTCAATACAGGATTTTCTATAAAGGACGGATTCTTTTCCAGCAATTCCAGAATCTCTTCTTCTGTAACTTCATTTACCACTTTGTTGAAATCTTCTCCGGTTAATATCTGCTCTGCTAGATATATTCCCAAACTTTTGCCTGCTTTCTTTGCATTTTCAACATCTTCTTTATCCCCTGCAAGGTAAAGTAAATGTTCCGTACCAAATGTTTTTTCCAAACGCCTCTGCAATGCTGCACGTTCCTCTTCAGATTCGTCCTCCAAAAAAGCATATCCCACAATAATGGTTTCTTTATCCAAAAGATCCTGTGAAAAATAGTTCTTGATTGTTTCTACCTTTTCTCCTTTTATCTTTTTCTTTTCTTCTCTTGTAAGAGAATCATTCTTTGAATCGGCTTCTTTCACTCTGTTTTTTTGATTCAAAACTACTTCAACCGCTTTTTCTCCATCCACAGATACCATCGCATAAGCCTTTTCCGGCTTTGATAATACTGCAAAAGATGTAACAAAAAGCGCACATGCGGCTGCTACTGCAACCATCTTCTTCCAAAGTGTTTTATGTTGATTTCCGCTCTTCTTCCTTTCTGCAAACGGGATGATGGATGCATGGTTTTCTTCCTTGAAAGAATCCTTTTTCAATATATCTTCTTCCAATATATAGATGCGATCCCCCACCTTCATACCGTCTTTATATACAATGCGAAGAATCTGACCGTCTTCTGCCATAACAAGCGCATACGTTTCTTTTATTTCCATTACAATTACTTTATGATACATGGTGATGACACCTCTCTCCCTTAATCCAATAGACTAATCCTGGAAATTGTTTCACAAATATAATCAATACGGACAAAATAAATTCCTTACTCCCCTTTACAATTTTCTCTGTAACCCTGGAAAGCCTGGCAACTTTACGGATTGGAAGTTTCTTTTTTAAATACGTTTCTTCTACTGTTTCTTTGTCTTTACTGGCAATCTCCGCTACTGTTACTGCTCTTTTTCTTGTATCACTATGTTTGGGCGCCCGATCTGCAAGAACTTCCAGCGTTAATCCAAACAGCAGCAATTCTTCCCGATACTGAATAATTTCTTCATGAAGGCTACTGTTTTCTTCCTTTTCTTCTGCAAAATCTATTCCTTCTTCCTGCATTGCTTCCAGAGAGACCTCAGACGATTCCTTTCTTTTTTTCCCTAAATAAGTCTTCAAACGGCTTTCTATCACTAATTTTGCAAATCCCAGAAAGTTTCCTCTATCCTCATCATATTTTTTCACCGCTTCAGTAAAGGCGATTAATGCTATGCTGAATTCGTCGTCATTTTCAATCGAAACATATTTTCCCGTAAAATTGCTTATTGTCCGAATTAAAAAAGCCATATGCTGATTTATAAGCTGATCCAGATTTTCTAATGCTATCTTTTCACCTGGAACCATAACTACCCCTTCTTTCTATATCCTCATTCCGAATTCTATTATATCATGGGGAAACTCTATTTATCACGCATTTTGTGCTAGCAAATTTACACTGTCAATTCCACCCAGTTCAAAAATCGTTTCAATAACTTTATTGCTGTTTGTTTCCGGAATCTCTACTTCATATACCAGCTCAAAGGAATCGGCAAGAATATTTTTAGCCTTTACCAGATTACTGTTTGTATGATAACCGACAATCTTCTGGATTTGATCCAAGTCTGTATTACTTCCTCTTACAACCAGTAACAAATGCTGATTTTCCGTTCCGGTATTTTTTGTCATAAACATTACGCCAGCTAAAACCACACTTCCAATACATCCAATCAAGTAACTTTGTGTTGCAGAAGCAATGCCAATTGCCATAGACCAGAAAATAAATCCGATATCACGTGGATCACGAATATTCGTACGAAATCTTACAATTGATAACGAACCGATCATTCCAAGGGAAAGTGCAATATTCGTTTGTATCAGATCCATCAGGATGGTAGATATAATTGCTAATGCCACTAAAGTTGCTGCAAATTTCGGCTGATAGGATTGTTTCGTATTGGATAAACGATAGGTTACCCACAAAATTGCCGCAAACAGTAAAGCTACTGCCAGACTTATCCATATCATTATTCCACTTGGTTTTATTTGTATTGCATTCATAAAAGAATTTATAGTTTCTTCTAACTGCTGATTCATATTCCTGCTCCTTCCCTTACTCCTTTAACTGTTCAATCTGAATCTGTTCCCCATTCAAAATAAAATTCCACGCAAGTTGGTCTCCTTCTGAATAGAAGCTTTCCACATCAAAGGCATCCAATCGTGCTTCTATCTCCGGATTTACCGAATCTGAATTTTCTTCTTCATTTCCCGTAATGAGCCCGTATGTTGGTCTGATTTTTTCTAAAAATGTAACCGATGTCGCATCATTTTCTCCATGATGTCCCAGTTTTAAAATATCTGTTTTCTGAACTTCCCCACTTTGTAAATAAGCAGCTTCTTCTCCGTATTCCATGTCACCTGTCAAAAGGAAAGAGTTCTTTCCATATTGGAAACGAAAAACAATGGAATTATTATTGGCATTTCTATAATCACATCTTTCCGGTATCCAGACATTAACTGTCACGCCTTCCAAATCCAATACTTCTCCACCTTCCAGATATTCCAATGGGACCTGATAAGAGTCCGCTAATTCCTGCATATCTACTTTTTCATATGAAGCATCATCCCTTTTGGAAAGATATATTTTTTCTATGGGGTAGTCTTTTATTAGATTTTTCACATTTCCGGCATGATCCTTGTGTCCATGAGATAAAAAAATACCTTTTAACTCTGTTACCTGTTTTTTCTCTAATACTTTTTTAATCTGCTGATAATCTTCTTTCTTCCCCGTATCACACATGTAATAAGTATCTTCTGGAGTTTTTAATAAAAACGCATCTCCTTTTCCTATGGTTATAAACATCAACTCAGCAGTTTTTCCTGTTACGGCAGGTTCTTCCTTTTCCTTTTTCCCACAACCGCTGAAACAGATTCCACATATTAAACAGCTAATTATCAAAAAAAGTTTTATCCGTTTCATATTGTTCCTCCATATCATGCCACTTTTGTCTTTGGCGCTAATACATTTACACCACGGATTCCTTCTATGTTACTGATCCGGCTGACTAACTTCTCCTCTTCGTTCTTTTCAAGCTGTAATTCATATACCAGTTCAAATGTATCCGTAAAAACATTTTTACTCTGTACGGTAACACCTGCCTGATGCAACACATTCTGTACCAGTTCCAGTTGCTTTTTTTCTCCTCTGACAACCATCATCTGATGTTCACATCCTTTATCCAGTTTATGGAATACGACCAGTACAACTCCCATAATCAGCGAACTGGCTATTCCTGCGGTAAACGCTCCTACTGCAGACGCAATTCCTATTGCCAATGCCCAGAAAACAAATCCTAAGTCCCTGGGATCTTTGGTATTTGTTCGGATTCTGCAAATAGACAGGGAACCCAGCACCCCTAAAGATAACAGGGGATTATTCTGAATCAGAGCCAGCAAAACAGTTGAAATCACTGCCAGCATCATTAATGTAATGTTAAACTTTTTATTATACGTTAAGGTATCGTGGCACACTCTGTAAATCACCAGCATAAAACTTGCAACTACAAGGGTAAACAAAATACTTCCTAATAAATTCTGCATGGTTGTAATATAAGGCGCGGCAACCTGCTCTCCCATAAAAGTTTTCATCCAATTACTCATTTTCCTCATCCTTTCCTATGTATAATATTCTTTTAAAATCTGACGTGAAGTTCCAAATTTGCTCGGAGGTTTTTTGCTCAAATCACATTTGGAAAGCACATCTTGAATCTGTTTAAAAAGGAACCTGTCATATTTAATTTCCAGGATTGTCTGTTCCTTTGGCATCGCAGATTTAAAGTTTAAATGCCTGGCAAACAGATCATAGTTAAATTCACAAAACCGTAAGTTATTATCCATTGTAACGCGGGTATTGAAATTCTCATGCGTATATGCTCTTCTGTCATACTCTATAAGAGAAACCGGCCGGTATAACCGCGTTGTCATCAAGTCATACGCATATTGGGATATGGGGTTATGGTACTTCAACAAAACCTCATAATTTCTATGTAATACCTGTATTGCATCTTCGCGCGAAATCACAATACTTTCTTTTAGTTCTCTCCCAAAACTTTTCCGCTTTAATTCAAATTTTGCCACTTTATCATCTGGGTGATATACTCTGACACGGATTCTTTTCTTCTCATCCGCATGATTTTTTTTATCTTCATAATCTTCATTGGTCATGCTGTCAAAATATACACTTCTTACTGTATAACCATTGTAACCGCCATACGCATCCGGCGTTAAAAGCCGATCCAAGGCATCCAATAAATATAATCTGTCTGGAAGTGAAAGCAAATATTTTACTTCTTTTCTGGATACTGACAGCGTCTGTTCTCCTTTACTTTTTCCTCCCATAAAACCGCCTCCCTGGTTCTTTTTCTTTTTACACTACATAATACAAGGGTAATTTTTTATTTAGGTACTAATTCAAGAAAAAAAATCACTCCGTCTGAAAAATCAGATGCGAAGTGACTTTTTTCTATTCTATATATTATCTTATAAAACCAACATACTGTTACTCAGGCAATCCACTGTGCAGCATTTTTGTTCCATTAGTGTTTCTTCCACTTAACACTTTTCATTTAATAATTTGCTGACTCTGTCAACCGGAAATTTGTCATACATATCAATGATTTCAAACAAATTTAGAAGCAGTTCTTTTTCCCCAATCAAAGTTTATAACTATTTTTCAACCCTATACTCTTTTGCCAGTTTTAAATATGCAATTGATATTTCTGGCCTTAAAGTACAGTTCTATTTCTTCTTTTATGCCCTCAATCTCTTCTTGTGGAAAGTTAAAATCATCCAGCCAAATCATCATGCTTTCTTTTTCATCCGGTACCGCTTCAATGATCGCTTTGTAGATATGCGTTTCATCTCTTATTGCCAGAAGATAATTGTACATATGAACATTTTTCATGGCAATGGTATATTTTTTATTACTGTTTTCCTTTGTCACATTTACTGTTGTTTCTTCAATTTTCATTTTCCTATATGTATATCTAAGCTGCCATATCAAAATTCCGATAAGAAGTATATCGTATATGAACCAAAATTTCCCCATAAACAGAGGTGTCAAGAAGCACAGAATAACAACTAGCGGAATAAACCATAATGTTCTTCTAAATTTGCCTTTATAATTCATATTCCAGTAGACAACAGATTTCTCTTTTTTCTGTGATGCAGTATTTATATCTTCTGCATTTTCAATAACTACTGGGCATATTTTATGTAGCAAATTTGATACTTCTGTTTGGCGAAGTTCATCTTCACGCCATTCGTTGCTACCAGGGAATTGGTATTCTTCACCATTAGAATATATAAAATTAACTTGTTCATAATTTCGAATAGGACCCTTATGCAAATAATAGATTTTTTTAATTTCATTTTTTGAAAAAAGGCGTCCATCCATAACTATCCAATTTTCGCTAATAAGAACATGAAAATATTTTTGTAATAAACTACTCTGAAACATTACTTTTTCAAAACATTCTCCTTGCAAAGATTTCTTTAGTTCTTCTTTTGTTTTGATATGGTTTAATACAGGCGCACAGTGATAAGGTAATCTAATATATCGCCATATCTTGCGTGCTGTAAAAATAGTGATGAACCAAAATAAAGCTGTGAGGAATAGAAATATACCACGAGGATCATGAATAGTCATAAAGGCTCCTCTTACAGCATAAAATAGGCAAGCAAGCCAAATTACTCCCAGTAAAATTTTCTTTAATGGATAAAAACGCAGCCATTCTATCTTTGTTAGAAAATTTAATTGTGAAGTTTGTAAATTTTCTTTAGCTTTATTGCTTTCATCCGCAATTTGCTCTGTAAGTTTCTTCCTAACATATTTAGGTGAATTAAATATCACAAATAATAATACAACAAAAATAATACCATACATCATTTTCAGCCCCTTTTTATCCGAACAACTTCAATTCTATTTTTTGTATTGTAGCAATTCTCTAATACCATTACAACAAAATTTTTCTCTTTTTTATAACATTTTTCTGTCAGCCTTATATACAAAAAAGGAATATTCTGATCTTCTATTCGGTCAGAACATCCCTTTTTTCAGCAAACTCTATTATTTTTTCTGTCTATGTTTTCTAAAATAAACAAGCGCTAAGATCAAAAATAATGATCCTGCTGCAATACCAACATATACCATAATATGTGTTGTATCACCCGTTTTTACCGGTTTATTTGGTTTGGATGGATCAGATGGGGCGAAAGCTCCTGGCTTCTTTCCCTGATAGGAATTAAGAAATTCCAGTTCCCCTGACTTTTTCCCAGCTCCTTTTTTTGCCACTACCTGAGAAACCAGTTCTCCGTTTTCTCCATTTTTTACATAAACCGTAATATCATAACAGCTTTTATCGTATTGATATCCTTTTTTCTCTGCAGTTGTCTGATCCAACTGATAGCGATAAGCACCTGCATGCAAATATTGTAAATCAATTGTTGTTTCTGCCTGCTCACCGTTCAATGAAAAAGAATAGATGCCATCTTTTGTACCTTCCGGCATTGGTGCTTCTTCATCCGTGGTGCAAAACTCATATGTTCCTGTAAAGTCCATTTCCTTTGCAGGATTTTTTACTACAAAACTTTGTTTTACCGTCAACGGCACCTCTGCCATATCTGGTGTTGCGAAAACCTGACTCACAGGAAAACTTAGAAAACTAAATAACAGAGCTGTCAAGATAAATATCCGTTTACTCTTTTTCATATTGAAGTTCTCCCTGTTCATTTTTACTGTCTTTCATAATTCTTCCAATGAGAAGATGTCTGCCATTGGTGCTGTCAGAAGTACAGGTTGATAAAGTCACAAACTTTTCTTCCGGTCCAAATGGCAGTTCTACATAATTGACTGCATGTTCTTTTATATAATTCAAATAATCGGGCATATTTTCATGTTCGAGCAAAACATTGTAAAGCACCGTATCATATGCATCTGCATGAAGAAATGCAAAAAATTCTATGTCATGCCATGCATTTTCATAATACAGCGAACCTTTTAAATGTTTCTCAAAGTAAGACGTTTCCCTGTAAGATTCCAGTTCTCCAAACATGACGTCTTTTTCCATATGATGCCCGTAAATAATATTGTTAAGATTTGAAAAATCTTTCTGATTACGACAATCAAGGAAAAGACTTCCTGCCAGAGAAAACTCTCCCAGCACATCTGTATTCACATATTTTGAATTATTTTCAGCCTGTACAAGCGGATAATTGATATGAGTCCCCTCCACTGTCAGCCAGCCAAAGACTTCCGGATTCTTTTTTTGAAGTTCTTCAAAAGACACATCATGATCTCCGGTTGGCCGATACGTTTCATAAAGCGAAGCGTCTGCCTGTCCATGAATCTGTTGAGAATCCCACAAAACATAAATCCCATAACAAAGGATTGGCAAAAAACACAATATGATCAGCAGGTTTACCACCTTATCCGCTATTTTAATCATCTTCTTTAAATATAGCATGATTATTTAGAAGTTCTGCGTTTTTTCAAAAAAACAAGAGTACCAAATGCAAGAACAGCAACACCGATCAAAAGAATAAACGGAAGATTATTCATAATAATTCCTGTTACCGGCACGTCATTATATGTATTTACAAAAGTTACTTTATTATCACTTTCCCCAATAAAATGATCTTTTGAGGATAATGCTTTTTCTTCTGTTCCAACATACCATTGACCGCTTACGCCATTGTCTATTACCTGAATCTTAGGCGTATATCCGTCATTCGGCACCGCTTTTTCGGTTACTACATATTTTGTTCCTGCCGGAAGATTGTCAAAAACTAATTTTTGTCCGTCTTTTAAAGAAAATGTTGCAGGGGTTCCTACTGTTACTGTTACAGGAGACACACCTTGTACCGCTGCCCCATTTTTGTCTTTGATTGTACCTGTATAAGTTGGTGCATCTTGCGTCTCTGTCGGAGATTTTGTGAACGTAAGTTCAAATTCAAAAGCCTTTGTCTTGTCGGCAAGTTTTCCTTCCGTATTTTTCATAATCTCTAATGAAGCATTTTTTCTGTATGTATTTGTAAATACAATTTCCCCTACTTTATTATTCTTATCCCCTGTCTCTGTCCCTTTTTCTGCTGTGATTGTTTTTATATACAGATTTCCTCGATCTGTATTAGCTACCTGCACTCTTAAATAATAACTCTCCTGAGAATATGTAATACCGGTTAAATCTCCTGCTGTCTCTGTTACACGATAAGCAAATTCACCTGCATGTGGGAATGTACCAAACTGAATTTCAGAATTCTTACTAACTATATATTTTCCATCTGCACCTACGGTTCCCTTTTCATCTGTCGTAGCATATTGAATCGGCTGAATCGTTGCTTCAGGTGCGTCTGCTGTTACTTTTGTCACACTAAAACTAAAAGTTGCATTCGGTACGTCAAGCCCTTCTGCCATCTCCAGGTTTTTCTTAATTGGCGCTTTAGCTCCCTGATCCACATTGGATTGTCCAACAGTCGGCGTTCCATTCCCTGCTGCGAATGCTGTCGTACTCATTCCCATTATCATAGTTCCTGCTAACAATAATACACCTAATCTTTTTTTATTGATCATCTTTTTTCCTCTTTTCTTTCATTTACTTTTATAACTTCTGCAAAAAGCAGCGGTATTTAAAATCCTCTGTGCCGAAGCAGGGTAATAACCGTTCCCTTGATTTCTTCTTTTTTTACAGCCCCGTAAATCCGGCTGTCTTTGGCTTCGGAACGGTTATCCCCCAATACAAAATATTCATTTTCTTCCAAAGTGATTGGAAAAGAAATCCCTTCTGTATAAGGCAGCGTTTCTGTATAAATTCCTGTTTCCTGTTGTAAATACCCATTGATTTTTAATCCATCAGCGGTGATTTCCACACTGTCGCCAGGTTTTGCTATAATTCTGCGGATCTGTGTTTCCCCGTCTTTTTCAATGATCACCGTATCAGATGGCTGAAATTCCTTTTGCAACCGGTAATAAATTGCAAGATCGCCATCTTTAAATGCGGGAGACATCATGTTATCACTGCACCGGTAAATCCCGAATACAAAGAATATCATCACCGCAATCAATACAAGAAAAATCAATAGTTTCAACACCAAAAACAGAATATCTTCTTTTAGTGATGCACTCTTTTTCTGTTCTGTCATTTCTTCCATCCTCTACGCCTACGGAACAGACCGAAGCCGAATAGAGCACAAAGTCCACCAATGGCAATCGCAACACCGAAGCCAGCACTATGGTCTGTGTGACTTGTGATTCCGGTAGGTGGAACGTACTCCTTGTTATTCACCACATCAATGGAACCATCTGTGTTTAACTGTCCTGTTGCCGGCTGCGCCTTCCCATTATATGTCACTGTATAAGGATCCTTTGCTTCTGTCGTTTCTGTTACGGTATAAGTGCTTTCATACGGAAGATCTTTAATGGTGATTTTCTGTCCATGAGAAAGCGAAATTTTTGCTTCTCCATTAGTAAACTTAATCTGTCCATCTGCTGGTTTTTCTAATCCGGAACCTTCTGACACACTTCCTATGTAATTAAATGTTTTCGTTACAGGATATCCCTTTTTATTTTTTAACTTAATGACAAACTCAAACTGTTTCGTTTTGTCCCCCATTTCACCAGTAACAGTTTTACTTAAAGTTAAATCTGGGAGTTTAGTATTAGTAAATGTAACAAGAATATCATCGGCAACGGGAACTGATCCGCTTGTGTTTGTCTCTCCAATCCGATATCCCAGTGTACTTTGTTCCTTTACCACATAATATGCTCCTGCCGGAAGATTTATTGCCTTCTTAGTTTCCCCATCTTTCAAAGTAAATTGAGCAACTCCATTGTGAAATTCCAAATCTCCATACAGACCATTAAAATTATTATGGTAAACCAGTTTTAGTTCAAAATTAAATTCCGTTTGACTGTCTGTTTCACCAATAACCTTTTTTGTAATTGCTATATTACCTACATTAGTTGACTCCATCGCTTTAGAAATATACAATGTTTCATTCTCGATTACAGCACCTATCATATGTTGAAATTTTTTTCCTTCAAATTCAATATCTGGCGTTGGTGAATATTGTTTAAATTCTTTAAGCCACACAAATTCTGCTCTAATCCCAAAAGTTTCACCAAGTGTTGGCTGATGGTCACTGACAAGCTCATATTCTTCATTTCCATATACATAATTCAAATTATCACACTGTGCAGTAACTCCTTTTGGTAATTCGAGTTTATATATGCCTCTATATTCTTCTGGTTCAATAATTTTAAGAGGAGACGAATGCCACATACCGTCTTTAGGATGATATGTAAATCTTAAATCGCCTTGTATTTCTATTTGGTCAGCACTCGGCTTATAATCAAGAAGTCCTCCTCTTTGAGAATATACATCCAATACAGTAGCAAGTGGTGTACTTAAACTATTTATATTATTATTAGGAATTCCATATTCATGTAATAAGTGCCATACAGCATTCTGCGTTGCATTATACGCCTCTTCTTCGGTAACAAAATAAGATGAACCATAAAAATATTGAAATGCCTCTAAAGGGGTTTGATTATTACAATTCGTGATACTAAACGCAGCTTTATAAAAAGGCATAGATGATATATCTTCGAATGTTAGACCATTAGAAGTTGTAGTACCATTTATATTTAATTTAATAACCTCACCTGTAAATTTTCTTAAATATTCTAAGTGTTCTACATTTTGTGATGTATAGTCTTCATAAGTAAAATCATGATGTCCCAAAAAAGGATATGCTGTTTGAAGAACAGCAGGCACAATTAACATCTCATTAAATTGTTCTATGGTTGGCGCATAATTAGAAGAGTTATCGACTATTTTATATAGTCTTTCACCATTATATGGATAACCTGCATATAACAATTTTGATAATCGGCGCATACATTCATCATAATCTCTTTGTGATTGAAAATCACTAGGCTTTAAATATCCCTCTGTATATCCTGGAACTTGTACATCCCCCATGTCCTCAGTATGATGTGGCCAATGTAATTCATTATTCATGCAAAACAAAGTAATTTTATGCTCTGGGTATGCTGGATCAATAATATAATGAATTCCATTTTCAAATAATATCTGTGTTCCTACTCCCATAGAAGGATCTATTACTTCTTCTGTACTTCCATCGATAAATTCTTCCAATACTCCATCTGTAAATTCCTGCTGACTATCATCTAAAATTTCTTCTTCCTGTGTTTCCTCTGGCAGTATTCCTGAATTCTCTTCTAAAGGTTTTTCTGGTGCTTTATCTGGTACTTCTTCCTGAAAGCTTCCCCCCCCCCGTCCTCAAAAATCTGTGCTTCAGGGATAACAGTAATTTTTCTGGTAGTTGAATACCTTTCTTCTGCATTTGTAGGAGAAACTGCTTCATATTCAATACGGTAAACAGAACCTCCACTTCCTACATTCAAAACCCCTGATCCATCATACTGGTAATTTCCATTGGTTTCACATGTCACATTTTTTACTGTTACCTGTAGATTTTCTCCCGTAGGACTGGCTGCCGCCACTCCCCGCAGCAGATCTACTGTTTCATTTTCTCCTACTTCTAAATCTCCCGTTCCGGCAAACATATTACTTTGTGCAAATACATGCGGAACAGAAATAGAGAAAATCATGATTATAGCCAATAAAAGCGAAAAGGCAGAAGAAATAGCTTTTTTTAATTGCCTTGATTTCATGTTCTATTGTCCTTTCTCAATTTATTTTTTCTTGTTTTCCATAATCTTCCTGTTTTTTATTTCCAGACATTCCCTCTTTCCATTGATCATCATAAATTTATGCATACAAAAAGCACCATTGACCATCAAAAGTCAAAAGTGCTTGAATTTGTAAAATCATTGATTTGTTTGCACGCAAAAAGGGCAGAGTTTACCTCTGTCTGTCTGTCTGTCTGTCTGTCTGTCTGTCTGTCTGTCTGTCTGTCTGTCGCAAGCGTAACAGTCTCTAACCATAGCCGTCAACCCCTTTTTGTAATTTATTACTGATTCCTAATTCTCTTATTTTGACTATTTTATTTCTCGCAAAGTCGTTTGTCAACAGTTTTTCCCCGATAGTTGATATTTTATCCCTAATCATTGATTTTGATATCTTTTTTTGGCATAATATACCTAAAGGAGGAAGCCGCTTATGGAAAATGCAGAACTATTAGCAAAAATCACAAAAGAAATCATGCACGATTATTTTCAAGGGAATCCTGAAACCTGGTTTCAATATTTAGATTCACGCTGTGTCTTTGTTGCCACAGAGGAAACGATCCTATCCGGCATTGAAAATATCAAGCATGAACTTCAATCCCATTTAAAAAAGGGACGCGGGAACATCCTGTCCGATGAATACTTCCACATCCCTCTCAGTAAAAAAGTAACCGTAGTGATCGCCTATACCATCTCAGAAAGCAGGGAAGAAAACGATCTCCAAATCGTCAACATCATCTCTTTTGTCTGGCAGATGAAAGGAAAAGAACCGAAGATCGTATATGAACATGCTTCCTACCGTTTTTATGAAGAGGAAAAGAAAAATACCATTTTACCTTTAAAAACAGAACAGACTCATTTTCAGATTGCCAAGCATCTGCTGATGGGAAATCAAAAAAAGAAAAGGCTCTGCTTCCTGCATGGAAACAAAACCATTTATTTAGATACTTCCATGCTGCTGTATATCGAAGGGAACCGTCACACCTCCCTGCTTCATTGTATTGACAATACCTACACCTGCACTCAGTCTTTGCAGGAATTAAAAAATCAGCTTCCAGATGATTTTTATCAGATCCATCGCAGCTATATCATCCATGTAGATTACCTCGTTTCCGTCTGCTGCTATGAAGCGGAACTGATCGGAGGAATCACCGTTCCCATTCCGGCAGCTAAATACCGTCAGGTAAAAACAGATCTGGAAAAAATATCAAATAAAAGCCTTAAAAAAACAAAGAAATAGAATTTTAACGAAACCTACGCTGCATAGGCCTATGTCCACTTGATTGCTTTTGATCATTCAAGCTGTTATAATACATAACGTAAAGCCGAAACAGCTTTGCGAAATAACCGTAAAATCTTTTTAGGAGGAACCGTATGATTCAAACATCACTTGTCGTAAAACACAAAAATGTTATAGAAAACCGACTCATCGCCTTGTTAGTACAGGAAGCCAATCATTTTTCCTGCAAGATTTCCTTTCAAAAAGATAACAAAAAAATCAATGCCAAAAGCATTATGGGAATGATGAGTCTTGTTCTAAAAGAGGGAGATCAGATTATCCTTATCGCGGATGGAGAGGATGAAAACGCAGCAACCGAAAGTATAAAAGAACTTTTAGAAAAATCGGAATAAACAATACAAAGTCTCACAAAAATACCAGCAGGATTTTACTTCTGCTGGCATTTTCATCTATCTCTTATTCGTGTCCGCCGCATTCATCTGCATGCTCATGTTCATGGCAGATAGAACCTGTAGATTCCAGTTCTCCGCGAAGATAAGCTTCTACTGCCGCTTTCGCATCTCCCTGTGCTCCAAGGATTACTTCCACATTACGTTCATTAAAAATATCAACAGCTCCGCCGCCCATGCCGCCGGAAATGATGGTATTTACGCCCATATCCGCAAGGAAATTCGGCAAAAATCCCGGTCTGTGTCCCGGATTAGGAACGGATTCCTCAGAAGTAATTACGCCATTTTCTGTCTCATAAATCATAAAGTTTTCACAATGTCCAAAATGTGCCCAAATCTGATTTCCATTACAAGATACTGCAATTTTCATAGTCTTCAATCTCCTTTATCCTTTTTATAAATTTTTGATTTGCTCATATATTTCCCGGATTACCCTGGATGCAGGACAATCTGTATGAACTACGCTTTCCCCACGGTTCTGTGCCTTTGCCACTTCCCCGTCCAATGGGATCTTCCCGACAAAAGGAATCTGTTTCTCTTTACAGAAAGAAATGATCTCTTCTGTTTTTTCCGGAGAAATATCATATTTATTGATGCAGACTGCCGCCGGAACATCAAATCGATATACAGTGTCTAAGATTCGTTCCATATCTGAGATTCCCGACTGGGACGGTTCTGCTACGATCAGTACCAGATCCACTCCGCTTATGGAAGCGATCACAGGACATCCGATTCCCGGTGAACCGTCAATAATTGCAAACGCTTCTTCCGAATTCTTCACCAGCTGCTTTTTCACCGCCATCACAAGTTTCCCGGAATTTCCCCTGCCCATTTTCAGTTTTGCGGTAGAAAATGTAAAATCATCTTGATAAAGCATCAGTTCTCCGGCAACGTCATCTTCCAGATGAATGGCATTTACCGGACAGATATGCTCACAGACGCCACAGCCTTCACAGGAATATTCATCCACAAGATACTGTGATTTTACAAGTTTTATCGCATCGAACCGACAGTTTGATACACATGCGCCGCAAAACGTACAACGCGACTTATCGATTACCGCTTTTTGAGAACCATAAAAGTCCTTTACTTCCGGCGTAGCGCTTCTGCTCTCAACAAGGTGCAGGTTCGGCGCGTCTACATCACAGTCTGCAAATGCTTTTGCCCCGGAAAGTTCGATCAGGGATGCGGCAACCGTTGTTTTTCCTGTACCGCCTTTTCCACTCAGTATCAGAAGTTTTTTCATTTCATCACCTCCGATATCTTCGCATATAACCGGTCAAAGATTTCTTTTGCCCTCTCATTCGTTTCATACGCGATATTTCCCGCCGCATTCTGCGCTGCGATATCACGGTCAAACGGAATCTGTTCCAAAACGGGCAGCTTTAATTTCTCACACAATTCCTGCATAGGATTTTCCTGTCCATCCGCTTTATTGATCACAACCCCAAACGGTTTCTTCAGTATTTTTACAAGTTCATAAACCATCTGGAAATTATGGACGCCAAAAACGCTCGGTTCCGCAACGATCACACAATAATCCGCATCCTTGATACTTTCCATCACCGTACAGGCGCTTCCCGGAGGACAGTCGATCACATTGTCCTTACAAGGCAGGTTTTTCAGTAACTCCCGTATGATCGGAACGCCGCTTTCCTCGCCCATGTTCATCATACCTGATCTTACGGTAACGAACCGGTGCTGTCCGGTATGGATCACACCAATCGGATAATCCTTTTCTACAATGGCATGATTCGGACATACAATCTTACATCCGCCGCAGGAATGGCAGACTCCCCGAAACAGCATCGGTTTCTCTTTGATAAATGCCAGGGCATTGAAATGACAGAAATCGGTACATTTCCGGCACTGGTTACATTTATCTGCGATAATCTGTGGTAATTTCACACAGACATCCTGAGAACGGACTTTTTCAGGTTTAAAGAATAAATGTCCGTTTGGTTCTTCCACATCGCAATCAATATAGGCAGATTTTCCAATGGCAGAAGCAAGATTACAGGAAACAAACGTTTTCCCCGTTCCCCCTTTTCCACTTAAAACTGCTATATTCATTATCTACCTCCATGTCCATGAAAACCGGAATGAAATTCTGTTAATTTTGCAAGTTTACGGTTTTTCAATAATTCAATGTTATACTTTACAGAACCAAACTCTGCTTTATATAACGCAATCTGTCCCGCCTCAAAAACTTCCGCTGCATTCTGTCCCAATCTGGGAAGGATTACTGCTTCCGTACCTGCATCAATCACAGCCTGTGCAGCTTTAATCCCGGCTCCTCCCTGTGCAGCTGCCGCCGGATTCTCTATGTATGTTTCTTTCTCTGTATCCGTATCAAAGATCAGAAAATACGGAGCACGCCCAAACGTTACACAGATACTGCTGCTCATACTCTTTTCTTCCATCGGAATTGCTATCTTCATAAAAAACCTCTTTTCTGTAAGCCCCCACTTACGAATCTCATTTACCTGCTACCCTGAAAACCGCCATGAAAATGCGTCAGTTCTTCCAATCTCCCGGCATGGAAATCTTCCACATCTTTTGCCGCTGTTTTCCCAGCCGACTTATAAATCTTCAGCCCGGCTGCCCCAAAGATATCAGCCGCATTCTGTCCGCACCGCACCGTGATCAATACATCTGCTCCCTGATCCACTAAAAACTGGGCTGCCTGTATCCCGGCTCCACCCTGGGCTTCTGCCGCCGGATTTTCCATGACTGTTTCCGTATCCTCATCCTGAAAAAGAAAATAAGGAGCCCTTGCAAAAACAACACAGACATCTTTCTTATTTTCATCCAGTGGGATCGCAATCCTCATTTTATCATCTTCCTTTCGCTGTATGCTGATCTGCTTACAATGCCGTTTCGGGCATCCTGCACATTTGCAATGCTCCTCCCCGCCATCACACACTTTAAAATTTCCGCCTTCAATTTTTAATGTATATCCGTTCACAAGGGCTTCCGCCAACTTCTTCCGGGCAGAATCATAAACCATTTGTACGGTTGTCCTTGCAATCTGCATGAACTTACTGCATTCTTCCTGCGAAAAGCCCTCCTTATCAATCAACCGGATCGTTTCATATTCATCTACCGACAATACGATTGCAGATGGATGTACGTTTTCCCTTACCGGACGGAATTCCTGAGTTTCTGGCAGATAGCAGACCTTCCTGCATTTTACTGGTCTTGGCATACCATCACCTCTGTTTTCATTATACTCCGTTTATGGCATATGTCAATAAGTGATGTGTTCTACATTATTCATCACAATATAGCCTCGATCTCTTTTTCATGCCTTTTGGTGCTTTATCCCTTTCCATCGATCAAATCATAACTCAGATCTAAAAAATCTAATATTTTTGCCTCGCTGACACTGCCATCCAGCAACATGGTAATCCAGTATTTTTTGTTCATATGGTATCCTGGTAAGAATCCATATGTCTGTGTCAAAAGTCCGACCATATCCGGTTCACATTTTACATTGATCGCGTCTGCCTCTCCCGCTTCTTTTAATCCCAATTTCTCTTTTTTTATCTTCATCAGTACCGCATACCACTTTCCGTTTCTATGCCGAAGTACCGCACTCTCTGGTGATGTTTCCCAAAGATATTCCGGTACTGTTCCATACTGTTTTTTACATATTCAAAAATTTCCTGACGATTCACTATTTCACCCCTTGATCATTTCTATTTGTTTTCGTAATTCTTTAAAATCTAATATAATTTCTCCGTTACTTATAACCCATTTTTTCTATGATTTTTACTATCTCATCTCTTTCCTGCTCCGGGCATCTTCCATAAACTACCGTATTATCTCTATATGCCACAATATTATCTATCCCATCTACGCTTATTTCAAAAAATCTCCCACCCTGCTCCAATTCTTTTTCATATTTTTCCCGTTCCTTAAATTCTAAATCCTGATTAAAATCATAAGATATTCTATTATATACCCCATCTGTTGTTTCACCATCACTGTATTCATAAAATTCAACCTTACTCTCGCCTTTTTCTCCCGAAGCTACATACAACAGCTTATCTTCATCAAAAAACCAATACGATGTCGGCATATTTACAGTATTAAACCCTTTTTCTTCTAATAGTCCTTTAACTTCTAAATGATCCATTAATTTTTCAGTTGACACAGATGACTGTTTTGAATTTTCTCCCGTTATCATCGGCCACATAGCTTTTCTCACAAATATCAGGAACAAAATTACAATCACAATATTGAAAATAAGTCCCCTGTGTTTATGTTTTTGGGGAAATGCCACGTTACTGTTTTCATCATCAGGGAATTCCTCTTGTATCATGTCTTCATCTTCTACATAGGCGCTTGTTTTTATGCCATTGGCATTATTGATTCTTTTTTTAAGAATATAGATCTCATAATTAGTGTCTGCTGAGCAAACTGAAAACACTTGATTTTACTGACTTTTGCCCCATTTTCTGGTATAATGATTGCAAGGATTTTGACAAAAACAAATCGT
>OLNC01001015.1_pt1 | contig 19447 bp, 20 predicted proteins | sample 1672011 | NCBI WGS metagenome assembly OLNC01 (sample SAMEA3136636, study PRJEB25190) | human gut metagenome | biome: human gut; feature: human-associated habitat; material: faeces | place: Austria | collected 2013 | reverse complement strand
ATCACAAATGCTATGAAATCAACTATTCAGAAAATCCAAACTACGCTGATGAAACAGGAGGTCAAAAAAGCCGGAACGGAGCAAATGGAAAAGGATATGGATACCAGGATGGCTGCTGAGCTTCTGAAGAATGGAAGTGTTCATGTGAAGGATCTGTATTCCAGAAAAAAAGATCTGTATTTTGATGCAGATCTGCATATGGAAGCCGATGAAAACGGGAGAGTGACATTTTCATTATCTTTCCCGAAAAAGAAAACAACGAAGAAAAATAAGAGAAAATAGGAGGAATAAGATATGGATTTTAATCAATTTGTTGACGAAGTAAAGGGAAGAATCAAACAGTTTCTTCCGATTGAATATGAAGATGCACAGGTAAGAGTGGAAGTGGTAAGAAAGTTAAATGAAAACTATCTCGGAATGACGATTTTAAAGGAAAACCAGATTGTGGCACCGACATTCAATCTGAATCAGTTGTATGAAATGTATCAGTCGGATCCGGAGATTTCTATGGAAAGCATTATGAGAAATATTACGGAGCTGGTGCTTGATGCACCGGAACAGTTTGATCCGAAGAGCATCACAGAATATGAGAATGCAAAGAAGAAGCTGTTCATCCGCGTATCTTCCGCAGAAAAAAATGAAGAAATGCTACAGAACGTACCTCACCAGATGAGAGAAGATCTGGCAATTACCTATCATCTTGCCATCCGCATTGATGATATGGGGGTGGGTTCTACGACGATCACGAACGATATTTTAAAGCGTTATGGGATCAGTGAAGAACAGCTTCATGCAGATGCCATGGAAAACAGTCCTAATATTATGCCGCTGCATATAGATGTTATAGGAAGTATCATAGAGAAAATGCTTGGTATAGACTTTGAAGATGCGGTATCAGATAGTACAGAAAAAAGCATTGAAGAAATTATTTCTGAAGGAATGCAAGTGGAACCGCCGATGTTTGGTGTTACAAATGAGAGTACTGTGAATGGTGCAAGTACGATTTTTTATCCAGGAGTCATGGAACAGATAGGGAATGGCGTACAGGGTGATTTTTTTATCATTCCCTCATCGGTTCATGAAACAATAGTGATTCCAGACAAAGGGGATTTGGATTGCCAAAAACTGCAGGCATTGCTCCAAACGATAAATAAAGAGAAGGTCGCTCCGGAAGAACGACTTTCCGATCATGTCTATCATTACGATGCGAAAGACCGGGTATTTGAAAGGGCAGAAAAATTCGAAGAGCGTCAGAAAGAGAAGGCGGCTCAGCTTAGTAAAAATGAGCATACGGGAAAAGAGCAGAGTATGAAGCAGCCGAAAGCTAAGAAACATGAGATGGAATTATAGAAGCGTAGAGTCCGTATAACGATAAGATGGGAATCCCTCATACACACGGCTGTATGGGGGATTTTTTAAAGAGAAAGAGAGGAAATGAATGAGCGAAGAATTGACAAAAACCAAATTACTTCCCATACAGGGGAAAGATATGGACAGTATCATGCAAAACCTGGAAACAGGAGTCGCAGAATTATTTACCAGTGAACGGTATCAGGAATATTTGAAAACCATGTCAAAATTCCATAATTATTCTTTTAATAATACGCTGTTGATCGCCATGCAAAGGCCAGATGCCACCTTAGTAACGGGATATCGGAACTGGCAGTCTATGGGCAGACAGGTAAAAAAAGGGGAGAAGGGAATCACCATTATCGCACCGGCGCCAATCAAAAGAAAAAAGGAGCAGGCAGTATTGGATCAGGATCAGAAACCAGTCATCGGTCCGGATGGAAAACCAAAGACAGAAGAGGTAGAGATCACACTTCCGTGTTTCAAGGCGATCACAGTATTTGATATTGAACAGACCACGGGAGAACCGATCCAGACACTTGCTCCGGAAATCCTGACAGCGGCAGTAGAAGATTATGATTTATTCCTAGAAGCAATCCGGGAAATTTCACCGGTACCGATACGATTCGATACGATTGATGGAACTGCAAACGGTTATTATCACAATCTGGATAAAGAGATTGTGATCAAAAAGGATATGAGCCAGAGTCAGACATTAAAAACGGCAATCCATGAAACAGCACATGCAAGGCTGCATGACAGAGAAATCATGGAAAGCCAGGGCATTGAGAAGGACCGGCTGACAAAAGAAGTGGAAGCAGAGTCTGTCGCTTATTGTGTATGTTCTGCGTTTGAATTAGATACATCAGAATACAGTTTTCCGTATATTGCTGGTTGGAGTAGTGGAAAAGAAATGAGAGAACTGAAATCCTCTATGGATGTGATCCGTAAGACAGCCGGAGAAATGATCGATGAACTGACAGAAAAAATAGAAATGATGCTGGAACAGAAACAAGAGAACCTTAGAATTGAAAATGTTGTTCAAAAAAGGGATATTTTAGAAGAAACGAGCTGTATCAGCTTCTATGCGGCAGAATGTTCAGAGTTTCCGGTATTAGGAGAAGTTCATCATGATCTGAGTCTGCCGGAAGCCTTAGAAGCGTATGAGAAGATACCTGCAGAACGAATGAATGGGCTCAAATCGGTTGGATTTAACCTGCAGGAAGGTAGTGATTATGACGGAATGATGGATCTGATGATTGCCGGAAGATCACAAAGAGAGATCTTAGATTCTATCCCATTTTACAGGGAGAACAAGTTGGTGCAGGAAGCCCTGAAACGTGTAGAACAATATATCGACGAAAAGCCTCTGAATGTAGAGAAAACCAGACCAAAAGAAGAAAAAGGAGAGATACAGAAAACCAAATCTCAAAAAAGAAGGGAGGATATGAGCTTATGAGCAAAGTGAAATTTGAAGAAGATGAATTGGCGGTTGTGGCTCTTTTCCAGGAAAACACAAGAAAAGATACGATAGATATTTTGAAGGATACCTTAGAGGTGTTAGAAGAAACGAAAGAAGATCCATTGGAAGACGATCTGCTGGAAACGATTGCATCTGCAATCAGTAAGTTACAGATGATCGAAGATAAATATTATTATTCCCTGGATCTGAATCGTTATCTGAATAACCTGGAGGATGATGCTTATGAAGAATGATCAATTTGCAGTTTACCGAGTAGACCGTCATTCAGAAGGGAGAGACCTCTGGCACCTTTCCTATCAGGAAGCGGTAAGCAGGAAACTTGCGATACGGATTGAACATTACCGGCAGATGGATATCAGGCCATTATTGCCGGGGGAGAGTGCAATTGCTTTATGGAAACGCATGAAAGAGTCCTGTGAAGTCAGTGATGTGCTTGTACTGAACCAGAATGGGGAAATCCATTGTTATTATGTCAATGAAGACTATCCACAGCTTTTATCAGGGTTCATCCGATTAAACCCGTCAGGTACATTGGTCACGTTGGATACGGAAAATTACCGCATCAGCGGAAAGCCGGGAAACTGGATGGCTACGGATGATATCATCATTGATGGAAAACAGTTTTATCTCATGGAGCATCAGGAATATCACAGGCAGGTTGCCTATATCATCCTAGATAGTTATGGGAAGATGATCATGGAGGAATGTCGGAATGGATTCGATGAAAAAACCAAACAGAAACTCCATGAGCTTATGAAAACACCGGAACAAAAGGAACAGGAACATCAAACATATAAAGACAGGCTGGAACATTATCAGAAATTTTTTGAGAATGGGACTTATGAGAGAAGCTGGGAATCCGGAACAGAAGGAAATTATAATATGGTGGATGGCCAGGTAAACAATCTGAAAAGTGCAGAAGGGAAAAGAGTGGAAAGAAAGCCGGCACAAAGACTAGAACAATCCTCAAAAAAGAAACCAAAGAAAAGAGAGTCGGTGATCAAGAGATTACGGGAAAAACAGATTGCAATCGCTATGAAATCCGGAAAACCGGTACCGAGATATTTGGAGCGGGATATGGAGAGACGAAGAGGATAATTCAAAAAACAATAGAAAGATTTAGATAAAAGTGTTCTGTGAAAACGCATAAAGGCTTAGAAGGGGATGGCATTTCTCTTCTAAGAGAATAGTGATTTAAGAGGGTTTGTAAGCTTTACGTTTGACCGTGTATTTTGTGCTAAAAGCATTGCGCTTAAAGAATCACAAAAAGGCGGCGTTTATTTGGAGATGCCTAAGTACAAAGAGTATGGAACAGGAGAATATGTACCATTTTTTGCTTTTAAAGATGAGGAATTCCGAAAAGTAGTTACGGAACAAGTCAAAAACGCTTACCCAAATATGGAAGATAAAATAGTGGATCTGGAAGAAAACTGGCGAGATGAGGAAGTTTATTATGACTTGAGTGTCATGCCGACTAAGGGAAATGAAACCTTTAAAGGGGAAGTGTCTATGAAACTGCAGGATGTGTTTGTAGTACACCAGATGCATATCATTTAGAGGTGGAATGGAAAAACTTTTGTGGGGATGCCACAGAAGGAGAATTTCTCAAAGAATGAGAGGGAGGATATTGCACATCCGATTGAAGCCAATTTTAAGCAGGAATTGGAAGTTGCCATTATGGAGGGATATCAGAGAAAATAGGAAGTAGCACAGAATCAGCGGCAGAACCGGACAGCCAGATGATTGACTGGAAATACGCTTGAAATATGAGAATCTTTTATAAAGGATAGTAATTTTCTGTAATTAGTGGTAAGATATAGAAAAAATAAATTACGGAGGGTTGTTATGGCAAGAGGGCGGAAAAAAGCGGAAAATATCACTCTGGAGGAACAGTTGGAGGCGGTTGTAAAGCAGATTGAAGAAACAAAAGCAAATCTCAAAAATCTGCGTCAAAAGAGGAAAGAAATCGAAGTAAAGATAAAAGATGAGAAGAAGGAAAAACTGTATAAAGCGGTTGTGGCTTCCGGAAAGAGCATTGATGAGATCCTTGCTGTGATTTCAGAAGAAAAATAAGGAATGTATAACGAGCTGTCATTGTGGTATAAAACCATGATGGCAGTTTTTTACTTAGTGTCTGCTGATCAAACTGTTTTTGATTCAAAATCAGCAGTTTAATACGTTATCAGTCTTCAATACCAAATACAGATAGCAAAGTTTTAAAAGTAGTTAAAACGTTTGTTTTGTATTTCAATTCAAAATAAACAACCAAAAAATGACAGTTTACAATCATTTCAATTTTTAAAGGAAATATATGCTAGAATACAATTACTAAATGAACCGGTCCACTTAGTAAAAGAAAATTAAATAAAAACAATTGAAAGGAATAAAGTTATGACAAGAACAGACGTATTAAGAAACCCACTTTTAAGAGCAAGAGGAAAATATGATATTGAAACACCAGTTGTCAGTCTGGGAACTGAAATTCAGGAGCAGGAATTAGACACACAGGTAGGTGCAGGAACAATCACCATTACTGTTACAACTGTAACGATTACACCGACACCGTCTCATGGCTGTGGTGCAGTATACACAGTTTCATTGGAATGCACCGGTTCCAAATGCTAATGCATTCCAATGAAATAAGACGTAGTAACATTATCTTTTGAAAATGCATAATACTACCATTACATACTATCATAAAGTATATATAAAGTAAATAGCATTTTAAACTGAATTACAAAAAGGCAACCACCATTGCAAAAAAGTAATGGTGGTTGTTTAATAAGGAGTGAAAATATGGAAAATATATCAGATAGCAGGATATCTTTTGAAGATGTTCTTGAGTTTTGGAAATCATTCTTACCTACTTATGTCAGTAAAGAACAACTTATTAAAGAAGTCGAAAAAATAACTGGTTATAATATAAATGAAATCGAGAAAAAATATACTTCCGAAAACCCAGAAAATGTCTCGAAATACTTCGATAGCAAATATACATGGGATAATGAAGATGGTTCCTTCTATCTGAGTAATAATATTTGGTTTGGTTTCTATGCACCAATCCTTAATATTTATTATACAGATTTATGCAATCATATAAACCACTCGAAAATTATTAGTAACAAAAAACAACTTATTAGATCAGTAGTTAATCAATTATTGGAAAAATGCAATCAGATTTCATTTAGAACATTGATTTTAGAAACTAATATTGCGAAAGAAGAAGGAAAACTTATAGGCGATGGGCCAGTAGAGAAGGGTAAATATTTTTCAGAAATGATTTTAGCAGATAAGCAATATGTATTGCAATTATATCATATCTACCCAGAGCTAATACGTTGCTTAAAAATTCAAATAGAAAATAGAATTAACTTTGTTAAAGAAGTTATTTTGAAGATAGAAGAAAATAAAATCCCAATAAAAAAACACTTTGGAGAGACAGGGTGTTTAGTGGATATATCCTTTGGAAAAGGTGATACTCATAATAATGGAAGAATGGTATGCAAACTTATTTTTGATAATATAAATTTGATTTACAAACCTAGAAGACTTGAAATGGAGGAACAATATGTAAAATTAGTTCAGTGGATTAACAGTCAACAGATTCCTGATTTTAAAAAACTTAAAGCTTGCAAATGCTTTAGTGAGAACTCTTGTGGATGGATGGAGTTTGTTACATATAAAAAATGCTGCACCGAGGAAGAAATTTGTGATTTCTATACTAGAATAGGTGAACTGCTGTGCTTATTGCATGTTTTAAATGGTAAAGATATGCATTATGAAAATATTATCGCAGACCGAGATCAACCTGTTCTGATTGATCTAGAAACTTTATTACATGCAGAATTGGTAATGGATAATGAAACTTTAAAATCATTAAACGGGCAAATAGGACAAGTGATATTGAATTCTGTAAATAGTATTTCATTATTACCTACATATATGACTGGAAAAAATAAGGATAAAGCAATAAATATTGGAGGCGTTTCTCAGGGTACTCCACAAATTGCTCCGTTTAAAGATTTATTTATAAAAAATTATGATACAGATGAAATACAGCTGGTATATGATTATGGTGTTATTGCTCCTGCCCAAAACAATCCAGCATTAAATAATAAAAATGTCAATCCGGAACAATATGCAGATTATATAAAAAAAGGATTTACATGTTTGTATAAATGGATACAGCAAAACAAAGAAGAATTCACATTATTCTTCAAGAAAAACTTATATTGTAAACAAGTAAGACATGTTTTAAGACCGACAAATGTTTATTCAAGATTACTGAGTACAAGCTATCACCCGGACCTATTACATAACACGCTGGATAGATATGTATTCCTTATGTGGTTAAGATTTCAATTAGATGAGGAAATAAGAGAACAGGACATAGCAGCTTTAAAAATAGAGTATGATAGTCTTTCCAGAGGAGATATTCCATATTTCTTTACATATACTGATTCAAAAAATTTATTTTCAGATAATGAATTTAAAATTGAAGACTATTTTACAAAAACAATTTGCGAAACTATCGAAGCAAAAGTTGAAAGTATTGGTACAGATGATTTCAGAAGACAAATGGCTTTTATTAACGCTAGCTACCGTTTCTCCGATAAAAAGCAACACCTAACACAAACTGTTTTTCAATCACCAGCAGTTTATCAGTCTGATTACAAAGTACTAAAAAAACATTTTACAGAAAAGGCTATCGAAATTGCAGATTTAATAAGTCGAAAAGCCATTTATGGAAAATCAGTACTGGGGAAACCTGCAGCTTCATGGATTGGGATAAGTATCACAAAATCAAAGGTAGATATGATGGGCCCAGCAGGAAACGATTTATATGATGGTAATAGCGGTATTGCTCTATTCTATGCTATTTTGTATAAAGTTACTGCAGACGAAAAGTGGTTGAATATGGTCTATATGGTTTTGGAACCAATTAAAGATGTACTTGACAATCCAGACGAGCATTTTGAGAAGTTTAATCTAGGTGCATTTAGCGGTATGTTTGGATGGCTATATGCAATGCAAAAAATTGCTGATGTTTTAAACGACACAAATATGTATTTATATATAGAGGATAAGCTTCCTAAATTGTTTGAACAGCTTTATAAATGTTCTAATTCCTCAGATGTGATTAGCGGGTATGCTGGTATCTTGTCACTAACTTTGTTCTGGCTCAAAAAAGATATTATTGAGGAAAATACAGCAAAACATTTTTTTGTGTATATACTTAATAAAATATTGGAAAGTGCAGCTATAGATGACAAAACAAACGGTTGCATGTGGGAAGGTAAATATAGCAGCTATGCACATGGTAATGCAGGTATTTCGGCTCAGCTTGCAAAATTATATGAGATTACAGGCGAGAGAAAAATACTGGATATTATCCGAAAGTGTTTAGATTATGAACGTAGTCTCTTTGATTCAGAGCAAAAAGCATGGCTGAGAAGAAGCGGATCAAAAGAAATACAGTATACCTGGTGTAATGGTGCTATCGGTATCCTTTTAAATCGGATACAATTATTGGAATGTGGATATATAGACGAGTATATTGAGGATGAGCTACACTATTTAGTCTCTATTTGTAAAGAACATAGTATGGGAAAAGGTATGTGTCTTTGCCATGGAGATGTAGGTAATATTCTTATAATAAAATATGTTGCAAAGTATTTGGGGGATACTGCTTTAGAAAATGAATGCATTTTAACTATGCAGTATTTTATGGAACACTCTTTAAACTTAGTCCAACTGGAGGAAGAAGAGGAATGGGGATTATTGACAGGAGCAGCAGGAATAGGGCTAGGTTTGCTAAGTACATTAGAAGATAATTTTGTTATAGATATATTGCGCCTAGAATAGACCGTGTTTATTGGTTGTTTGTAGCAACATAATTTCTTGATTTAGAGAATATTTATGTTGCTACGACATTGAATATGTTAACATTCTGGCTATGAAAGGAGAAGTATTGTGGTTAAAAAAGTTCCATACATAGAAATTAATCAACAAACAGAATGTGGTATAGGTTGCATATGCATGCTGTTAAGATTTTATAAGCATTATGTAACATTGACGGAACTTAGAGAACGTTTGGAAGTAGGACGTGACGGTAATAGTTTAAGGCAACTCATCAAACTGATGGAGGAATACAATCTTAGTGCCAAAGCATACAATATTGTTAGCACAAATCTTAAAAGTATCCCAACACCAGCTATTTTATTTTGGGATAATAGGCACTTTGTTGTTCTAGAAAAAGTCAATAAAAACACCTATTATATCGCAGATCCCTCCTTAGGATACCTGAAATATACATATGATGAGTTTGAAAAACATTATTCAAATACAACAATTATCGTAAAACCCAATGAGAATTTTGAGAAAAAAGCTCAAGCAAAAGTAGGGTGGACATTTGTAAATTCAGTTTTTCTAAGCGAGAAATCTTTATATATTAAAATGGCAGTCGCATCACTGTTTATGTATGGAACCACTTTAATCATACCGATTTTAATCCAGTATATAATTGATGCTTCAGCTAGCCCTCAAGTTTCGCTTAATCTAGTCTACTTATTTATATTACTAACATTAGTTTCGTTATTTTATCTACTTGTATTTCGGCTAAGAGGAAAAAGTGTTCTTAATTTACGTGTTAAGGTAGATAGAAAACTTAACACTGAGATATTCAATCATCTGTTGAGGTTACCTTTTAAATATTTTGAGTTAAGAGGGAAAGGTAATATAATTTACAATATAAACAGTACAGCGACTATTAGGGAAATTTTTACTAGTCAGTTAGTTACAGGTATAATTGATTGTGGAGCAACAATTTTTATAGGAATTTATATGATAATAAAATCCCCAATTCTATTTGCTATAGCATTTTTCTTATTCCTATTAAATATTATTGTTTTAAAAATATCTTATCGGACACTTTTGCAGAATAGTAGGGATGTATTGGTCGAACAAAGTACAAGTCAATCTGTACAGATGGAGTCCGTATACTCAATATTGGGAATAAAAATGACTTCAATAGAAAATAGTATTTTTAATGATTGGGAACAAAAATTTTCTAAATATATTTCTAAATTTATAAAAAAAGAAAACTACAATCTTTCAATGAATTCATGGTTGAGTTTTTTGCTATTTGCTTCACCGATAATCATTCTTTGCTGTGGACTTATTTTAAGTAAAAATGGAAATATAACAATTGGAGAGACAATTGCCTTCTATACATTAAGTGGAAACTTCTATTCTTTGTCCCATTCTGTATTTAATACGTGGACGGGTATAATTAATAGCAAAGCAATTTTTGAAAGAATATCTGATATAATTTTAGAAAAACCAGAAAATACAAATCCAGAAGGAGTTAAATGTGAACTAAAAGGTGATATTAAATTGGAAAATGTTAGTTTTCGATATACAAATAACTCTGGAAATGTACTGAAAAACATAAATATGCATATTCCGGTTGGAAAAAAGATATCCATTGTAGGTAAGTCTGGAGATGGCAAGACAACGTTAGCCAAACTTTTGGTGGGTTTGTACCGTCCTTCTGAAGGTCATATATATTATGACGATTTAGAAATAGACCAATGGAATTTAAATGCATTAAGAAATCAGATTGGAATCGTACCTCAAGATGTCTCTTTATTTAATAAGACTATATACGAAAATATTGTATTAGATTCAAATAAAGAAGTATCTTTTGAGGATGTGAAATCAGCTTGTCAGGCTGCTGAAATATTAGAAGAAATTGAGGCGATGCCAATGGGATTCAATACCATAATTTCAGAAATGGGGATGAACTTATCAGGAGGTCAAAGGCAACGTATTATGTTGGCAAGAGCAATTTTAAACAAGCCACAAATACTAATTTTGGATGAAGCTACAAGTTCTTTGGACAATATTAATCAAGAAAAGGTTTCACAAAATTTATCTAAATTAAATTGTACACAAGTGATTATAGCTCATCGATTATCAACTATCATTGATTCAGATATTGTATTCGTTCTTGAGGATGGCAAGATTGTAGAACAAGGAACACATGAAGAATTATTAACTAAGGGAGGAACATATTATAAACTTTATACAAATTTTGATAAGGAGAATCTGTAATGGAAAATATAATAAAAACTTGTGGTATTACAAAAGTATATGGTCATAATGAAGTGATAAAGAATATTAATATGACAATACAGAAAGGAGACATATATGGTTTCATAGGTGAAAATGGAGCTGGAAAAACCACCTTAATGAAAATTATAGTAGGACTTGTAAAACCTAGTGAAGGCAATATTCAATTATTTAATGGTCTTAATCCTAACATTGCCAGGAAAAAAATTGGATGCATAATAGAACGTCCATGTCTATTTGAAGACTTTAGTGCTTATGAAAATTTAAAGCTTTTTAAAGATTCATTTGGAATCAAAAATAATGGTATAGAAGAAATATTAGAACTAATTGATTTACCAAGGTTTGACAAAAAAGCTGTAAAGCATTTTTCGCTGGGCATGAGACAAAGATTAGCAATTGGTATAGCATTACTTGGGAATCCCGAATTGTTAATTTTAGACGAACCTTTAAATGGACTCGATCCTGAAGGGATTAAACAGTTACGTAATTTACTGATTTTTCTTAATAAGGAAAAATCAACAACCGTACTGATTTCCAGTCATATATTAGGAGAACTATCAAAAATTGCAACTAAGTATGGGGTTTTACACAAAGGAATTATGGTCAAAGAGTTTAGTATTAATAAATTTCAAACTGCCCGAAAAAGATATGTACATATTAATGCTGCAAACATTCCTAATGTTAAAAATATCCTTGAAAATGTGTTTCCGAATGCCACCTATGAGATTGTTTCAATGAATGAAATGAATATATATATTGATAATATTGAAGCAAAAGATATTATAAAAATATTATACGATAAAAAAATACCTATTAATGAAATTTCTAATATTGGTGAAGATTTAGAAAATTATGTATTCTCGTTAATGAGAGGGGAGGGAAATTAATGTTATCACTTATCAAAGCAGAGATTTATAGATTAAAGCATTTAAAGATATTTTACTTAGGTATAGTGCTGAATCTTTTTATAGTTATCTCAATGTTATTAGGCAGGAAAACACTGGGTAGCATAAATAATGTTTCCGATTTTGTCAATATAATGTATAGAAATTATTCTTTTGCTTTACCTATATTATGCTTTTCTACAACATTTGCATCACAAGAATTTTCACAGAAAACAATATATCCAATTATAGCTAAAGGAGTATCTTTCAGTAAAGTCTTTATTAGCAAGTCCATAGTTTCATGTATGGGAACAATGCTATATTTCATAATAGGATCTGCTGTAGGCATTGGTTTATCATTTTATGTTTTTCCGGATAACTACGCACCAGGCCTATTATCTTCTATTGTTAAAATATTTCTACTTGAAACTCTGATACATATCGCTTATACAGTTTTTGTTTTAACTATAACTTATGTAATCAGAAGTAGTAAAATGAGTATACTTACAAACTTTACTATTATGATTTTTTTACCTGCATTATTACATGGTATTATGAAAACATTTAATCCGATTATTAATTTAAGAAGTTTGTGGATTGTAAATGTTGTCAATTTGCTTGAAATAGGACGCAATATTGAATGGTTTTATTATGCCTTTGTCATATCTATTTTTTATATTGTTGTTTGCACTTTAATTAGTGTTCTGGTAGGGAATAAGCGCGATATTGCATAGGGCGTATTTAGTTTTGTAAATATCTTGCACATTTGGAGAATACAAATAAGCTATCGATTTATACATATTAATATAATTAAATTAGAATACAAAAGATCGGAGATTAAAATGAGAAAATTTAAAAAATGTATCTTGGGATTATTGACATGTAGTATTTTGGCTTGTACAGCTAGTATAAATGTTAGTGCTTATTCAGAAAATGCTAATAGTGACATACAGGAATGGAGCGACGAAGAATTTACCGTACTTATCGACTTTATTAATTCATTAAAAAGTCAGTATCCCAATATGAGCAATGAAGATATTATTAGACTACTAGACGAAGTCTATAGGACTCGTTCTAGCATTTCTGATATATGGGGGGCATTAACTGATACTGAAAAAAAGCTAGTTGTAAAATACCCATTTTCTGCTTTGAAAGTTAATACCGCAAAAAATATTGCTCTTGAACAAACTGAATTAAAATTTGGTAATAATGGGTTAGGTGACAGAAGCGATGCATTTAGGCATGGTTTATGGAATGCTGAAATGGTTGTAATGATTGGCAGTGAAAAAGCCGAGCTATTTGCAACTGCTCATGAAGATAAAGATATGATAGGTACTGAGGCAGATGGCCATACAAAGTTAGAGCATAAGGAGATGGATCTTCATAACAATAATGTTGGAAGAAAAATTGCAGAAGCAAATATTAATTTAAATGTTGACGAAATGGCTGACCTAATTTATAAAAATATCTTTATTGAGACTACTGACTTTATCTGGCTAAATGAATAAAATCCCCAATAATAAAAGATAAATGATGATAAATAATTTCGTGAGACCGTTTCAAGTTTTGTGTAAACTGAAAAAACTGATATAAGATATGTCATTAGTTACATTGGGCAGAGCCGATTTTAGAGGTTCTGCCTTTGCTTGTATTATAATGCAGTTTCCAGATATGTCAAGCAGGGCTGGCTGGGCCAGCCCTGACAGGCCAGAAACAGCTTATAATCCGGATAATCGTTCTTCAAAAAATATTTCCAGCTGCGAATGGATCTGTCCCCAATCCTGTCGGTGTCCAGTCCACTTTTTCGTGATATCCACCATGGCCAGATACAGCATTTTCAGGAGACTCTCATCCGAAGGGAATACCGTCTTTGATTTCGTGACCTTCCGCAGCTGCCGGTTAAATCCCTCGATGGTATTCGTGGTATAGATCAAGCGGCAAACCGCTTCCGGATACTTGAAATACGTTGAAAGATTCGCCCAGTTGTCCTTCCATGATTTTGCGATTTTGGGATATTTCCCGCTCCATTTCTCATCAAAGCCATCCAGTTCAGCCAGTGCGATTTCTTCTGTAGGGGCTGCATATACACGTTTCAGATCAGCCATCAACGGCTTGAGTTCCTTGTAGGAAACAAACTTTGTCGTATTCCGGATCTGATGGATAATGCACTGCTGGATCTCAGTATCCGGGAAAACGGCTTCTATCGCCTGGAGAAAGCCTGTCAAGCCGTCTACACATGCGATCAGGATATCTTCTACGCCACGGTTCTTCAGTCCGTTCAAAATGGAAAGCCAGAACTTTGCACTCTCATTTTGCCCTACATACATGCCGAGAACGTCTTTATGTAAACGCAAAATAGCGAGTACCTTGACATTTTGCGTTTACGCTTTTTTACGAAAAAACTATCGTTTCAATAGAAACAGAGCAACTATATAGAAAAAATCAGAAAAAAGGAAGCTGCCGCTTTACGATTTACTAATCGTTAAAGCGACAGCCCCTTATGATATTAAATAAGTCTCCAAACTGAGTAATTCTTTCTAGTTTGGAAGTTACACAATTTCGAAATTGCCACCTCTGTTATCTACTACAAGGATGTAAGCATTTTTTATCTAGTATGCCTTATATCCATTTATAGAAAAGCTGTTCTTCAACTGAAATATACTTTGATTTTGTGTAATAACTTTTTGAGGACAGAAAGAAAATATTCTCCCTATAGTTCTTTTACTTTTTTTGTAATATTGCCTTACCTTGCTCGGAAAGTTTCGGTTGATAACTAAATCCTGCTGATGCAAGACCTGAACCATATAAAGCAATTTGGTAAATAAGATTAGTAAATAAATCTAAAATCTTGTTACTCATAAATAACCTCCTATAATTTTAAAAATATATTTATAGTCAATTACGAATTCATCTTAAAACTACATAATAAGTTTTCAAGCTTATTTTCGTAAAAGTCTATCAAATTTAACTTTTAACTGAAGAACTGCAACCAGTAAAAGGGTATTAGATATAACTACTATATACGGATTTGATTTATAGAAAAAAAGCAAAAATATACTAATCGATATATATATTATCAATAAACCTAATGTACAAATTTGAAACTTTTTTTTTTGGCTATATAATTTTTCCTGACACTTATTCAGTAATGGACCAAGAAATAATATTACAATACCCGACATAAATCCAATAATTACATATGTGTATCCTGGCAACAATATGGCACTATGGTAAACGGGTAGTACACTAATTATAAAAAAGAAATTACTGTATATAAAACATTTTGTAAATGTATCAGCATGATACCCGCCATTCAATATCCGTAAAGAAGTAAATATTGTAATAAATATTAAAGAAAATGATGCTTTAAAAAAAATTGTACCTATAAGAAATATAGTAAAGCCAGTAAACACAGTAGAAAAAAAGAGTTCAAACCCATAAACATAAATTTCTCTATACATATTACTAATATTTTGTTTTTTAAGCAAATAATCAGTGCAATATTCAGATGCTTTTTTCTCCAAAGTAATCCTCCTTTCATGCATTTATCATACAATATCTATTTAACTTCATGTGCTAAACATTGTTTTTTGTCCTATTTTTAATGTGTTTTGAGGTAGTACATTCAATTTACATTCATAAATCGACAATTCACGTTCAAAAAAAATTCAAAAAAAAATATATGGTATTCTTAAAATCGTTTGCATGTATCAATATAATACGATAAAACGAATAAGAAAAAATCTTGTTCGTTACTCGAAAGCTGAGAGAAATAATAATTAAGTTTATCCAATAAAATAGTTGCATTTTCATCTATGGATATAAAATCAATAAGTAACTTGTCTATACTCACATTAAGTACAGAAGAAATATTTAAAAGTTTCTCTAAACTGACCATTAATTCCCCTCTCTCTAATCTACTTACTGTACTTATTGACATATCACACTTAGCAGCTAATACTTCCTGAGACATTTTTCGAGATGTACGTATTTGTTTAATCCTATTTCCAATTAATTTGTTCATAATTTACTATCTCCTTTTGCTTTATTTTATCAGCTCTTTCAATCAAAGTTGAGAGAGTAATATGCCCATATATTTACAAATATGCCCATATTTGATAAAATAAAAACAAAAAGGGGTTTACTATGGAAAAAAAAGAAAGTAAAATAGAGGAAGTATCCGCAATAAAGATGTCCATGTCATCTCTTCATTATAAAGGTATAGACATTAAAAACACATACAAACGTTGCATAGAGGCTTTATTGGCATATTATTATGAATTTCAAAATACAAAGTTTTTAGAAGTAGCTTATAAATATATTGAAGCATTTTTAGACACTGGATTTATGTATAATGAATATTCTGAATTATTTAATATTGTGATCGACTTGTTGGGAATTACCTATGAAGAAGTAAACGCTAAAAATAAATCTAGTTTTCCCAAACTAAAGTTGAACAAACATCAAATTAAAAACGTTATCAGACGTTGGTCACCATCAAAATATCATACAATGCCAATAAATGAAGTGATAGATGATATAATTTTCAAAGTTAAAAATAAAGAAATCGGTATATATAGTTATAGTAGTAATGCAAAGCCTGGAATTACCGAGGATGATTTAAGTAATGATACCTATGAGTTAATCATAACTCCTATAGACTCATATTTCAGAGATATTAGACGCGGCATTTTTTATACTTTTGAGGAGGATTAGTATGTTAAAAATTGCTATAGTAGATGATGAAGAAGCATATTTAATTTATTTAAAAAAAGTTATAGAAAATACATGCAGAGATAAACATATAAATGTAGAAGTTGCGACATATGGTAGTAGTCAATATTTTTTGTTTGATTTACAAGAAAATGTGTATTTTGATATTTATATATTAGACATAGAAATGCCTTTTATAAATGGGCTTAAAATAGCGGAGTTAATACGTGAAAAGTATCAAAATAATTATATAGTATTTGTAACAAGTTATTTGAAATATTCAATTAATGCATTTGAATATAATGCATTTCGATATGTAAAAAAAGAAGATATAAAAATGAAAATACCGGAGATAATACAAATCATAAATCATAATGTTGAAAATGAAGAGTGTAATAGTTATATTGTTGCTACAAATAATCGATATGAAAAAATATTTATTAAAGATATAATATACATATATCGTGAAGGAAATAATGCTATTATATGCACCCAAAATGGATACAAAACTAAAATTAGAAAAGGTTTAAAAACTTTATTAACAGAAATAAATTCAGATGATTTGTTCTTTATAGACAGAGGAATCATTGTTAATATAAGGTATATTATAAAATTAAATAATAACATTCTAACATTAAACAACGGGGAAAATCTTATTGTTAGCAGGCCACATTTATCAGATGTAAAGAAAAAAATATTCCATAATTGGAATGGGAGGTTCTAAGTATAATGATAAACTGTATAGACGTTATCATAACATTTATTGAATGCTTTATTTGCTATAAAACATTGGAAGCTTTTTTTGAAAATAATTGTAACAAAACAAAGTACTATATACTTAAATACCTTCATTTGTTATTAATGACAGTTTTAATAACTATTGTAAATAATATATCTGTATATTTTGTAATGATTCTTCCCTTTTTAGTGGTCATACTTATGTCCATAGGATTTTATATAATCAACAATGAAGTTCACCTTCTAAAAGTCTTTACAGTAGTTAATTTGTACTATTTACTAATTCTTACATTAGATCTTTTTATGTTGTTTCTTTTAGGGATAATTTTGAAAAAACCACACATTGGTAATATTATAGGTACCGGTGGTGGTCACTATGAAAGAATTGTCTTTATAGTTACAATGAAAATGATTTTGATTATTGTATATTTTCTTTTACTAAGAAATATACATAATATAAAAATCTATTTTGAAGAATATCACAGAGAGCTTTTTGTAATATCAATTATTTTATATGTTAGCGTTGTCTGTTATCAAAAAATAGCTTTTATGAAAATAGAAGATAATATTTTAGATAACTGGATTTCCTTCTTAATAACTTTGATTTTAATAAGTGTTATATTAGGGTTACGTTCGAAATATCAAGGACTATTAATGCGTGAAAATTCAATGAAACTAGAAAATCAACTTCTTCAAAAAAATTTTAGTAATCTTGATGAATCAATCCTGGAAATCTCAAAAAAAGTTCATAATACTAACTCTATTTTAACAATTATACAGCAATATCTGGAAGACTATAAAGTTGAAGAAGCCATTGAATATATTAAAAAGCAACGTAATGAATTAACATATTCAAAATTAAAAATTTGGACAGAAAACAAACTAATTAACTATATTCTAAATGATAAAATATCCCAGGCTCAATCTCGTGGTATAATTGTAGAAGAGGATATTGCATTATCTAATATAAATATACGAGATGAGGATCTATACATAATTATTGAAAATATTATGGACAATGCAATCGAGGCATGCAACAGAATAGAAAAAGGCGAAAAATGGATTCATATTTGGATTGGTACGATTAATAATATGTTAATAATAAAAACCGCAAATAGTTCAGCTAATGAAACGATCTCTATAAAGAATGGGAAATTAATCACAAGTAAGGAAGATAAATACATTCATGGTTTAGGACTTAAAATCGTTCGTGAAAAAGTAGAGTTTTATAATGGACATATGGATTTTGACATTTTACCCAACGAATTTAGAATGAATATAGGTCTGTTTTTTTAAATATAATAAACACTGTATAAAACTGTAACATCTTAACTTTATTTGTATCATAATATGTTGGTAATAATTCTTCTGCAAAAATACAAAACCAACTTGCAAACAAAAGCATTAACAAAGATATACAAACTATCTTCCATTTGTTCTATTGAAATTCCAGAAACGGTTAATAATATTGCTTCTATAACTACCACACCGATTGAAATAAGAAATGCAAATATCCAGTTTTTTTTCGTTGGCGTATTGTATCACGCAACGATAAGTCTAACGAGTTTACAACAAGGGCTTCTACATCATTACTATTTAATGTCTTGTTCTCTTTTATTTGTTCTCCTTGTAAAAGTTTTCTTCCCAATGTGATCATTGTAGTGTTTCCTTTCCATTCGTTATTTTGATTGTGCGAGGTGCCGGATGGTAATAGTTCGACACCTCAAATTTTATGTAGTTTATTCTCCGGTACTTCCGAAAGCTCCGGTATTTCTTTCTTCTCCAAGATCCAGAACAAAGTCGGCAATTAGAACAGGAGTGATAACCAGTTGTCCTACACGGGTATCTTTGCGGAGTATTTGGGATTCTGAACTAACATTACTGATGATGGCATGAATTTCTCCACGATATCCGGAATCAATAGGCGGAAGTTCGCAGACCAATCCTTTTGCAGCCATGCTGCTTCTTGGAAAGACATACCCAGCATACCCATCCGGAATCATGAGACCAAATCCTAAGGGGATTCTTGCGATTTCTCCCGGCTTTAATGTGCAGTCATAAGGCATATATACATCGGCTCCGGCATCGTTCTCATGAGGGCGGAAGGGATAATGATCTTTCTCTAACCCAAAGTCGATCAATTTAA
>OLNC01001014.1_pt1 | contig 19466 bp, 16 predicted proteins | sample 1672011 | NCBI WGS metagenome assembly OLNC01 (sample SAMEA3136636, study PRJEB25190) | human gut metagenome | biome: human gut; feature: human-associated habitat; material: faeces | place: Austria | collected 2013 | reverse complement strand
GGCGGCATTCATTGATAAGCCTGATCTGTTCCGCCATCGGAACACGGGCTTTGCGAGTACCTGCCATAACCTATCCTCCATAATTGTAGTGAAATAGTCTAAATATCTATCGACTACAATTATAGGTAAAGCTTGAGGATCAGGAAATCCGCAGGAATTTGGCGGTTCTTTCCAAAGTTGGTTGATATCACTGAAATAAAGTAATATAATAATACCGGGTGATGGTTCATGGAACAGGAAATCATAAGTTCATTAAGTCCGGATTTGGAGTGTATCCGGTGCAGGTTAAAAACCAGACAGATTATTTTCGAAGTTCAATCTGCAAGGAGGCAGGTTCCCTGCCCTTATTGCGGGACTTTTTCATCAAAAGTGCATTCCGTCTATCAGCGTGAGATCCAGGACATTCCGCTACAGGACCGGCAGACAATACTTTTATTAAGCACCAGAAAGATGTTCTGCATGAATCCTGCCTGCGGCTATAAAACATTCTCTGAAAGATTTGATTTTATTGATCCAAAAGAGAGAAAAACCAGGCGGCTGGTGAATAAGATTCTGAAAACATCTTCCAAATTAAGTTCTGTCAGTGCTTCCGCTTTACTGAAGGAAGATTCCATAAAGGTCTGTAAAAGCAGCATCTGCGATCTGCTTAAAAAAAATGCCGGCTCTTGTGGATAAGTCCGACGTCACAAAGATTTGTGTGGATGACTTTGCGTTCCGTAAGAGATATTCCTACGGGACAGTAATGGTTGACCTGGAAAGCCATAGAATTATTGATCTCCTCGATTCCAGAGAAACCGGTAAGGTTGAGGAATGGCTGAAATCTTATCCAAATATCCAGGTTATTTCCCGCGACGGCGCACAGACGTATGCTTCTGCAGCGGCCAATTCCCATCCCGGGGCATTACAGATCAGTGACCGTTTCCATCTGCTGAAAAATCTGTCCGGCGCAGTGGAGGAATATATGTACAGGCTGTTCCCTTCCCGCCTGGCTGTCCCGGCTGTTTCACAAAATCCGGAAATGCAGGCCCTTTATGATACCAGGAACCGCACGGAAAGGATACTGTTTGCCCGAAAAAAACGCTCCGAAGGCTATACGGTTAATGATATCGCACTTCTTCTTCATTCTTCCGTGACAACCATAAACCGGTATCTTTCGATGCCGGAAGATAAGATCCCGGAAAAGAAAGAAAACGCCCGTGAGCGGCAGCATCAGGAGCAGATCCTGAAAAAACAGGCGAAAATCGATGAAGTCCGCAGGCTTCACTCAGAAGGCCATTCGATTGATGAGATCAGCCGTATCACCGGCCACGCAAAACGGACTGTCAAAACATACCTGAAAGAGGACTGTCCGCTTATAAATGGGCACTATGACAGAAGACGGCCGGGAAAGCTGGCACCATATGAGAAGGAGATCATCGAACTGCGGTCCAAAGGGCTGACTTATGCCAGGATCCATGAACATATCGCTCAGAAAGGATATACAGGCACGATTGCCTCCCTGAGAGTCTTTATGCAGAAGGAACGAACACACCAGAAAAATATTTCCCCAAATGAGACTGTCCCTGTTGAGTACATTCCCCGCAAGACCATGTGTCAACTGATCTACCATGAACTGGAGAGTGTGAAAGGGATCACGGCAGAACAATATGAGGCAGCGATTCAAAAGTATCCTGTACTCGGCCAGTTATATACACTGTTAAAAGAATTCTACCGTATTGTGTTTTCCAGAAAAAGTGAGGAACTGGATTCCTGGATGGAAACGGCAGCGGAGCTGAAGATAGACGAACTGGACCGGTATATTAATGGCCTGCAAAACGACCTGACAGCTGTAAAAAATGCGATTATCTACCCATACAACAACGGCCTGGCTGAAGGCAGCGTAAATAAAATCAAACTTACGAAACGAATTATGTATGGACGGAATAGTTTTGCTTTATTGAAAGCGAAACTACTCATAAACGAATATTTTCATCAAATCAACTAAATCTGGAAAGAACCTATTTGGCGCTTACTAAAAAAGTGTGATTTCCCAGTGTTTATAAGGATTTTGAGTACGAATCAGACTTGTTTGGAAGCCATTTTTTCACTGCTCTTGGCTGCTCTGGATTCAAGCCCTCCAGAAGCCAGCGGAGCTGTTGTTCAGATATCTGTTTTGCTTCCTCGCCAGTCCGCGGCCATTGAAGCTGTCCGCTTTCGTACCGTTTGTATAAAAGACAGAACCCATCCCCTTCATAGTGAACCGCTTTGATCCGGTCAGCCCGCCTGCCACAGAACAGGAATAATGAATTACTGTATGGATCAAGTTTAAAGTCGTACTGGATGATATCAACCAGCCCATTGATCTGTTTTCTCATATCTGTGTAACCGCAACGGATATATATTTTTTCCACATGGGAAATATCTCCTAACATGACTGCACAGCTTTCAGGATTGCAGTCAGCAATTCACTAGAGGTATCTTCAAAAACTTCAACCGTTATTGTTTCCATATGGAGTACCGCCGCGGGATTCAAACGGGCTGCATGGCTGACAGGGAGAGAAATTTCTGCAAACTCAGAGGCCGGGTTTGGCAAAAGCGTATTCTGGTCTGCTGTTGCATGAATTCCGTTATTCTTACGAGGCAGATCCTCCAGGGCAAGTTTTCGGATTTTTGCAATCCAGTAATAATAACTTTTTAAAGAAATGTTATGCTGCTCGCACCATGCCTGATTCGTTAACCCGGAGGCTCTGCATTGCCGGATCACGTCCAGCCAGTATTGAAGTTTCACCTGCTTATCAGGGGTCAAAGAAGAAATGTCCATGAGTTCCCTCCTTTTTCTGGATTTAGAGTTTTTGGAGTAACACCTAAAAACTCTAATCCTAAGTTTATAGGAAAACTCTAAAGATTTCGCTACACGTTCTTATTTGACGCTTACCTTTCACTCATTAAAAGAGAGCAGAATCTTTAAAAATTCCGCTCTCTCCAATTAGCTATTTACAACATCAAAATTATCGATTATCAATTCCTTTTAAATACGCTTCCGGATTTCTTATTTTTGCCTCACCCTTCAATATAAGCTTTTGTGAAACCTCAAAAGCAATATTTCTATCAATTTTATCTGTGACAAAAACATATCCTCGCCATTTATTTGAGTTAAAACTGCCGGCCCAATGATCCAGTTTAACGAACTCATCAATTGTCATCAGCTTGTGATGATCTTTTCCTAGTATTACTTCTTCATTGGCCGCTCCATAATTAACATGTTTTGGAAACACAATATAAATATCAAACAATGTAAAATTGACATTCTTCTTTTGGTGCTTATATTCTTTGACAATTTCATTAAAAAATTCTTTTCTTTTCTCCAGCATCTCCGTATAAGTCATATCACTTAAACTTCCCACCAAAAGGCCCAATTTTACCTCGTCATCCTTCATAACAAAAGCGGAAAAATTAAACATGGCATCTTTTAAATCCTCCGCATTAAAATTACTAGACGAATCTCTACATTTTTTCAATACTTCACAACAATATTCCAGTGCTTCTTCTTCATCATCTCTTTCCTGTATCCGCACAACATTATTCTGTGAAACTTCAAAACATCGTCTTGGGAGTCGACGCTCGTGTATATTCTCTGCCAATTCTTCCAAATCCAACATTCCATATTCCGGAAAAGGACTTGCTCCCTTTTGTTCTTTTCCTAATTTTAAAATATCCGAATCCGTATATGTCAGAAAATCAGAAAATGTTTTTAAAATTCCCAGTTTATATAACCCAAAGACATAATCTTTAATCATAGTCTCTGAAATTAATACTTTTTGGTGATAATAGATATAACTAAAAAGCATGATCTTACAAAATGTTAATTCCTCTATGGCTGTAATTCCGTTAAAATTTATTACTAATCGCCTTTCAATCCACTCATTCATTGATGGGACTGTATGTATCTGAATCTTAGTAAACAATCTCTCCATATCATATTGCAAAGTCAACCCCGCCGTTAGACTGTCCCTTTTTATATAGTCCAATTTATCCGCATCAAATGGGCCATTAATAATAGCGGTCTGATAACTTTGTATTGTTCCACTATGTTCAATATTTTGTCCAATAATCATACAGCCTACATCTTGAAAAAGAGTGGTCTTTAAACTCCTTTTATTAGGAAAATCTATATTTGAAAAAAAGAACTCCTTAAAAGTAGCCGTGTTTACAATCATAAATGCCAATATTTCATGCGGTTTAGGTTTCAATTCTAAAACAGTATAAAAAATTTTCCGCACATTTACGAAATCTTGTAATTCCCCATAAATAGTTTCTGAAAGATGTGAATAAAAACAATGGCCAATATCATGCAAAAGTGCCGCCAAAATAATCGTATTCCTACTGTCCGGTGAGATGCTGAAATCGTCCGTATTTTTTTCTATCTTATCACACATTATTTTTGCAGCTGCCGCAACTCCTAAAGAGTGTTCAAATCTGGAATGTCTAGCCGCCGGATATGTAAGCATTGCAAGCCCAACCTGATGAATATCCCTTAATCTTTGAAATAACGGCGAGTCAATCAACTGCATTTCCCAGTCTGAATAATCCACAGACCCCCATACAGGATCATGGATTGTCTTTTTGCCTGTATCAGCTGGAATATAATTCTTCAACTTAGCTTTTACAAATTCTTCCACATCTTTCTCAAGCTTTTTATATTCATCTGATTCTATGATTTCTCTTATTTTTCCCATTTTTCCCTTTCAACTACACTAAAATGAAGCTGCTAAATCTTCCATTGCCTTTTCTACATTTTCAGAACATTCATTCAAAATGCTATCCGCCTCTTCATTCGTCAAGTAAATAACAAGTTTCTCATATTTAGGATTCAATTTCCCCACAATCCCAAAAGTCTGTAAACTATTTATTCCTTCTGAAATATCATTTGATACCACATTATCTATGCTTGACCTGAATTCTATATCTTCAAACAAGAAATCAAACTCTTTGTTCTGCTGCTTAAACTTATATATATGCGGTACAATGGAATCTAAATTAATAATCACTTTACTTTGCTTAACTAAACAAGCACAAAGATACCTCATAAAATTGTAAGAACTTATTGGTGGTCTTGCACATACTAACTCCATACTTTTCTCCTTCAATGAAAAAATTTACATTCTCCTATAATACATAATATGCTCTCTTTAAGTCCCCGCCAAAATAAAATAGTGCATATATTATATTTTATCCCGTATCTTTAAGATTATCAATACTTATGGCAATTATAATCTATTTTTTCAAGTCTGCGTTAGATTTCACCATAAAGAACATTTTCAAAATACCTGCTGATTCCCCATTACTCGAATATGATTTAGCCATTCATACACTTCTTGAGGAGTGTACAATTTTCTCCCATTTTCATCTGTTAGGTTCTCCACGGATGCAGCAAGCAGCGCATACTCATTTTCCAGACTCGTCTGAAATACCCCTCGATCATCTGTATTAATAGAAATAAACATTTGTGGGATATCTCTCTTGTCTCCTAAGCCAATCGAATACAAATTTAAAACAGGATGATCTGCATATGTCTTCATAGTGCTAATAGCAAGGTTCGAGGACGGATTAATCTCAATACCGATTCCTTTTTGAGCTATTTTTTCCTGCATACATCTTTGTAGTTTCAGAATAAGTTCTATATACATTTTCGGTATTCTCTTTTCTATCACTCTATTTCCCAGCTCTCTGGCCTTTGTTTCAAAGTGATATCGATAATACAGTTTTGTGATCTGCGAATTCTCATTCTTTATATCATCCTCTGTCTCTTTTTTATAGTTCTCCGGCGGATTACCTCGTAGCTTCCAAGATTCAAAATACTGAAAGATATTGATTTGCTCCTCTGCGTCATAAATTTCTGTCCTCTTACGGTTCTCTACATATATATGGCGGAAGGCCTCTAGAAATTCTTTGTAAAGATAGTCCTTTAACAATTCACATCCTTCTAAATGAAATTCCATGATCATCATATAAAACCACATAACATTATCCAGATAATCCTGCTCTTTCAAATGAATACAATAATCTTTTCGGTGATACCACTCTTCCAGATCCAGCCCCAACACAGTTGCATGACCAAATCGGTCTCCGAATCCCATCTCAAGAAAACGTATTGCCTCATCTAATGCTCGCAGCCCATCGACAGGATCTAAAAAGTCTTCCCCTACATGGTATGTAATACTCAATTGTGGAATATACTCACTCTGTCCTGTCATATCTTCTTCCGTATATCTTCCGAAATGTTCCCTCATTACATACTTCCTTGCCTCTTCCCCCAACGCAAACGGCACATCCATCCGCAGTTTACGAAAAATACCAGCAAATACTTCCGGGCGACAGCCGATTTCCATAGAACAGGCGTCGATTCCTCTGACTCGTTGGGCAATCTCCGGGCGCAAATGGCGCATCTTAATAATGGCATCTGCCTGCTTTTTTAATCTATTTCGCAGTCTGCTGTGTCGGCATTTTACAATAAGTTCTTCTACGGGCTTTTCATCTTTACTTTTCGCAAAATGATACACATAATAGAATTGATCCGGCGATAAAAATCCTTCTTCCTGCTTACCGCATGAAAACGCCATCCTGTCTTCTGATGAATTCTGTTTTGCAAGCAAACGATCATATGTTTCAATCTGTCTTACATTTGCAGCAAAATCATCTTCCGGCATGATTCGTATCTCCAGTGATTTTAAGTTCTGCCGACGAAAACTTTCCAAAACTGCATGCCGCACCATCCACCTCAAATTCTGATCCCTTTCTTTCGTCTGCCAATAAACCCTTTTTTCCTTTGCCGTCGGATGAACAGGAAGGAAATACCCTTTCCTTTTATTATAAACCGAAAAATTTTCAAACCCTATATTTTCATTACTTTGCACCAATTCTTTACGAAACCAAGTGCGGATCACCAAGTAAGGATACAAAAGTTTCTGTATCTGTTCAGGCAGTTTATTTGTTACCAGAATATCGCAGAGCATATCATATACTAATTTACGCTCACCACTAAAAAGCCAATTGGAATAGGCTTTAGGCTCTTTGATTCCGTTTAGTGTATAGTCTGGCTGCATAGATCCATCTGATATCATTGCCATTAGCTTCAGCTTCCTTATCAGATCGCCTATCCTTTTTCTCCCATAGGCAATGTCTTTCCCAGATTTAAGTAATTGCAGAAATTCGCATACTGTTCTTTGATTTTCCGTATAAAATTCATTTCTATGTAAAGCGAAAAACATAACCGCACGCATCAAAGCTGCCTGCAAAATGAGCGTCTGCGATGCAAAAGACTCTTTTTCCCCACTCAAATTGTACTGGAAATGTCTGCGGTTTTGGTCAATCCCCATCAGTCCCGCCAAATATTTCCCATGATGTATATCATTCATCATACGAATCCAGATCATTGGAAACACCGGAGCTGAACCAAACAGATGAAAATGATTATCCGAAATCCCTCCACTCATCAGTGCATTTAACTGTTTATTGTCATGCCCAAGAACAATATTCCATGTAAAGTTCGTCCATATCCTCTGGTTTTGCCTAAAATCATCTGCCAGAAAAGCGCAGACAAGAATATCCTCTCCCACCTCACGCGTAAGTCCCCGCCACCGAAGTATATGCTCATATCGGCAACATATCTGATTACTCCGTACAGCCAGAAGTTCCCGAGCCACTTGACACAAAGATAAATATACGTTATGTCCCTTTGTGTGGCTCAAATAATATTGACTGATCAATCCTGCCTCTGTATCTGAATATTCCTGGCAATAGCAACGTAGCAAGTCTACAAGACGATCCTCCGGAATCCTTGTTTCATCAATCTCACTATTCAATATCAATTCCACCGGTGTGCAGACAAGAAATAATTTTACCAGTTTATCAAGTAATGTCATCTCTGCCATAGATTAATCATTCCTCTTCTATATAAACAGGAGGGAAAAAACTTTCATCTTCCCTATAAAACATATCCAGTAAATACTCTTTTATTTTCCCATGAATATTTGAATCACTACCGTTTGCTATGATATCCTTGACAATGGGAAATTGTGCAAATCGCTCTGAATAATGCATTTTTATTCCTATTTCCTCATAGGCTCTTTCCTCCTCTTTCATCTTTTCAATTATCTTTTTATAAACTTTCTTTACATACGAAAACCATTCGTGCTTTTCACATACTGTTGAATTCTCCTCTAACAACTCTCTTCTTGCCCTCTTAAGCACGTTGTAAGAAAAGTCTATCTGATAGAAAGGAAAAATTGGCCTAATTGTTTTTCTGTCATTTACAAAAATCGACTGTTTCTTTATCCAACTTCGGAAAGAATCTTTCATTTTCTTTTTTATGTCAGGACTAATATTCCCCAAATAAGCTGCAATTGCCTCTGTTAATTCTCTGCTAAGCGAAGTATGGAGTATTTCCAGATATTCCGGAAAATCCAACGTTTTCGGGATGAATTCAAGAATCCCACAATAGAGATTCTCGTGTTCAAATTTCAAGCGCAAAACATGTTGTTGTTCTCCAACATCCTTTTTAGCAATATTTTTTCCTTGAGCTATTGTCAATTCAAATGGGAAGAATTCTTGTTTCTCTAATATTCCCGGCAAATTTAAGAAAGCCGTAACCCATTCAACGAAACAGACAAACTTCTCTTCCGCCAAAACATTCTGCACACTTTGAATTATCTTTTGAATTGCTCTCCAAGATTTTATCTCGTTCAAACTAAATATTTCTTGCGGAAATTGGAAGTAATATTCACTTATATTTATCCCTACTCCTCTCTCCGGAAAACCTAAATTCTTAAAGCCCGAATCTCCCCATGCCGTCGGCATCATCTCTCCAAGCCAGCTATTTCCAAACGATTTCCCCACAAGTCCAAGTAATGCATATTTTGCTTCTTCACGCTTTTGCGGGTTCGGATTTCTTGAAAAGCAAATCTTCTCCCGTACCATTTCTGATGTCAACGATGCCAGCAAACATTTTACATATGCTTTATTTTGCGGCTGTATCCTTCCATATTTATAAATTTGCTGTAGAAATTCCCCATAACTGTATCCCCCCGTTGGGTCGTTTGGAGCATTTAAACGCTCCGCCCTTTCCGGCTGCTTCAAAAAAACATCCATATCGGTTCGTCGTTCGGTATCCATAGGATTTGGGGTTGTTTCCTTTTTCATAAAAATGCATGCGCTCTCTGGGCGCCGCTCCAAACGTATCTGAAGCCACTGCTCAAACTCCTTCTTCTGTTCGCTGGAAAGGAGATTGTTTACCAGGCGATTCTCAATATCCTTGTTAATCCGCTCATGATTTTGATCGTATTGCTCCATATAAATCTGGCTTTCCCGGCAATCGATCTTCTTTTTTTCCCAAGCATCATAATCAATCACATATAATTCTTCCAGTAAATTATAATAATTGACAAATCTTCTGATATTATCAGGTTCTATGTAATGCCGCTTCTTTCCTTTTATGTCATAGTAAATCTTCATTTTACGGGCAATCTGCATCATCACATACTGCTTGACCGTAACTTCCAAAGAAGAATCCAGAACACGCACTTCCCTTGTACCGTTATTTAGATCCGGCATATGTAGCCGCTTACTGATGGGTAAAGCCTTTCCAATATAATCTCTGCCAAGCTCCCTGCACTTGTCTTTTACCTCTTGCTCAATCACATGAGATTTTTCTGAAGAAAATGCTTTCATAAAATGAACCCAGCATATTTCATTCAACTGTTCATAATCTGCTGAAAATACAATTAAAATATGAGGACTGGAAAAATACTTCTGCAATTGTTTCAACATCTCAAAGCCATGCTCAATATTCAAATCCAAATCATCAACAACAATCACAAAATAATTCTGATATTCTTCTGAATATTTTCCATCTTTATACTGAAATATCTTCTGGGTCAACTCATCTATCTTTTTCTGCAGCTCCAGGCTTTTCGAAACATACTGCAATTTTACAATATAGGAATCTACATATTCTTCTTCCCGGCTGTCTCTGATTGCGTAATATCCGCGTAAAATTTCATCAAACAACTCAATAATTTCTTCCTGCCTTTTCCCAGACATGTCTATTCCCAAACAATGTTGCCCAATACTTTGGTAAAATGCTAAAATATTGGTCATAATCACTTCGAAGAGATCTTCCTTATTTTCCATCATAGAAACATCCATCCGAGGAAATACATGAAAATTAAACTTTTTACCCTTCAGAGCATCACGTATATCTGTCTCAGGGATTACATGCTCCAGCCACCACTCCAATTCCCCTTGCTTTGTCAAACACTTAAGGATTCTGCAAAATTCCTCCATTGCCGTTGTCTTTCCTGCGCCACGCGCTCCTAAAAATGCAAAGATATTTTCCGTCTCCCTAAAATAATCATCAAATTCCATTTCTCTTTGAGCGTTTCGCAATTCTTTCCTTCGCAGAATATCTAGAAAAATTGTCCGCAAGGCATCTTCGAAATTATCTGTATATAACGGATAACGCACATGATCTGATATCGTCTCATCATACTGCCCCTCTAATTTCAATGACAATTCTTTAAATCTTTCCCACATAATTCCCTCCAAATAAAAAATGAGAGAAACATCCCTCTCATTTTTTACTAATACTGCACTCTGTGTAATTCTGAATTCACCATATCGTCTTTTGACCGATATGCCTCTGCCAATGTTTCATGTACGTGTTTAAAACTGATTCTATTTTGGCTTTCCCTTTGATAAAATGTATACTCTTTACCATAAAGTCTTTGGAACTCTCCCAGTCCATCATTTTTGATGTGTAACTCAAAAAATTTCAAGACTTCTTCCCCGTATTGGATTGCCGCATCTGCATCATTTAAATACTGCCATGAACGCATGCACAAAAGTAGGCATACCTTGCAATAGTAATCTAATTCCAATGGATCTAACGGAATATCTTGGGCAAATACTTTTTCTAATTCTGCTTTACATTTCTTTAAATATTCAAAGAAACGCGGCCAGTTATTTTCCTTTTCATACATGACTGCAACTTTATACGTATTACGATATTTCTTTTGCAGCAAATATGCCTTTGCATAGGCTCGCTTTGCCTCATAAATATTTTCCTTATTTTTTTCCTTATTCTTTTCCATATGCTTTTCATGCACCTTGCCAAGCCAATAATATACATGTGAAGCATATGGCTGCTCTCCGATACTTTGCAACGCGCGGGTATATGCATCAACGCATATTGAATAGCCGTCACTGGCTCTCTCGGTAATCAACCCAAGCAGAACGTATAGATTTGGCTCCTGTGGATATTTTGCAAGCAACTTCCTGCATTCCTCCACAAGATCAAACACTTTATATTGTAACTGCACTTCCCTTCGAAAACCATTTGCATCACATAATTCACCATCGCCCCGTCGCCGGTTATACTCTCCGTTCTTTATAAACCAGCAGGCAAGATTCACCTTATATTTACAATACAGAAGACTATAATAATAATGAAACTCCGCTTGAGCACTATCTTCCCTAGATACTCCATTTGTAACATTATAAAGAGCATTTAATTCTTCCACTGCATCCTGAAATATACTCTTGGATTTTTCATGCATAGCTGACAATATCCGATAATACTGCAGGTTGCTTGCTGCTATGACAATATTGGCATTCAAATATATTGGCAATAAATCTCCAATTACATTCGATGGAACAATTATCCCGCTTTTTTGAATCTCATTAAATATTGATTTAAATAATTTGTGTAAATCCATTTTAGCATTAACAAGAACCGTCTCTTGTAATGTTAAATTATTAATTCCAGTATTTAGTTTTTGATTATTAACAATGATCGAGTAATGCGGTTTCTCATTTAAAAGAGATAATAACTCTGTTTCATTTTCATACAAATAAATATCAAATTGAGTATCATCTATTTTTTGCGTGTCATTCAAATATCCCGGTGCATCTTCCAGTACAAAAACACCAACAAATCTAAAAAACTCCGCAATAACATTGTACAATCCTCGATTTTTTCGATCATGTATAATTTTTATTGCACGTAAATATTTCATAATAATTAATCAATCCCAGCAACTAATTTTTTCATCACTAAACAAAAAAACAGGAACATTAGTTGCCAGGTAAGCAGCATGCCTGAAGCGGCATGCCTTGCGAGCATCTATTATGCAATATACCAAATATTCCCTGCATAATTATTCCTTTCTATGAGAAGAACAATAGTTCCTTTATTGCCAATTATATCAGCTTTTTATAAAAGTATAAAGCAGCAAATTATTATTTTTCAACCATTTTTATGCACAAATTGTTTTTTGAATGATTCAGTCACTCTTCCCGATAAGATTCCTGATCCCATCAAGCAGCTGTAGTTCTTTTTTATCCATGTTATGCAGAAATCGTTCAGCATTTCCCTTTTCAATCTCAAAAAAACGCTTTTTGAAAATCTGATGAATATTTTCTTCTGTTTCCGGACTCTCATTGTCATAAATATCTAATCTGTTTAAAAATAAACTGATTTCATAATCTAACAAGAACATATGGTAATAATGACGAGCCCAGGTTTCCTGATACTTTTTTACATCTAGCCACTTTGCTATAATAAAAAGAGCCAACAGAAATATCAACAACAAAAAACCATTCTCAACCATTCCATTGAGTATCATTTCATTATTCTGCATATTCCAAATCCCATATAATGTGAAACTTAGAAGGAAGAACATCATTATTCCAATAAACAAAAATTTGAATACAAAATTTTTATTTTTGTTTATTATACTCTTTATAGCCGCCTCTTTGTAAACTTTTATAAACATGTCTGCGAAGGCAGAATCTCCTGCACCATGTAATGAATTCCATTTCCTATGCCACCGTTCCAGCAAGTCTAAGTCAATAGGTTGATCATATTTACCGCTATTCATCAATTGGCATGCTTTTAGCTTCTCAATTCCCTTTTTCCCACATATGATTGCTACAATTGCCGATAGAATACCAATAAAAATAATTCTAATACCATATTGAAATAATGACCATTCCTTGTTCATCGCTGGCCTCCTGTCTCATCTCTACACTTCCTCAAAAAAGTATCCGGGCGTTTCGGATTAAACACCTTATTACAGAGCATCACCGTTACCAGATTTCTGTTTCTGACAAGTTGATACATTATGCATCCATCTCGGAATCAGTGTCTATTTTTCCAAAACACAATCCATAATTTCAAAAAAACCTCTTGTCCCCTGTATGTATTCATCTTCAATAAATACTGTGAAACATATCTCTTCAACACTTTGCCATATTTGTGCGTTCCCACTTAAAGAATATACATGTGTTGTAAAACAATCCGTCACAGGCACATGTTCGTCAATCAATTTGTTCTTATTCCAATTGCCACTTTTCACTTCCAGACGAACACCTTGAATATTTCCGCGAATTTTAAATTTCAGATTATATCTACACTCTGCATGATAACTCCAATCTGCCGGTGGATAATATTGCAACAGGGCCATGACAAAGTCTCTTTGAATTTCTTCCTGCGCTTTATTGTCTAAATTAATCTCCGCTCTCAACAAGTAAAGACCATTATGAAGTAAAGGCATGATTGTAATTGCATGCTGATCATTGAAGGAAACTATTGCTTTCGCTTCACCTTTATCTCTTGCGTATTCTTCGAATATATTTACAAAAGATAATTTCCCCTTTTTACTTCCCGTATTCTCTTTTTATATGATGAATACAACTTGTTATAACAAACCGTTCCTATTACACCGGTGGCAATTCCAGAAACAGCACTAATTATATGACTCCAAATATCAGACATTACTATTAACCAGTTCCCTCCAAACAATTAACTATTTACAACTTCAAATTTATTGCTTATCAATTCCCTTTAGATACTTTTCCTGATAGCATATTCTATTTTCTTTCAAATATGCTGGAAGATAAAAGTTCTATTACCTGTTCATCTGCTTTAGGACTAATCTTGTTGTACTTGGCATTATATGCTTTTCCCCTCACTTTCGAAATCAACTCCCACTCGGTACAACCTATTTCCCCTTTTTTCTTTATTCCACGTAATATCGCTTCAGATATTATACAAAAGTCTTTTTCTTCTATATTATTTATAATCCATTTCCGGGCAGACTCATCTAATTGACATTCATTCATCACGTCCATCAGTTTCTTCTTTTCAATAATGATGTCGCTTCTGTTTAGATATAAACTGGGAATTAGCCGTTCTAAAGTTTCTTTATTCGGTTTCTTACGACAAATCAACATTCTATGAACAACTGGAACTTTCCATTTACCAGCACTAACAGTGCATACTGTTGCTAGCCCTCCCTGGTTCTTTACAAAATTTAATCCCCTATTGAAACGAAAAGTAAGGAAGTTACATTCTCCCAATTCTGTATTAGTAACCATACAGTACAACACTGAAAGCTTAGAAGAAAGTAATAAAATGCCTTCATACTGTTTTGTTAACTGCTTTTTTTCCTCCCCCTGCCCACTAGGGATTTTTAAAGACATCGCCACCCTCCCATATGGTTCCAACTCACTTTTATTCAATTTCAACGTCCCTTCAATAATACCTTTTTCCTCTTTAATTGTTGGGAAGAAGTAACAGTAATAATCTCCATAATATTTATCCAGATCTTCTTTATCAACCTTAAATGTTTCCCACATCTTATTTTTAACGTGCGTTTCCTCCAATATAGCACCAGCTGGATTTAAATTCTCAAAACACACCTTTTCCATGCTAATATCTAAATATTCACATACATAAGCCAACAGCATTAATCCAAAATTAACTTCTCCATTTAAACGTTTTGATAAATTGCCTTGTGTTATGCTGTAACCATATTTTTCCCTACAATATTTCACAAAATTATTTTGTGTTTTACCTTTTTTATCAAAAAGATATCTCACATTCTCAGCAATCCTTTTCCGATTATCTTTTTCCAAATCCGCTTCTGTCCTTTTCATCCTTTGTTCCCTCATTTCTATTTCCCTTGTCAACCTATTAATTTTAATAATATTCTGTTTTTTTAATATCTTGTTTACATTTCTCCAAAATTTTATAATTTGAGACGTAAAGCAACGGCATTTTTCATCTTATTTAGCAGATTGGGGGTGTTATATATGAAATTTGCCCAAATTCTTATTAACAATGTTCTTATTCCTGTATTCACATTTATCCTGTTCCTAATCGGAATCCTGGCAGCGTCGATTTCAGCTTTAATCGAATACAGTGTGTTTGAACAATTTTTTGAATCTTCTTATATGGTACTTTTACCATCAGGTGTGATTGCATTTGCAATTGTTATTGCATTTGAATACACCAAAATCTATCTGCACTTTCTATTAAATCGAGTGCAAGTAACCGACAATGAAAAATATAGAAAGAAATATAAGCGTAAACAGTATGCAAAATATTTTTTGGTTTCTATTTCTTTGGTCTGCTCTGTTTTCTATTCTATATCAGCCCTACATCTCGCTTCCTATGACGAAAGTGCTGTGGAACAGAAAATTGCCGAAATTAATGCTGAATTAGAGAATGATATTGCAGATGTAATCTCTAGTCAAAACGAAAACTATGAGCTTCGTCTAGCGCCATATGAAGAAGCAAAAAATAATGCCGCTACCGCTCTGGCACAATTTAATCCTGACGGTCTTTCTTATTGGCAGGCAAACATGACACTCCAAGCATTAGAAGAAAATGTCGCTACTACCGAGGCTACATATAATCAAATGCAAACCACCTTTGACAGCGAACGCACCACTGCTATTGATAATGAAACAAAAACTCTTACAACAGAAGCCAATAACAAAATTGATGCTTTAAATGACACCTCATCCGCAGAGGTCGCTGCTAAGTATGATAATCAAATTCTGGCACAATGTTTAACTGTATTGGCGAATACCCTTTTTGGTATGGCCACGTATCCAAGAATTGCATACCTCATCGTCTGTATTGCAATTGGCATTATTGTTTCCGTTATGTTGGAATATGTAATATCATTCACATTCTCTTATATGTCTGAAGTTCATGAAATCAATTTATGCGACCACATTAATGTTGACCGCAAATTTCAAGAAAGGACTGAACAATTTATTATCGCATGCATAAAAGCCTTCTGCGCCTTAACGGTATACATCATTATCATAAGTATATTTAGCAGAGACTCTGTCACACGAAATCATGTCTGGTTTGCTTTAGCAGCATACATTCTAGCTATTTGTATGGAAAAGCTATTCCTTGCAAAGGATACGAACCTCATCAGTCCTTCTGAAAATACAAAGATGGAGTTTTATTTGGCGGCCAAAGAATCTATCATACAAGGGGTTCTCTCCTTTGCAGGCTTTATATTGTTAGGGTTTGTTTTCGGTGAAGATGCTGTAAATTTAGATTTATCAACCATAGCAATCGGAATTGGTGCTACATTATCATCTTTAGCAGGAAAGGTTCCCGAAAAGATTTTATCCTTTAAATCAAAAATTTAACAACCCATCTCTTTGGGGAGAATGCAAACTTTTGTATTCTCCCCAAAGTTTTTTTCTGACCAGAGGCTGTATCCCCACTGTATTTCCATAAATAATCCTACTAAAAGGTCTGTTAAAGCCTCTCGCAATCCGTTATTGATAATATCTACATTGTGGGATCCATCTATCATACGCGCCCTTTCGTTTTCCACGCCGGGGAACAGCAGCATATTGATTCTTTCATAAACATTTGAAGCCTCATAAGATTTCTCGTCCCTCTTTTTATTTTAGCAGTTAATATTTCTACAATAATTTCATATTTATCACGCCATACGCCGTATCAATTGAAGTTCCTTCTGTCCCGCATCCCCATTCAAAGGTAAGTTCTTTTCCATAATTCAAGGGAATTGACTGCTTATTTGAAATGTCTATATTATCTTTTCCTGTGAATGTTTTAATCACCTCATCATCTACTATGACTTTCAAAAAGAAGCTATCCATTTGAGGTTCTCCATCTATACGATCTATATTGAAAGTCAGTTCCGAATATTTGCCCCTAAGGTTAAACTTTACACTATCTGTCATATAATATTTAGCTTCTAATACTATTCCTTCAGAATATGTATCGCTTTTAATATTAAATGATTCATCAGCACCTAAAGCAAAACCATACGTCGAACCATACGGATCACATACACTTAACATATCTACTGTCTCTTCAGGATATCTCCCAATATACAAAAGATTTTTGTCTTTATCACTTTGTACAGATTCTCCAGTAATGCTTTCAATAATCTCCTGTGAAAAGTAAAAATTATTATCCACATTAATGAAGGCATTATCTGAATTCGCCGGAATCAATATATTGTCAATATATAACTTGTAGTCTTCAAAATCAATTTTATATTTTGTATTTTCCTTCAAGCTTTCATATTTTTCTTCTGTTTCCTTTAGTTCTGCTTCTAATTGGTCGTTTTTCGCTTTTACTTTAGCACTTTCGTCCGCTATTTTTTGCATATCAGGAACAACAACTTTTATTGCTATTTCCGGATTAATTCCGATAACAAAACTTCCAAGCATCATTAGTGTTGTAAGAAAAATTTCTATTAGCGAAAATAATTTTGCTGATGTTTCTTCTTTATACTTCCGCCATTCAATAAATGCACCAATCGTGATAACCAAGGCAATAACACCTAATAGAAGCAAAAAAGCTCTAATACTCATATCATTCCCCCACAACTATACACCGACTAAGTATTCCGGACGATTCTGAACCGTCATTCCGGAAACACAGTACCGTGATTCCGCTTTGATGGATACCACAATTCTGGGCATTGAATACCGTGATTCCGGTCAAAGGATACCGATTTTCTTTATAATGTATCCATACGCTTTGAAGCGTAAATACATTACAAAGGAGGTCATCGTTTATGACCAAGTATCGCGAGATCATCCGGCTATCCGGATTAGGTCTTAGTCAAACCAACATTGCCCTCAGCTGCAATGCATCTAAAACAACCGTCAACAAGGTGCTGAAAGCTGCAAGGGAGCAGAACCTTTCATGGCCGCTGGATCCTAAACTAACAGATCCCGTCCTTGGCAGGCTGCTTTTTCCTGATTCGAAAGCAAAACCTGCAACATCAAAGCGGATGCCTGATTACGAGCATATCCGCAGGGAACTTCTCCGCAATGGAGTAAATAAGAAGCTTCTCTGGACAGAGTACCTTGAGAAATGTCGCCTCTCCGTAGATGAGCCGCTTATGTATTCCCAGTTCTGCTATTACATCCAGCAGGATGAGCAGAAGCGCCGTGCCACTATGCATATCAATCGAAAACCTGCAGAACAGGTTGAAGTAGATTGGGCTGGAGATCCGGCACACATCATTGATCCGGATACCGGCGAAATCCTGGATGCTCACATTTTCGTAGGAGTCATGACCTACAGCCAGTACCCATACGTAGAAGCATTCATGGATGAAAAGCAGCCATCATGGATCACTGCTCATGTCCATATGTACGAGTACTTTGGCGGTGTTGCTAAGATTCTCGTGCCGGACAACTGCCGTACTGCTGTAGAGCACAATAAGGGATGGAAAGATCAGCGCATCAATGCTGTCTATCAGGAGATGGCAGAGCACTATGGCACTGCGGTTATTCCAGCCCGTGTCCGGGCTCCAAAGGACAAGCCCAATGCCGAGGGCAGTGTAGGCAATATTTCCACATGGATCACTGCAGCCCTGCGTAATGAGCAGTTCTTTTCCCTTGATGAATTAAACCGGGCAATCCGACAGAAGCTGGAAGATTTCAGCCATCGCCCTTTCCAAAAGAAAGAGGGCAGCCGGTATGAGATCTTCCGCGACGAAGAACTGCCATTACTGGCACCGTTACCTGCTACCCCATATGAACTGGCGGAATGGAAACAAGCCACCGTTCAGTTCAATTATCACATATCCCTTGCCGGAATGCTATACTCAGTTCCTTATGAATGTATAAAGCGCAAAGTTGATGTACGGGTTACAGATAAAACTGTTGAGATTTTTTACAATCACAACCGGATTGCGTCCCATCGCCGTCTTTATGGCCGTAAAGGGCAATACAGTACGGTTACAGAGCATATGCCGGAGTCCCACCAACAGTATCTGGAATGGAACGGTGACCGTTTCCGCAAATGGGCGGAGCGGATCGGCTCCAGTACCTGTCAGGTAGTAGATGCGATCCTTACCTCCAAGCGTGTAGAACAGCAGTCCTACCGCAGTTGTATGGGGCTTTTGAAACTGGCCGACAAATATTCTGTTGACCGTTTGGAAGCCGCCTGCCGGAAAGCGCTCTCTTTTACGGCTACTCCCAGTTATAAGAGTATCAAGAACATCCTTGATACCGGAAACGATCAGCTGGAGATGCCGGACAAGGGAGCAGCAACAAGCAGCCATACAGAGCCAGCAAAGAACAGCCATGCGCTTACAAGAGGCGCGGATTACTACAGGAGGTAAGGAACC
>OLNC01001002.1_pt1 | contig 19687 bp, 21 predicted proteins | sample 1672011 | NCBI WGS metagenome assembly OLNC01 (sample SAMEA3136636, study PRJEB25190) | human gut metagenome | biome: human gut; feature: human-associated habitat; material: faeces | place: Austria | collected 2013 | reverse complement strand
GACATCGCCCATCGCTCCTGACGTCCTTCCAGTATATACAACTCATGATAAGCTGACCAAACACCTCTTTTCAGTCCGACGGCAGAAACAGCTCCATCCATTGTCAATTGCGGGAGCTTCCTGATTCTTTTTTCAGATAGCAGCAGACTGCCTATATGTCCTTGATCTGTTTTTCCCAAAACAGCACCATCGCCAAAATTAAAACAGATAAATTTGTTTTTTTCCGGCCATATCACGACCCCTTCAAAGCTGCACTCATATTCCTTTATTTCTTTTCCATCATTTAAGGCCTGCTGATATAATCTTTTGCGAATCAACCTCAGCAAATCACACTTCACTTCGTCCAGATAAGCCTCCTCACTATGCACACCCGCTCCTTTTTTCAAATAATCCGATATAGCTTCTAGGGTCAGTCTGGCTCCTTTTCGTCCCCATCTTGTTCTTTTTCTCCCCCAGGCTGCACCTACAAAAATACTGTCTTCTTCATACTTAATTTTTATTACTTTACTTCCTTTTCTCATTGTTGACTCCTTTCAATCTGCCAGTGAATGGCTCTGCATTTTAACCATTCACTGACCTTCTAATAAGAGTATAACAATCTTCAGACTTCTATCAGTTCCCGTACCTCTGTTTTAATGCCTCTAACTTTTCTCTCATCCGACTTCTTGATTCTATGTCCTGTCCAATTTGCTTCCCTGCCTAATTTGCTGTCTCGCTGAAATAGTTACAGAAATGCCTTCAATTCATCCGCGAAATGCTCCTCGGCCTTCACCAGATCCCCGGCAATATTTTTGCTCTCTCTATCCGCCTCCGGGTTTTCATTCAAAACCTCCATGATGGACTGAATGCCCATGTTGCAGCCGTTGGTCATAATCTTTGCAATCTGACTGCTGTCATCCCGGATCAACATCTTCATTTCCGTTGTAAGCCAGGCAAATGTTTCCGCCGCTGCTCCCGGCTTCTTTCCTTTTTCTCCATAGCATGTCAGCGCCTTTGCTGTCCGTGCTGCAATTTCCTTGTGCTTGCGTTCTGCCGCCATAATCACCTGCTCCAGCTTTTCATTTTCCACATACTCCAAAACCTGCTGCATGCTGTGAATGGCCATCTTGCACCCTGAGCTGCATTCATTTAAAATGTGCAATGTCTGTTCTTCCATATTCCATACCTCATTTCTCCTTAAAATAATGACTGCTCACAAGAGCAGCGTATACATTTTCCGGTACGCAATGTATCTCCATGCCGCGAAAAATCTCACCGGACCTTCTGCAGCACGAAAAATAGAGCATCCAAAAGTGTTATATTCAAATAACACCTTTCTGAATGCTCTATTAGTATGCGCATATTTTATATAATTATCTGTTCTGACCAAAAATCAATCCTAAAGATAAGCCATTACAAAATGTATTGCTCAATGGCCTTCGCTGCACCATCAATATGATTGGAATAAGTGACTATGTCGGCTTTCTTCTTCAATTCCGGCACTGCATTGCCCATGGCGATCTTCAATCCTGCCGCTTCAAACATCGGCAGATCATTGGCACTGTCACCGATACAGGCAATTTCCTCTTTAGCAATGCCAAGCCTTGATGCCAATGCATTTAATGCGGTTCCCTTAGAAGTGTTCTTCGCAAATATCTCCACATATTTGCTTCCGAAAGCTGATGAAAACTGCGGATAGCCTTCAAGTATCTCCGCAACCTTTCTTCGGGTTCTGCCGGAGAAAAAATAGACCTGTACTTCTTCTATATCATAATGAATCTTTTCGACAAAGGCTTCCATATCATTGACTCTGCGGATGCCATCCACATCTCTGCCATAGACAATACGCCCTGCCACTTCCATCAATGGTCCTTCCATCACATAACGATGCTGTATATGTGTCATCCGGACCACATTCAACCCTTCACATTCCCTCAGAAACTGTACCACTCGTTCACGTTTCATCAGCATCCGGAAAAGGGTCTTTTTCTCTTCCAGATCTACAACTTGTGCACCATTAGAAGTGATCGTGTATCGGTACAAACCTTTCTCCTGCGTCATCTGATATGGCAGACACGTCAATGGACGTCCTGACGTCGGCACGATGATGATGCCTGCATCTGCAGCCTTACGTATTGTACGGATTGTCTCCTCTGTCATCCGGCTGCGCCCGTTCAGGCAAGTACCATCCATATCTAATGCAAGTAAACGAATCATCTGTCAGTTCCTTTCTTTACTAAATTTTTTCCAATAAGTCTTCAATCGCTGAAAGCTCATTAACCTCGTAATCCGGCTGAATTTCTGAAGTATTCTGACTCTGATGAGGATTATACCAGATGGTCCGGATGCCGGCGTTTTTACCACCCTGTATGTCTGAGGTAAGGCTGTCACCAATAATAACGGTGTTCTCTCTGTGAAAGTTCGATATTCTTGAAAAGCAATAGTCAAAATAGGCTTTACCCGGTTTATCGTAACCGATTTCTTCTGATATAAATATATCTTTAAAGTAAGGGCGCATCCCGGCACTTTTGATGCGTCCTTTTTGTACGCTGAGAGTTCCATTTGTAACCATATAAAGATGATATTTTTCAGATAGGTGCTTCAGAAGTTTCTCGGCACCCTCTACATAATAGTGACCAATGGCAAGATAGGCTTCATAAACTTTTGCAGCTTCTGCCGGGTCACCTTCTATATGATACTCCCGGAACAGATTCACATAGCGCTGCACTTTCACCTGAGATCTTGTAATCTTTCCCTGCTCCAGCAAATGCCACTGGGCCAGATTCAACTCGCTATAACGCTTTAACATTCTCTCATCCGGCGTCACGCTCATTTCCCGCAGGGTTCGTTCCACCGCTATTTTCTCTGCTTTATTGAAGTCCAACAATGTATTATCCAAGTCAAACAAAACTGTATCTACCACGCTTTTATCCTCCGCTTTACCGTTAAAAATAGCAGTTCAAAACTCGAACTGCTATTTTGATTATAATTATCTTTTTATCAAGCATTTTTCTTTCTATTCCGCTGAATCACACTGCTTTTAAAAGCCTTATACATTGCAGGCGATAATTCGGGTGCATCTTCATCTGGTTCTATGGGATATTTTTTTGCTTCCATCACTTCTCGAATTTGTTCCTTTGATGGCTTTTGTCCTTTGTTAATAATGAATGTTTTGGTCATAATATAACCTCCTTTCAGATTCCGTAGCTAATCTGGCTGAAATTAATCGGATATTATCCTTTCTCTCTGTAAATACAACAAATAATACATCTCCGACACAACCAATCGCTATATATCGGTCTTCTTCTATACTATGTTCAAAATCATACATTTCTATATAATTTTCATCTTCAAATACGTATGCTGCTGTTTCAAATGATATCTTATGTTTTCTTTTGTTAATTTGATTCTTTTCCTCATCCCATTCAAACTTCAAGAAAATCACATCCCACTTTTTCTTTTAGTATATCATAAAAACATTCTTATTAAAAGCAAACTGCCACATTATTAAACATAAAAAGCCGCATCCCTGCTTCATCCCATTAAAGCAACGGATACGACTTTTTATGTTTTAATAATGTGGTGGTTTGCAGGTATCACCTGCAGAAAACATATATCGAGGAAGTATATGACATGGTACATCGTTTTCGCAATAACGATGTACCAGTAAATTAACTAAAGGGAATTGCGCACTTAGTGAAGTGCTGCTGCCGGGTCGATACCAGCCATGATCATGCCGCCGAGGATTAAAATCGTCAGAACAGCATAAATCAGACAAGGAACAATGTTGGAACGGATCAGACGTCCTTCAGTTCCTACTGTACCACAGGTTGCACATGCTGAAACGATATTGTTGACACAAACCATGTTGCCCATGGCTCCGCCCATAACCTGCATCGCTACAATTAACATAGCCGGCAGTCCAAGACGAATCGCTGCTGCAAACTGCAGTGTTGAGAATAATGTATTTGATACAGTTGCTGAACCTGAGATAAAGGCACCGATAACACCGATGAGCGGTGATACAACAATGTAAGCCTTACCAAACAGATCGGCCATACCATTTGCCATAACGATCAGCATACTGTCCATACCACTGTTATTGAACTGAGCACCGGAGTTTCTGAAAAGCTGTACCATAGCGATACCAAACATCAGAGCGATAGCTGCGCCGCCGACCATCTGTCCGGTTTCTTTCCATGCTGCCTTCACCTGCTCTGCTTTCATCTTATGAAGAGGAATGATCAGCAGTGCAACAAGGATGAATGGCAGAACGCCAGGATTCCATGCCCATTTAAAGCTCCAGTTAACTTCTACGCCAAAAATATGACTGAGTGATACCGCAAATGGTGCGGTAGAAACATTCAGAATACCTTTAATACCCAGCTGTGGAATACGTGTCACAACAAGGATGATAGCGATCAGTCCGTATGGCACCCATGCCATTACCGGTGAAATCTTACTTTCCACAACTTTATTTTCAGTTTCTGTCTGTTTTGTTTCTTCTGCTGTTGCAGATTTCCATGCTGCATCCCATTCGGAACGCGCCGGGAATTCAAATTTTGACTTCGGAACAAGAATTCCTTTCTTTGCTGTCACAATACAGATGACCAATGCGATCAGCGCACCAATCAGTGATGGGAATTCCGGTCCAAGGAACATCGCACAGATGATATATGGCACACAGAAAGCCACTGCTGACATCAGAATATATGGAATACATTCCAGTGCCGGTTTGATGGATTTCGTCTTGCCAAACATTTTACACATCATGCACATTGCTACAAAAATGATAATTGGACAAATGATTGCACTTGGAATAGCAACCCATTTTGTCAATCCAAGTTTCCAGGCTTCGCTATTGGCGATACCTGATTCTGCCACTTCTCCGCTGACCATATTAAATGCAGTAGCGGCCGGCGTACCGACAGCACCAAAAGGGACAGGTGTGCTGTTCAGTACAAGTGCCACCATGGCGGCACATAAAGGAGGAAAACCGACGCTGATCAGCAGAGGGGCAGCCAGTGCTGCAGGTGTACCAAAACCTGCGGCACCTTCTATGAATGCGCCAAACATAAAGCCGATAATAATCAACTGAATGCGTGGGTCATCGCTGATGTTGGTGAACATATGATTGATAACATCCATACCACCGGAATGTTTCAACGTGTTCATGATTAAAATTGCACCCAAAATAATGACGATTGTATCAATGGATGTAAGGAATCCGGATACGGTGTGTGCTGCAATTGTAATAAAATCCATCTGCCATCCGAAGAAGCATACAACGGCTGTAATGAGCCACGCCAGAGGCAGAGCGATTTTGGCAGGCCAGTTAAAACCGGCCATGACAATAATCGTAACAATAATTGGAATAAAGGCTATGATCGCAAACATACTGTAAACCCCTCTCTGTTCTTGATATTACAGAATTTCTGCGAAAGTCTGAATACGTGTTTTAACCTGTTCAAATGCTGTAGACTCCTGATCTACCTCGATATACAGGTTTTTCACTCCTGCTGCCTCGAATTCCTGAAGAAGGATTGGGTAGTCAAATTCTTCCGGATCACAGAATTTCATCATGCATACAACAACAGCGTCTGCGCCGTATTTCTTCACTGCATCAATGATCATCTGACCCTTTGGTTTGTTGGCATCTGTTGCCAGTGAACATCCATCAAATTCATTCCATGCTCTTGCCAGTGCCATCAGGGCATCGTCATCATCAGGAACATCCTGACGGAAGTTACGTGTTTCCTGAGCAAGGTCATCTGCTACGATAGCAAAACCATTTTCCTGGAAGATATCAAGTACATCATATGGCTCAACCTGAATACCTGTAACGATAATCTTCTTGCCCTTGAATTCAGGAGCCGGTTCAGCTTTCAGAGCTGCAATCAGCTCTTTAACAAGTGCTGTATGACGGGATTTCTCCATGAACCAACGTGCTTTGATAACTGCATGTCTGTCGGATGGTGTAACAACTGCTGCATATTCTGCTGCTACGTCAGAGAATTCACGGCAAGCTGCTCTGTTTTCATTGTAAACTGCAATACTGTTTTTGATTGCTTTATTAGAAATATGAACATCAAGGATGTCTTCCAGTTTCTCTTTAACGATATTGAACTCTTCACGAGCAAATACATTCGCTGCATCCTTTGCAATCTTACGGTTCTGAGGATGTGTAAATACGATAGCAGGTACCGGACGGTTCCATTTCTGGCTCATACATTTTAATGTATCACATGGTACAGAGAAGATGACTGCTTCCAGGTCATCATAAACGCCTTCTAACTGTAATTCCATGACAGACTGCATAATGGAACATGCAAATGGAGGCAGATAAGTACGTGCTTTTGAAATCTGTTTCTTCTGTGCACCCCACATACCGATTGGCAGATAGCCTGCTGCATGTACGATTTCTTCCGGACAGTATACAGGCATGATACCTACTGCACCTTTACCAGTTTCTTTTTTATAGTCATCCATTGCTTTTCTAGGATTGTCAGCAATTGCTTTAAACTCATTAATGATCTCTTTCGCTGTTCTCATCTTATATATTCCTCCTCTGATTACTGATTTTCGTCCATCATCTCTGTTAATGCCTGAACACGTGTCTCATACTGAGCTGGTGTGAAGACACGAGGATCTGTCTGGTCACCGTCGAAGCTGACATATGGTACACCCATTTTTGCATTGACATATTCTGCGCCTTCATTATTTAACAGACCCATCAGTTTACAGCTTCTGTTCAGATGGAGAACGATACCGTCACTCTTGGAGTTCTTAACAACTTTGTAGAATTCTTCGTATCTGTTAGGACCGCATGTATTGATATAAACATTTGTATAAGCTTCAGCCATGGATTCAAGATCACCTGGTGTGTAAACGAGGCTCCAAAGGCCTGGGTAAGCAGAACCTGTCATAACAGCCCCCTGATTCTTTAAGCCCTTGAATGTTGCACCAAGGTAAGTCCATACAGCGATACCTTCCCATGTAACACGATGCTTTTCATTTTCCGGTGCACCGAATGCGTACTGACCAGCAGCATCCTTTGCTTCCAGTTCATCAGCAAATTTGTGGAATGTAATTTCAGCATAATCTCTTGCTCTTGCGCAAACGATCAGTGCCATGTAGTTGAACAGGTCGAAACCATTCAGTGGTGATGGTTTACGCTGTGCGTATGTAGCCACTTTGTTCCACCAGTATACAGAACGCTGTACCTGTTCCTGAACTTTAAAGAATTTATCATAATCAAATGCTCTGCCTGTGATGTCTTCCAGCTGTTTAATGGCTGCTCTGTACTGATCTGCAATGTACTCTTTGTTATGACGGGATACAGGCATTGTATGGTTGAAAGGAACATCGATGATGATACATGGAATGTTCAGTTCCTTTGCAAGGTTTTCATACCATTTCAGCAGTGTATTACAGATGTTGTTACATGTGATAACCAGGTCTGGAAGTGGAACATAAGCTGCTTTGGAATTAGCAAGTTTTTCAGGTTTCTGACCTGTTAAAGCTTCCTGTTTCAGCAGTTCCATATAACCGAGGTTTGTACGTGCATATGAGCAGATATCAATGTTGTAGCCTTTTTCATCTGCTACTTCAAGAAGATCCATAGATGCTTTTCTTGCGCCTGCACCTGCTGCATGTGTTTCAGGATAAACCATAGCGATATCCATAGCTACACAGAATTCTGGAGGAGCTACAGAAGCTGACCAACAGACAAGCTTACCGTTCTTTTTAGCCTCCCATGCTTCTTCATCGAGTTTTGCCTGATAATATGCCAAACATTCTTTTGCGCTGGCTTCCATTGCATTAAATTCCATAAATTTTTACCTTCCTTCCGTAAAATTCATTTATTTATTCTGTTTCTTTAACTCTTCATATGCCATCAGTGCTGCACCGAGCGCACCTGTGATCTGTGGGTGAGGCGCAACTGTAATACTCTGCTGCAATTCCTTTTCAATCGCGTCTACAACGCCTGCATTCTGTGCAACACCACCACACATAACGACGTCATTTTTAACCCCTATACGGTAGGCCAATGAACAGGCCTTGCTGGCCACTGACTGATGAACACCTGCGACAATACTTTCTCTCGGCAGTCCCTTTGACAACTGGGAAATAACTTCAGATTCCGCAAATACAGTACACGTACTGCTAACCTGTGCCCACTCCTTTGCCTGGAAATGGACTTTTCCCATCTGATCTAACGGAACTTCCAGAACTCTTGACATAACATCCAGGAAACGGCCTGTACCTGCAGCACACTTATCATTCATGACAAACTTCAAAATATTGCCTTTGTTGTCCAACTGAATGGCTTTTGCATCCTGACCACCGATATCAATGATGGTTCTTGCAGATGGCACAAGGTGAAAAATCCCTTTTGCATGGCAGGTAATCTCGCTGAGCTGTTTGTCTGCATTTTCTACAGAAAAACGACCGTAACCTGTTGCCACTGTATAATCCATGTCTTCCTGAGTTAAATCGACATTACTGAAAACTTCTTCCAGAACTCTTCCAGGTCCCGAAGTTCCTGTACCCACCTGAACGACTGCTGATGCAACAACATCCGTTCCATCCTTTAAGATCACCGCTTTACTGGAAGCGGAACCAATATCAATACCTAATGTGTACACGCACATTTCCTCCTGTCATTATGATTTACAATTATTTTTCACCCCAACGGCTTGTGAATGTTGCATCGTAATTGATGTCACCAACCTGCTGGATCAGTTCTACAAGAATACCCTGTGTATATTTTGGACGGATAAAATTAACAATGATGTCTTCTGTACCTTCCTGAGGTTCTTTTTCAAGAAGTTCATAACCCATGGCTTTGATTTCTTCTGAAACAGCATTGATATCATCTACAAGGTAAGCAACATGAGCGATACCGCCTTTACCTTTGTTGAACTCTGTCAGAACGCCTGATAATGGAATGATGAATTCCACTGCATCTACACCGTTGCCGTGTTTTGTGAAGATCAGATCCGCATCATAAGCCTTTACATGGCCTCTGTAATCTTCCTGAAGACCAAATGTTTTCATAAAAGCTTCTGCTTTTTCCAGTGTAGGTAAAACAATACCCCAGTGATGTGTTCTGATAATGTGTTTGCCAATTCCTGTGTTTGCAAATAAGTTTTCCATGATAATAAATCCTCCCTGTTTAATATTATTTATAAAAAACTATTTTTTAATCAATTGTCATGCCCATGACTTCATCTTTGAAGATTCTGGCATCCATTAATTTCACATTGCCATCTGCATCGCGGTCAACGATCGGTGCAAAATCCATTTCATCGAGAACCTGTGTCTGAACATCGATACCAGGTGCAACCTCGATCAGATGAATACCGTCTGCCTTCAGTGCAAAGACTGCACGCTCTGTCACATAGAGGACATCCTTGCCTGCTTTGCCGGCAACTACACCTGAGAATGTGATTTCAGTTACTTTATTGACAAATTTATGTTTCTTACCTTCTTCAAGGATTGTCAGCTTGCCGTCGCCTGTCTGAATCTTGACACCATTTGTGAATGTACCACAGAAAACAGCTTTCTTGGAGTTAGAAGAAATATTTGTGAAACCGCCGCTACCTGTGATTCTTGTTCCAAGACGGCTGACATTGACATCACCGTTGTTATCAACTTCTGCAAGACCGAGGAAGCAAAGATCCAAACCACCACCATCGTAGAAGTCGAACTGATAACCTTCATCCATGTAAGCCTGTGCATTGACAGAACCACCGAATCGGAGGCCGCCGCCAGGCACACCGCCGACAGGACCGCACTCAACAGTCAGTGTCATTTCATCTGCCACGCCTTCTTCAGCTGCTACAGAAGATACCCATTCAGGAACACCAACACCAAGGTTAACAACAACGTTTTTCTTTAATTCCATTGCTGCACGGCGGCCGATGATCTTCTTGGCATCCAGTTTCTTTGGTTCAAGGCTGGATACAGGTACCTGTGTGTTACCTGCATAAGCCGGATCATATGTACAATTGATACTCTGTGACTGTTTCGGATCATCTGCCGGACATTCAACAACAGCATCTACATAAATACCAGGAATCTTTACAAGTTTTGGATCAAGATGACCCGCTTTGACAACTCTTTCTACCTGAACAACGACCAGACCGCCATTGTTGTGAACAGCCATTGCCTGAGATGTTGCATCCAGAGGAGCCATTTCTTTTTCTAATGTGATGTTACCTAATTCATCAGCATATGTACCGCGGATAAAAGCCACATCCAGAGGGATTCTAGGATAGAATAACTGTTCCTGACCTTCCAGTTCGATGATCTTCACAATATCTTCTTTTGTCTTCTCACTTAAACGTCCACCGCCGTTTCTTGGATCTGCAAATGTACCGATACCAACGTGGCTGATAGTTCCCACCTTGCGTGCTGCATTATCTCTGAGCATCTGAGCAATAGCACCCTGTGGCACGTTGTAGCCTTCAATTTTATTTTCAGAAAGCATTTCACAAATCTTAGGAACAAAATTGAAATGTCCGCCGATAACTTTCTTGACCATACCTTCGTGTGCATAATGATCAGCATGGCTACCGTCTTTATTACCAGTACCAGCTACCCAGAATAATGTAAGATCTTTTGGATGTCCCGTCTCAAGGAATCTCTCCTCAGCTGCTGCATTCAATGCTTCTGCAATACCATTTGCAACGAATCCGCTTAAAGTCACTGTGTCGCCATCTTTGATCAGATCAGCGGCCTGTCTCGCTGTTAAGACTTTAACTTTACCCATCTCGAATCCCTCCATCTAGTTTGTTGTTAATCGTTGTCGATTTTATACATTTTTTTCTTTCTTTCGATGGGTCTATTGTAAATTTTTATCAGCCTTGAAGCAATAAAATCAATTTGTGTGTGCTTTACTCAAATTTTGCAAATTGAATTCTAGTTGATTCAATTTCTACTTGACAATTTCATAACATGTTGGCATACTAAGTATATACAACGACTGTATATAAGCAATGTACTATTGGATTTGATAACAAAGGGGTATTATTATATGAATGCATATGGGACTGTATTAAAGCAGCTGATCCAGCTGACTGGTTCGAAACTGTCCACAATTTCAGATGTGATTGGTTATGACGTATCTTACATAAGCAAATGGTGCAACAAATCCATGTTGCCCGCTGCCAAGATGGTCCCGGAGATCAACAGAAGCATGGCTTCACTTTTTGCTCAGGAGATTTTGAGCCAGGAAATTCTGGGAGATTTTGAAAAGGCTTTTTTAACAGATGTCTGTCCGGACGATCTTGAGAACACCATCTATACTTTATTAAAGGAGAACTACAGCAGCTCCTGCAGTGAAGCTTCCACGGAATTGAAGCAGCAGACCACCTATAAACCGCGCATTCTGACGCTGGCCAATGATATTTACAATTTCTTTAATCATGAACTGCCTCAGATGCTGCTGGATTATGATGATGCACTAGATGTCTTATGCACACTGGATGTCTGTCGTTTTGCCATGGACGAACCTTCCAATGCCTACTCCCATCTGACAGCCAAGCACCCGGTCAATGTGAAAATCGGTGTTGACACAGATCTTCTCTATGCCGACAACAATGACGGACTCAAGGCCCTTTACTATTTTGTCAGTGCAAACCGCGCCATTTCCTTTGATTTTTATGACAATACCCTCATGCGCACAATGAATACCATTGTAGTGAAGGACCGCGTAGCCATTATCTGTGCCCTTGACCAATACAATCGTGTCAATGTAGCCAGTGTGATCTTCGATCCTGAGAAAGTGAATCAGATCTATGTCCGCACGCTGCCTGCTTTCCGTACACCGGATCTTCTGGCTCATGCCACAGAACAGTTTGAATTCTACCAGCACGGTTATCGTACAGACTTTTATACCAAGGACAACTTCCAGTTCCTGCTGACGCTTGGCTTTGAATATCTGCTGCCTCAAGAATGCTGGGACAAGATCATCAACGTTGCCAGAGAAGATTATCATGATGAATTTATGTCCCTTATTGTGGCTCAGCTTCAGATTACATGGGAAGAGATTTTTGAGAAGAATACATCGGATTTCTATGTACTGAAATCCTCTTTGATGAAATATATTGATGATGGTGAGCTTATTTTCGCAGATGTAGTTTATCATATGACACCGGAAGAGCGCAAACTGCACATTGAGAACGTACTGGCTCTTTCCAAAAAGAATCGGAATATCCAATTCTATGTTATCGATGACGAACAATTAGTCAACAACCATCAGGGGCTACATTTCTCCATTTTCAACAATCGCAAAAAGCTGTTCCTGAAGAATCCGGATCGCTATCACACAGACATCGGTCCTTACTTTTATTCTGTCCTCTCTGACCAGCTGATCCAGAGGATCAGCAGTTACCTGGACGGTCTGAGAAATGCCGATTACTGCAGCCACTACGAAGCAGAAAGCCTGCAGGCATTTTACGATAAATACAGCTCCCTTGTCTATCGAATGATCGATTTGAGTGCTTTCAAAAAGTAAGACGAGTACGATCCCATAGTTTAATAAAAGGATTCAAAATGAGTCTATTCTTCACAGGCCGCTCTCGCTGCCAGCGAAGAATAGACTCATTTTGAATCCTTCCCTTAATATTTGATTTGACTGCACTCTGGCAGTGAATTTGAATATGGCGCTCTCATGGGTAAAGCTTTACTCTACAACACTTACTTCATAAAAGCCTTCAGTTTTTCCTTCTGTGCATAAAAATCCTTGATGCCCATCTCATAAATAGCCTCTTCCTCCTTGGCATCCATGCTGTAAGTGCCGCCGCCAAGTACATGTTCCGGTGCAAAAACAAATGCTTTACCTGACTTTTCCAACGCAAACATTTTATCCTGGCAGGCTTTGTACATGATATGTCTGTGATCCAGTGCTTCGATGATCTTCGGATATTTTCTGCATAATCTCTTGTAAATAAACCGGTCTTTCTCCGGCTCCTTCACAAAGTCATAGGGCTTGGTCAAAATGACAACCAACTTGTCACAGCCGTCATCCATGGCTTTCTGAACAGGAATAGAATCCGACACACCGCCATCGTAGTAAAATCTTCCATTGATCTCAACAGGCCTGCAGACTGCAGGAATCGCACAGGATGCCATCACATGACGATAATCATCCTTATGCATATCTTTCTTGCTGAAATAAGTCGGCTTGCCTGTCTGAGCATCCGTTGCCACCAGCCAGTATTCCATCGGACTTTTCATAAAGGCATCAAAATCCAGAGGATCTGCGCCACCGGAATTTGTCAGTGTTCCATATATATACTGGAGCCCGAAAAGATTACCCGTCTTCAAAAAAGAAGAAAGACCAAAATAGCCCTTCTCATTAATATGCTCTGTGTAAAAGCGGATATTTCTGCCCCGCTGTCCGGCTACAAAAGAAACCCCATTGGCCGAACCGGCTGAAACACCGATACAATAATCAAAAGTGACGCCATTATCCATCATGGCATCCAGAATTCCGGCGGTATAGGCACATTTCATGCCGCCGCCTTCCAATACCAAGCCAATCTTACTCATTGTCATCAATCTCCATTATTTATTCTATATCACTTATTGTTTTTCCTATTCAACCTGTTTGTTCTGCGATATATTCTAACATAAAATAAAAATCAGATGTCATGACAATTTTTTGATTTTGTCGCTTTCACAACATTTTTGTATACATTTTTTTCATCTCGTTTTCATATCCAATCACCATCTGTTAAATATCAAAACAGCATTGCACAGATAAAAAAGTTGTTCCTATATTTCTATAGATCAAAATGCATCTTATCAAAAGCTTTTCCCGGTCCTGTGAGCTTATTAGTCAAATAAGGTGCCCCGACTTTTCTGCCTCTCATCTGTGCCATATCTTTGGCTGCTACGGGGAAACTTGCTACGTCCATGGCCAGACGGACCGGATTCAGTTTATACTGAGGCTCAAGAGCCCCTTTGATATCTCCGGCTGTATATTTATGATAGATATGCATATTCAAAACTTGAGTTTTCCATCAAAACATAGTAATATTTTTTTAAATAAATAAACGAAACTCTTGAAAGGAAATGATATGAGAAAAAGAGAATCTTTTAACAGCCGATGGGGCTTTATACTGGCCTGCATCGGTTCTGCAGTCGGCATGGGCAATATCTGGATGTTTCCAACCCGCGTCTCTCTCTACGGAGGCGGGTCTTTCCTGATCCCTTATTTTATCTTTGTCATCCTGATCGGCTTTACGGGTGTTATCAGTGAAATGAGTTTTGGCCGTGCCACCCGTTCCGGCCCTATCGACGCCTTCGGCATTGCCTGTGAATCCAGAGGACATCGCAAGGCAGGAGAAGCCTTAGGATGGATTCCGGTTCTTGGCGCACTGGCCATGGCTATTGGCTACACCGTTGTCATGGGCTGGATTTTGAAGTATACCATCGGGACTTTTACCGGTGCTGCTCTGGCCCCTGCCGATATTGATGGCTTTGCCGGTACTTTCGGCTCAATGGCCTCTTCCTTCGGCAATAATTTCTGGCAGACTGCCGCTTTAGTGATCTGCATGATCATTCTGATGTTCGGTGTCGGCAGCGGCATTGAGAAAGCCAACAAGATCATGATGCCTGTTTTCTTTGTCCTGTTCATCATTCTCGGCATTTATGTTGCTTTCCAACCCGGTGCCGTCGATGGATACCATTATATTTTCAGAGTCGATCCAAAGGCACTGTCCGATCCAGTCACATGGATTTTTGCTCTTGGTCAGGCATTCTTCTCTCTGTCTGTAGCAGGAAATGGTACTCTGATCTACGGTTCCTATCTTCCGGATACGGAAGACGTCCCAGCTTCCGCAGCCAGAGTTGCTTTTTTTGATACCATCGCCGCTATGCTGGCTGCCCTGGTCATTATCCCTGCCATGGCCACCACAGGTGCACAGCTCGATCAGGGCGGTCCCGGATTATTATTCATCTACCTGCCTCATCTGATCAAAGCCATGCCCGGCGGAAGAATAATTGCTATTATCTTCTTTGCGGCTGTCTTTTTGGCCGGTATGTCCTCTCTGATGAACCTTTATGAGGCTCCTATCGCCACCGTTCAGGAGAAAACCGGCCTCGGAAGAAAAGCATCCTGTCTCGTTATCGCAGCCATCGGCATCGTCATTTCCCTGCTGATCCAGGGCATTGTCTCCGACTGGATGGATGTACTGTCCATTTACATCTGCCCTCTTGGTGCAGGTCTGGCAGGCATTATGTTCTTCTGGGTCCTCGGCAAAAGATATGTGGATAAGCAGGTCAACACCGGCCGTGAAAAGCCTTTTACCGGGCTGTTCTTCCCAATTTGCAAATACATTTACATTCCGATTTGTTTTCTGGTTTTGATTCTCGGTATCGCACTGGGTGGTATCGGCTAAAAAGGAGCCTGTACTGCATTTTCTTTGATATGCTGCACAGGCTCCTCTTATCTCACCTTGTTCTTAATTCCGGCTACTAACGCCTTCAGAACCGACTTAGTTCTCCGAAGCTTCCTGTTCATTTTCTTTCTTCACTTTTTCATTCTGAATATAATATTCCATAAACTTCAGAACATATTTTGGCGCATTTCTTGTTCCGCGCTCCCACTCAGTAACTGTCCTGTAAGGAATCTCAAATGCCTCACAAAACTGTCTTCTGTTCATCCCTGTTATTTCTCTTAATTCTTTAATCTTCTGTTGGCACTCTGTCATAATCTCATTTTCCTCCTCAAATCACGCACATCCGCAGACATATATAGCCTTGTATGTCTCCGATTCGCTCTTTAAAATATTACATCTTACGTCTATTATATCGCACTTTTGTATACTACACAATGTGTTTTAAATATTTTACACTCTTTATGTACTTTTTATAATTGCAGCCTATCATACAACTAACTTAATTTCAAATGATTTCCTTGTTGAATTGTTGCGTAAATAATGTTATAATTTAATTTATCGATTTAAAGCGCAACGCTTTAAACTGGCAGTTATGTTTATATTTTTAAGAAGGAAAGTCAATCGTAATTTTCACATCACGATTCAGAAGTTACGTACAAGGAGGAAATGAATGAAAAAGGGAATTAGAAAAATGTTATCTGCCATTGCCTGTGCAGCTTTGGCTATGGGTTGCCTGGCAGGCTGCGGCTCCAACACCAACTCATCCGCAGCAAATACAACCACTGAATCAGCTGCAGAAAACACTTCAACAACCGCAGCCGAAACTGCTTCCGACAGTACCGCAGCCGACGGCAAAGTCTATCAGATTGGTATCTGCCAGCTCGTCCAGCATGATGCACTGGACAGAGCTACACAGGGATTCGAAGATGCATTGGTAAAGCTGCTCGGAGAAAATCATGTTACATTCAATGTTCAGAACGCCCAGGGTGACTCCCAGACATGTGCAACCATTGCCAACCAGTTTGTCAACGGCGGTGTTGATTTGATCATGGCCAATGCAACAGCTGCCCTTCAGGCCTGCTCGAATGCCACATCAACAATTCCTGTTGTCGGCACATCTGTCACAAGTTTCGCCGCTGCACTGGATATTGAGCTGGATGCGAATGGCTGCACAGGCATCAATGTCACCGGTACCAACGATCTTGCACCGCTTGATCAGCAGGCACAGATCATTGCTGACCTTTTCCCTGATGTAAAACAGGTCGGTATCCTCTATTGTTCAGCCGAAGTCAATTCCGTTTACCAGGCAGAACATATCGCCGCTTATCTGGATGATCTAAATATTAAGCACAAGGATTTCAGTTTTTCAGATTCCAATGACCTGCAGGCCGTGACCAACAATTGTGTTTCTGAATGCGATGTGATCTATGTACCAACGGATAATGTTGTATCCAGCAACCAGTCCATTATCGACGCTGTTGCCCGTCCTGCAGGCGTACCGATCATCTGTGGTGAAGAAAGCCAGTGTACAGGCTGCGGCCTTGCCTCTCTCTCCATCGATTTCTATGATATCGGCTACCGTGCCGGCGAACAGGCCTATGACATCCTTGTAAACGGCAAGAATCCGGCCGAAATGCCTGTTGAAGACCCTCAGAGTCTGACACGCATTTACAATCCGCAGATTGCTTCTGATCTGGGCATCACCCTCGGCGATGATTATCAGGCCATTGAACAGTAACCCAATCTCTTATTCATCTTTAAAATAAAATCCGACATGATAAAGTAAAAGCAATCATTATTTTTACTTTCATTATGCCGGATTTTATGCTTTGAACGAATGCACGAAAAAGGCCTGTATGTGATAGGAAATAAAGCTTTCTTCTGTTCTTCTGTTGCATCAGAGTTCCAAACACTGCCGGCATAAAGAGAAGTGGTTACATAAAAAGCAATACCAAAGGAAGCATCTACCTTGGAAACTTCTTCTACTACAAACGCATATTCCATATAACCAAGTCCCTGACCGCCATATTCTTTCGGATAATGCAAAGCGATGAAGCCCAGATCACCGGCTTTATGGAACTGTTCCACTGGAAATTCACTCTTTTCATCTCGTTCAAGAACACCCGGAAGTAATTCTTCCTGGGCAAATTTTCTTGCTGCTTCCTAGATGGATTTCTGCTGTTCAGTTAATTCAAAATTCATAATATTCTCCTTCATATCGCAACTGTTATGGGGACAGTTACGCCCTACACACTTTTTGTTTCGTTTTCACATCGCATTTTATTTTGCGTTCCAAATAGTTTGCATGCCAACTATTTGCATTGAATATATCATGCCGACACCAGGAAGTCAACACATAATTTTTTACAAAAGATTCAAATAAAATTTGTGCAAAAAATTGATTGACGAATTTTTTTATTGTAATGCAATTTACGCGAATTGATTAGTTAGCATACTAAACATTTGTCGATGAACTAATTGCGCCCCGTCAATTTCAACAGATGAATATGATTTTTTTCAGAAATGAAAAAGGATCTGCATCTCTGCCCGAAGGTGAAATGTCCTATGAATATTTGGGTGATATTAAGAAATATATACAGCAATCCAGATTTGTTTGATGATGAGCAGTATCTGTGCAAAAGCGACTGCAATGTACTGGCAGAATCCATAATGCTGAAGGAGCATTTTATCGGCCAAGTAACTGCTTTACTCTTTACAGAAAACGTATCGGACAATATAGAAACTTTGAAGAAAGCCTGCACCTACGGTGCTGATGCAGCCTGTCTGATCGGCTTTGAGCGATTTGATTTTCAGAAACCGAACAACTCTCGCAGATAATGGCAGAAACCATTCGAACTTACTTTCTCGATTACGATCTGATCCTATTCGGACGTCTGGCATACGACGGCGATGCCGTCAATGTATCCACTCAGGTATCCTGTCATCTCGGCATTCCAAGAGTCGTTTACAGTCAGGAAATTTATACCAAAGACCAGGTCCTCTATGCCAGAAAATATATTTCATCTTCCAAAGAGGCCGTCTACCGCCTGAAAAGGCCGGTGCTTATTCAATCCATCCGCGAACAGGGTGTCACCAGGCAACCCAAAATTGCAGATATTATCAGAACCTATCAGGATATGACCATTCAGCATCTGGATGGAAATGCCATCGCTGCCGGATTGTCCTCAGCCAAAACCGGTTTGCATTTAATCCGAAAAACAGAACCGTCAAAGGATAAATCCACCTCAATGACGCTTTTAAACGGACTCAGCGATGACGAATCTGCTGCAAATCTGTTGCGGATTCTTCGCGAAAAAGGATTTCAAGGAAGAAGAAAAAGATGATTTATGTAATTGGAAAAAAGAATCAGAACCTGACTCTGCAGCTGACAGAAAAAGCACTGGAAATATCGGAAGTAGCTGCCGAAATGGCCGTACGTCTGTCCGCTTCACTGCTGACAGACTGCATTGCTTTAAGCGTTGACAATGGGCGTCTGCAAGGCCTCCGTCCCTCTCTCGACGGCAAAAGTTTTTCACATTATGCTTTTTCTGACGATCAACCGACAGTCATCGTTGTCAAAGACACCGGCATCACAGAGCCTCGTCAGAATTTACTTCAGAGCTGTGTCAAAGTTGCTGAACTTTCTGCCTCTGCTCCCGGTAATACTGCAGAAAAATGCCCAGGGAACCATACTGCTCCCGGTAAAATTGTTTTTGTAAGAAAAATTATTCACGAAAATGTGTCAAAAGATATCAAAGACGCTCCACTCATTTTCGCCGGTGGCAGAGGCCTGATGAATGAACAGAGCTTTGAAGCATTGCGCAGACTGGCAGATTTTTTTGACGCCTCAATTGGCGCCTCCAGACCTGTCGTTGACTGCGGCTGGGCAGGGCCTTCAGAACAAATCGGCCAGACCGGCAGCTTCGTCCATCCCAAAGTGTATCTGGCCTTCGGCATCTCCGGAGCTATCCAGCATCTGGCCGGCATGAAAAACAGTCAATGTATCATTGCGGTAAACACCAATCTGAATTCGCCAATCTTCCAGTATTGTGATTACGGCATCCGAGGGGACGCCAACTCCATTATCCGTAATCTGCTGCAGATTCTGGCGGTTTGATAACAAAGGGCTGATTAGAAATCAACGACGCTTTTTATATTTTTCATTAAATGGTCAAAACCGCCTATTTCCTATCCAATAAAACGACAGTTTCATCTGTACTTTCGTTGTCCCAATCCACCACCAATACATTTCTGCCATTCATATATATCGGAAATTTAAACCGGAGACCTTTTAA
>OLNC01000985.1_pt1 | contig 19939 bp, 19 predicted proteins | sample 1672011 | NCBI WGS metagenome assembly OLNC01 (sample SAMEA3136636, study PRJEB25190) | human gut metagenome | biome: human gut; feature: human-associated habitat; material: faeces | place: Austria | collected 2013 | reverse complement strand
TTACAAAGTCTGTATTCGGTGCCGCACTGGAAATATCATTCCAGTATTCTGCGATTGCACACTCTGGCAGATGGAAATAAATCGGAGGAATTGCAGCAATTGCGTCAACACCCAGTGACTCTGCATGTGCTGCCAGTTCTTTACTGTCAGCAGTATTGTTGCATGCCACATGTGCAATCACTGTCAATTTTCCTTCTGCCGCCTTCATTACATGTTCCAAAACCAGCTTTCTGTCTGCAACGCTCTGATAAATACACTCTCCTGAAGAACCGCCTACATAAACACCTTTCACGCCTTTTGCAATCAGATGTCTGATAAGAGCTTCTACTCTCTCCGGGCTGATTTCTCCATTGTCATCATAGCATGCATAAAAAGCCGGAATAATTCCCTGATATTTTGTAATGTCCTTCATCTTCTTAGTCCTCCTATTCTTTCCTATATCCCTTTTCTATTTACTCTGTAACCAGTACTTTTCCAACTGCTTTTCTTACCTGTGTAACTTGATCTTTCATAATTTTCACTTTATGAGCATCTTCAGGAAATACGATCAACACTTTTCCAGGTGTCAAATTCATGTAATGTTCAACCGGACCATGGCATTCAATGGAATCCGTTTCTTCATCTTTTGCTGTCACTGTCATCAGAGACATATCACTAACACCCATCTTTTCTTCTCCGGAAATCACCATATGGATATCGGCATATTTCTCATGAGCTTCAAAGAATGTTTTTTCTTCCGGTAATGTTTCGTATTCAAAACAATTGATAAATGCAAAACCACCATCAACTTCATTGCATCCCTTTTTCAGATCATTCAGAGAATGTTCTTTAATATAATGAATCGCTGTATCCAGATGTTTTCTCATTCCAAGATAACGTTCAAGATTATTCAAATCTGTATAAATCATGCATTTACCTCACTTCCATCATATAAATGACACGCAGTCATGTGTCCGTCTGCTCCATGATAACGAAGAGCAGGATCTTCTTTTTTGCAGATATCCATGCAGTAAGGACACCTATTGTGAAATGCACAACCACTTGGTTTGTGAATTGGGCTAGGTACTTCTCCTTCCAGTACCTGGCGTTTCTTTTTGTAATGTATATCTGCTACAGGAATTGCGGAAATCAGAGCCTTTGTATAAGGATGTAATGGCTCATCATATAAAGCTTTGGAATCTGCTACTTCCACAATTTTTCCAAGATACATAACCATGATACGATCCGACATATACTGAACAACAGAAAGATCATGAGCAATAAACAGATAGGTAAGATTCATCTCTTTCTGAATTTCTTTCATCAAGTTCAGTACCTGTGCCTGAATTGAGACATCTAGTGCAGATACCGGTTCATCACAAATAAGAACTTCCGGTGTTACTTCCAGTGCTCTTGCAATACACAGACGCTGGCGCTGTCCTCCAGAAAATTCATGTGGAAAACGCATCAGATAATCCGGCTGAATATTAACCATTTTCAATACACGATTCATAATTTTTTCCCGTTCTTCCACAGAACTCACCCCATGCGTTTTTAAGGGTTCTTCAAAAGAAGTATAAATCTTTTTCTGCGGATTCAATGCAGAGTATGGATCTTGGAAAACCATCTGTACTTTTTTTCTGAACTCAAACATTTCATTCTTAGTAAATTTTGTAACATCTTTATACTCACCGTTATAATTATATAAAACCTCTCCATCTGTAGGTTTCTCAAGCATCATAACAGTCTTTCCAAAGGTTGATTTTCCACAGCCAGATTCTCCTACTATTCCAAGTGTTTCTCCTTTATATACCTCAATGCTGACATCATCCACAGCCTTTACATTCCCTACTACTTTTTTCATAAACCCCTTTTTAATAGGAAACCAGGTTTTCAGCTTTTTGATTTTAAAAATTACCTCCTTCTTTTCCGTTTCCATTTTATTTCACCTCCGGATAAGAATCATATTTCAGACAACGAACTTTATGCCCGATACTGACTTCAAACGTTGGAATTTTTCCTCTACGACATTTTTCCATACATTCAGAACAACGATCAGCAAATTCGCATCCCTCTTTCAAGTCAACTGGGTTTGGCGTAACTCCAGGAATCGTCTCCAACTTCTGATTATCACCCAAACCAAGCACCGGCACACTGCGTAAAAGAGCTTTTGTATAAGGGTGACTGGTATGATCAAAAATATCTTCAAGACTTCCAAATTCTACCACACGTCCCATATACATAACGCAGACTTCATCTGCCATTTCTGCTACAAGACCCATATTATGTGTAATCAGAATAATAGATTTTCCTTCGTTTACCTGGAGAGATTTAAGAAGCTCCATAATCTGAGCCTGAATAGTTACATCCAGTGCCGTAGTCGGTTCATCGCAAATAATTAGTTCTGGATTGCAAATCATAGCAATCGCAATTACCACTCGCTGTTTCATACCGCCTGAAAATTGATGCGGATAGCAGTCAATACGTTCTTCTGGATCTGGAATTCCCAATTTGCGGAACATTTCCAAAACTTTTTCCCTCGCTTCTGCTTTTTTCATTCCTTTATTATGCTGTAAAAGCCCCTCTGCTACCTGATCTCCTACTTTATAGACAGGATTCAGACTTGACATCGGGTCCTGAAAGACCATGGCTAAATCCGGTCCCCTCAATGAACGCATTTCTGATCCATTTGGTTTGGTAATACTTTCAAGATGATACTCTGTCACCTTTCCATCATGCAGTGCATTATACTGAATGTTATCTGCTTTCACAATCGCATTTTTCCCTAGAAAGCGCATGATAGAATTCATGGTCACACTTTTTCCACATCCAGATTCTCCTACAACAGCAAGTGCTTTTCCTCTTTTTACCTGAAAGGAAACATTTTTTACAATTTTAATTTCTTTTTTATCAGATATAAACGTTGTATTAAGATTTTCAACATTTAATATAATTTTCTGATTATCCATGAAGTTCCTCCTTACTGCTGTTTTGCATCCATGACATCTCGGATACCATCCCCCAGAAAATTGATTGCAAGTACAAATAACGTAATTGCTAATCCCGGAAATACCCATATCCACCACTGATTTGTCACTACAGCTACGCTTTTAGCAGCATTTAGAATATTTCCCCATGTAGGTGTCTGGTCAGAGATTCCAAGTCCAATGAAGCTTAATGTAGCTTCCTGAAGAATATATACTGCCACATTAGTTGTAGTAGATACAATGATTGGAGTCATTACATTTGGAAGAATCTGCTTAAACATAATATTAATCCTTCCCATCCCAAAAGCCTCGCAAACTTTGACATAGGTTTCCGACTTGATACTCATAAACTCGTTTCTTACCATACGGAAAGTGGTCATCCAACCCGTAAAAGTAAAAATCATAATGATATTTGCCATTCCCCTTGTGCCAGAAATAGCCACCAGCATCATCACAAGTACCAGTTGGGGAAAAGTTTGAAACAGTTCAGATACCCTAACCAAAAATTTATCTGCTCGACCTCCAAAGTATCCAGCAACTGCCCCTAGTACTGCTCCAATAATACCAGACATTATTGATGAAAATACGCCAATAAAAATAGAGTAGCATCCCCCAAACAACACTCTGGCAAATAAGTCTCTTCCAATAGTATCTGTGCCTAAAATATGCCCATTCGTACCAGGCTCTACTTTCATATTTCGCAAATCTGGCGTAGAATAATTCAATTTCAATACCATGCTCATAATACTAGCAACAGTCATGGCTACTACAATAACCAGTCCCAGAACCGCCAGCTTGTTTCTCATAAATTTACGAATGTTTTTCTTCATTAGAGAAGAGGCCGCACTTTTATTCTGTTTTTTAATACTTACTGTCTTTGTATTTTCCATATAACCCCTCTTCCCTTTATTCACTTAATCGTACACGCGGATCTAGCAACGCGTTTAAGACATCCACCATAAAAGAACAAATCAACATTACTGCTGCAATAATCAATGTAATAACCATAACAGTTGGATAATCATTAGATACAATGGCATTAGTCATTGTCAATCCAATTCCAGGATAAGAAAATACTGACTCAATAACCACTGATCCACCTATCAACACTGGAATTCTAAACATAACAATAATCAATACCGGTTTCATGGCATTCCGAAAGCCATGTTTCATATAAACCTTCCACTCTGGAATTCCCTTTGATCTGGCTGTACGGATGTAATCACTATTCATCACATCCAACATAGTATTTCGAGCGTATCGCATCAACACCGCTACCATACCGATAGTAAGCGTCAGTACTGGTAAAAATAAGTGAATAAACGCATCATATATTTTATTAGTTGCATCTGGACTGACTCGGTTTGCGGAAGGGAACCAACCTAACTTGATAGAAAAAATCTGTATCAAAATAATTCCAACTAAAAACTGTGGCACTGCCTGACCGAGAACTGCAAAAACTCTTCCCACATAATCCACCACTCCATTTTGTCTTGCTGCACTGAAAATTCCAATGGCCACACCAATAATTGTACTGAAAACCAACGCATATCCAGATAATTCCAGTGTATATGGCAATCGCACTGCTACAATTGAAGCTATACTCTGTCCACCAAAAGAATAGCCCAAATCACCGGTGACAATTTGTTTTAGCCAATTGAAATACTGAACGATCAGAGGATCATTTAACCCTAAATTTTCCCGAAGCTGTTCCACAATTTCCGGAGACTGCGCCTGCACTTCCATACTTACCATATAGGTAATAGGATCAACACCCGTGGCACGTAATCCCAGAAAAACGATTAAGCTAATCACTAGGAGCATCGGAATCATCTGTAGTAATTTTTTTAAAATATATTTAATCATAAGTTTTGCTCCAATCCTGCAAACTATATTGAAAGAAGGGAACCGCAATATTCTGCAGATTCCCCCTCTCCAGTTATCCATTTGCCCTAACTTCTCTTTATCTTTTTTGTTATTTTACATTCCAGTCTACATAATCAATATCACAAGTGTAAAGTGGATTACAAAACTCCACACCATCAGGAAGCTCTACACTGTCACTAAGATATACATAATTACCTACTGTAAAAAGAGGAACCTTATAAAGATTTTCCTGTTCTAAAGTTTGAAGCGTATCAAGTGCCGCATCTCTATCTTCCTGAGTATTTGCTGCACTCAATGCAGAAACAGCCTCGTCAAATTGTGTATCTCCGCCGAAAATATTGGCAAAGGTTGCACTATTGCTCATATACTCTGCATACCACTCATTCATAGAGAAACTACTTAAACCTTTAAAACCTATATCATAATCCCTAGTTGTAAACAAATCTGTAGTCCCATCATTTGATAAAGTTGCTTCAACAGTAAGTCCTGCCTGCTCAAGATAATAAACTACAGTATTAATCAAATCAACACTGGTCTGATCATTATTATAATAGCAGATTTTCAAAGGACGGCTCATGTCATATCCAGAAGCCTCCAAATCTGCCTTTCCCTTCTCCGCATCAAAGACATATTCATATCCGTTATATGCTTCATCACTATTTGGCACACCACTGTTAATAACTGTAGCGTTTGGATAAAGTGTTGCCAAAGTAGCGCGGTCAATACACTCAATAAGTGCCTTTCTAACATCTACAGACTGCATTGCTTCATTTTCTTTACCATCAATTCCCTTCATATTAAAAATAAAATATTTATAAAACAATACATCCACTGGAATTGAAGTGTAATTATCCAACTGCGACATTCCATCTACCAAATCAGAAGCATTTCCATAAAGGAAATCTGCAGATCCAGACTGTGCAGCTGTCAAGAAATCCGATACAAAAGAAACTGTTACATTTTGTATCTTCGGTGCAGTTCCCTCATAATAAGTATTCGGAACTAATGTAAAATAATTCCCTGTATTAAATTCACCTACCGTATAATATCCAGAAGTCACAGGAGCAGTCCAATAAGAGCAGGAATCTATAGATTCTCCATCTTCTTTTTCAAGACAATGTTTTGGTAAAATAGAAAATTGAGCCAAAATATCTTTCATCTGTGCATACGGTGTACCAAGTTTCATTGTAATTACGTTTCCATCTGCGGTAAGATCTGTAATATTACCAAAAGCAGCGGAATAAATACTATTTTTTCTGGCTGCTTCCTGAACCATGTTTATAGACCAGATTACATCATCCACAGTAATATCTTCACCATCAGACCATTTCACTCCATCTTTCATAGTAATGGTATATGTTAATCCATCATCACTTACTTCTACACTTTCTGCCAAATCCGGACTTGTTTCCTGTAAAGAGCTGTCAGCAATCAAAAGATTTCTGAACATCAGGGATGTAGCCAGATTATGATTCATCCATGGTGTCGGCACACGGTCATCAGTTGTAGATCCATCATTTGTAGAAAGCACTAATTTTAATGTACCGCTCTCTGTCGCATCTGCCGCATATACTGACATTGCAGTCCCCATTGTTGCAATTGCCATTGATAATGCAAGAGTTGCAGCTAAAATTTTTTTCTTCATAAAAAGACCTCCTTTTATATACACATTATTAGTTTTTACTGTTTTCTATTGTGTTTTACTTCGCTCTATCTATTTGGAATAATTATTTCTTCATATACCCTACGAAGCTCTTTTCTTCCTTCTTCTGTCATTGGAGTAAAAGGTTTGCGTACCCCATGAAAAGCAAAACCATCCATTTCCAATATTTCTTTTACTGATGCAAAAACCCCATATTTACAGATTGTTTTAATTACTTTATTCATTTTTGCCTGATATAGGTGCATTTCTTTCAAATTCCCAGCTTCAAAAGCATCATATACCTTATGTGCCAGTTTCGGCATGCAATTATAGGTACTACCAATTCCACCATCTGCGCCCATAACCAATCCGGCTGACAGCATTTCATCAAATCCATTCCATACTACTAATTCCGGATGAAGAGTCTTAATCTGTTCCAACAAAAACATATCTGAACTTGTGAATTTTACTCCCACCAAATTTTTATTGCGATTCAATTTTTCCAAAACCTCTGCTGTAAGAGAAAATCCGGAAAAATTCGGAAAATTATATACAAACATAGGAAGTTCTGTAGAACTCATAATATCCTGATAATACTGCACAATCTCTGCTTCACTAAACTTATAATAAAATGGACTAATTGCAGAAACTGCATCTGCTCCACACTTTTCTGCATTTTTAGCAAAACTTATTGCCTGTTCTGTAGAAATAGCTCCTACATGACAAATCACCTTTGCTCGCCCAGAATTTGCTTCTACCACCGCTCTAATCGTACTATTTCTTTCTTCCTCTGACAAAAGAAACGCTTCTGCAGTGCTTCCATTTACATAGAAGCCTTCCAAACCTTGACAGATCAAATAATCCACCAACTTCTGTAATTCCCTATAGTCCACTTTTCCTTCAGATGTATAGGGTGTTACCAATGCGGCATAAATGCCATGATACTCTGATTTCATTTATATTCCTCCCTAAAATTTATTTTTTTCCTTTTCCAAGACAACTTTCCCTCTCCACAATACTGGGTTGATACAGGTACTCATTAAAATTAGAATTTAGCTTTTCTCCTCGGATCAGTTTTACCAATATTTCTGCTGCCTTTTCCCCAATTTCCATACTTTTAAAGGAAATCGTGGTAATAGGTGGATGATTGACAGATGCATAAATATTATTATCATAGCCAATGATACCCACTTCTTCCGAAACCTTTCGCCCCATATCCTGCACAGCACGACAGACATTTACAGCTACCTTATCATTAAAGCAAAATACCGCATCAGGTTTTTTTTCCTGCGAAAGAAGCTGTTTCATATTTTCATATACTCCATTTTTTCTTTCTTCATAAGGGATAATAATCATACTCCTATCTATTTCATAGCCGTTCTCCATCAAAGCACTTATATAGCCCTGACAACGTTCTATACTTACACTGTATATAGTCTGTGCAATATAGGCTATGGAACAATATCCTTTGGAAATCAAATGCTTAGTGGCAATGTAACCTCCATAAAAATCATTGGAACGTACTATAGGCGCATGTATTCCCTCCACTGAACGATTGCATAATACAAATGGAATATTTGACTTGAGTAATGTTCCATATAAAATATTGCTAACCTCCACATTATAGGAAATGATGGGAACAATAATAAATCCGCTCACACCCGCTAAAAGAAGTCTTTTTATATAGCATTTCTGTTTTTCTGGATCGTTATCAGAATTACATAGAATAATATTTGCACCTCTATGACAAGCTATATTTTCAATCCCACGTGTAAGTAATGAATAAATTTCCTCACTGATGCTCGGGACAATTACTCCCCAATTTTCTACTGTATCCACCTTTCCTTTGAGAATACCAATAGCATAAGTACCACTTCCACTCTTAGAATAAACCACTCCCTCTTTCTCTAACTCCTGAACAGCACGATCAAGAGTTGTTCTCGTTGTCTGTAATTTATCACATAAATGGGGTCTGGAAGGGAGCGGTTTTCCCGGTTCCATTTCTGCAACTATCTTTATTAATTCTTCTTTAATTTCTAAATATCTTCTCATATTTTCGCCGTATTTTGTGTATTTTGTATATATTTTAACTATTATTTTGTTTTTTTTGTATATGTTGACTATATATTATAGTATCTGCCCGTTTTTGTCAATAACATCCCCATAAAACGGGCAGCTTTCCAAATAATACGGGCAGCTTTCCAAAAGCTTTCCTGTTTTTTATTTATTTCAAATTATAATAGCATTAAATAAAATTATTTTTAATGATGCTTGTATATGGAAACATTTTAGTAGAACACGCACAATTTTATTAATTTTTATCTAATTTAATTATACTTTTTGTTATAAATTTGTTGCCTATTTTCATTTGTAAATATAAAGATAATATTTTCTTGTGCACAATTAAATCTTACTCTATAATATTTTTTACAATTCAGCAAATAAAAGAGCAATTTATGGCATTATTTTACATCTTGATGGAGGTTTTATATGGCAGACAATATTCTTGATTCCATTACAGAACAATATCACTCCCTTACCAAATCTGGAAAAAACTGGCAGATTATGTATTTTCTCATACCGCAGAAACTCAATATCTTTCTATTACTTCTTTAGCCGAAAACTGCGATGTATCCGAAGCTACCATAACCCGTTTTTGCCGGGGATTAGGTCTCTCCGGATATAACGCTTTTAAACTGGCATTAGCCCAGGCAGACCGTACAACTGATCTTGGCGATTCAAATAATTCCGCTGAACCCATATCTTCAGAAGATTCTATTTCCACTATATGTGCTAAAGTTCACGCAGCAAATCTTCTTTCTTTAAACGAAAGCTATGCACTTTATGATGAAGAATCAATGTCTAAAGCAATATCAATTCTTTCGCGTTCCCGCCGTGTATATTGCTTCGGTCAGGAGGGAAGTATGATTATGGCAATGGAAGCATGATCCCGTTTTTCAACGGCTGCCCCTAATTTTATACATATCTGTGATTCTCACATGCAAGCCAGTGCGATTGCAATGGCTGATTCAGAAGATACCATCCTTTTCTTCTCTTATTCAGGTTCTACCAAAGACATGTGTGACACCTTACAGATTGCTTCCAACCGCCATGTTCCTGTAATCCTTATTACACATTTTCCAAAATCTGCAGGAGCTGAATTTGCTTCAGTAGTATTACAATGTGGTTATAATGAAAGTTCTCTTCAGTCCGGTTCAGTTGCAGCTAAAGTCGGGCAACTGTTTTTGATAGACTGTTTATTCTATGGATACTGTAGTAAGAATCCCAATACATGTTCTGCTACCCGTTCCGCAACAGCACATGCAATTGCAAATAATTGCTATAGTCTATTTGAAGGCATTTTACGTTACCAGAATGTTGTAGGATAACTCTTTATAACATGAAAATAAGGGGACATAACCGATAACTTTAGAGTTTAACTGTTATATCCCCTTTGGTATTTATTAATATTAACTTTAAATATATACTTTTACTTATTTGCTATTTTTAATCGCTTTCTGGAACCGCTGCGCAATTTCCAGTGGACGGGTAATTGCTCCTCCTACCACGATCGCCCATACGCCTGTCTGAAGTGCTTTTACAGCCTGATCCGGGTAGTGAATCTTTCCTTCTCCAATGACCGGAATATCTATATCTTTTGCAAGCCTTTCCATCAGTTCGTAATCTGGTTCATCCTTTTGGGATGTGTAATCAGTATATCCGCTCATAGTTGTTCCTACAATATCTACGCCACATTTCCATGCATTGATACCTTCTTCATAATTGGAAATATCAGCCATCAGGATAATGTCAGAATATTTCTCTTTAATCTGGGCGATAAACTCATTGACAGTTGTGCCATCTCCACGTTTACGAAGTGTACAGTCCAGTGCCACAACATCAGAACCTGCTGCTACCAGGTCGTCAACTTCTTTCATAGTAGGTGTGATGTATCCTTCATATCCAGGATACTGAATTTTCACCAGACCAATGACAGGAAGTCCTGTTTCTTCTTTGATCGCGATGATATCACGGATGCTGCTAGTACGAATTGCAGGTGTACCTGCCTGTTTCGCAGCACGCGCCATTAAGTACATAACAGATTTCTCTTCTACATATAATGGTTCGCCTTTTACAGCCTGACAGGAAATGATCATCTGTCCGTGAATTGCATCCAGAAGCTCTTTTTTTGTCATGTCTTCTACCTCTTTTCTTTATATCACTATTATCAATTTCGTAACTTTTAATACTGTCCTCATCTATGGGCTCATTATAACGCGAAAAAAATAATTTTCAAGATTAATCATATTTAAAAATAATTATTATTTTTACCAATCTATCGTTGTATCTTCCAGACTTTTACCTAGTTTGTATAATAAGTTTCTGTAACCTCTACAGTACTTTTACAATATTCAGTTCTTCATCTGCCAGAACAATATCCGCACGTTTTCCAGGTGCAAGAGAACCCACTTCATCAAAAATTCCGATACTTCTTGCCGGATTTGCAGTTGCAGCAAGAATCGCTTCTCTTTCCGGAACTCCCATGGAGATAACGCTCTTCATGCAGTCAAAAAGACAGGTTGCAGAACCTGCGATCGTACCGTCTGCCAGAGTAGCTTTTCTGTCTTTCATAGTTACTTCCTGGCCACCTAGTTCATATTTTCCATTCTCCATACCGGTTGCCATCATAGAGTCACTGATCAGAATCACTCTGCTGTCTCCAAAAAGGCGGAAAGTATTTCTTACAGTTGCCGGATGGATATGGATCCCGTCACCGATCAGTTCTACCATACAGTCTTCATTATCTGCTGCAGCACCGATCACTCCTGGTTCTCTATGTCCCATAGGATTCATGGCATTATAAAGATGGGTTACATGAACTACACCCTGCTTCATAGCCTGTGCAGCACAGTCATAATCTGCCGCTGTATGTCCAATAGAAATAACTGTTTCATTATGCAGTTCCCTGATAAATTCTTCTGCACCTTCCATATTCGGAGCAAGAGTTACCAGTTTGATCAGTCCGCCTGCCGCTTTATTGCACTCTCTGAAAAATTCAATGTCCGGTTTGCGGATATATCCTTCTACATGTGCACCTTTTTTTGCAGGATCAAGGAAAGGTCCTTCCATATTGATACCAACAATACGGGCACAGGTCTCATCCTGATCTACATCCTTTGCCGTCTGAAAAATTTTCAGCAGTTCTTCCTTGGGAAGAGTCATGGATGTGGGACAGTAAGAAGTTACTCCCTGTGATTTCTCATACTTAAGAATAACTTTCAGGCCATCCACATCTGCATCTGAAAAATCATGTCTCACTGCACCGTGGCTGTGAATATCAACCAAACCAGGCAGTACTTTCAGACCGGACGCATCCAGTTCTGTTTTATCTGTCACTTCTTCCTCCGAAGCTACAAGCCTGCCCTTTTCTATATATAAATCTGTTACTTTATAGCTTCCATCTTCCTGAAATACATTACCGTTTTTAATGATCATTTTTCTACACCCTTTACTGTATATTTTACAGAAGTCCTTTTTCTCTGATCAGGCTTAAAGCATCTTCATCTGCCACTACAGTTACATCCTGATGAAGCTGAAGGATAGATGCCGGTACATTTGGTGTAATCGGTCCGTACAAGGATTTGTACAAAGCATCTGCCTTGGCACTTCCTGTTGCTACCAGAAGAATTTTCTTTGCTGCCATAATGTTCTTGATTCCCATAGTGTATGCCTGTTTCGGAACTTCATCCATACTTTCGAAGAATCTTGCATTTGCCTTGATGGTGCTCTCTGTAAGGTCTACGCAGTGAGTTTCCTTCTCAAAAGCTTCTCCGGGTTCATTGAAACCAATATGTCCGTTTCCGCCGATTCCCAGAAGCTGGATATCGATTCCGCCTACACTGCGGATGATCTCATTGTAATCCGCACATGCTTTGTCACTGTCTTCTTCCAGTCCGTTAGGTACATAAGTTCTTGCCTTATCAATATTTACATGGTCAAACAGATTGGTGTTCATAAAATAGCGATAGCTCTGGTCATTATCTCCTGAAAGTCCTTTATACTCATCAAGATTCACTGAAGTGATCTGTGAGAAATCCAAGTCCCCTTTTTTGTACCATTCAATCAGCTGTTTATACATACCAACCGGTGTAGAACCTGTAGCAAGCCCGAGAACTGCATTAGGTTTCATAATGATCTGGGCAGACATGATATTAGCTGCCTTTCTGCTTACTTCCTCATAGTCTTTGCCTGAATAAATAATCATAATCCCTCTCCTTTTTGTATTTTATTGTTATGCAAGACAGATAATTTTATCTGCTTTGCTGCTTACCCATAATCAGATAACTGCTCTGCAGTTTATTACAAATCAATTATAATTCTCCCTGATTCTATTTTCAATAATACATTTTTTTTAGAATCTTCTTTCAGTTTTTTACGAAATTCAGCTTCTCTGAGTTTATTTTTATTCTATGTAATGAAATTACTTTCTCCGAATTTGTTTTCAATGAAAATATTTATATTTATTATTGTAGGATAAATTTCACAGTGATATAGTAACCTATGTAATCTTTTAAAAAATTTAGTCCCGCTGCAAAACAGCCGGATGCTTATACAGAAAGGATCTGACATGTCATTAAATAAACATAAGATCATCCCCTTGATTGAGTCTTACTACCATACATTTACTCCCCTGGAAAAAAACATTGCCGACTTCTTTATCCATAATACAGACGAACAGGATTTTTCATCAAAAAACATTTCCGGAATCCTGTATGTATCAGAAGCATCTCTCTCTCGTTTTGCCCAAAAATGTGGTTTTCACGGATACAGAGAATTTATATACGAATATAAGCAGAATCTTACCCCTGGTCCTGAAGAAAATATTCCCAATTTTGAAGTATCGGAATTTAATACTTATCAGGAACTTCTCAATAAATCCAATGCTCTGTTGGATACAGCACAAATTTCACGGATCACTAACCTTCTGGTATCAAAACCCAGAGTTTATGTTTATGGCAGAGGCAGCTCAGGACTTGCCGCTCAAGAAATGAAGCTTCGTTTCATGCGCATTGGTCTGAATATTGAAGCAGTTACAGACAGCAATATTATGAAAGTAAACTCCGTTATTCTTAACGAAAGCTGTCTGGTCATAGGAATCAGTGTCAGCGGACAGACAGATGATATCATCTCTTCTCTAAAATCCGCCCATCAGCAGGGAGTCTACACTCTCCTTATGACTGCCAGACAGGACAGATCCTATCAGGAATTCTGCGATGAGACCCTCATATTCGCAAGTATGGAACATCTGGAGTATGGAAATATCATCTCTCCGCAATTTCCGATCCTGCTGGTTCTGGATGTTCTTTATGCCCATTATCTCAAGATTGACAGAAGCAAAAAAGAGGCCCTGCATCAATACACCATACAGACACTTCAGCCCATCTGATCAGATAGCTTATTACTGTCACAGGAAATATATCTGCAGCAAATGAAAAGAAACTGTAGCAGATTTTTTTCTGATCTGTTACAGTTTCTTTTTATTACTTATAATCCTACATTACCACTGTTCATCCCTTCTTTGCTGTCCTTATCCAGTGGCAGCCAGTCCAGGACTTTCTTAATATAACGGTTCCAGAAATCCCATTCATGGGCTCCCGGTCCTTCTTCATAAGTGACATTCACACCCAGTTCACTCATAGCGTCCCTGAATTTGCGGTTCGGAGGAAGCAGCGGATCATCCAGTCCGCAGGCAAGATACATTTTCGGAAACTCAGTTTTTTCCTCTTTCAGTTTCTTTGCAATCCACTCCGGATTAATTTCACAGTCATGAATTTGGGACAGATCTCCAAAAACACCTTCCAGGAACGTTTTCTTCTCGAAAAACATAGGAGAACTGTCATCATCTGTATCCATTTTTTCCAGAATCATAGCAGAAGAAAGGCCTGCGATATATCCGAATGTATCATGGTATTTCAGGCCATTTCGGATTGCACCGTATCCTCCCATGGATAAACCAGCGATAAATGTATCTTCTTTTTTATGAGATAACGGGAACATCCTTCGTGTGATCTTTACAAGTTCTTTTCCTATAAATTCACTGTAATTTTCATTAACTTCAGGATGATCCATATAAAACATATTTGCACCGGAGGGCATCACTACTGCCAGATTCTTCTCCTCTGCCCAACGCTTAATACAGGTTCCTGTCACCCAGTCTGTATAATTTCCCATTACACCGTGCAGAAGATAAAGTGTTTTGAAAGGTTTTTCATCTTCTTCTGTCTCCTCTTCAAAAAAGACTTTATCTGCCGGAAGGATCACGTTCATCGTTACCGGCCGCATCAGTGCCTTAGAAAAAAAGTTCACCTCTAATAATGCCATATGTATATTTCCTCCCAAATATTCAAAAAATCCGGATCATTCGACCCTGACTTTATTATATCACTCTGTATATATAACTTCTATTGGAAATTGAAGAACTGAATCTACATGATGAAGTTAATATGTCATAATCTTTTTCTCCCTATTGCAGACAGCTGATTTATCAGCTAGCTGTCTGCATTTTCTTTATTTCTTATAAATTGCTTTGGAACTCATTCCTTTTAATCCAGACAGTTTTTTATATGTCTTCATTTGCTTTGCCGGAACTTTAATAGTTGGCTTTTTATAGGTTCCCGTAAAAGCATTTGAACCAATAGTCTTAGTAGACAACGCACTTGTCTTAATTGTAATAGTTTTGAGATTTTTACAATTATAAAATGCCTGTTTGCCAATAATTCTAACAGTTTCTGAAACTGTAATACTACTTAGGCTTCCACAATTTGTGAATGAATTGTTACCAATTTTCACAACATTATTTGCACCATTTACCTTACTCAGCTTCTTACATCCATAAAATGCATTCGTCCCTATTATTGTCACATTCTTTCCAATCGTAACAGTCCTAAGTGACACATTATTTTTAAAAGCATTTGCTGATATTCCAGTTACCTTGCAGGTAATTCCATTTACTTTAATTGTATCTGGAATTTTTACAGATGCATTTTTAGAAACTGACTTTGTAAACTCAACACTTAATCCGTCCTTTTGAACTTTATAAACACCATTTGTTACTTTATCTTTTATTATTTTTCCAGGTGTTATCGTCTGTGGTTTAAGTTTTTCAAGTTCTTCTGTTCTTGTTGCACCACAGCTGCTGCAAGTATAGGTCTTAATTCCTGTTTCTTCTGTTGTCGGCTGTTTTGTAACTTCACCACCATTCCATGTATGTTCCGTTTTCGGAATTACCGTTCCCTCTTCCAGAAGTTTACCGCATTCCTGACAGTAAATATCTCCCGTATAACCTTCGGATGTGCAGGATATTTCCTTAACAAACTTGGTAATCTTATTTATATGGCCAGTTTCCGGAATTTCCTGTATTCTTGTAGATTCGCAAATAGTACAAGTAAAGCTTTTGATTCCTTTAGTGGTGCAGGTTGCATTCTGTGTTATTTTTCCTGTATCCCATGTATGTTCCGTCTTCGTTATATTACAAGCAGTACAGGTATATGTCTTGATTCCTTTTCCACTACAAGTAGCTGCTGTTGTAATCTTTCCTGCATCCCAGGTATGGTTTTTCTTTGCTATTGAATTTCCGGATGTAAGTTTTGTATTACAGTCCTTACAATAAGTGTCACCTGTATATCCTTGCTGCGCACAGGTTGCTGTTTTCACATTTCGTAATTCTGTGTGTTGATGACCTGTTGCTGGGATTTCTTCTTCATAACTGTCATCGTTATCTTTGCAAGTATAAAGCATAATTCCAGGTTCTATACAGGTTGCTGGTTTCTTAATGCTGAAAATATAATCGTGTTGATGCGGTTTACTAATTTCTGTAGAGGATTTAACTGCAAAGCTTATTGTATTACTAAATGTATTTTCATAAGAATTATATCCTTCACAATACACTATATAATTTCCCGGTTCATAATACCTTGTACAATATTCTCCTGGATTTATTTTTACAGTTTCAATCACGTTTCCTTGAGCATTATTAACAGAAATCACATAATAGCTCACTCCATTCCCTGCACAGTAATATGTCACATGTTCATTTGAGAAAAAAAGTAGTTTTTTCAAGTTCAATTACTACATTTGTTGGCTTTTCTGTTGGCTGTGGTTCTGAGCCATCCATATACACATATCCATAAAAAGTTCCACATCCACCCTGTGACTCTAGTTGCGCTCTTGACATTGTTGATATAACACAATAACCATGTGCTATATCTGACAATCCACTCATTCCTCCCTGACTAACATTTATCGTATCTCCATTTACAGCTTCAACTACTGCCACATGATTTCCGTAACAAGCTAATGATCTAGCTCTAGGTTCACTTCCTATGGAAAATCCATAATTTCCATACTGTGTATTATATCATGCCCATCCTGAATAAATAGCACTTCCTTTTCCAGTTAATTCTTTTACTCTCGCAGAAGCAAACCATGCACATCCCTCTTTTCCATATGCATATTGTCCCCAAGGATACGACGCAAATGTCGTATAAGGTGCAGCATTAATATTAATAGAAATTCCATTTCCCTTAATTCCACTCGAGCATGTTGCATTTACTACATCAATTTTCCAAAATAAGCTTAATATTACCACTAAGGCTACTATTAGAAATTTGCTTTTAAAATTAGTTAAATATTTAATATTTTTTTCCTCCATACCATGCTCCCTCCCGTTTTTGTCAATCCTAAATCTGTTAATTTTACTGGCTTTAGCGATTTGTATTTATCTTGAAAAAGGTCTACAGGCCAGTTGAAGCAAATAATTTTCTCCCAAAACACCTGACCTTTTATTAGCAGACTTTCCATAAATAAAAAATTTTTATGAATTCAGTTTACTATTTTTCTTATTTCTATTCAATTGATCTGAATAACTGTCGCGAAAAGTGTAATATTTAGCATATTATCTACTACAGCCCTTGCAATTAATCTACTTCCTTTTTTACTTTCGTGATCATGCTGTATTTTATCTAACTATTTTTGTTGATAATTCATTTGTTTATTTTCTAACTTTTTTGGTAATATTTTAACATTTTTCATAAATATTATATTTTTTATTGTTTTTACACAATATTGTTTATTTTTTCTCTCTATAATGGTACAATACAAAAAAAGCTAATAAATATCACTTTACAAGGGAGGTATTATTATGAATCAGGCAAACATAACAAAAATTTATGCACGCAATGACAGTCGGATCCAACTCAAAGTAATTCCGGGACATTTTGTAACATCTCAGTCTCACATTACTCATTACCTTGATCTCACAACTATGAAATCAAGAACTGCTGAAGCCCAGCGTATTGCTCATGAACTGGCTTCCAATTATGAAGTTTCTACTCCCATTGATACCATCATCTGTATGGATGGACTGGAAGTAATCGGCGCATACCTTTCAGAAGAACTGACCAAAGCCGGCATTTTTTCCATGAATGCCCACCAGACTATTTACGTGATCACACCTGAATTTGGCAATTCCGGTCAGCTTATTTTCCGTGATAATTATCAGCCTATGATCAAAGGGAAAAATATTCTGATCCTGAATGGTTCTATCACTACCGGTTCCACTCTGTCCAAAACCATCGAAAGTGTTCTTTATTACGGTGGAATCATCCGCGGTGTTGCTGCCATTTTCAGCAGAGTAGACAGCATTGCCTCTCTCCCTGTACATGCCATTTTCAAAGCTAAAGACGTACCTGATTATCATTCCTATCCTTCCAACAACTGCCCAATGTGCCAGAAAAAACAGAAGATTGATGCACTTGTCAGTGGATATGGTTACTCGACATTGTAAAACAATTAAACATGTAAAAAGGCGTCGTTCAGTCATCAAGAGTATATGATTGAACGACACCTTTTTCTATTTTAGGCAAAAAATCCTATATATCATTATCTTTTTATCATAATCTGATTATTCTATTTATGCAGCGCATCCACAAATGATCTGGTTATCAGCTGTGGCCGTGTAATCACAGAACCTACTACTGTGCTGAAAACTCCCAATTCTTTTACCCGCTTTGCTTTTTCCGGAGTATTGATATTCCCTTCTGCGATCACCGGATGTTTCACAGTTTCCAGAATTTCTCTTATGATCCTGAAGTCCTCTTCTTCAATCCGGTCTCCCTGACTCTGTTTCGTATACCCCACCATCGTTGTCCCGATAAAATCAAATCCAATCTCATCTGCATACTGAGCTTCTTTCACAGTAGAACAGTCTGCCATCAGCAGCTGTTTCGGATATTTTTCCCTGATCTGTCCCACAAAATCTTTCAATGTTAATCCACCGGGACGAAGCGCGCCAGTCGCATCCAATGCTATGATCTCAGGTTTCACCTCCATCAGCTCATCCACCTCTTTCATCGTCGGCGTAATATAAACTTCACAGTCCGGATAGTCCCTTTTCACAATTCCAATGATCGGAAGATCCACCTCTTCCTGAATCGCTCTGATATCCTCCTTCGTGTTAGCACGAATCCCCTTCGCACCTCCCTCCAACGCAGCCGCAGCCATCTTACTCATAATATACGAAGAATGAAGCGGTTCCTCCGGAAGTGCCTGGCAGGACACGATCAGCTCGCCTCTTAATGCCTGTATTTTTTTGTTCATTTTGTCTGCCTCCCTCATTTGTTCACATTATACATTCTGATTTACTCCCAGATTAATATCTCTTATTCGTGAACCTCACATGACTGAAGTCACGTGCTTCCAGACGCTTTAGGCGTCCGACTGAATATCGGCGGATACGCCTGTAACTTAGGTACGCAGTTATGCGCATTTCCCATGCCAGATATGGCAGGTTCCCACATTACAGGTAGTCCACTGTATATCTGCCTGTATCTATGCTGCTTTTAAACGTTCCATTTCTGAATGGAGTTTCCTCAGATCTGCATAAACGCATGAGGTTCTACGCTTTACAGGAGGGACTTTTGCCTCCAGTAAAGACCTTTCCGTTGCCGGAAGGGGTTTTAAAAGTTCCCTTATAAAATATCTCGCCCCTATATTATAGGATGCTGACAGGTCACAATTATATCGTTTTCCTGTCTGGAAAGTACAGAGGCTGTGATTTTCCCAGTCACGTGTTACCGCCCCGGAACCATCATAAGCCAGTCTGCTGGTATTCCATGCGCAGATCCTGGATACCCGCATCCCTTTCCTGTGTGCCTGATGTTCACAACACTTCTGGATATCTCTTTTTCTCCACAGGTGCAGTTTCTGTTTTTTCTTTCCCGATATCTTCCCCTGCATCTCCAGATACTCGAACACGATCACATCTGCATGGTTTTCTTCCGCATATCTTACAATCGCACCTGCAATCTTTTTACCCAGTTCTGTGTTCAGACGTTTCGTATATGCCCATCTTCCCTGTGTCTGCGCAGAGCCATGTTCCCTCTGG
>OLNC01000979.1_pt1 | contig 20154 bp, 18 predicted proteins | sample 1672011 | NCBI WGS metagenome assembly OLNC01 (sample SAMEA3136636, study PRJEB25190) | human gut metagenome | biome: human gut; feature: human-associated habitat; material: faeces | place: Austria | collected 2013 | reverse complement strand
AACACAGCGACTACAGAGCAGATGGGATATGGTATTATTTCTTTTTTCGTCTGTTCCCCCTAATGAATCAAATAGTAATGTTGTAAATTTTCTTGGGGTAGGGTATACTATTATACTGACACAAAAGAAGGTGTTTCATTTGTTCTTTTCTGGGAATTCTAATAGTAGAAGATGGTTTTTAGAAAGTGTTGCAGGAGACATCTGAAGAGAGGAAGTGTATAGCAGGTGAAAGATGACGAGATGAAAAAATATTTAAAAATAGGAATTACCGGCGCGGCGATACTGGCATCCGGTATTTTATGTGCATTTGTATTGTTTAAAATGAGGATTATTATTGAACTGTTAAAAGGTATTACAGGAATTTTGAAGCCATTTTTATATGGGGCAGTAATTGCATATCTGCTTGCGCCATTATGTAATAAAATAGAAGAAAAGCTGTTTCAGACTTTTCCAAAGGCCAATAGAAAAGCAAAACGTTTTATCTGTTTTATAGCGATTGTCATATCGTTATGTGTGGCATTGGCAATCGTGTGGATGGTAATTATGCTTATTATTCCACAGGTATGGGACAGTGTAATGAAGATCATTGATATGGTACCGCAAAAAATTACGATATTGAATAATTGGATTGAACATATGCTGGAAAATCAGCCAGAACTTCAGGCATATTTTGAAGAATTTGCAAACCAGGCAGAGAGCCATATTAACAGTCTTTTAAATGTGGATACAATACAAAAAGTACAGAGTATTATCAATAGCCTCAGTGTACAGGTTTTTGGTGTGCTTGGCGTTTTAAAAAATATTTCGCTTGGATTTTTGATTTCGGCATATCTTCTCGGAAGCAGGAAGCTGTTTGGAGCACAGGCAGGATTGATTTTACATGGTGTATTTCCTGATAAATGGGCAGGAATTATTGAAGAAGAAATTCGTTATACAGATAAAATGTTTAATGGATTTTTAGTAGGAAAGATTATTGACTCTGCGATTATCGGATTATTATGCTTTGCAGGACTCTCTTTCATGGGATTTGAAGCGCCGGCATTTATCGGTGTGATCATAGGAATTACCAATATTATTCCGTTTTTCGGACCGTTTATCGGGGCAATTCCATGCGGTCTTCTGTTACTTTTAGAAAACCCGATGCACTGTCTATATTTCATTATTTTTATTTTTGTATTACAGCAGCTTGATGGTAATGTAATCGGACCAAAGATTCTTGGTAATACGACAGGTGTTTCAAGCTTTTGGGTATTATTTTCTATTCTTTTATTTGGAGGAATGTGGGGAGTTGTCGGTATGGTTATCGGAGTACCGTTATTTGCGGTTATTTATGACATTATAAGGAAACTGGTTTACCGCGGACTTCGCAAACATAAGAGAGAATCCATGATAACGGATTACGAAGAAAAATATCATAAATCTTGATTTGTAGATTTAATGTAGACGAAAAAAGAAAAACTACCCTATCCCATCTGCTCTGTAGTCGCGGCATTTAAGATGCTCATCCGCATCTTAAATACGCTCCGAAGCCGCATCTGGGATAGGGTAGTTTTTCTTTTTTCTGACTAATATAAATCCATAGTTGGTAAGAATGGGGATTCTTCAGCAGGTTGTGGCTTCCCGGAAAATTAAATTTGAAAGGATTGACATTCAAATTGTTGTAGGTTGTCTACTCTTTCTATTCAAATGGAAACTTCCAGAGGAAATGTGTCAGAACTTTAGAAGTTAAATTCCCGAAAAGTCATATCCTTCTGGTGCATTCCATGTTGCCCAACTGTGGATTTAGCATAGTCAGAAAAAAGGGAAAAATACTATATCCCAGATGCGGCTTGAGAGCGTGTTTAAGATGCGATAAGCATTTTAAATACAGCGACTACAGAGCAGATGGGATATAGTATTTTTTCCTTTTTTCGTCTATACCAAATCTACAAATCAGAATTGCATTTTTTCTTCCGAAGGTGTATAAATATTTTATATTATGCGATTTGAATTAGGAGGTGTTGGTATGACATATGAAGAGGTAATGAAGAAAGCAAAATCAGAAATAGGACCATATTGTAAGGTTTGTCCGCAGTGTAACGGAAGAGCCTGTAAAAACCAGATGCCAGGACCGGGGGCTAAAGGTGTGGGTGATGTTGCTATGAGAAATTATGATGCGTGGAAAGAAATCCGTATTAATATGGATACCATTTGTGAGAATGTAACACCGGATACAAGTATTGAGTTGTTTGGAGAGAAGTTTGCCTATCCGTTTTTTGCAGGACCGGTAGGTGCGATGAAGCTTCATTATGGAGAGAAATATGATGATCTTGAATATAATGATATTTTAGTATCTGCCTGTGCGGCAAACGGAATTGCGGCATTTACGGGAGATGGTACGAATCCGGATGTATTTAAAGGGGCAGCGGCAGCGATCAAGAAGAATCATGGACAGGGAATTCCAACAGTGAAGCCATGGAATATTGAGACGATTCGTGAAAAGATGGATATGGTACAGGAGGCAGGTGCTAAGATGGTTGCGATGGATATTGATGCAGCCGGTCTTCCATTTCTTAAGAATCTGAATCCGCCGGCAGGAAGTAAGACAGTAGAGCAGCTTAGTGAGATTGTTAACGCAGCTGGAATTCCTTTTATTGTAAAGGGAATTATGACTGTGGCAGGTGCAAAGAAGGCATTTGATGCAGGTGCGAGTGCAATTATCGTGTCGAATCATGGAGGAAGGGTGCTTGACCAGACACCGGCAACAGCGGAAGTGTTAGAGCGGATCGTAGAATGGAATCAGGGAAGAATGAAGATATTTGTAGATGGCGGTATCCGTCAGGGAACAGATATTTTCAAGGCGCTGGCGATGGGAGCCGATGCTGTCCTGATCGCAAGACCATTTGTACAGGCGGTGTACGGTGGAGCAGAAGAAGGAGTAAAGCTTTATATTGAGAAGCTTGCAGCAGAACTTGCGGATACGATGGCGATGTGTGGAGCAGCTTCGATCAAAGATATTAATCGAAGCATGCTGTACCGTCCAATGTAAATTTTAGATGTGGGAGTCATCTCACATCTGATATAAAAAGAGAAAGACAGGAAACAGGAAAATGAATAAAAAAGACACTGTGGTATTTGATTTAGACGGAACATTACTTGACACATTAGAAGATTTAAAAAACAGTGTAAATTATGCAATGCGTCATTTTGATTATCCGGAACGTACGTTAGATGAAGTTCGAAGATTTGTCGGAAATGGAATTGTGCTACTTATCCAGAGGGCGATTCCGGGAGGAAAAGATGATCCGAACTTTGAAGAGGCATTTGCCTTATTTAAAGAGCATTACGGAAAGCACTGTAATGATACGACAAAGCCATATGAAGGAATCATGGAGCTTTTGCATATTTTAAAAGAACATAACATTAAGATTGCGATTGTTTCTAATAAGGCAGATTTTGCAGTAAAAGAATTAAATGAAATATATTTTAAAGGGATGATTTCTGTCGCGATCGGTGAAAAAGAAAGTGAAGGAATTCGCAAGAAACCAGCGCCGGATACAGTGAGAGAAGCATTAAAAGAGCTTGGAAGTGTGGCAGAAAGTGCTGTTTATGTTGGTGATTCCGATGTAGATATCGAAACGGCACGAAACAGTGGTATGGATGAGATTTTATGTGACTGGGGATTTCGTGGCGAAGAATTTTTAAAAGAACATGGAGCGAAGATCATAATCAAAAAGCCAGGGGAAATCCTGACTATTATCGGAGTGAAGTAGAGAAGTCGGACAGTAAGAGTGGGAATTTTTTTGAAAAAACTTACCTTTATTTGCCATTATATTTCTTTTGAATCTGCACACAATAGGATTACGGTATTCCAATCGAAGACTCATTACGGAGGTAGAGACAATGGCAAGTAATAAAAATTCTTCATCCAACAGAACAGAAGTACCAGAAGCAAGAGATGCAATGGATCGTTTTAAAATGGAAGTAGCTGATGAGCTCGGTGTGAATTTAAAACAGGGTTATAACGGCAATATTACTGCAAAAGAAGCCGGCTCCATTGGAGGAGAAATGGTTCGTAAGATGATTAAGAAACAGGAAGAGGAGATGGCTGGTCAGAGCCGTTAAGTCTTGTTGATTCTTTAGCGATTCTTTAGAGAAAGTCCCTTACTGAAATCAGAATACCGTAAGAACAAGCTGCCTGTCCTTTAAAAATATAAGAACAGACGGCTTGTTTCTATGTTTTTCTATCAGTTTTTCGTCAAATTTTTATAGACAGTGAATATTTCTCATGTTATAATATTTAAATGTGTTTTCATATATTAAAATACAAAGTGAGTTTACTATGAATAAACTTTAAATAAGGAACATATTAAGGAGGATACTAAAAAATGAGCGTACAGGTTGAAAAATTAGAGCATAATATGGCCAAGCTTACTATCGAGGTAGAGGCATCTAAGTTTGATGCAGCAATGAAGAACGCTTACAATAAGAAGAAAGGCTCTTTTAATCTGCCAGGTTTCCGTAAAGGAAAAGTACCTATGTATATCATTGAAAAAGAATACGGAGCAGGAGTTTTTTATGAAGATGCAGCGAACGAACTTATGCCAGAAGCATATGCAGAAGCATTAGAAGAGAGCGGTCTTGATGTAGTTTCCCGTCCGGAGGTAGACGTAACTCAGATTGGAAAAGGACAGAACTTCATTTTCACAGCAGAAGTAGCTTTAAAGCCTGAAGTTAAATTAGGTCAGTATAAAGGTTTAGACGTACAGAAAGATTCTGCTGATGTAACAGATGAAGAAGTAGAAGCTAAATTAAAGGAAGCACAGGAACAGAACGCCAGAGAGATCACTGTAGAAGACAGAGCAGTTCAGGATGGAGATATCATTACTCTTAACTATGCAGGAACTGTTGACGGTGTTGCATTTGACGGCGGTACAGCAGAGAACCAGCAGTTAGTGATTGGTTCCCATACATTCATTGACAACTTTGAAGAGCAGTTAATCGGTGTTGAGATTAACGGTGAGAAAGATGTAGAAGTTACTTTCCCAGAAGAGTACCATGCAGAAGACTTAGCTGGTAAAGCTGCAGTATTCCATGTAAAAGTTCTTGGAATTAAAGAAAAACAGCTTCCAGCAATTGATGATGACTTTGCACAGGATACAACAGAGTTTGATACTCTTGAAGAATACAAGAATGATATCAAAGAAAAGCTTGCTACAGCAAAAGAAGAGCAGGCAAAAGCTGCTGCACAGAACGCTCTTATCGACCAGATCGTAGAGTCTTCTGAGATGGATATCCCAGATGCTATGGTAGACTTCCAGGTAGACCAGATGGTAGATGAGTTCAAGCAGAGACTTGCTTATCAGGGACTTTCTCTTGAGCAGTACGTTCAGTTCTCCGGACAGAGCATGGATGCTTTAAGAGAGAGCATGAAAGGTGATGCGTTAAAGAGAGTACAGGGAAGCCTTGTTCTTGAAGCAATCGTTGCAGCAGAGAATATCGAAGCAGACGAAGAAGACTTAAAGAAAGAGTTTGAGAAGATGGCTCAGATGTATCAGATGGAAGCAAGCCAGATTGAAGGTATGATTCCAGAAGAACAGAAAGAGAACATGAAGAAAGACATCGCAGTCCAGAAAGCAGTTGAATTTGTACTGGATCAGGCAAATGTAACAGAAGCTACGGAAGAGCTTGATTTCGAAGAAAAATAATCGTAACTATAATCTGGTTACAGATCATTAAAATTTCTGGTTGCTGTTTATGTAGAAACAGGAGGAATTATGAGTTTAGTACCTTATGTCATTGAGCAGACAAGTCATGGGGAGAGATCTTATGACATCTATTCCCGCCTTTTAAAAGAGAGAATTATTTTTCTCGGAGAAGAAGTTAACGATACCACAGCGAGTCTGATCGTATCTCAGCTGCTTTTCTTAGAGTCAGAAGACCCTGAGAAGGATATCAGCTTATACATTATGAGTCCGGGTGGTTCTGTAACTGCTGGAATGGCGATTTATGATACCATGCAGTTTGTAAAATGCGATGTATCCACTATTTGTATGGGTATGGCAGCCAGTATGGGAGCATTCCTTCTGGCCGGCGGCGCAAAAGGAAAACGTCTGGCTCTTCCGAATGCTGAGATTATGATCCACCAGCCATCCGGCGGTGCTCAGGGACAGGCTACAGAGATTGAGATTGTAGCAGAACAGATTCTGCGTACAAAAGAGAAATTAAACAGAATTCTCGCAGAGAATACTGGTCAGCCATACGAGAAGATCGTGCAGGATACGGAAAGAGATAACTATATGACGGCCGAACAGGCAAAGGCATATGGTATTATTGATGCCGTCGTTGAAAAAAGACAGTAGTATGTACTTTCAGAATCTCAATGTATCAGTTTTTATGGCGGATTTTAGAAGATTTTGAGAACGCATCAAATAATAGGGTTACCACAGCTTTTATAGTTGTGGTAACTTTTCTATGAGACAGATTGCAGCAGGAGTGAGGTGACAATATGGCAACACGATCCGACAACAACAAGCAATTCAGATGTTCATTTTGTAATAAAACCCAGGATCAGGTAAGAAAGCTCGTAGCCGGTCCAAAGGGTGTCTATATCTGTGATGAGTGTATTGAAGTATGCATGGAAATCATGGAAGACGAGTTTGAAGGTTTTAACGAAGATACACAGGAAATCAATCTTATGAAGCCAAAAGAAATGAAGGCTTTTTTAGATGATTATGTTATCGGTCAGGACGAGGCAAAAAAGGTCTTATCTGTAGCAGTATATAATCATTATAAACGTATACTGGCAGGTGGAAGCTATGATGTAGAACTTCAGAAGAGTAACATCATCATGCTTGGACCTACCGGTTCCGGAAAGACCCTTCTTGCACAGACATTGGCAAGACAGTTAAATGTACCATTTGCAATTGCAGATGCGACAGCTCTTACAGAGGCAGGTTATGTAGGTGAGGATGTAGAGAATATTCTTCTTAAGCTGATTCAGGCTGCTGATTATGATATTGAGCGTGCGCAGACAGGTATCATTTATATTGATGAGATTGATAAGATTACAAGAAAGTCAGAGAATACTTCAATTACCAGAGATGTTTCCGGTGAGGGAGTACAGCAGGCTTTATTAAAGATTTTAGAAGGAACGGTTGCTTCTGTTCCGCCACAGGGTGGAAGAAAGCATCCACATCAGGAATTCCTTCAGATTGACACAACAAATATTTTATTTATTTGTGGTGGAGCTTTTGATGGGCTTGAAAAGATTATTGAGAACCGTATTGGTAAGAAGTCGATTGGTTTCCAGGCAGAGATTATGGAACAACGCAAGAAGGATGTTGGTGTTTTATTAAAACAGGTTCTTCCGGAAGACTTTGTGAAGTTTGGATTGATTCCAGAATTCATTGGTCGTGTTCCAGTTAACGTATCCCTGAATCCATTAGACAAGGAAGCTCTTGTGCGAATTCTTACAGAGCCAAAGAGTGCATTAGTAAAACAGTATCAGAAGCTGTTTGAGATGGACGGCGTTGAACTGAAGTTTACAGAGGATGCTTTAGAGGCAATCGCAGAAAAGGCTATTGCAAGAAATACAGGAGCCAGAGGACTGCGTTCTATCATGGAATCTGTTGTGATGGATTTAATGTATACTATCCCATCGGATGATATGGTAGCATCCTGCACGATCACAAAAGAGACTGTGGATGGAAACGGAGAACCGGAACTGGCATATCATGACCAGCCGGTAACGAAGAAGACGGTTACAAGAAAGCGTCAAAAGAAAAATAATGATGAAATCGCTTAACAGTTACTGTTAAGAGGCACAGGCTGACACAGGAGGGAGATTTGTTACCTTTGTGCCAGCCTTTTTATCTCAGTCGAGAAGACTCCCATTTCTATAAGTGGTGAGTAATCAATACATTACTCCCAAAAAGGAGGAAAAGATGAAGAAACAGATATTACCTTTACTTGCTTTGCGAGGAAAGATGGTTTATCCAGATACTTCTGTATATTTTGAAGTATCCAGACCAAAATCAATGGCAGCTTTAGAGCAGGCGGTAAATCATGAACAACAAATATTTCTGGTGAATCAGATAGATCCTTCTATTGATAAACCAGATCAGGAAGATTTATATACAGTCGGAACGATTGCGAAGATTCTTCAAATGGTGAAGGCAGGACAGGGAGTTTTAAGAGTATTTGTAGAAGGGCAGACAAGAGCACGTATCTCTTCTTATACAGAAGTTGATGGATGTGTGAAAGTAGAAGTAGAAGAACTGCCTGATACAGGCTATCCAGAAACCCCTGTGGAAGAGGAAGCCTTTTTCAGAATGCTTGAAGAAGGAGCGGAAGAATTTTCCGAGAAAAATCCGGGATTTTTTGCTCCACAGCTTCAGAAGGCTATCGATGAAAGAGATTTACGTTCACTTGTGAGCGAACTTGCTTCTCAGCTTCCATTTGAACTTGGAAAAAAGCAGCAGCTTTTAGAAGAGTCCGATATAAAACAGCAGATTCAGAGTCTGCTTGCTATTTTGACAGAAGAAGTAGAAATCAGCATCATTCGTAACGAACTTGCAGAAAAAGTAAAGAAGAATGTAGATAAAAATCAAAAAGATTATCTTTTAAGAGAACAGCAGAAGGTGATCCAGGAAGAGCTTGGCGAAGAAGATATTGTTTCAGAAGCGGATGAATATCTTGAGAAGTGTGAAAAGCTAAAGGCATCGAAAGAAGTAAAGGATAAGATTAAAAAAGAGATAAAGCGTTATAAAAAGATGCCTCCGATCGCAGCGGAAAGCACAATGACAAAGAACTACATTGAAACGATGCTTGAAATGCCATGGAATAAAGTTTCTAGAGACAGTAAAAGTCTTGAGAAAGCAATGGAGATTTTAGAAGAAGATCACTATGGGCTTAAAAAAGTGAAGGAACGAATTCTTGATTATCTGGCAGTCCGTTTCCTTACCAAAAAAGGAGAGACCCCTATTCTTTGTCTCGTAGGACCTCCGGGAACCGGTAAAACATCTATCGCAAGATCGATTGCAAGAGCGCTGAATAAAAAGTATGTCCGTATTTCTTTAGGTGGAGTGAGAGATGAAGCGGAAATTCGTGGACATAGAAAGACATATGTAGGTGCGATGCCGGGAAGAATTGCTGAAGGAATCCGTCAGGCAGGCGTGAAGAATCCGGTAATGCTTTTAGATGAGGTAGATAAAGTAAGCAGTGATTATAAGGGAGATACCGCATCTGCACTGCTTGAAGTGTTAGATGGAGAACAGAATATAAACTTTAGGGATCATTATCTTGAAGTGCCGATGGATTTAAGTGAGGTATTTTTTATTGCCACTGCGAATGATCTTTCTCCAATTCCAAAACCACTGCTTGATCGTATGGAAATCATTGAACTTTCCAGCTATACAGAGAATGAAAAGTTCCATATCGCAGAAAATTATCTTATAAAGAAGCAAAGAAAGCTGAGCGGACTTACGAAAAAACAGGTAAGCATATCCGAGGAAGTTGTCAGAGAAGTCATTCACTCCTATACAAGAGAAGCAGGTGTGCGTAATCTCGAACGTACCATTGGCCAGCTTATGCATAAAGCAGCCCGTAAAATTGTCGAAGGGGAAAGAGAAGTTGATATCAAGAAGAAGTCTTTAAAAGAACTTCTTGGTCCGGCACCGTTTGAAGATGAGGATGAGAACCTGAAACCACAGATTGGTGTCGTGAGAGGACTTGCATGGACCAGTGTTGGTGGAGATACGCTTTCCATCGAAGTAAATGTTATGCCGGGAAAAGGAAAGATGGAGCTTACTGGATGTATGGGTGATGTCATGAAAGAGTCGGCACAGATTGGTCTTAGTTATGTACGCTCTATTGCAGAAGCATATGGAATTGACAGCGACTATTTTGAAAAACATGATATTCATCTGCATATTCCAGAAGGAGCTGTACCAAAAGATGGACCATCTGCAGGTATTACAATGGCTCTGGCAATACTTTCTGCAATTACAGAAATTCCTGTTCGCGGAGATATCGCCATGACAGGAGAAATCACACTTCGAGGTAAAGTACTTCCAATTGGCGGATTAAAAGAAAAATTATTGGCAGCCAAAATCGTTGGAGTAAAAGAAGTACTTGTTCCTGCAAGAAATAAAAGAAATGTTGCAGAACTTGATGAGGAGATTATAAGCGGCCTGAAAATTACTTATGTAGAAGAAATGAACGAAGTAATTAAATGCGCTCTGAAAAAAGAATCAAAATAACAAAAATGTTGAAGTATTTTTGAATATTTATTGTACACAAAAAGGTGGCAAGCGATGAAATACTTGTCATCTACTTTTGATGAAAGGAGGAAAATATATGGTAATCAAAAATGTAAATTTAGAAACGGTATGCGGAATTACAAGCAAGCTTCCTAAAAATACTTTGCCGGAAGTTGCATTTGCAGGCAAATCCAATGTAGGAAAATCCTCACTGATTAATGCACTTGTAAACAGAAAGTCTCTAGCAAGAACTTCCGGTCAGCCAGGAAAAACGCAGACTATTAACTTCTATAATGTCAATGAAGAGATGTATATCGTAGACCTTCCAGGTTACGGTTATGCCAAAGTATCCAAAGAAGTCGCAGCCAAATGGGGTCCGATGATAGAAAACTATCTTCATACTTCTGAGCAGCTTCGTATGGTATTCTTATTGATTGATCTTCGTCATAAGCCAACCAATAATGATGTACAGATGTACCGCTGGATCTTAAGCAACGGCTTCTCCCCGGTAATTGTAGCAACCAAAGCCGATAAAATCAAACGAAGCCAGCTTCAAAAACAGTTAAAACTGTTAAAAGACACTTTAAAAGTAATCGAAGGCGTTCCAATCGTACCATTTTCTGCTGTTACAAAAGCAGGAAGAGATGAAATCTGGGAACTGATTGAGGAATATGCATTAACGGAAGAATAAGACGAAAAAAGAAACAATACCATATCCCATCTGCTCTGTAGTCGCTGTATTTAAGATGCTCGTCCGCATCTTAAATACGCTCCGAAGCCGCATCTGGGATATGGTATTGTTTCTTTTTTCTGACTATCTAAATCCACAGTTGATGAGAATGGGGATTTTCCAGAATCCCCTTGTTTTTTGACTGATTTGCAGAATGAGGTTAGACAGCCACTGTAATAGAACTTTTTGCTGAATCGCAAGAGAAATATGGTAAAGAAAAGATAAAACACTTTACGATAATAGATAATATTTTTATGCGAAATGTATTAAAAGGAACAGAGGAGGGAGTAAAACAAATGTGTAAGGAATTAGAAGAAATGCGTCAATTCTTCCGAATTTAGTTTCTTGGGAAACCACAACCTTCTGGAGAATCCCATTTTCACCAACTGTAGATTTAGAATAGCCAGAAAAAAGAAAAAATAATACATCCCAGATGCGGCTTGGGAGCGAGTTTAAGATGCGGATGAGCATTTTAAACACAGCGACTACAGAGCAGATGGGATGTATTATTTTTTTCTTTTTTCGTCTCTTACCAAATCTACGAATCAGAGTTTGTCAGCAGCAACATTTCCATTAACTTCCCGTAGACAGCATCGCTTTTCTTCTCCCAGCTATCGCAGATCGCGATGGCCTGTTCTTTGGAGACGACGTTGATGCTTAGTTCTAAGAGCAGGGAACCTTTTTCTTTAATCTGTGTTTTTACCATATATTCTCCCCGTTTCTTTTTGAGGGGGTAATAGTCGGCAGTGATATCCACTTCTTTTCGGAGCTGGTATTTTTTTTCGGCAAAATAATCAAGAATATCCTTTTTGATCGGTTCAGAAATCTGGGTGTGGAACATTGAAAGTGCTTCTTTTCCGGATTCCATGAGATGATAGTTTGTTGTGTTGCGGATAGTTTCTGTACGTACAAATTCAGATTCTACCAATTCGCTGATTGCCTGTTGTAAATGAAAATAGGATGTATATCCATGATTTACAAAAAATTCGCTTAGCTGGGAATTGGTCAGTGGAAAATCCAGATTATCTAACATAAACAGTATCATTAATTTATATAATGTTAAAGATTCTTCTGACATAGGCTTCCTCCCTGCATAAAGTTTCGTTGTTTCATTTCTTTATGAATCGTATTTAATACAAGACGTTTGTGTCCGATCCATTTTGGAGTGATCAGGAGATCTTTTGGGCCGTCACCGGTAATTCGTTCCACAACGATATCTTTTCGAAGCCAGCTAAGACAGCCGATCAGGTGATCAATATATTCCTCCATTGTGAGGATATGAAATGGATGTTGTTTATAATATTCAGCCAAAATCGTGTTTTTTAATACATAGAGCATGGAAATCTTAATGCCGTTTATTGGAAGAGAATTCAGATAACGTATCGTTTCGATTTCCATATCAGCTGTTTCACCGGGAAGACCGAGAATGATGTGAGCGGTGACCCGGATTCCTGCATTTGAAAGAGCATGACAGGCAGCAGTAAAGGTTTCTGTTGGATAAGCACGATTTAAAAAGGCAGCAGTATGATCATGTGCTGTCTGTAGTCCCATTTCAATAAATACAGGCTTTCTTTTATTTAATTCCTTTAGTAAAGAAAGAACTTCAGGAGAAAGACAGTCAGGTCTTGTGCCAATCGATAATGCAACAATTTCCGGAGCCTCTATCGCCTCTTCGTAAAGAGCCCGGAGACGTTCTATTGGTGCATAAGTGTTTGTAAATGCCTGAAAATAAGCAATATAATGTTCCCCATGGTATTTTTCAGCGGTCTGTGCTTTTCCAAGACGAATCTGTTCAGAAACAGAGAGGGAAGTGTTCTCTGTAAATTCTCCGCTTCCCCCTTCACTGCAAAAGATACATCCGCCGGTTGCAAGTGTCCCGTCACGATTTGGACAGGTAAAACCACCATCCAGACAGATCTTGTATAGTTTTTCTCCAAAATATTCTTTAATAAAACGACTGTAGGTATAATAGCGTTCCATAGAAACTAGTCAATATATTCTTTGACAGCAGCGCTTACAACATCAGCAATCTGTGGGTCGAATGCATGTGGAAGAATATTGTTATCGCTTAATTCTTCCTGGGGAACCAGACCAGCAATCGCATGAGCAGCAGCAAGCTTCATTTCAGAAGTAATATGTGTAGCGTGACCTTCTAAGGCACCTTTAAAGATACCAGGGAAAACAAGTACATTATTTACCTGATTTGGAAAATCAGAGCGACCGGTACCGACAACCTTTGCACCAGCTTCTTTTGCAAGGTGAGGAAGGATTTCCGGATCTGGATTTGCCATAGTAAATAAGATGGAATCCTTTGCCATAGAACGAACCATATCCTGATTTATAATACCAGGAGCGGATACTCCGACAAAAATATCAGCACCTTTCATCGCATCGGCAAGAGTTCCTGTTTTATGAGAAAGATTTGTAACCTGAGTCATCTTTTCCTGCATCCAGTTTAAAGAAGGATCACCAGAACACAGTATTCCCTGACGATCACAAAGTGTAAGATCATGAAAACCGTAAGCTAAGAGCATCTTTGCGATAGCAATTCCGGCAGAACCGGCACCATTTACGACAACTTTACAATCTTCTTTTTGTTTGTTTACAACTTTTAATGCATTAATGATTCCTGCAAGAACAACGATAGCTGTACCATGCTGGTCGTCGTGGAAAACAGGAATGTCAAGCATCTGATCAAGGCGTTCTTCTATTTCAAAACAGCGTGGAGCTGCAATATCTTCTAAGTTAATGCCACCAAAAGCAGGGGCGATTCTGACAACAGTTTCAATAATTTCTTCTGTATCCTGTGTATCGAGACAGATAGGGAAGGCATTAACACCGCCAAAATCTTTAAAAAGGGCAGCTTTTCCTTCCATAACAGGCATAGCAGCAAGAGCACCGATATTGCCAAGGCCGAGTACGGCACTTCCATCAGATACCACTGCTACGGTGTTTGACTTGATCGTGTAAGTATAGGCTTCTTTAGGATTTTCTGCGATAGCGCGGCATGGCTCAGCAACACCGGGTGTATATGCAATCGCAAGATCTTCTGCGGAAGCTACCGGACATTTGGCTTCTACAGAAAGTTTACCGTTCCATTGTTTGTGCATTTCTAAAGCTTTTTCTTTATTTGTCATAATTATTTCCGTCCTTTCCCAGAATATATTCTAGCATCGCTTTTCTTATTGTGCAATCAAATATTTCACAAAAACAGGTTGTTTTCTTCCTAATCTGTGGTATTATAAAAAAGATAATTCTAATTCGTCTTAATAATCTGATGTGAAAAGATGTTTTTTCTTGGTATCACATCATGTTTTTAGTTATAATCTTTTGATTTCCCAAATGATTTAATTGTTATTTTTTTATCTCAGTCGAGAAGACTCCCACCTCTTTCAGGTGGCTGCTCGACTTGAATAGTATGTGAAAATATCCCTGTCAGTGAAGTTGACAGGTGATATTGAAATGAACATATAAGACAGATTTTTTGTGGAGCCGGCAGAAAAATGCAGAGACATTCTTGAAGTCGGTTGTGAAAACGTATACAAAACGTATTTAAAAATATTTTAGAGAAATTTTGGAGGCAGGAATGGATTTTAAAGAAATGACACTTCTTCAATTGAAGGCATATGCGAAAGAAAAAGGAATTCGTGGGATAAGTACGCTGAAAAAGGAACAGTTGGTGGAAAAGCTTATGAAAAGCGAAAAATATGAAGAAAAGAGAGAAGAGAAAAAAGAAGAGAACATAGAAGTAAAGAGAGAAGAAAACAGGAAAGAGAATAAAAGAGCAAACAAAGAAGAGAAGCGAAAAGAACATAGAAAAGAACATACAGAAGAAAGTAAAAAAGAAAACAGAGAAGAAGAAAAAGGAGAGGAAAAAGCAGGGGATACAGAAGAAAAAAAATCAGAGGCAGAAGGTAAAAAGAATGACATATCCAGCTTAGACAGTGGAAATATAGCAAACGGTATCCTTGAAGTCATGCCGGATGGTTATGGATTTATTCGTTGCGAGAATTATCTTCCGGGAGAGAATGATGTCTATGTTTCACCGTCTCAGATACGTCGTTTTAATTTAAAAACCGGGGATATTTTAGTGGGAAATATTCGTATTAAAACGCAGAATGAAAAGTACAGCGCTTTACTATATGTACAGTCAGTCAATGGATATAAACCATTTGATGCAGCAAAAAGAAAGAACTTTGAGGATCTTACACCGATTTTTCCAAATGAGAGAATTAATCTTGAAACAGAGAATGCACCATTATCCATGCGTATGGTAGACCTTCTTTCCCCGATTGGAAAGGGACAGCGTGGAATGATCGTTTCTCAGCCAAAGACAGGAAAGACCACATTATTAAAACAGATTGCAAGAAGTATTACGGCAACAAGACCCAATATGAAGGTTATCGTTCTTCTAATTGATGAACGTCCGGAAGAGGTAACGGATATCAGAGAATCCATTGAAGGACCAAATGCAGAAGTTATTTACTCTACGTTTGATGAATTACCAGAACATCATAAAAGAGTATCCGAAATGGTATTAGAGAGAGCAAAACGTCTTGTAGAGCATAAACAGGACGTCGTGATTTTATTAGATAGTATCACTCGACTGGCAAGAGCATATAATCTGCTGGTTCCTCCAAGTGGACGAACACTTTCCGGTGGTCTTGATCCGGCAGCACTCTATATGCCAAAGAAGTTTTTTGGAGCAGCAAGAAATATGCGTGAAGGAGGAAGTCTTACAATTCTTGCGACAGCACTCGTTGAGACAGGAAGTAAGATGGATGACGTTGTATTTGAAGAATTTAAAGGAACCGGTAATATGGAACTTGTGTTAGATCGTAAACTGGCAGAAAAGAGAATTTTTCCGGCAATCAATATCCAGCGTTCCGGAACACGAAGAGAAGATCTGCTGTTAACAAAAGAAGAGCAGGAAATCGTATATGCACTTCACAGAGAATTATCCGGCAATCGTGCAGACGAAAATATGGAGCAGATATTGAATTTCTTTAAAAGAACAAAGAATAATAAAGAGTTTATCCAGCTCATGAAACAGTCATTACTTAAAAAATAACAGAGAATCACGTAATACCGCCATAATTCGTAAACGACAGTGATTGACGGACAGAATAATGTGTAGTATTATTTGGAGCGAAACATTTATAAAAACAAATGTCTATAAAACAAATCAAATTGAAAAGGAAGATAAGATGATTAAACATTATTTAACAGTATTTTTAATTTCCATGGTTCCAATCGCAGAATTGAGGGCAGCCATTCCTTACTCACAGGCAGTAGGACTTCCATTGATTCCTTCTTATATCATTGCGATTATCGGAAATATGATTCCGGTACCATTCATCTATTTATTTGCAAGAAAGGTACTTGAAATCGGAAACGATATGCCGGGAATCATCGGTAAGTTCTGTCGCTGGTGTACGGCAAAGGGCGAGAAAGGCGGAGAGAAACTTCAGGCAACAGCAGGAAAGGGACTTTTTGTTGCGTTACTTTTATTCGTAGGAATCCCGCTTCCGGGAACAGGAGCATGGACAGGAACATTAGCAGCCAGTTTCTTAAAGATGGATTTTAAATCCAGTGCGATTGCAGCTATGTGCGGTGTTTTACTTGCAGGAGTCATCATGATGACATTAAGCGCAGGATTTTTTACATTGATTCGCTAGATAAAAGGAGTAATGTTGGGGATGAAACGGTTAGGAAGTTTTTTAGATGGAATATACGGTTTTGACGGAATGTCCTGTTTCTTACTGGCAGTCAGTGTCATTTTGAACTTGCTTACAGGACTGTGGCCGTCACAGGCGGTGAATAACGTTAACTTAATCAGTTATCTGCCATTACTCTGGTGCATCTTCCGGGTATTTTCTCATAACTACGAAAAAAGAGAACAGGAGAATGAGAAGTTTTTGCATATGATCCGCCCAATTTGTGAAAATGTCATTGAAAAACGAGAAGAAAAAGCCGAAGCAAAATTATTCCGCTTTTTTAAATGTCCGCTGTGTAAGCAGAAACTTCGTGTCCCGAAAGGAAAGGGAAAAGTAGAAATAACCTGCCCAAAATGCGGAAATAAATTTATTAAAAAAGCTTAGAATTTCTGATTTTGCCGCAGGCAAAGGAGACGCCCACTGAAAGGGTTGGTTAAAACAGACGAACTTATAAAACAGAATCGTATAGAAATGCTCAGTAGTCGCTGCGAGCAAAATGCCTCAGTCGGCATTTTCACGCGCTCCGAGTCGCATTTTCTATACGATTCTGTTTTATAAGTTCTGTTTGCTGACTGAATTTTTCGGTGGGCTGTGCTACGGCTGGAGGAGCTTAGAATTTCTCGCTTTTTGTTGGGGAAGAAGGGGATAAGACAGAAGGTTGTGGAAGGTATAAGGGGTTAAAAATTTGAAGAGGTGGCAGAGAGGAGGTTTATATGAATAAGAATAATAATACAAATAATATGCAGAAAATAAATTACCAAAAGCTGCTTGATAAAGTCACAGATAAGATTACAAAAAACTGTGCGGAAGGAAACAAACGTCCATCCCTTTTCCTTCATGCCTGTTGTGCACCTTGCAGTAGTTATGTACTTGAATATTTAGTAAAATATTTTAAAATCACGATATTTTATTATAATCCAAATATCACACCGGAAACAGAATACATAAAAAGAGTAAAGGAACTGAAACGCTTTATTCATGAAGCCGGATATGAGAATGATGTTACTTTTGTAGAAGGTACTTATGATCCGCAGGTATTTTTTGATATGGCAAAAGGAATGGAAGATCTGCCAGAAAGAGGACCCCGCTGTTATCATTGTTATGCACTCCGTATGGAAGAAGCTGCCAAGAAAGCTGCGGAAACAGGAGCAGATTACTTTACAACAACACTTTCAATCAGTCCGCATAAGAATGCACAGTGGATTAACGAAATCGGAGAAAAACTCGCTGATCAATATGGGGTGAAACATCTGCCATCTGACTTTAAGAAAAAAGGAGGATATCTGCGCTCCATCGCACTTTCTGAGGAGTATCATCTGTATCGCCAGAATTATTGTGGCTGTGTGTTTTCAAAGAAAAATCCTGATTTGTAGATTTGGTAATAGACGAAAAAAGAAAAAATACCCTATCCCATCTGCTCTGTAGTCGCTGTATTTAAGATGCTCATTCGCATCTTAAACACGCTCCCAAGCCGCATCCGGGATAGGGTATTTTTTCTTTTTTCTGACTATGCTAAATCCACAGTTAGTGAGAATGGGGATTCTCCAGAAGGTTATGTATTATCGGGGAGCCACTGTTCATTTATGGTTGGAAAATGCGGTAGTGCAGCATTTTCTTTTTGCTTTTGTTTGCTTTTTAAAGTAGAATATAGACAAGATATTTAACTATGAATTATGGATAGAATAAGTGAGAGGGGGCATGAGATGAGCAAATATATTTTAATGCATAAAGACAATCCCGTAGCTGCCTTAGAAATTGATGAAGCTTCCGGTGTGATTTCTGCAATTGGAGAAGTTTATGCAGAGGAACATATCCCTTTAGGAATCACAGTGAAACGGGGAAGGATTGAGCGTTCAGAATTAAATGACTGGTGGAAAGGCAGAGCGATTCCGGCAAGTCGTTCGGGGATAAAAACAGTATTAGAAGACTTGCAGATTGCAACGACACAGAGACTCTTGGAGAAATGTCTGGGACTTAGTTTATCTGACCAGTATTGGATATGTCCTCAGAGCAGAAATTTAAAGTGGTCAGAGATTAATTTTTTTGAAAATAATTTTTCAGATGATATGGGAAATATCTTATTTGGAAAAGTATCATCAGGTGAGATGATACTAAACGATGAAATAAGCTTAATGTCACCGGATAATACTTCTGATGGATGGCTCAAAAAGAAATGGAAGATTATAAATGGAAAAAGATGCCTGATAAAAGGTGGAAGTGGAGCGATACAACAAGAACCATATAATGAAGTGATTGCAAGTAAGATTATGGAGAGGTTAGACATTCCTCATGTAAAATATTCTTTAATCATGGAAGAAGAATATCCATATAGTATATGCGAGGACTTTATCACTCCGCAGACAGAACTTATTTCAGCATGGTATGTAATGCAGACAGAAAAAAAGCCAAATCATATTTCTGTATATCAGCATTATGTGAATTGCTGTGAAAAACTTGGTATTCCAAAGATAAAAGAATCTTTAGATCAGATGATGGTAGTAGACTATCTTATTGCAAATGAAGACCGCCATCAAAATAACTTTGGTGTAATTCGCGACGTAAAAAAACTTAATTTTATTGGCTCCGCTCCTCTTTTTGATAGCGGGACATCGCTTTGGTTTGATAAACCAACACCGATGATTGGAAGAACAGCAAAATTGCAATGCAAACCATTTAAAAATACACATGAAGAACAGATAAAACTTGTAAGCTCCTTTGAATGGTTAGATATTTCAAAATTAAATGGAATAGAAGAAGAATTCCGAGAACTGGTACGGGCCTCAATTTTCATTGATAATATTCGTTGCGATGCAATATGCAAAGCAATGAAAGAACGAGTAAATTCATTGAAAAAAGTTATAGATAACAGTGGAAATAAAGAATATTATAGTGTGGCAGATGGAAAGGGAGATGTTAAGAAAGATATTTCTTATAGTGGGAAATAGACTTCATGTAATAAAATTCTATTTTTCAAACACACTTTGGCTGTCAAAGTCAGACTAATCTAAATAGATAAAAAAAACGACAACGGGATCGTGTCAAAAGAAGACCGTTAGGTTTGACAAATCATATAAAAGGGAGTGTCAAATCTAACGGTCGTTATTATTTCAACATATACAACCTTAACTGTCTGCGATTATCAATATTTAGCTTATCAAATACGGAAGAAAGAAAAAGCAGATGGTTCACGAAAAAGCATACCGTTACTATACAGATAACAGTAACGTAGCAAAGGTATCGAAAAAAAGTGTGATTACAGCAAAAGCGAAAGGAAGATGTCTCGTCTATGTACTCACAAACAATGGAGTTTATCGGAAGATAAAAGTTACAGTAAAATAATGTTGCATAAAACAACTTCCGATTTGTATTTCTGTTTGTTTTAAAAATGGGCAACTCCTATTGGAATTGCCTACTCATTGCACTAATTATGCGATTTTTTCTTGCTTGCACCGATTTCTGCATCAAT
>OLNC01000975.1_pt1 | contig 20245 bp, 18 predicted proteins | sample 1672011 | NCBI WGS metagenome assembly OLNC01 (sample SAMEA3136636, study PRJEB25190) | human gut metagenome | biome: human gut; feature: human-associated habitat; material: faeces | place: Austria | collected 2013 | reverse complement strand
CCGAAAGAGAAAAGGGCTTGGTAATGTAATCATCAGCGCCCCTCTCCAGTCCGTCTACGATGTCCAGATCGGTGTCATTGGCAGTCAGCAGAATAACAGGAATCCCGGGCGTGTTTTCCTTGATCTCCCGGAGCAACTCAAGCCCACTGCCATCCGGCAGATTGATATCCAACAGGATCAGGGATACACCACCGCAAAGTAGCTGCTCCTTCGCTGTTTTTAGGTCTTGGCAGGAAATGATCTGCCGAGCATCTGCTTTCAGCGCTTTGCATAACCCTTGATTCAAACCGATATCATCTTCAACAATCAGTAATTGCTCCATATAGCTCACTCCCTCGTTATTCAAATTCTCGCATTGCTCATTTATTTTTGCAATGGTATTCACAGGAACGTTCAGCGCATCACAGGCAAGCGTACCAATAGGAAATGTTTTGCCCTCATATATGACCGTATCCTGCCAAAAGTCCAATGTCATCAGTTCTTGGTTCATGTTTGCCGTCCCGTTTTTTTACTTTTTTAATTGTATCATGCTAATGTAAAGAAATCTATATTCTCTGAAAAGTTGTCCTGTCATTAGCCTGTTTTTTGAAAAATTTTTAAGCTTCCTCAATGGTATATTGTCATTGGAGATATTGGGCTAATATGGAAAAAGTTCGGTCAATAAACTACAAAAGGGATTCCATAGGATATCATACAGCACCTGTGCTGAATGATTCCTATGGAATCCCTCTATAGTTCAGGACCGAACTTTACATTTATACAATACCATGAGCAAGCATAGCATCAGCGACTTTCTTGAAGCCTGCGATGTTAGCACCTGCAACGTAGTTGTTCTCTACGCCGTATTCTTTTGCAGCGTTGTCGATGTTGTGGAAGATGTTGACCATGATGTCTTTGAGTTTAGCGTCAACTTCCTCGAATGTCCAGCTGTAACGCATGCTGTTCTGGCACATTTCAAGAGCGGATGTAGCAACACCGCCGGCATTGGAAGCCTTGCCAGGTACGAAGTAGATATGTTCCTGAAGATATTCTGTTGCATCAAGAGTAGTAGGCATGTTGGCACCTTCAGCAACAACCTTGCAGCCGTTTGCTACAAGCTGTTTAGCATCTTCAAGGAAGAGCTCGTTCTGAGTTGCACAAGGAAGAGCGATATCAACAGGAATCTGCCATACGCCGCGGCCTTCGTGGTATTCAGACTGTGGTCTGTATTTCTTGTATTCTGTCAGACGTGCGCGCTGCACTTCTTTGATCTCTTTCAGCGCAGCAACATCGATGCCTTCCGGATCATATACCCAGCCTGTGGAGTCAGAGCATGTAACAACCTTAGCGCCCAGCTGCTGAGCCTTCTGGATAGCGTAAATAGCAACATTACCGGCACCTGATACAGCAACGGTCTTGCCTTCGATTGTGTCGCCTTTGCACTTTAATAATTCTTCTACAAGGTATACAAGACCGTAACCTGTAGCTTCTGTACGAGCTAAGGAACCGCCGTATGTGAGACCTTTACCTGTTAAGACACCTTCAGATACGTTGCGGATTCTCTTGTACTGGCCATACATATAGCCGATTTCACGGCCGCCTACACCGATATCACCTGCAGGAACATCAGTATCAGCTCCGATATGTTTGCAAAGCTCTGTCATAAAGCTCTGGCAGAAAGCCATAACTTCACGGTCAGATTTGCCTTTAGGATCGAAATCAGAACCGCCTTTGCCGCCGCCGATAGGAAGGCCTGTCAGGGAGTTCTTGAAAATCTGTTCAAAACCAAGGAATTTGATAATGCTTAAGTTAACGGATGGATGGAAACGGAGACCGCCCTTGTAAGGTCCGATCGCACTGTTGAACTGTACACGGAAACCTCTGTTGACCTGAACTTTGCCTTCATCGTCAACCCATGGTACACGGAACATAATAATACGTTCTGGTTCAACGATTCTCTCAAGTAATGCTTCGTTCTGATACTTTGGATCGTTATCTACAACGAGTCGAAGAGAATTCATAACTTCTGTCACTGCCTGAATAAACTCAGGTTCGTTAGGATTTTTTGCTTTAACTTTTTCGATAATTTCGTCACTGTAAGACATTCTGTTTCATCCTCCTTATATTGACCTGCCGACGGACAAAATCCGCAGCAAAGTATGTTCAGTGGAATTCATTCTTTCCATTGATGATTATAATATAGATTAAGCAATAATTCAATCTTTTTTCACTTTAATCTGTAAAAAAATAGGAATTTTGTTAAAGTTTCCTTCATAAAAGCTGCTGTCAATTATTAAAGCGGATATAAAGCTGAAAAATATGCAGGAAATGATTGCAAAACTTTCAAATTGTAAAAAATTGTAAATGAATTGACGGTTGGTTTTAGTATAAAATTATAAAAAGAAAATAAAATAACAAAAGTTATGCTTTTTATTTTCGTTTATTTCATATATAATGGTAAAGAAGAATTATTCAAATTTTCTAAAATATAAGACACCGACAGGTGTTTTGTTCTTAATTTTATTAGGATTGGAATTTATTTTATTAGGATTACAGAGATTTCGTAAGGATTCATTACCCAGTATAAGATATAATTTTAATATGATTCAGAAGCGTTTGACAGCGAGTGTTATTTTACTGTGTCGGAAACGGTGAAAATTTGTCAGCAGATAAGGAGGTTTTTATGGCTGAACAGGAAAAGAAAATGTCTGTCGCACAGATGAGAGAAATATTGAAGGCCCAAGGCGTCAGAAATACATCCGTGATGCGTAAGGCGGAATTGCAGAAGCTCATGGCTGAGATGGGGCTTCTGGAAGATCAATCAGAAGTTTTGGAGAAAGACAAAGAGCAGCCGGCTGCATCAGTTGAGAAAGGGCCGGAACATGAGGTGAAGAGCGAGAATAAAAAGCCTTATGTTTTTCGGGGCAGAACATCCAGGGCGGAATACGCTGAGCGAACAGGACGAGCAGAGCGGACAGAACGCCCGGAACGGACAGGACGCACAGAAAGAACGGAGCGTTCGGAGCGGACAGAACGCACAGAAAGAACGGAGCGTCCGGAGCGGTCAGAACGCACAGAAAGAACAGAGCGCTCGGAACGACAGACATATACAAATGGCGGATTGTACAGTGGCAGAAGAAATACCTACGGTCAGCGCAGCGAGAACTACCAGCGGAATGAGAACAGTCAGCGCAGCGAGAACTACCAGCGGAATGAGAATGGTCAGCGTAACGAAAACGGCCAGCGCGGTGAGAATTATCAACGTAATGACAGCTATCAGCGGGGGGATAGTTGCCAACGGGTGGATGTTTACCAGAAAAATGAGTATATCCAGTCAAATGAGGAAAGTGAAATCCCAGGTTATGGTCAGTTAGACAGCGGCATGATGGCGAATGGTATTTTGGAAGTGATCCCGGAAGGGTTTGGATTTATCCGCTGTGAGAATTATATGCCCGGTAATAATGATGTGTACGTGTCACCGGCGCAGATTCGCAGATTTAACCTGAGAACCGGTGATATTATCTGTGGCAATATCAAGGTAAAGACAGAGAAAGAGAAGTTTTCAGCACTTTTATATATAAGAACAGTCAACGGCATGCCGCCGTATGAAGCCCAGAGACGCGGCAAGTTTGAAAATATGACACCTGTTTTTCCAGACAGCAGGATTAATCTTGAGACACCGAATGCGCCGGTTTCCATGCGGATTATGAATCTTGTTTCTCCGATTGGGCGGGGACAGCGAGGTATGATCGTATCACCGCCGAAGACCGGCAAGACAACACTTTTAAAGCAGGTGGCCAAGGCAATCCATACCAATTATCCGGATATGCAGATGATCATTCTTCTGATCGATGAACGTCCGGAGGAAGTGACGGATATCAAGGAGTATATTGAGGGCAATAATGTGGAAGTCATCTACTCTACATTTGATGAGACACCGGAACATCATAAACGTGTTTCAGAGATGGTATTGGAGCGTGCAAAACGTCTGGTTGAACATAAGAAAGATGTGGTGATCCTTTTGGACAGCATTACACGTCTGGCCAGGGCGTACAACCTGACAGTGCCGCCGAGCGGACGTACACTTTCAGGCGGTCTGGACCCGGCAGCACTTCATATGCCGAAGAAATTCTTTGGTGCTGCGCGAAATATGCGTGAGGGAGGCAGCCTCACAGTGCTTGCTACAGCTCTTGTAGAGACAGGCAGCAAGATGGATGATGTCGTTTTTGAAGAATTCAAGGGAACAGGCAATATGGAACTTGTTCTGGACAGAAAACTTTCCGAGAAGCGTATCTTCCCGGCTATCAACATACCGCGTTCAGGAACAAGACGAGAAGAATTGCTGCTGAGCAAGGAAGAACTTGAAGGCATGTATGTGATGAGAAAGGCCTTGGGCGGCATGAAGTCTGAAGAGGCGTTGGAGCAGATCCTGGATATGTTTATGCATACAAAAGATAATACAGAATTCGTCAACATGATCCGCCATACGAAAATGTGGTAAAAAATATTATGTGAAATACAAAAAAAAACGCTTGCATACTATAAAAAAGTATGATAAAATTTAAAAGCTGTTTTATAATGACAGAAATGGGCATGAACGCCCGATTTGAGATAACTCAAGTGATTATTCCTGGTTGGCAATCAGGAAAGAATATTAGTGAGGTGAATAAGATGAGAGAAGGAATCCATCCTAAGTATTATCAGGCAAAGGTAACATGCAACTGTGGTAACGAATTCGTAACAGGTTCCACAAAACCTGAAATCCACGTAGAAATCTGTTCTAAGTGTCATTCATTCTACACAGGCCAGCAGAAAGCTGCTTCTGCTCGCGGACGTATTGATAAGTTCAATCGTAAGTATGGCATCAAACAGGCATAATTAGACGATAGACGGGGCTGCCGCATCATTTCGACAGATCCTCTGCCATCCGGATTGTCCATATCATGGAGACCGGCGCAGAGATCAGCAGATGCGACAGCCCTGTTTTTTCATTACGGAGAATAGACATTTTCCGTTGCGGCGGGTGAATCACAGATTGTTTCATTCCGTCAGTAGGAGGAATATATGCGATATGCAACTATCGGCGGACAGGCAGTCATCGAAGGTGTCATGATGCGTAACGGCAATGATTATGCGGTGGCCGTCAGAAAGCCAGATCAGACGATAGAAGTCAAGAAGGATCAGTATATTGGCCTGAATGCCAGATGGCATATGAAGAAGATCCCGATTATCAGAGGTGTGCTGTCATTTATTGATTCTCTTGTGCTGGGTATGTCTACACTGACGTACTCGGCCAGTTTTTTTGAAGACGAAGAGGAAGCTGAGAAAGCGAAAGAAAAAGACAGCAAGTCGGATGCTGTTTTTATGGGACTGACAGTGGCATTATCGGTCGTGATCGCCGTTGCGCTGTTTATGCTGACGCCATTTTTTATTTCATCTTTGTTTGGTAAGGTGATTAAGAGTCCTATGGCATTGGCTGTGATTGAAGGTCTGATCCGAATTGCGATTTTCTTTATCTATATTGTAGCTATTTCACAGATGAAGGATATACAGAGAGTGTTTATGTATCATGGAGCGGAGCATAAAACCATTAACTGTATTGAGCATGGCGTTGAACTGACCCCGGAGAATGCTGCGAAGTATTCAAGACTGCATAAACGATGCGGAACAAGTTTTCTGCTGATCGTTATGGTGGTCAGTATCATCTGTTTTATGTTTATCCGTGTGGATAACATGGCGTTGAAGATTGTGCTCCGCGTTATTCTTGTTCCGGTGATCGCAGGCGTTTCCTTTGAAATCATTCAGTGGGCTGGCAGAAGTGAATCCTGCCTAGTGAATATTGTGAGTAAACCAGGACTGATGTTGCAGAAGCTGACAACCCGTGAACCGGATCTGGAGATGCTGGAAGTTGCTATTGCTTCTATTGAGGCGATTTATGACTGGAGGCAGTTTCAGGCAGAGAACAGGGCAGCTGCTGATGGGAACAGTCAGAAAACGGACAGGAGCAATGCAGGAGTGAGTCAGCCATGATGCAGTGGAGTTATGATACCCTTTTGAAGTGGGGAACCGATGAACTGACAGTACACAGTGTGGATAATGCATCCGTGGATGCATGGTATCTGCTGGAACATATTTATGGTATCAGCCGTGTGGATTTTCTCATAAGAAGAAATGATCCTTTTGATGAAGCACAGATGAAGCAAAGTGCTGATTATCAGGCTCTGATCCGTCGGAGAAGCGAAGGCTATCCGGTGCAGTATCTGACGGGAAGCATGGAATTCATGGGACTGCCGTTTTTTGTCAATGAGAGCGTATTGATCCCCAGACAGGATACAGAAGTATTGGTGGAGACAGCTTTGGCCATGATGAAGCCGGAGTGCAGACTGTTAGATATGTGTACTGGTTCGGGATGCATTCTTTTAAGTCTTGCAAAGCTGGGAACGGTGGCAGAAGGAGTCGGTGTGGATATTTCAGAAGGTGCATTGAAGGTTGCTGAGAGAAACAGAGAAAATCTGGGATTATCTCAGGTGAAGCTGGTACACAGTGATCTGTTTGGATCAGTGGAGGGCGTATTTGATATGATTGTATCCAATCCGCCTTACATCCCTACGAATGACATTGAAGATCTGATGCGTGAGGTCAAAGATCATGAACCGCATCTGGCATTGGACGGAAGTCGGGATGGACTCCTTTTTTATAGAAAACTGGCAGAGGAATCGGGACGGTATCTTGTACCCGGCGGTTCACTGCTTTTTGAAATCGGTTATGATCAGGGAAAAGCTGTTTCACAGCTTCTTGATCAGGCAGGATTTAAAGATATACACGTGAAGAAAGATCTGGCCGGTCTGGACAGAGTCGTTTATGCAGTGAAAGCTGCAGAAGATGGAGGTAAATAACAATGTTTGATAGATTAGATGATATTTTAATTCGATATCAGCAGATCATGGAAGAGTTAAATGATCCGGACGTTGTCAATGATCAGAAGCATTTCCGCAAGCTGATGAAGGAGCAGAGTGATCTGCAGCCCCTTGTAGAGAAGTATACAGAATATAAGAATACAAAGCAGACCATCGAAGACAGCCTGGAGATGCTTGAGGTGGAAGACGATGAAGAGATGAAGGAAATGCTTAAGGAAGAGCTTTCTGAAGCAAAGTCCAACATCGCAAAGATTGAACAGGAGCTGAAAGTCCTTCTGATCCCTAAGGATCCAATGGATGAGAAGAACGTTATCGTGGAGATCAGAGCTGGTGCAGGTGGTGATGAGGCAGCCCTTTTTGCTGCTGAACTTTTTCGTATGTATTCCAAGTATGCAGAATCCAAGCGCTGGAAGATCGAGATGATGGATGTCAGTGAGAATGGTATCGGCGGTTTCAAGGAGTGTGTTTTCATGGTCAGCGGCGATCATGTTTATTCCCGTATGAAGTTCGAATCCGGTGTCCATCGTGTACAGCGAGTGCCTGAAACCGAATCCGGTGGCCGTATCCATACATCTACTGTAACAGTTGCCATCATGCCGGAAGCTGAGGAAGTGGATGTTGAGATTGATATGAATGATGTACGTATTGATGTTATGCGTGCCTCCGGTAATGGTGGTCAGTGTGTCAATACAACAGACTCTGCGGTACGTCTGACCCATAATCCGACAGGTATCGTTATCTACAGCCAGACAGAGAAGTCGCAGCTGCAGAACAAAGAGAAAGCCTTCAGATTGCTGCGTTCCAAACTTCTCGAGATCGAGATCGAGAAGAAACATGCAGAAGAGGCTGCTCTTCGTAAGAATCAGGTAGGTACAGGTGACAGATCTGAGAAGATCAGAACCTACAACTTCCCACAGGGACGCTGTACAGAGCATCGTATCAAACTGACATTATACAGACTGGGCGATATTATGAACGGTGATCTGGATGAGATCATTGACAGTCTGATCGCAGCAGATCAGGCAGCCAAACTGGCGAATATGGAAGATGAATAAGTGTTGACAGCAGTTTTAAAATGTGTTAGACTACTAGAATCTTAATAAAATGACAACTGAATAGTGATGGCAATGTGTCATCAAAGGGGAGTAGTTTTAATATATTATCAACAATCGCGGCTGTTTGCAGATTTTTGTAGAGCAGTCTGGTAATATATACCATTACGGTTACAAGACTTTTGATGTATGGTAACGGAAGATTTCCGGATATCATACATTAAAGGTCTTTTTCTTTTATTAAGATTTAGGAATTAAGGTGTGGAAGAGGACAAATAGGACATCTGAAAGGAGGAAGTTTGATGAAAGAATGGTATCAGATGCGTGAGGATGAAGTGTTGGAAGCCCTTGGATCAGATGCAAATGGGCTGAGCAGTGAAAAGGCAGAAGCCCTATTAAAAGCGCATGGAGAAAATGTGCTCCGGGAGACGAAGAAGAAAAGTGTATGGCGTGTCTTTGCAGAGCAGTTTGCAGATCTTCTGGTTATTATTCTTATCATTGCTGCGATTATTTCAATGATCTCGGGAAATGTGGAGAGCACGATTGTTATATTTGCGGTTATTACGATGAATGCGATTCTTGGCACAGTGCAGCATGAGAAAGCAGAAAAATCGCTTGCAAGTCTGAAAACCCTGTCAGCACCAACGGCAAAGGTGCTCAGGGGCGGTGTGAAGGGGGAGATTCCTTCTGCACAGGTTGTTAAAGGGGATATTTTGCTTCTTGAGGCCGGTGATATGGTGACGGCGGACGGCAGAATTCTTGAAAGCTATTCATTGCAGGTGAATGAAAGCTCATTGACGGGCGAATCCACCAATGTTGAGAAGAAGACCGTGGTGCTGGAAGGGGAGAAGGCACTGGGAGACCGTATCAATATGGTCTATTCAGGAAGTCTGGTAACCGGGGGACGTGCGGTTGTACTGGTGACAGCTACGGGCATGGAGACCGAGATCGGCAAGATTGCGGCACTTATGAATGCTACCAAGGAGAAGAGAACACCGCTGCAGGTGAGCCTTGATAAATTTGGCAGCCAGCTGGCTATTGTTATTATGATTATCAGTGCAGTTGTGTTTGTTTTAAGTCTGTACAGAAGGATGCCGGTGCTGAATGCATTGATGTTTGCAGTGGCTTTGGCGGTGGCTGCCATTCCTGAGGCTTTGAGTTCCATTGTCACCATCGTACAGGCCATGGGAACCCAGAAAATGGCCAAAGAACATGCCATTATCAAAGATCTGAAAGCAGTGGAGAGCCTCGGATGTGTATCTGTCATCTGTTCGGACAAAACAGGTACGCTGACGCAAAACAAAATGACGGTTCAGCAGGTTTATATTAATCATCAGACAATGGAAGCTGATGCACTGGACCTGAAGCAGCAGTCTCATCGGTATCTGCTCTACGATGCGATTCTGACCAATGATTCCGCTATTGTGGAAGGCCAGAGTATCGGTGATCCGACGGAAGTGGCGCTTCTGGAAATGGGAAGAAAAGCGGACATCAAAGAGGATATTCTGAAAGAGATGATGCCTCGTATGGAAGAGATACCATTTGATTCAGACAGAAAATTGATGAGTACAAAGTATCGCCTGCATGGTGTGCCGACCATTCTGGTTAAGGGCGCCTTGGATATTCTGCTGAAGCGAACGGACAGAATCCGTATCGGGGATGAAGTCCGTCCAATCACCGAGCAGGATGTAAAGGAGATATTAGATAAAAATCAAGCTTTTTCGGAACAGGGGCTGAGAGTCCTGGCATTTGCTTATAAGGAGGCACAAGCCAATCAGCAGTTGACACTGGATGAGGAAGACCATCTGATTTTCATGGGTCTGGTATCCATGATCGATCCGCCGAGAGAAGAGTCCAGGGAAGCAGTTTCAGAGGCAAAAAGAGCCGGTATCCGTCCGGTGATGATTACCGGTGATCATAAGATCACAGCCACAGCCATTGCAGAGCAGATTGGTATTTTCGGTGAAGGAGATATGGCGGTGACGGGACCGGAACTGGATGAGATGAGTGATGCAGAACTGGATGAGAACATCGAAAAGATTTCTGTCTATGCCCGTGTTTCACCTGAGAATAAAATCCGAATTGTGGATGCATGGCAGCGTAAAGGCGCAGTGACAGCCATGACAGGCGATGGTGTCAACGATGCCCCGGCACTGAAAAAGGCAGATATCGGTGTGGCGATGGGGATTACCGGCACGGAAGTATCCAAGGATGCGGCATCCATGATTCTGACGGATGATAATTTTGCCACCATCATCAAGGCTGTTGCCAATGGACGAAACGTTTACCGCAATATCAAGAATGCGGTTAAGTTTCTGTTATCAGGCAATATGGCCGGAATCATGGCGGTATTGTATACATCTCTTGCAGCACTTCCGGTGCCATTTCAGCCGGTGCATCTGCTGTTTATCAATCTGCTGACGGATTCCCTGCCGGCCATTGCCATTGGGATGGAAAAGGCAGAAAAAGATCTGCTTTCAGAGCCGCCACGGGATCCGAAACAGGGAATCCTGACAAAGGATCTGATGACAGCCCTTTTCGTGCAAGGCGGTCTGATCGCAGTCTGTACCATGATCGCTTTCCATATCGGTTTGTCCACGGACAGTGCCACAGCCAGTTCTATGGCGTTTGCCACACTGACTCTGGCAAGACTGTTCCATGGATTCAACTGCAGAAGCAGACATTCGATTTTCAAAATCGGTCTGACATCCAATATTTACAGCATCGGTGCTTTCTTTGGCGGTGTGCTGCTGTTGGCACTGGTCATCTTTGTACCTGTGATGCGCACGCTTTTCTCAGTGTCACCTTTGAGTGGTTATCAGATTGGAATGATTGCGATGCTGGCCTTTATACCGACCGTCATTATTCAGCTGTATAAAGTGATGAAAGAACATGTTCATGCATAATGCGTAACGTGTTCACAAAAAGCATCATCAGAAAAACGTCGTGAATAAAAGAACAGATCAGAAGAATGGCAGAGAGCCCGATAACGGTTTTCTGCCGTTTCTTTTGCCGGGGTATTTTGAATAGTTGGCATGTTCAGAGACAACGGTCTGGTGCTGCTTATGGCACCTTTGTCGGAGAGCCATTTAATGTGCGCCAGTGTTTCACCCATGGCAAACCATTTCTGATTCGGTGAAAAATCGTTCCATGCGCGGCCTCTGGCAGACCAGCTGATCCGGCCGGCAGTCTCATAGGCAGTGCAGTCAGGATGATGGTCAATGGCGTCAAGGATTTCTTTTAAACGCGCATGATGGTGAAGGGTCAGGGCATTGATGCGATCATGAATATCTCCGTGAAACTCTCTGTGTCCCGGAAATGTATGGGAAACTTTCAAACCCTTTATTTTCTGCAGGCTTTCCAGATAGGCCGCCAGTGAGTAAGGAATATTTCGCCATACAGAGATATTCGGTGTGATATCAAAAAGAATATGGTCCCCTGAAAAAAGGATTTCTTTGTCTTCTATATAAAGACAGGTATGTCCCGGTGTGTGCCCCGGTGTATGGATACAGCGAAGGGTGATACCACCAACTGTTAGCAGATCATTGTCGCTGACTTTGGAGGCAGGGAAAGGGTGATGCGGTGAGTAAAGTCTTGCCTGATTGCCCTTTTTCTGTTTTTCGATTTCTTTCATAGGAAAACCTTCGCTGAGAAAAATCTGTTCCATGGCCTGCCATCCGCCGGAGGCAAGCTCCTGACAGAGATAATCATAATCAATGGCATTCATGAAAACAGGAACGCCTCTGGCCGTCAGTTCTTCTGTGAGGCCGCTGTGATCTCCGTGAAGATGGGTGAGAAAAAGCTTTGTATGGGCAAAATCCACTTGCAGCTCATCAAGTCCGTCAAAAAGTGCCTGCTTACATTCCGGGCGGTTAAAGCCGGTGTCAATGATCAATGTTTCACCATCTGAAACAAGAATATAGCAGTTGAGATATTTCAATGGGTTGTCAGGGAGCGGGACATAAATTCTGTAAATATCCGGGTTGTGATAAAGTTGTTCGACCATAAGGGGCTTCCTTTCTTCATATATGCGTTGTATAATTATGCGAAATACAGATATTGGGATTGCCGCAATAGAGGCAGCGTCAATATAATCTGCAGCTGCGATTGGTTGTTGAGTTTTGAATTATAAAAATTATATCATGGATTCAATGGAAAAAATAATTGATTTTTCAAATAAAAAGTCGAAAAATATGATACAATGTTTATTAAACATTAAGCAGATACGAGGTATTGAATATGGAAAGAAATATAGATTTAAATGAGATTTCAGATGGCCGTTTCTATACAGCCAATGATATGGTCAGGGCAGATTGCCAGGGATGTGAAGGCTGTTCTGTCTGTTGTCACGGAATGGGAAAATCCATTCTATTGGATCCATTAGATGTCCATAGGATATGTACTTATTTTCGTATTCCGTTTGAAGCACTGCTGGCGGATCATGTGGAGTTAAATGTTGTGGACGGAATGATCCTGCCGAATCTCAAGATGGTAGGTGAAGATGAACACTGTATTTTTTTGAACCAGGAGGGCAGATGCGGCATCCATAAAATCAGACCGGGGTTCTGCCGTCTTTTCCCATTGGGAAGACTGTATGAGGACAGAAGTTTCAAATACATTCTTCAGACAAAGGAATGTGTGAAAACGGACCGCCAGAAGATCAAAGTCAGAAAATGGCTGGATATACCGGAATTAGATCAGTATGAGAAGTTTGTCAATGACTGGCACTATTTTCTGAAGGATGTAGCTGCATCACTGAAGAAAGAAAACGCCAGTGACGGCACCATCAAGCAAATTAATATTTATGTTCTTAAAGAATTTTATATGCGCGGTTTTGGTGAAGAAGTCAGTTTTTATGCTCAATTTGAGCAAAGATTGAAGGAAGTCAAGGCAGTTTTACTGAAATAAGAAGTGACATTGTGCATATTTATCAAAATGAAATAAAATCCTTTCAAAAATTGGTTCTATTCTTGTATTGAAAGGATTTTGTTTTTTTGTTAAAATATAGACGAATTTGAGGATTAAACAATACAAAGGAGAGAGACGAGCATGAAACAATTCTCGGTAGCAGTGAATAAGATTGAAGACGGCATTCTGCATGTCCGTTCAGCAGGACTGATTATGAAAGAGGCATCACAGTTTGCTTCAGATGTTAAAGTGACAAAGGATGAGAAGACAGTCAATGGCAAGGATATTCTGGAATGGATGGGATTAAAGCTTGCAGTTGGCGATGTCATCACCGTTAATATTGAGGGACCGGACGAAGAAGCTGCGGCCGACAGCTTTGAAGTATTCCTGAACCGTCAGTTTTCATAATTTCATCAACAAAATGCCAGCAGTTCATCATGAGCTGCTTTTTTTGTTGCACAGGAGCATGTAGCGCATTCTTTTTTGTACTTTAGCGCACTGTTTTTATATGTTATAATAGCATGAGCAGATGTAGATTGCAGGTAAATGGAGGGCGTCATCATGAGCACATCCGGTCAGAAGAGAATAGAATCAACAATAGATACAGCCATTGATTGTGACGAAGATGAAGTGATGGAACTGGCGATGCAGGCAGGCGAACTGTTGCTGGAGAATGGTGCAGAGATTTTCAGGGTGGAAGAAACCATGGACCGCATCTGCAGACATTACGGTGTTGAATCGGCCAGTCAGTTTATTTTGATGAATTATATACTGGCAACAGCCGGTGAAGGGCATGGGCATGTGTTTGCAAAGGTACGGCACATACCGGTGAACGGTTCTCATCTGGATAAAGTGGCAGCGGTGAATCAGCTTTCAAGAGAGATCGCGGAAGGAAAATATACGGTTTCAGAAGCTTATCAGGCATTGGAGACGATTCGCCGGATGCCGGACAAGAGAAAAAGCGTGCTGATTCTGGCTTCAGGTGTGGCAAGCGGTGCTTTCTGCTGCCTTTTCGGGGGCAATTTGATGGATTGTCTGGCGGCAGCCATTGCAGGATTTCTGATCTATGTCTATATTCTTTATATCAGCGGACCGCATTTGTCAAAGATTGTGGGTAATGTGGGCGGCGGCGCTTTTGTGACACTGGTCTGCAATCTTTTGTATATGGCAGGGATTGGCGATCATCTGAACTTTATGATCATTGGTTCTATGATGCCTTTGGTTCCGGGAGTTGCTTTTACCATTGCGATCCGAGATGCAGCAGATGGGGATTATATTTCGGGTACTGTGCGGATGATTGATGCACTGCTTGTCTTTATCTGCATCGCCATTGGTGTCGGTATGGGAATTGCAGTGTTGAATCCGCTGACAGGAGGTGCTGCCTTATGATGATCCAAATCATAGCCGCTGTGATAGCGACAGTGGGATTTTCGGTTTTGTTTGGTGTACCATCAAAGTACTATCCTTATTGCGGTGTCATTGGTGGAGCGGGCTGGCTTGTCTACCTGCTGACTTTGGAACATTTCAGCACAGCAGGTGCATCCCTGGCGGCCACTATGGTGGTCATTTTCTTATCCAGATTGGCAGCAGTGCGGAAAAAGTGTCCGGTGACCATTTTCCTGATCGCAGGGATATTTCCACTGGTGCCGGGCGCCGGTGTGTATTGGACAGCCTATTACATTGTGACAGATCAGTTGCGGCTGGCGGCCGGGACAGGCTACACGGCAGTGAAGGTGGCGGTGGCTATCGTGCTGGGAATTGTGTTTATATTTGAACTGCCACAGGGGTTATTTGTCAGGCTGGCAGGAAATAAGTAAAAATAAAACTAAAGATAGAACTCAATTGAAGATTAAAAGCGGTTGAGTGTTAGATAAACGAGTGAATTCGAAATATATTTTGGAGGGGTTGAAATGACGAAAGAAGAATTAACGCTGGAAGTCATCCGGCGTTTGAAAGTGGCCTATCCTCTGGCGGAATGTACTCTGGATTATGACCAGGCATGGAAGTTACTGGTCAGTGTCCGGCTTGCTGCCCAGTGTACAGATGCCAGAGTGAATGTAGTGGTAGAAGGATTGTATGAGAAATATCCGGATGTGGCCTCTCTGGCAGCAGCGGACGTGACTGATATTGAGGAAATTGTCCGTCCTTGTGGACTTGGAAAGAGCAAGGCCAGGGATATCAGCGCCTGTATGAAGATACTCCATGAACAGTATCATGATAAGGTACCGGATGATTTTAATGCACTGCTGAAATTGCCGGGGGTTGGACGAAAGAGTGCGAATCTGATTATGGGGGATGTTTTTGGCAAACCGGCCATTGTAACCGATACCCACTGTATCCGTCTGGTCAATAGAATTGGCATCGTGGATGGTATTAAAGACCCGAAAAAGGTGGAGATGGCTCTATGGAAACTGGTGCCGCCGGAGGAGGGCAGTGATTTCTGTCATCGTCTGGTTGAACATGGACGGGAAGTCTGTACGGCAAGAACGAAGCCTTATTGCGATAAATGCTGTCTGGCGGATATTTGCGCGCGGAATATATAATAGAGCGACAACAAGAAAAATAAAGCGTGAAGGCTCCAGTCGTAAGGGAAAATGGATAGTATTATGACAGAAAATTGTATATAAGTGGAGATAATAAAAGATGGGGATTGTATTAGGTATAGATATAGGAAGTTCTGCAACAAAGATTGTTGCAATGGACGAAAGTAAAACAATTTTAAATTCACTGAAGGTTTCGGCTTCTGATCCGGTGACAGCCATGTACGGAGCCGTTGGAAAAATACTCTGTGAGGAGAGAATGCAGATTGCAGATGTTGAGGCCGTGATGCTTACAGGTATGGGAGCTAGTTATGTAGAAGGGGATGTCTATGGCCTTCCGACCACGAAAGTGACGGAATTTGATGCGCTGGGAACAGGCGGCCTCTATCTGACCGGGCTTGAAGAAACGGTTGTGGGAAGTATCGGCACAGGTACTGTTTTTGTTCATGCAGGCCCTGATGGCATTCAGCATATCGGCGGCAGTGCTGTGGGCGGCGGCACACTGGTGGGTCTTTCCTCAAGACTTTTCGGTATCCGTGATGTGGAAGTGATTGCGGATATGGCAGAACAGGGCAATCTGAAGAATGTGGACTGGGGCATTGCAGAACTGAGCAGAGACCAGATGGAGACATTGCCGGATTATGCGACATCTTCCAATCTGGGTAAGATGAAGAGTACAGCCACCGATGAAGATGTGGCTCTGGGGCTGATGAATATGATTTTCCAGACAGCAGGAACACTGGCTGTATTTGCCTGCCGCAATGTTAATCTGAAAAGAGCAGTCATCGGCGGTTCCACAGCTACGCTGAATCAGGCAAGAATTATGCTGGGACAGGTTGGAGAACTTTATGATATCAACTTTATCATTCCGAAAGAAGCAGCCTTTATGACGGCGATTGGTGCAGCACTTTTATTTCAGTCGAAGTAAGATTTTGATTGAGATAGAACAGTAAAATAGAATTAAAGGACAAAAACAAAAAAGTTAAGGGACACGACATCTTTGAAATGTCAAATTGTGTTAAAATCATTGTCGGAACTATGGCAAAAGGGAAAGATATCATGTTGAGGATTGCAGTGATAGATGATGAGGAGTATTACAGTGAACTCATCCGTCAGACTGTGTGCAACTGGCTGATGGAAAAGGGCTGTCAGGGTGAAATTGACTGTTTTGATCATGCAGATGATTTCAAGACTAAGATTGAAAATGGCAGATGCTATGATATTTATTTTATGGATATCGAGATGCCGGATGTCAGCGGCATGGAACTGGCCTCCTATGTTCGTATGAAATATGACTCACCGTTTATTGTTTTCGTGACGGCACATATGGAATACAGTGTGAAGTGCTATCGTTATCATGCCTGGCAGTACATAACAAAGGACAGTATACGAACACTGATACCGGAGACCATGGATTCGCTCATTCAGCATTTGCAGGCACATAAATCCAATTATTATATGATTGAAGGGGCGAATGACCTTATTCGTATTGCTTATGATCAGATTCAGTATCTGTGCAAAGAGGGTAAATATACCCTGTTTCATACGGATAAGACGGAGGTATTCAGAGAACGCCGGGCGCTTTCAAAGGTGATTGAAGATATGCAGCAGGTGGATGACGCTTTTATTATGACGGACAAAAGTTATGGCGTGAATATACGTCATGTGCTGCGGTTAAAAGATCATATGCTGACCATGCGGAATGGTGACAGCGTGCCGGTCAGCCTTCCGAGATATCAGCAGGTCAAAAAGGCTATCAGCGATTATTGGGGGCGGCGGGCATGGAAATAGCAGGGATTACCCTCAGAGTGCTGGAAATCATAACGGTGGTTTTGTGCGGCATCAGGTTGGCTGTACCACCGGGGCATTTCCGGTGGGAAAAGCTGTGGACGAAGGTATTATATTGGATATTAATAATTTTTTGGATTGCTTTTAATACGGGGAATATTCATTTTTTTAAGTTTTCATCTTTACAGGAAACAATTGTAAATATCGGTGTGTTTATTACACTATGCATTTTTTTTGATACTTATTTCTGGCAGTTATTTGTACAGTTTTTTATTTATAATTATACCGTCTATATCTTTAGAGTTCTGTATATTTTTATATTATGTTATTTAGAACATATTCATATGCAGAATTATATTACGGTTGCAGATGGACTGGGATGGCATTGGATTCAGATGTGTGGAATGGCAGTGACAATTGGTGCATCATTGTGTCTATGTTATTACATGCATGGAGAGCCTTTGATTCATCGTCAATATAAAAAAGATTATAAATATCTGGCTGTATTTGTTGTTTTTGAGATAATAATTGGTGAATCACTTTTTAATAATGATGTTGCGGGAGACTTTATACGAGGTGAATATATTCTGTTTAGTATGATTGTCTTTGTGTGCTTATTCAGTCTTTTGTCAGCGATTATTTTCTACAAAGGTTATAAGGATATGCGGTATCAGCAGCAGATTTCGGATATGAATTTTGAAATGTTGAAGAGACAGTATGAGACGATTCAGAAGATGTATACAGAAAAAAGAACGATGCTGCATGATTCTGTTCATCAGGATGTGCTGATATTGGAATGTTTAGAGAATGGTAAATATAGAGAAGCACAGACATATTTTGAAAAGAAGCTCGCAGTCACTAAAAAGAAAAGTAAAAACAGATATACAGGGATAGAAGTGTTAAATCTGATGCTGAATTATGAGATAGAACAGGCAGAGGAAAAGGCAATTCGTGTAAAATGTGCTGTTGAAGCGTATCTTTGCCCCGTGGATGAAACAGAGCTATGTATCATTATAGGCAATTTATTTGATAATGCTATTGAGGCAGTCAAAGATCTTCCAGATGAACAGAGACAGATTGATTTCGTCATACAAAATCCAAATGGTATTTTTCGCATAGAAATATCAAACCCTTATGAAGGTGAGAGAAGAAAGATAGAACATCATTATCTGACCACGAAGAAGGAAAATACAGAAATGCATGGGTTAGGGTTAATGAGTGTTCAAAAAATTGTGGAAAAGTATGACGGATTAATAGAAATCAATGATGTAGATAGCCTGTTTAAAGTTGATGTTACATTTTATGATGAAGAGGTGTGAGTTAATGCAAGAACTTGAATTGACAAAATCTATATTAGAGGAACTAAAATATATTGAAGAATTACAACAAAATGTAAAAGAATCTGAATCAGATGATATTACGGGACATATGGGAGGGTCATACACTTTATTGTGCTGTTAATTATGAAAAGGTGTCTACAGGAGAAAATTCTGTTAGACACTTTTTTTAGTTTAAATGAAATAGATAAGATTTATATATGAGGAATAACGAGATGGATATTAGAGAGCTAATTAAAATAATAAACCAAAATGAAGAAGCAAAGCAATTTTGGAAAAAATTTTTAAACAAAGATATACTGGATGAATTGTTAAAGTATCCTGAGCTTTTGAGCATGCAGGATGTGAAACGTGCAAAGATAGCAAAAGAAGAAAAAGAGTTTTTTCTTAAATGCATATTCAGTGTAAGTACAGAAAATGGCATTAAATTTGAAAAAGAAGAACGAGTTTTTGATAGTTTTTATGAGAAGTTGGGCCAATATATCAAAATTGTTTTGAAACAAAAGCTGATTGCTTCACTAACAGAAAATATGATAGACAGTCTGGTAAAACAGATAGTTCAAAGAGTTTTTTGGATTCCCTTCAGATGTTTGATAGCAGATATGCATGAGAAAAAAGATGCTGGGCAATTAAATGGTCATTCAAGTGCAGAAGAATATGATGATTATGTAAGTAAGTACTTACTGAATGAGAGAGAATGCGGAGAATTTCTAAAAAAGTATCCGGTTATGACGGATTTATTGATTCGTAAAATCGGAGATTATATTAATTATGTGAATGAAATATTTCATCATTTTTATCAGGACAGAGAAACAATCAGCAAAGAATTTCATATTGAGCAAAACGCTATGAAAATCACAAAAATATCTTTTAATCAGGATGAAGAACATTTCCCGGAGAGAATGGTGGCACGGGTTAGATTAAAAGGTGGACAGAAAATTTATTATAAACCCCATTCTACTACAATATATTTATGGTTAATATCCCTTACAGCCAGTAAGGAATTATCCATCTTGTTGCTTAAGCTGTATAATGATGGAGCAATTGGTATATCGTCCCTTTTCTTGGACCTCGCGTCCGCAATTAAGACTGATAACCAGCTCCTCATTCGCAGCGTTCGTTTTATGCAGGTTGAATCGCCATAGGTGCATTCGCGTCACACCACAGTAGATTGAATAGGCAATGAGTAAAACTGGTACTTATCCATTGCAATAATCTTAAGGAGTGACAATTTATGAACGCAGTAGGTATCGATGTTTCAAAAAGTAAGAGTATGGTTGCTATCATGCGACCATTCGGTGAAATTGTTTCCACACCTTTTGAAATCAAACACACGGCCAGTGACATCCGTTCACTTGTAGAACTAATCAATTCTGTTGAAGGTGAGTCCCGAATCGTAATGGAGCACACAGGACGTTATTATGAAGTCCTCGCTCATCAGCTTTCAGAGGCAAATCTTTTCGTCAGTGCCATTAACCCAAAACTTATCAAAGACTTTGATAATGATTCTCTTCGTAAAGTGAAATCTGATAAAGCGGATTCTGTTAAGATTGCCCGATATGCTCTTGACAAATGGCAAAATCTTAAACAGTATAATGTTATGGATGAATTACGCAATCAGCTCAAAACCATGAACCGTCAGTTCGGCTTTTACATGAAACACAAGACGGCTATGAAAAATAATCTTATCGGCATCCTTGACCAAACCTATCCTGGTGTTAATA
>OLNC01000959.1_pt1 | contig 20529 bp, 19 predicted proteins | sample 1672011 | NCBI WGS metagenome assembly OLNC01 (sample SAMEA3136636, study PRJEB25190) | human gut metagenome | biome: human gut; feature: human-associated habitat; material: faeces | place: Austria | collected 2013 | reverse complement strand
TATTTTCTCAGGCTTCTTCAGTAGCTGCCAGTCCGGTCAACTCATCGATCAGAGCCCAGATCTCATCTCTTCCCTGCTTCGTCTCAGCGGAGAAAGGAATGATGACACCATTTTTGCTCAGCTTCAGCCCTTCTTTGATTGCTTTGATATTCTTCTGAACCTGGCTTCGTTTGAGCTTGTCGAGCTTGGTTGCTATGATGATCGGCTCATAACCATTGTTCAGGATCCAGTCATACATCATCTTATCATTTGCAGATGGATCATGACGGATGTCAATGAGAAGAAAAACCGCCTTAAGGTTTTGGGATGTATGGAGATATCTCTCGATCATCTTGCCCCATTTTTCCTTCTCAGACTGTGAAACCTTTGCGTATCCATAGCCCGGGAGGTCTACCAGATACATGGCTTCATTGATATTGTAAAAATTAATAGTCTGTGTTTTTCCCGGCTGTGCACTTGTTCTGGCAAGAGATTTCCGGTTCATCAGCCCGTTGATCAGAGATGATTTTCCTACATTTGATTTTCCTGCAAATGCAACCTCCGGTCTGTTGGTATCCGGGAGTTTGCTGGTGATACCGCATACGATATCTAATGATACATTTTTGATAACCATTGATTTCCTCTCTTTTTCACAACAAAGAGTCAATCCAGATCCAGACTGACTCTTTATTCTTTTCTGTTACTGTCACACTGCATCCTGGAAAACTCCGATGAACATAATATCAATCCTGTACATCGTAAACCATGTTACTGAGAATGGAATAAACAGTAACCATTTTTTATGATACAAGTGCTTTGTTCAGTACTTCTTTCATAGAACTTACAAATGTGACCGTAAGTCCGTCTGTGATTTCCTTGTCTAATTCCTGAATATCCGGTTTATTCTCTGCCGGTACTAATACTTCTTTGATCTTCGCATATTTTGCTGCTAGAAGTTTCTCTTTTAAACCGCCGATCGGAAGGACTCTTCCTCTCAGTGTGATCTCACCGGTCATTGCAAGATCTGCTCTTACCGGCTTCTTAATAATTGCGGAAAGAATCGCAGTTGCCATGGTAATACCTGCGGACGGTCCGTCTTTTGGTACTGCTCCCTCCGGAATATGCACATGAATATCGTTCTCCTGGAAAAATTCCGGTCCAACTTTATAGTCAGCAGCAATGGAACGGATATAAGTAATACCTGCCTGTGCAGACTCTTTCATCACATCTCCAAGCTGTCCGGTAAGCATCAGCTCACCTTTTCCAGGCATTACATTGACTTCGATCTGCAAGGTGTCACCGCCAACCTGTGTCCATGCAAGGCCACGGGAAATACCGATCTCATCTTTCTTATTTGCCATAAGATAGTTGAAATGTTCTTTTCCAAGAAAATCTGACAGATTCTTGGAAGTTACGGTAACTTTCTTCTTATCTTCTTCCATGATCAGACGTGCAGTTTTTCTGCAGATCTGTCCGATGGTTCTCTCCAGATTTCGAACACCGGCCTCTTTTGTATAATTATTGATAATCTTCTTAAGTGCTGCAGACTGAATAGTCAGTTTGCCTTTCTCGATCCCGTTCTCTTCCATCTGCTTCGGAATCAGGTGTTCCTTTGCAATGTGCTCTTTCTCATTCTCTGTGTAGCCTGCGATCTCGATCAGTTCCATACGGTCGAGAAGAGGTCTCGGAATGCCCTGAACATCGTTTGCAGTTGCAATAAACAGTACTTCGGAAAGATCCTGCGGTACTTCTATATAATGATCCATAAATTTGCTGTTCTGCTCCGGATCAAGTACCTCCAGAAGCGCTGCGGAAGTATCACCCTTATAGTCACTGCTGGTCTTATCGATCTCATCCAGAAGCATCAGCGGGTTGCATACGCCTGCCTGCTGTAATGCTGCAGTAATTCTGCCAGGCATTGCTCCTACATAAGTCTTTCTGTGGCCTCGGATCTCCGCTTCATCTCTCACACCGCCCAGACAGATGCGCACATATTTCTTGTGCATAGCTTCTGCAATGGACTTGGCGATAGATGTTTTACCTGTTCCAGGAGGTCCCACCAGACAAAGGATCGGGCTCTTGCCTTTGTGTGTCAGTTTACGGACAGAAAGGAATTCCATCACGCGCTCTTTCACATCTTTCAGTCCATAATGACCTTCCTGAAGCACTTTCCATGCCTCTTTCAGATCATCGGAATCTGTGGATCTCTTATCCCACGGAAGTGCCAGCATAGTCTCGATATAACCGCGGAGTACCGCATTCTCAGATACATTGCTGTTGGTATTCTTAAATCTCTCGATCTCTTTGCTGATCTTCTCTTTTACTTCGTCGCTGGCCTGAAGCTCCTTAAGCTTCTTCTTAAACTCATCTGCTTCATCTGCAGTATTGTCCTCCCCCAGTTCCTCACGGATCAGTTTCAGCTGCTCTCTGAGAATGTATTCCCTCTGGTTTTTGTCAACTCTGGCTTTCACTTTCTTCTGGAGATCCCTGCCAATCTGCATGATCTCGATCTCATTGCTTAAGATCGCACCCAGAACTTCATAGCGTTCCTCCAGGGTAAGTGCTTCCAAGATCTTCTGTTTATTCTGGTAAGACAGAGGAATATTTACAGCAATCTGCTCAACCAGTTCCTCAATCTGTTCTATATTTAAAATCTGTGTTACCAGCTCTTTGCTGATCTTGCCATTTTCCATACAGTAACGGTGGAACAGTTCTTTCAGACTTCTGTGCATAGCTTCCATCAAAGCTTCCGGCATCTGAATACTTTCTTCATCTACCGGTGTGATCTCACTTCTCAGAAACGGAAATTCCTGTTCAAACTTTACCAAAAGTCCTCTGCCGATACCTTCTACAAGTACGCGCAGAAGATTCTGTGGGAGCTTCACTACCTGTTTAATATAAGCGATCGTTCCCACCTGATAAACGCCGGAAGCATCCGGAGTTTCTACTTCCGGATCCTTCTGTGTGACCAGAAAGATCTTCTGATCATGAAGCATGGCAGCCTCAATTGCCTTGATGGAACGTTCTCTGCTCACATCGAAATGAACGATCATTCCCGGAAGAATGGTAGTTCCACGCAGCGCAATAGATGGCAGCACAATATTTTGATTTGTCATTGATTATTCAGTCCCTTTCATCAGGCTGTTTCCGATGTTCCCTTTTTGTGGCTGCGGGATTTCCGTCTGGTTCCTGCTGTTTTTGCAGATGCAGGAGCTTCTCCCCTGACAATTTCCGGCTCACCGGTGCCTTCCACTACATCTTTGGTGATAGTACACTTGCGGATGGTATCATCTGATGGAATCTTATACATAAGATCCATAAGTGATCCTTCCATGATCGCACGAAGTCCTCTGGCTCCTGTCTTACGTTCCAGAGATTTCTTCGCTACCAGTTCCAGTGCATCATCATTGAAATCAAGTTCTACTCCGTCCAGTTCAAACAGTTTATGATACTGTTTGGTCAGAGAATTCTTAGGCTCTTTCAGAATGCTGATGAGAGCTTTCTCATCCAGTGCATCCAGAGTTACCACTACCGGCACACGTCCGATAAACTCAGGGATCAGTCCGAATTTAATAAAGTCCTCTGGCATAACCTCTTTCAGAACTTCTCCTACATTCCGTTCTTCCTTCACTGCCACTTCTGCACCGAATCCAATGGATTTCGTATCCTTTCTGGCTTCGATCAGTTTCTCGATACCTTCGAAAGCACCACCACAGATGAATAGAATATTCGTAGTATCAATCTGAATGAATTCCTGGTGTGGATGTTTACGGCCTCCCTGAGGCGGTACGCTTGCAACTGTTCCCTCCAGGATCTTTAATAATGCCTGCTGTACACCCTCACCGGAAACATCACGGGTAATGGATGCATTTTCAGACTTTCTTGTGATCTTGTCGATCTCATCTATATATATGATTCCATACTGGGCACGCTCGATATCGTAATCTGCTGCCTGGATAATTTTCAGAAGAATATTTTCAACATCTTCTCCTACGTAGCCTGCTTCTGTCAATGTGGTAGCATCCGCAATGGCAAAAGGTACATTCAGCATTCTGGCGAGAGTCTGAGCAAGCAGAGTCTTACCGGAACCTGTCGGGCCAAGCATGAGAATATTACTTTTCTGTAGCTCTACATCAGAGGAACGGGATGCCAGGATTCTCTTATAATGGTTGTAAACAGCTACAGCCAGTGCCTTTTTGGCCTCATCCTGTCCGATCACATAATCGTCCAGAACTGCATGGATTTCCTCCGGTTTCAGCAGGTTAATATCAGAATCTATCATATCGTCGTCATAGGAATTCAATTCTTCTTCCATGATCTCTGAACAAATTCCAATACATTCATCACAGATAAATGTCTTACCATCCGGACCTGCGATCAATTTTCTCACCTGATCTTCTGTCTTCTGGCAAAATGAGCATCTGACTTTTCCTTCTCTTATCTTTTCTGCCATGAATCTTGTCTATCCTTTCTAATCTCAACTATTCAGGTACGCTGATGCATACCTGCCTTTCATTTAAGATAAGAAGACTCCTGTGACGATCCACAGGAGTCTTATCTTCAGCACTATTTATGCATGACTACACCGTCAATCAGTCCATATGCCTTTGCTTCTTCAGCAGTCATATAGTTGTCCCGGTCTGTATCACGCTCAACAACTTCTATCGGCTGACCGGTATTTGCAGCCAATAATTCATTTAAAGTTCTCTTCGTCTGTGCAATGTGATCTGCTACGATCTGAATCTCTGTTGCCTGACCCTGTGCACCGCCTGACGGCTGATGGATCATGATGGTGGAATGAGGAAGAGCAAATCTCTTACCTTTTGCACCGCCTGCAAGGAGAAATGCTCCCATACTGGCAGCCATTCCCAGACAGATTGTAGAAACATCACACTTGATATACTGCATGGTATCGTAAATCGCCATGCCGGCTGTTACGGAGCCGCCCGGGCTGTTGATATACAGCTGGATATCTTTACCAGGATCTTCTGCCTCCAGGAAAAGAAGCTGTGATACGATCAGTCCTGCACTCACATCATTAACTTCTTCGCCAAGAAAAATGATTCTGTCTTTCAGAAGCCTTGAATAGATGTCGTAGCTTCTCTCCCCTCTGCTTGTCTGTTCAATGACATAAGGTACTAAACTCATATAAACGCCTCCATTTTTCTTTTCGGCTGACTTTTTAAAATCAAGCGGGAATTCCTTGATTTGGTTAAATTAAACTTCTTTTGCAGCGTCTGCAACAAGAGAAACTGCTTTCTGTACAGCCATGTCTTTCTTGATCTGCTCGATTTCACGCTCTCCAAGTAATTCTTTTAACTTGTCAGCTTCCATTTTATATGTTTCAGCCATCTTGGAAATTTCTTCATTTACTTCCTCTTCTGTAGGCTGGATATTCTCAACTTCTGCAATCTTCTCGAGAACAAGTCTTGTCTGAATTCTCTTAACTGCCTGTGGTTTCATGTCTTCCATCATCTTCTCAGCTGTCATGCCTGTGAACTGGAAGTACTGATCCATGGATAATCCCTGGGACTGCATTCTTCTGCTGAAGTCATCAAGCATCTGCTGGCACTGTGTTTCAACCATTGCATCCGGAAGATCCATCTGTGCATTCTCGATTGCTTTATCTACTGCTGCATCTTCTTTTGCACGTTTTGCTTCGTTTACTTTTCTTTCTTCAAGGTTTGTCTTAACGTGTTCTTTGTACTCAGCAAGAGTATCGAACTCAGAAACATCTTTTGCAAAATCATCATCCAGTTCCGGAAGTTCTTTTGCTTCAATCTTCTTAACTGCACATTTGAAGATTGCTTCTTTGCCAGCAAGTTCTTTTGCCTGATATTCTTCTGGGAATGTAACTTTGACTTCTACATCATCACCTGTGTTGGCACCAACAAGCTGCTCCTCGAATCCTGGGATAAATGTGTTGGAACCAAGTGTCAGAGGATATTCTGTAGCTGTGCCGCCATCAAATGCAACACCATCTACGGAACCCTCGAAGTCGATTGTTACTGTATCGTTTAACTGAGCAGCACGATCTTCTACAGTGATTGTTCTGGAGTTTTTCTCCTGCTCTTTCTTAACTTCTGCATCAACATCCTCGTCTGTTACTGTTACGTCAGACTTCGGAACTTCTACACCTTTATACTCACCTAAAGTTACTTCCGGTTTCACAGCAACTTCTGCAGTGAAGATCAGTTCTTTACCAGGCTCAGCCTGTACCAGGTCGATCTTAGGCTGGGAAACGATTTCAAGTTCGGATTCTCCCATAGCTTTGCTATAGTGTTCCGGAATAAGAGCGTTTACAGCATCTTCAAGGAAGATTCCTTTTCCGTACATCTGCTCGATCATTTTTCTAGGAGCTTTTCCTTTACGGAATCCTGGGATTGTGATTCTGCCTTTTGCTTTCTGGTATGCATTCTGCATAGCTTTCTCTAAATCCTCAGCGGAAACTTCGATGGTAAGTTTCGCCATGTTTTTCTCCATTTTCTCCACCTGTAAACTCATGTTTCGTGTTCCTCCTTAATTTCAGGTTATATCATTTTTATATTTTGACGTTTTTTCTATATATATATTTACAGTCATTGTAGCAGTATAGCACAAAAAATTGAAAAGTGCCAGTGTTTTTTCGCATAAAATAAGGCTTTTGGCATATTTTTTAGTGTCTGTATACCACAGATTCTGCGATTTCTTCTGCTTTTTCCTGATTCTCCAACTGGGTGATGAGAGAAAGTGCAAAATCTACTGCAGTGCCAAGGCCTCTGCTTGTAGTCACATTGCCGTCCACAACCACGCTGTCCTCACTTGTCACAGCACCGTCTCCAGCGATCACTTCCATAAAGGATGGATAAGAAGTTGCCTTTCTTCCCTTCAGGAAACCAAGTCCTGAGAAAACACTGGGTGCTGCACAGATCGCAGCAATTTTCTTTCCTTTATTATAGAAATCTGTCAACAGATCTGTCAGCGGTTTGGATCCTGCCAGATACTTCGTTCCCGGCATTCCTCCCGGAAGGACCAGCATATCTGCGTCTGTAAAATCCACCTCATCAAAGAGAAGGTCTGTCAAAAGTGAAATTCCATGAGCAGTCTGTACCTCTTTCGTATCTTTAATGGAAACAGTTTTAATATCAATCTGTGCACGTCTCAGCAGATCTACCACTGTCAGTCCTTCAATGTCCTCAAAACCATCTGCAAGAAAAATATAAACTTTTTTACTCAAAACAACTACCTCCCGTAATCTGCCGCTGTCAGCATTATGCCCAGCGTCTGCTTTTTCTGGTCTGATTATAGCATCCATGCCCGCTTTTTACAACAATTCCCCTGTACAGGAACTGGATTTTCTCTCATGAAAATGCTATTATAAATCCATTACCATATCAGTCTGAAACATTACACATTGTAAAGGAGTCTCACATGGAAATCGAACGTAAATTTCTAATATCCAAAGAAAACCTGCCATCCAATCTGGATTCTTATCCACACCACAAACTAGAGCAGGGCTACTTATCCACCTCCCCTGTAGTCCGCATCCGCAAAGAGGATGATAACTACTATCTCACTTATAAATCCAAAGGCCTTATGACCCGTGAAGAATACAATCTTCCACTTACCAAAGAATCCTACAAACACATGCGTCCCAAAGCCGATGGAATCCTCATTTCCAAAACACGCTATCTTATTCCGGAAAAAGGCGGACTTACCATCGAACTGGATGTATTTGATGTCCCATATGAAGGACTTTACCTCGCAGAAGTAGAATTTTCTTCCGAAGAACAGGCACTCAGCTATAATCCACCTGCATGGTTCGGAGAAGACGTTACCAACTCCGGTAAATACCATAACAGCCGTCTGAGTCAGGGAAATCTATAACTCATTTCCCAAAACAATATAACCAAAAGAATTTATAACATTAATTATTGGAAAAAACAGCTCCGAAATATTGTTCTGTTGATATGCATTTGCAGGGATCGTAATAACTCTTAGGTTCTGGAAATTCGCGTTATAAAAAATCCACCCACTGTCTGAGCCACATAGGCGAGTTTGGGCGGATTTTTTATGGTTTTAGCGGATTTTCAGAATCTTAGAGTTACTAGATTCCGAAACCACATATCAACAGAACAATATTTCGGAGCGTCCCTCTTATCCAAACAAGATTACATCTTTTTCCCTTTTTCAGCCGCTCCATTCAAAGCTTCAAAAACAGCACTTCTGAATCCGTTCTGTTCAAGGATTCGTACTCCTTCAATGGTAGTTCCTGCCGGAGAGCATACCATATCTTTTAATTCGCCTGGATGCATCCCTGTTTCCAGTACCATTTTCGCACTTCCCAGTACAGACTGTGCAGCAAACTGATACGCCTGTTTTCTTGGCATTCCCTGGGCTACTGCTGCGTCTGCCATCGCTTCCACGAACATGAATACATAAGCCGGAGAGCAGCCGCTTACAGCACCTACTGCGTCCATCAGACGTTCCGGAACTACTTCTGTACGACCGAAGCTGTTCGTGATCTCGCAGATCTGATCAAGTTCTTCTGCTGATACTTTTTCATTAGCGCATACACCTGTCATACCCTCGCCAACCTGGGCAGGAGTGTTTGGCATCATTCTTACTACTTTCAGAGGTTGTCCACATTTCTCCTCTAACCACGCAAGAGTTTTCCCCGGTGCAATGCCTACGACTGTGTGTTCAGGTGTCAGTTCGTCTTTTACTTCGTTCAGTACTTCTTCATAGAACTGTGGCTTCACTGCCAGGAAAACCAGCTTTGTATTTTTTACTACTTCACAGTTATCCAGAGTTGTCACAACACCCAATTTCTCTTTGCTTCGTTTACTTCCCTCTTCTGTAAGATTGGAAACAATGATCTCGTCTTTCTTGTAGAGTCCTTTTTTCAACATACCGCTGATCATTGCGGAACCCATATTTCCACATCCGATAAATCCGATTTTCATAAGCTTAACTCCTCTCGTATCTACTTTTATAGTAATTTCAGAAAGTACTGTATGCAGTCCGGCACCTCAGAGTGTAAATTCCTGCATCAGATAACTTTTTATTTGTCTCTGCTTTTCGCATATTATAGTACAATCCTTTAGTAAAGTAAAGTGTCCTCTATTTCTTTTTTCTCCGAAAATTAACAGAAATAAAATACCATATCGGAAGCAGATACAGATAAATTGCCGCGCACACACTCATTGTCGGTGCACCGATAAACGCCAGCGGTACCGCTGACGCAATTGACCAGGGAAGTAGAGGCGCCACTACAACTGCCGAATTTTCCAACGAAAGCGCAAACTCTTTTTTATCTGGGTTGTTTTCTCCGCAGAGCTGATTGGTCAGCATGATGGATAAGGTCTGATTGCAGGATACGGCTGCTGTTACAACAGAGGTCAGCAGAGTTGTTCCAAATGGTGTGATTTTGCTGTTTAATTTTCTAATCAAATCTTTGATTCCGTGAAGGAAATCTGTTCCTTTGAAAATGCCGGAATAGCAGGAAGAAACACCTACGATAGCAATGACTTTCATATTGGAAAGGATTCCGCCTCCGCCCATCAGTCGATTAATCTGCATATCATCCGGCTGAAATCCCGAAACACATAATGCAGGAAGTTTAGAAACCGGATATTTCTGTATCAGGACTGCGACAAAAATTCCGCATAATGCACTGGCTGCCAGAGTTCTTTTTACATTGACACGCATTGCAGAAAAAACAAGCACAACTGCAACAGGAAGTAATGTCCATGCTGACAGATGATAGAATTCTCCCAGTACTGTTCTGATTTCTCCATCTGCAGTTCCTATATGTGTCCGCAGTCCAAAAGTCCAGTAAACCGTACAGGAAATAACAAATGGCACTATTGCAGCCTTCGCCATGCCTTTCAGGTTTTCGTATAAATCTGTTTTCGTCAGTTCGCTTACGAGCAGTGCACTGGTAGAAACCGGCGAACATCTGTCGCCAAAATAAATTCCCGCAAGAATTGCACCTCCTGCCAGGACATCTGAAACATTCATGCTTTTCGCCATTGTCATGCAGATCACACCCATGGTAGCTGCTGTTCCAAATGCAGTTCCTGTCAGAAAAGATACCAGAGAACATAAAAGAAATGATGCCAGCAGCATGATCGACGGTGCGCATATTCCCGATGCATAATAGACAATAAATGCAATGGAACCACTCGCTCTCCACACTGCGGTCATAATTCCGATCAGAATAAAAGTCAGCAGAATATTCTTCGCAGTCTTCACTCCCTGCCAGGAAAAAATCAGCATCTGTTTCCAGGTTTTCTTTTTTATCAGACCATATTTAAAAAACAGCACCAGTCCCAGGATCATAGCATATATAATGGAAATTCCGGTAAATACGCATACTAAAAGAACTGCAGCAAATATTCCTAGTAATAATAATTCCATAATTCGCCTCCGGGAATATTATACAGCAGACATCTTTCTTTTTCTATCATGTTTCTTTTTTACACTGATTTATTTTGACATCAAAAAACAGAAGTTATGTACAGTTTTGCACAGTACAATAGCTTCTGTTTTTTAATATTTTTCAGGCAGTTACCTTTGCAGATGCACCCGACATTTTTGATGTTTTCATCATCTTATAATAAACCGGGATCAGCAGTGAGCAGGCTCCGATCCATGCCATTGGGCTGGCAATACATACGGATGTGTAACCAATCACTCCAGAAAGTCCTACTGTTGCAGCAATTCGCATTATAAGTTCGATCATACATGTAGCAAACGGTGCTCGTCCGTTCTGCCGGCTCCAAAGTTCTGGGCTACATAGTTGGAGATTGCTGTCATCATTGCATTATTTACCAGTACAGAAAACTGGTCTGCCTTGGATGCGGCGGTGTATCCTGCGACTGCTGCAATACCCAGTGAGTTTACAACTGTCTGCATGGCAAGCTGTCCGATGCACATAACTGACATCTGAAATCCCATTGGAAATCCGGTCTTTAAATGCAGGATTACTGCATCTTTTAAATCTGTAAAATCTTCTCTGCGCAGATGCAGGATCGGGAAATTCTTTAATCCTACTATCAGGCTCAGAACTGCTGAGAGGAACTGAGAAAGGATAGTTGCCCATGCAGCACCTGCTACGCCCATATGTAACGATACAATAAACAGAATATCAAGAAAAATGTTCAAAACTGATGAAAATACCAGGAAATACAATGGTGTCTTGCTGTCTCCCAGTGCACGAAGCATGTTGGAAATCATGTTATAGAAAACAGTAGCACCTGTACCGAGTAAAACTACAAACATATAGTCATATGCTTCGCCGTAAATGTCAGATGGAATCTGCATCCAGCGCAGGATCTGATGTGCAAGTAGACAGCAGATCAGTGTCAGAACTACTGTAAATGCAATACTCAGCAGTGTCGAAACTGCAACACTCTTGCGCATTCCTTTTTCATCTTTTGCCCCGCATTTCTGTCCGAGACAGATACCGAAGCCTCCTGTGAATCCATTGATAAAACAGAATAAAATCCCCCTTTATAAATGATTGTTTTCACAATGATATCTAAGGGGGATTTACTTAATATCAGGTAGATAAAATTCTTTGTACCGCTACCTGTTTTAATAGAATCAGGTGGCTCTCTGCTATCGAAACGGTTAACTTGCCTGATTCTGTCAAATATTTATTTTAATTTACCATATTCTTCATCTGAAACTGCTTCGCACCATTCATTGGAGCTTTCTTCTCCCGGAACTTCAACTGCAAGGTGGGAGAACCAGCTGTCCGGTGCTGCGCCGTGCCAGTGTTTTACTTCTGCAGGAATGTTGATGCAGTCACCTGGTTTCAGCTCGATGGCTTCTTTTCCCTCTTCCTGATAGTATCCACGTCCTGCAACACATACGAGGATCTGTCCTCCGCCGTTCTTTGCATGGTGAATATGCCAGTTATTTCGGCATCCAGGCTCAAATGTTACATTGAAGATTCCAACCTGGCTTGTGGATACAGGTGCCAGATAGCTCTTTCCGATGAAATACTGAGCGAATGCATCGTTTGGTGCACCAATCGGAAATACCATGGATTTTGCATGTGCTCTCATGGCTTCATCTTCGTATGGAAGATCTCCCTCGCCGTTCTGCCAGATTTCTTTTGCAAGGTTAAATACTGCCCATCCTTTGGGCCATCCTGTGTAGAATGCTACGTGTGTGATGATTGCTGCGATTTCTTTCTGTGTTACGCCGTGATCTTTTGCATTCTGTAAATGGAATTTCAGGGAAGAATCTGTGATTCCTGATGCCATTAATGCTACTACTGTGATGATGCTTCTTGTTTTTACGTCAATGTCCTGGTTATTCCAGTTTTCTCCGAAGAGTACATCATCGTTGAAATGTGCAAATTCCGGAGCAAATTCTCCCAGTGCATTTCTGCCTGCTGTCTGTACAATCTTTGCCATAATAATTTTCTCCTGCTATGAGTTATGATTTCTGCTGATTATTTCATTCGCAATTATTAATTTTCAGTTTGTAAATTTCATGTTTAATAGCTAAATATAAACTATTATTTACTCATTAAAATCTGGAATTCTGTCACGAGAATCTAATCCTCATTTTTTTATTATAAGGATTTAACCCAAGTCTCAATTTCCTGTTTGCTTCCACCGTTAAGGAGTTTGCCCTCACGGATCTCTGCGCCTGGTGCGGATGGCTGTAATTCCTGAACTGTTTTTCCGAATCCGCTTCCACCGGATGTTGCGAAGAGTGTGATCTTCTTTCCTGAGAAATCATAAGCTTCCAGGAATGTGTTGATGATGGTCGGAGCTACATACCACCAGATTGGAAAACCGATGAGGATTTCATCGTAGTCTGCTACTTTTGCATCTGTTGGTTTAATTTCCGGTCTGGATGTTTTGTCTTTCATTTCTATGCTGCTTCTGGAATTCTTGTCCATCCAGTTTAAATCTGCTTTTGTGTATGGTACGGTTGGTTCGATTTCATACAGGTCTGCGTCTGCTGCTTCGGCAACCATTTCTGCTACTCTCTTTGTTGTTCCGCTTGCACTGAAATATGCTACTAATTTTTTTGCCATGATAAAATTCCTCCTTGATAAAATAAATTAGTTTCTATTGTTCACCTGACTTCTATCTCAATAAATAAAAGCAGGATTTTTTCTGATTCAAAGTTATAAAAAATGTGCAGGATACTTTCTTCATATCCTGCACACTATTTTAATCTGTAAATGTCATTATGTCTAATACTTATATTAAATTATTTTTTATGCCTCAAAAGCATTAACTTCATTGATAAATTTATTTACTGCACGGGAATGCGGAATGTGTCTCCGCCATGCAATCACGGTGCTTGTTTTAATTTCCGGGGAAAGTTTCCGCTGGACAAGCAGATCCTCTCTCCAGTACTTTGGCGCTCCCTCTATGGAAACAGGATAGCCAAGTCCATACATTGCCATGACTCCTGCATTGGTTCCGAGGTTGCTTGTAAATGCGATATTGAGTTTTTTGAAGTCTTTTCCAAACCAATTGGCAAGTTCGCTCTGGATGTTGACACGCTCCGGCAAAATCAGAGGTTTTTCAAGCAGGTCTTCTTTTGTAATATATTCTTTTTCAGCAAGAGGATCGTCGGGGCACATTCCTACTACCCAGTGGTCGCTGCTTTTAATCCTGACGTAATCGAAGCCCTCTGTATCTACCGGTTCCAGAAACATTCCAATGTCTACCAGACCCTTGTTCATCATTTCGCTGACGATGTCGGCAGTTGCTGTGTGAAGCGCAATCTGTACCATGGGATATTTTTGTCTGAACTGTTTGCATATCTTCGCCAGAGTCTCTACTGCTGCGAATTCTCCACATCCGATGGTAATCGTACCCTCGATGAGTTCCTTGTTTCCTTTGAACTCATCTATCAGACGCTCTTCCAGGTCTATGATTTCCAGTGCTCTGCGTTTCAGCAGAATGCCCTCGTCCGTGAGTGTGATATGATGGCCGCCGCGCTTAAAGAGTGGTGTTTCCAGTTCCTCTTCAAGGGCTGCAAGCTGACGGGAAAGGGTTGGCTGGGTGATATGAAGTTGTTCGGCGGCTTTTGTAAAGCTTTGCTCTTTTGCTACTGTCAGGAAGTAGCGTAATACTCGTAAGTCCATGTTTATTCACCTTTTAATTAAATATTCCCTTGTCTTTATCATCACATCCTGAAGAATTTTCAGATTTTCCAATGTATCCTCTGTTTCCAATGAGTGATTTGTATTTTCGTAAACATACATTGGTACTTTCTGTTTTTGGGAAAGTTCCTCTACTTCCGAAACTACGCTCCACGGATCTGATGTTCCGATAAAAACAATTGCATCATCATGTTTAAAATCGTATGTATATTTCAGAGGTGTATACAGAACCTGGCGGCATTTAAGGTTATGTTTTTCTGCCTGTACATACTCTCCTTTTCTATTTTTTTCCTACAACCAAGTAAATATTCGCAGCCAGTTTCAACGCTTACTTGATTCAATCAAATTATTCACCCCAAAATAACAAGGGGCAGCACATCCCTCTTGATATGCTGCTCCACTATTTTTATAGTCAACTTCACATTTATCAGATAGCCAGAAGATTCTTAATAGCCTCCATATAAATCAGAACTGCTTCTTCCATTCCAGATACAAGAATATATTCATCCGCGCTGTGGATTCTGTAGTCGATTCCCATTTTCTCAGGTCCGAATGCGATGATGTTCTTGAGGGATTTTGCGTAAGTTCCGCCGCCGATTACCATTGGTTTGTTCTCAGTATCGCCTGTTACATCTGTATATGCTTTGTATAAAGCATTTACAAGTGGTGATTCTCTTGGGAAGAATAACGGATCACCGATCTCCAGGATTTCCATACGGCCGTTTTCGTCTTCCAGTCTGTCTGCACACATTTTGCGGACTTCGCCTGCTTTTAATGTGACAGGAACACGGATATCGATGGTACAGGAAACAACGCCGTTTTCAGTCTTGATGATTCCGTTACATAAGGTAAGATCTCCGTACTCATCTGCAAATTTCAGTCCGATTTCTGAACCATCGCAGGATGTGCCGATATGTGTATTGTAGAATTTCACGAAATCATCTTCGAATCCTGCTTTCTCCAGGCATTCAAAAGTAACGCCTGCTGCATTCACGCCGAGAGTCGGTGTGCTGGCATGTGCAGGAACGCCTTTTGCATAGATGCTGAGCTGTCCGTTCTCTTCTGTCAGTTTGTATTCCTGAAGTTTTGTTTCAGAAAGTGCTGCTTCCATTTTTTCTTTCAGTCCTGGTTCTGCCGGAACAACAATGGTGCAGGAATCGCACACTGCATTGGATACGAAACCACCGTCTGCAGAAATGATCTTTGTATTCTTGGAATATGCCATCATTCCCATATGGCCTTTTTCACCATGGATACATGGGAAGCTGGCATCCGGTGTAAAGCCGCAGGATAGTTCTTCTGCTACTTCATTATAATGTTCCATGCATTTGGAGCCAGTTTCTTCGTTGCATCCCATGATCAGACGGACTCTCTTGTTCAATTTCACGCCGGAGTCACGGAGAAGTTTCATTGCATAAAGAGCCTCCAGAACTGGTCCTTTGTCATCAGTTGTTCCACGTCCATAAACGTAATCACCGTCGCGTGTCAGTTTAAATGGATCATAGTTCCAGTCGCCGCCTACAGGTACAATGTCAAGATGTCCGGCAATACCTACGATTTCTTCACCCTCACCCATCTCTGCGTAACCGCAGTAGTTGTCCAGATTTACGGTCTTGAAACCAAGTTCTTCGGCAATTTTCAGTCCCTCTTCCAATGCTTTGGCAGGTCCCTCACCAAACGGCATTCCCTCTGCAGGAGTTCCAAGCTGGGAGTCAATTGCTACCAGTCTGCCAAGGTTTGCAAGCATTTCCTCTGTTAATCCATGAATTTGTTCTTTAATATCCATTCTACTTCTATCCTCCAATTTTAATAATATTTTTCTCTTTAAAAACTTTAAAAATCAGAAAGCAAAATCTTAAAGCCATTCAGTTATCAGGTAAAATTAATCCTCAATCGGAGTAACAACCGGTTTTCCATCCTTATCCAGTAACGGTGTCAATCCACCTGCATACCCGCTGAAATGAAATACATAATTTACGCCTGTTTCTCTGTCAACCCAGATTTCAGTTCCTGTCATCGCACCCTGAGAATAACCTTTCTTAAATCTCTCATTTTTGGCCATTTCATTTTCCTCCAATACCAATATCAAACAAATAGAACTGTAGTCCACTGTGCCTGATCTTTATATGTTTTCTGATAAATTGTGCTTTTTATTATAACACATATCTCTATAATTGTCAGATTTTCTTACCAGTATATAACAATACTATTACATCTTTGACAATGCTCACAAATATGTTTATCTTACTGATCATAGCGATCCTGATCTTTGCATCGCCTCCTGTTATTTCCCGGATTCAGAGCTTGTACTTTGTGACAGCATTGAGGATTGTCTGGATGCCGTTTCTTCGGGTAATGCAACCTGTTCTCTCATAAGCCCGGATACCTATTACGCATACAGGAATGAATTCGAGTCATTGTCTCATTTGAACATTTCCAATACAGGCTATCAGATATCCATCAGCTTCGCCAAGCTGCTGTGAAAAGTTGTGCCACTGAATTATTTTGTGGAACGATTCGGCGGAGATGAATTTATCGTGATCGCGGAAAATATCTCCGGCAGAGAAGAAGCTGAGGAACTGATCCAGAAGATCCGGGATATGATATTGAAATTTAATGGTCTTAGAGTTAAATGAAGCGGATCTGAATATGTATGAAGATAAGATCAAGTCCAAAAGGGACGTAAGAATGTACGTTAAAATAAAACGAGATCAAAAATCCCCTTGCTTTGTATGTGGCAGGGGGATTTTATCAATTTATTTAACTTTCTTTTTTACTCTTCTCACAAAAAGACAGACACATAAAACAGCAAACGCAACAGTTACCACGATAAACACCGGCCATACCGGGATTGGACAGACACCTGTGCTGATAAGTTTAAGTCCCTGATAGAATGTGTACACACCGAATACAGAGAAGATCACAAATGCAAGTGTATTAAGCAGTCCTTCCGGAGTCTTGCTCTTTAAAAGATAGCCGACGAACATTCCAAGAATATCTGCTGCAAAAAGTCCAAGTGAACATCCGATCCATACAATAAGTGCTGATTCCATACCTTCATTTGCACCAAATGTAATGGCAGTAAGCTGTGTTTTATCTCCAAATTCTGCTAAGAAAAATGTGCAGAAAACTGCGAGTGGAGCGAACTTAATCTTTGATTTACCGCCCTCTTCCTCTTCATCGTCATCATCACCGGCGATCGTTGATGCAGCAAAGTAAAGAAATGCAAGTGCTGCTGCAGTCTTGATAAGCCAGTCCGGAATAAATTCGCTGACAAGTCCGCCTGCAAGAACAGCCAGTCCATTAAGTACAAGGATTGCTGCAGCGGTTCCGAATATAATATCTTTTAACTTATATTTAGGAGTAAGAGCAATAAGCATGAGCTGGGTTTTGTCCCCCATCTCTGCTATGAATTCAGTAAAAAATATCTTTAAAAACAATAACATTTTTCTGATATCTCCTTTATCTTATGATGATATAAACTGCATATGCCGCATAAAATACAACCATAGCGAATCCTTCGATTTTTCCGATTTTCTTCTTTGTTCCTGCAAAGATCCATACACAGATCGTAAATGCAATAAGTACACACAGATCAATGATATTTTCAGAAATGATGCTGATCGGACTGATCGTTGATGCAATACCGAGTACCATAAGAATGTTAAATACATTGGAACCGATCGCATTACCAAGTGCCATATCGACTTCTTTCTTTCTGGCAGCAACTATTGAAGTCACAAGTTCCGGAAGTGATGTTCCTATTGAAACAATGGTAAGTCCAATAAGTGTCTGGCTCATTCCAAGGTCAGATGCTATTCTTGATGCAGCATCTACCGTTATGTCTCCGCCGAGCGCAATTGCAGCAGCACCGCCAATTATGAACACAATACTGAGCGGGACTGAAATCAGCTTGATATCTTCATCTGATCCGCCTTCGATTTCAACTTTTTTGCCTTCTTTGCTTGCCTTTAATGCAATCTTGATCATATAGAAAATATATCCGGCAAAGAAACCAATGAATATCACACCGTCAAGATGTCCAAGTGTCATGCCTGCCTTGTCACCAAATCCTGCAATTCCCAAAAGCAATAAAAGTCCTGCACAGATAAGTGAAAATGGGATATCTCTTTTTATTGTTTCTTTTGCAACATCTACTGTAGCAATCATTGCACACACACCAATAACAACCATCAGGTTAAATATATTGGAGCCGACTACATTACTTACTGCAAGTTCATTATTGCCGATAAGTGAAGCTGATACGCTGACTGCTGTCTCCGGAAGTGATGTTCCCATTGCAACAATGGTAAGTCCGATAATGATAGACGGAACATGCAGTCTCTTTGCCACACTTGAACTTCCCTCTACAAAAAAGTCCGCACCTTTGATAAGCAGTACAAAACCGATTACAAGAAATACAAGTACAAGAGCAAATGGGGCATTGTTAATAAATCTTTCCATATTTTCCTCCTTTTGTTTCTCCATAACAGGATTGTCAGCCGAAACATCTGCTATTACGAGTATTCCCAACAGATTTTTTTATATCACAAGAACCTTGCGAGGTAATTTTCTATGGTATAAAAAAGACCCATGTATATCGATTACAAGCCAATGTATCATACATAAGCTGTTAATCGATATACATGAGTCTCATTATTTAAGATTTGCCAGATTATACTCTCTAATATAATCAGAATGTTGACAAATCACACTTTCGCGCTAACTACTCCCTCATGGAATATTAAATTACTTGACAAATCTTATCAAATGTGTGCAGGCTTGTCAACAAAATTCGATTTTTTTTATGCGAAAAAATGTATAATTTCCATATCAATTTTCTTCTGATCTCGCAATAATAAATGCGAACGATTTTTCTGCTTTCTGCATATCCTAACAGCAGAAGTCTTCAAAAGGAGTATCTGCATGAAAAATAAAAAATGGATTGCGCTGGCAGCTGCAGTTGTGCTTGCGGTAACAGCTCTGCCGGTAACAGTATTTGCGAAGAAAAAGGACTCTTCGGATGATAAACTTGTAAAGATTACTTTAAATGAGGTGGCTCATTCTATTTTCTATGCGCCACAGTATGTGGCAATTGAGAACGGATATTTTAAAGATGAGGGGCTGGATCTCACGCTGGTTACCGGATTTGGAGCGGATAAGACGATGACTGCAGTGATTTCCGGTGAGGCGGATATTGGGTTTATGGGAGCGGAGGCTTCTATTTATGCTTATCAGGAGGGGGCTACCGACCCTGTTGTGAATTTCGCACAGCTGACCCAGCGGGCGGGAAATTTCCTGGTTGCACGGGAAGAGATGCCGGACTTTAAATGGGAAGATCTGAAGGGCAAAAAGGTTCTTGGCGGCCGGAAGGGTGGCATGCCTGAAATGATATTCGAGTATATTCTGAAACAGAATGGTCTTGACCCGCAGAAAGATCTGTCTATTGACCAGAGTATCGACTTCGGTGCTACTGCAGCAGCCTTTACAGGGGATAATTCGTCGGATTTCACAGTAGAGTTTGAACCGTCTGCAACTGCTCTCGAGAAACAGGGGGCAGGGGTTGTTGTTGCATCCCTTGGTGTTGACTCCGGCTATGTACCATACACCTCTTACAGTGCCAAAACCAGTTATATGGAAAAGAATCCTGATATCATGCAGAAATTCACCAACGCTCTCCAGAAAGGTATGGATTACGTCCAGAGCCATACTCCGGAGGAAATTGCCGAAGTGATCGAACCACAGTTCCCGGAGACAGATCTGGACACTGTCACTGCCATTGTGAAGCGTTATTATGATCAGGATACCTGGAAAGAGAATCTGATATTCGGGCAGGATGGATTTGAACTGCTGCAGGATATCCTGGAAGGTGCCGGAGAACTGAATGAACGTACACCTTACGCAGAACTGGTCAATACAGAGTTTGCGCAAAATGCTTCCTGACGTTTTCCGCTCTCTGATTCTCCTGTAATAGTTGTAAGATTTTAGGCCCTCACTTTGTATATACTTGATAGTAACAGATAATAAAAAGAACCATATTCTGACTCTAATTCTGAAAAGCGCAGGCAGGATTTCGTCATTTTACCCTGCGCTTTTCCATGTCTTTTGACAGTTTGACGGAAGCTGTCTATTCCTTTTCCGGCTTTTCGTCAGATTGACAAGAAACCTCCGAAATCTTTGTATGATTCTTCCCTAGCCATCCCCCCTCCTTTTCGCTATACTGTCTACAGATGAAAAAACGAGTAATCAATCAGCAAAAACACTATGAAATAATTTTGGAGGAATAATAATCATGGCAAGCTTATCATTACAGCACATTAACAAAACTTACCCAAATGGTTTCCAGGCAGTTAAAGATTTCAACCTGGAGATCGAAGATAAAGAATTCATCATTTTCGTAGGACCTTCAGGATGTGGTAAATCTA
>OLNC01000958.1_pt1 | contig 20530 bp, 20 predicted proteins | sample 1672011 | NCBI WGS metagenome assembly OLNC01 (sample SAMEA3136636, study PRJEB25190) | human gut metagenome | biome: human gut; feature: human-associated habitat; material: faeces | place: Austria | collected 2013 | reverse complement strand
TTCCGTTAAAGGTTGTGATAATGGGATATGGTATTCGTTATGGATGATTTTAAGCTTTTCTGCTGCAGGTAATTGGTTGGATAAAAGTGCAGCAATCAAGCGATGTAACTGGTATTGCTCTTCCTGTGGCGGCAGTTCTTCACCGATGCCCAGAAAGATAATATTTAGTAAATCCAGATTTCCTTTCCAGTTATGATGATTGATGAGATCATCCCTGGTTAGATGGATATGGCACATGCTGTGGCTATCCATGTTCAGACAGAGCCAGATACTGAATACACGCTTCATATCATTGTAATTCTGATGGACGAAATCTCTCCCTTTTTGTGAGGAGACCATGCGACTGACATAGAAGATCGCCCTGTTCAGAAGAAAGTACTGGGTGGGCTCGTCTTTCTGAATTTCGATGTTGATGATAACCTGTGCAAGGCCATCCTTCATGCGGACGTAAAAGATGATGTCAAAGCGGATCATACCTTCATTGATCTCGCTGTTCTCAGTGTTGAGGCCAATGAGCTGGTCTCCGGATGAATGGGTGTAGCTGGTATTTGTCATACCGGGTTCAACCGGAACAACACCGATCAATGGTTCCCCTTCGATGCGGGAGACAATGTCTTCCGGCTGCATGCCTTTAAATTCATCAATCGTCTGTACCAGTATATAGGCAAGTATCAGCTTCTGTGCGATCAGCTGCTTGGCGTATTCGTCATACTGCGCCTTATCGTTGGCGGCAGTGATTCTATTTGTAATGGCTGTGTTCATATATCGTCGATTCCCCTTTTATTATACTCAAGAGAGTAGCTGTAAGCAATAAAAAATACACAATGTTCATCAGATCAACGTTGACTGTTTTTATTTGTAACTGTTCAGAGCCAAGCAAAATTTCAAAAAACAGGTATAAAATGCTTGCATTTTTAAGACTGTTTTTGAAATTTTATTTGGCGGATACGCCACACCGATGAAATGCGTAGCATTTTGGAGGTTAGCTCTGAACAGTTACCTTTATTTTAAATCACCAAGAAGACAAGAACAAATATCAATGTTCGACAATGTTCGACAATTCGACGTTAAAAATCGACAAAAATAGTCAGAAGGTCGAGCGGTTTTAGGTACATTTTAACTGTACAAATATTGACAAAGACCTTAGAAAAGGGTTATCATTTTGTTATGAATGTAGGGGATAAGCTGATACGGAGATGGCGGAATACCGTGCGTTATAGATTGTATGAAGAGATCAGAGGAGTGTGGCGCGTATGAAAGACAATTTGCCGATATTGGAGGTAAAGGCCCTGGGCGGCTTTTCGATGAGATATGGAGAGAAAACGATTTCGATTGGCAGTGGGAAATCGACAAAGGCAGTGAAGCTTTTGCAGATTCTGGTATGCAGCGAGGGACGTACTGTTTCCAGAGAACGATTGTTGGATATGTTGTATGGGAATGAAGATATCACGGATGCTGCGAATAATCTGCGCGTGACTACATTTCGCCTGAAGAAGATGCTGGTGACGGCGGGGCTTCCCCAGTATGATTATATACAGATCAAGAGCGGCATGTATTCCTTTGCTGCACCGATGGAGGTTGTGCTGGATGCAGACCGGTTTGTGTCACTGTGCGACCAGGCAGATGAGACAGAGAATGCCGAAGAGAAGATCGATCTGCTGAAGAAGGCCTGTCAGTTATACGGCGGGGATTATCTTCCGGATTTTATCTGTGACGGTGTGGTCCTGGCGAAGAATTCTAATTACAAAGAGAAATATACAAATGCATTGAATACATTGTGCGAATTACTGATGGACAGAGGCGAATATGAGACAGCCATTGAAGTCTGTGAACCGGCCTGCAGAATGTATCCCTTCGATGAGTGGCAGGCTATTCAGATCGACTGCCTCATGCGCATGAAGAAATACGATGAGGCTCTGAAGGAGTATGAGAATACGGCCAAGATGTTTGTGGATGAGCTGGGGGTGTATCCGTCAGAACGAATGATGAAGCTTTTTGAGCAGATGAACGGGCGGATGAACTTCAAGACCCAGTCGCTGCCGGAGATGGAGAAGCGTCTTAAGGAGACGGACAAGGGCAGCGGGGCTTATTTCTGCAGCCTTCCGGGGTTCCGTGATACATACCGCTTACTGGCCAGAATCGTAGAACGCAACGGTCAGTCCGTTTATCTGATGCTCTGCAGTATTACCAACGGCAAAGGGCAGCCGATGAAGAATGAGGAACGGCTGGATATGATGGGCAAGGAGCTGCAAGACACACTGGCGCATTGCCTGAGAAGAGGTGATTCTTATACACGGTACAGTAAGTCACAGTATTTGCTGCTCCTGGTGGGAACCAACAGAGAGAACTGCAGTCTGATTTTTGAGAGAATCCAGAAGTATTTCTCAAGAGAGCATAAGACCTGGAGTAAATATCTGGAGTATGCGGTATCATCCGTGGCGGACAGCGGATTTAATAGTGAAGATAATGAGAATAAATGGAAATGGGGCAAAACATGGGACAAATAGTAAGACAGCAGAATTTCCAACGTTCTCCCAACCTGATCAGTATTTGCGTGGATGAGATTCGGAATGGTGAATTGTCGGGGCGTCTGTATCATTGCTACAGCGAAGAAGCCTGTCCTTTCTCAAATGTGGCTCATCTGATCGAGCTGGCAGAGAATCTATTTGATCAGATTAAGTTTCCACAGGCATCGACACAGATGCGGACATTTACAGATAAGAGCCGGAAGACGGTACAGCCGCCTGAGAAGAAGAAATCAGCAGAAGAGCTTGAGAAGGAGCGCGGCAAAAAGGGGACGATGTTGCTGTACGTGCAGTATCGTCAGCGGTCAACCTGGCAGGGTGTGGTCAAATGGGTAGAAGGCGATCAAGAGTGGAAATTCTTCAGTGAATTGGAACTTTTTAAGATTATTAATCAGGCGATACAGTAATAAAGCCAACAGAACGAATGTAATAACAGACATTGATAAGCAGAGGGTTTAATCAATCTTCTTCGACATGACAAAACGACAAAGAGGCGGACATCCGGATCGATTAAAGGATGCGCCTCTTTTTGTGTTCAGAAGGGGAAATAGGGCAATCTTCCGGATGTAAAAAAGATAGATAGAATTAGGATTATTTCAGGAATATTACGTCATGCACCCGCATATAATGGTTGAGATGACGGATTGGCCGAACATTACACAAAATATAATCGTCACAATGTCGAATAATGAAATAATCATTGAAATATGTCGGAAAAATGCATTAAGGGAAAATTAAAAAAACTGCAAAAAATGTAGTTTTGTAATGGTTGGCGTAATGGGTGATTCGCTATAATAAAACTACAATAACGGAGTAATCCAGAAAGGACGATGAAGGTACTGGCATGAAAGGAAAGACGAAGAAAGCAGATACATTTCTGGTCAAGATTATGGATCATGAGCATGCAACATGGCAAGGGAAAGTGACATGGATTGAAGGACAACGTGAACAGTACTTCAGAAGTGCACTGGAACTCATCAAACTGATAGATGATGCTGTTGAGAAAGAGCAGGAAATGGAAGGAGGAAATGATGTTGAGTAAGTTTAATAATAAGAAGCATAGACGATTGACAGCAATGTTGCTGTGTGTGGCATTGATGCTTGGCAGTGTAACCTCTGTTTCCGCAGATATTTCTGCAGCAGATTCAGAGACAGAAGCTCAGAGTGAAGTTCAGACTTATGCAGAAGAGCCGACGACTGAAGCGGTTTCCTATGAGGCACCGGAGACAGAAGCGCAGGCGGTAGAGACAGAAGCTCATACCGAAGCGGCAACGGAAGCACATACAGAGGCCGCCACAGAAGCGCATACAGAGACACAGACAGAAGCAGCAACAGAAACACATACAGAGACGGCGGCTGAGACAACAGAGACAGAAGTTGAGACTGAGACAGAAACAGAAGTCGTTGCTCAGCAGTTGGAATATGAAGATGATCAGGTGAAGGTTCACGTAACCGCCAGCGAAGAAGGCATTATTCCTGATCATGCATCTCTGAAGGTTGTACCACTGGTGAAACAGGAAGTCACCAATGAGATGACAGATGAGCAGAAACAGGAAGTTGAAGCAATCAACAAGAAGTATGACGAAGCAGAACAGAAGCTAATTGAAAAAGCGGACAGCGAAGCATTTGATATAGCAGGTTTCCTGGCTTATGACATTGGTTTTGTAGATGCGGATGGCAATGAAGTGGAACCAAACGGCGATGTCAAAGTGACGATGGAGTACAAGAAAGCACAGGCTCCTGAAGGTATCGAAGTTAGTGAAGATACAGAACTGACAGTCATGCATTTGGAAGAAGATAAAAACGGCGAGGTTAAACAGGTTGTCGATTTGGCAGATGACAATGTAACAAACGGAGCAGTTGAAAAGCTTCAGACAAATGAAGAGAATAAACTTGAAAAAGTAGAATTTGTATCTGATAGTTTTTCAACATTCACGGTTACTTGGACAAATACCACTATTTCACTTAGTATACATTATGTAGATGAAAATGGTACAGAGATTCAAGGAAACCAAACTGTACCAGAAGATTTTAAAAATTATAATGAAAGTGTAACATTTGCCGATTATGCGGGAACAATCAGTGGTTATGAATATAGCAGTGCTCATTTAGACAGTGCAACTGGAGAAACAGTAACTTCAGCTCAAGGAAGCCGAAAGAGTAATGATTATGACTTCTGGGTTAGCTACACATATTATTTATCTATAAAAAATGGTAGTAATGAAGTTGAACGGTTATCAAGTGGTTATTATGGTGCTAGGACAGCAGATATATATCTGGTATATAACAAAATTAATGAAACAGAAACACCAGATACTCCTGATAAGCCATCTGATACAGGGTCAAAGCTGTCACATGAGAAGTATATTAAGAAAAATGCAGATAATACATATGACATTACTTTAAATGCTTCCGGCAGTGTTGGTACAGAATACAATAAAGCAAAATTAGATATTCTCTTCATTGTTGATACATCTGAAAGTATGAATAACGATGATCGAATACCAGAAACAAAAAAAGCTATTAATGCTTTAACCGCAGTATTTGACAGCAACAACATGAAGAATAAAGTCGATGTTCGGTACAAAATGGTGACATTTGCGACAGGAGCTTCACTTGCTACTACAAACTGGGTAGACAGCACTGTACTTGGAAATGCTGTCAAGAATCTTAATTATGTACGGTATGGTGGTACAAATTATGACCAGGGACTTAGCACAGGTGCGAATGCTTTATCAACAGGTGCACGCACAGGTGCAAGAAAAATTGTCATTTTTCTGACAGATGGTGAGCCAACATTTTATGGTAGACCTAGATATCATTCAGATTGGGGGCAGACAGCAAATGGACGAGGTAGTTCAACAAGCAGAGCGACGCTTGATGCTGCAATTACTTCAGCAGGAAAAATTAAATGTGATGATTTTTATGCAGTAGGTATCAGCTTAAAAGATGACATTGTTATTTATACATATGATAATACATACTATAATGATAGAGAACAGAATACAAAAACGGGTGAAGGTATTCTTGGGGAAATAAAAGATGCCACTGGTGCATCAGGCGGAAAGGTAATTAATCTGAAAAAACCTTCAGACCTTTCAGATGAGTTCGAAGCTATTGCCGGCGAGACAATAAAGTTTGCCTGCACGAATGTGATGATTACTGATAAGTTAAGTAAGTATGTTGCAACAACAGAAAACAGTCGACTTCAGGTAATGGTAGCAAAACGAGTTGATGGTCAGTATACACAGCGTTTCAAAGCAGAATATGAGCTGGAAAAAGGTGGTAATATCGTTTTAAAAGATAAAGATGGTAAGGATAAGGTAATTGCTACAGCAAGTTATGATAAAGATGCAAAGACAGCAACATTAGACTTTGTTGATGATTACGAGCTGGAAGAAGATTATTATTACTATATTACGATTACCAATGTAGAACCATCCCAGGAAGCATATGATGAGTATTTGAAAAATGGCTACACACAGAAAGGTTATATAGGGGATACACCAACTGATACAAGTGACAATGGCTATTATGCAACAGATGGTATTAAATTAGAGGGTGGACCTATTTCTTCTGGACAGACAGGCTTTAAATCAAATGAAGAAGCTAAAGTTGAATATACTTGGAAGAAAACTCCTAAGACAGAAGATTATAAAGATCCTGTAATCAAACTGGAAGATCATGTACAGCATATCACTGTTGAAAAAAAGTGGTCTGGTGTTACAGATGTAGATAATAATGTGGTACTTGCACAGCTGGTAAAAGTGTCTCAGGATGAAGCTGGAAATACAATAGAAACACCGGTTGATGGTAAGATTATTGAATTAACAAAGGATAATTCTTTTAAGGGCAGTTTTACTGTTCGGAATGCATCAGAGTATGTTGTAAGAGAACTTAAACCAGATGCAAATGGCGAGATTATTTATAAGGATAATCGGTATTCAATTGCAGCAGATGAGGATACTATTACATTTGATAATATCAACTATAAAGTTTCCTACAGTGTAGATGCAGCTAACCGGAAGGTTACAATTACAAATACAAAGGCTTCTGAAAAGATTAGAATTATTAAAACAGGGACAGATACACAACTGTTGCTGCAAGGTGCAGAATTTACTTTAAAAGATAGTGAAGGAAATACAATAACAGTTGGGACCAACATTCAGGGTGATAAGTATGTATCTGATGGCAATGGACTTGTTCTTGAAGGAGAAATTGGTGTAGGTACATATACTTTAACTGAAATTAAAGCACCAACAGGATATGTTATTCTTCCATCTGGCATTACGATTACAGTTGATATTAACAATGTTACTGTATCAGGAGCAGAAGATAAGGTTACATGTGTTAAGGACAGAGATGGTGTTTATGTTATTACCGTTAAGAACGAGGTTGTTTACAACCTTCCAAATTCCGGTGGTTCCGGTATTTACTGGTTCTCAATCTGTGGTATGCTGCTCATGATGGCAGCGGCCTGGATTATTTATAAAAACAAGTGCAGGGAGGTGCTGGTGAAATAGAGGGATGAACTTTAAAACCAGCAGTCCCCTGGACTGCCAGGATAAAAAATCAACGTAACATGTCAACCAAGAAATAATATCTATAAGAGAGAAAAGGAGAATATTATGAAGAAATTAAAGAAATTATTTGCAGTGATGTTATCACTTATCATGGTATTAGCAATGGGCATCACAAGTTTTGCTGATACTAACTCAGCAACTATTACAGTTAATAATCTTGATGCAAATGCAAAATTACATTATGTACAGATTGTACGGCCAAATACATCAACAGAAACTGGCTGGGAGTTTACAAATAATGCAGCAGCATCTTTCAAGAAAGTTAAAACGTTTGCAAGTTTAACAGATCAGCAGATCCTTTGGAGTCTGATTAAGCTGGCAGATGCGCAGGCGGATGTTCCGGAAGGTACAATTGCGGCAACAACAGCAGATTTTCAGGATGCTATGAAACATGTTCAGGATGAGTTAACTTATGCAGATGTTACAGGAAATACAATTACTGCAACTTCAGCAGGTATCTATGCTATTAAAGCGACAACAACAGATATAGATAATTATGTATACAGCCCAATGGCAGCATATGTTAAATTTGATAACTATGATAGAACAACAGGTGTTCCTACGGACTTAGTTGATGTTACAGTTAATGCTAAGAGAACAACAATCAAAATTGAAAAAACTAACAATAATGATAATGGCGTTGTAGAAATCGATAGTATTGTTGAATATACAGTAAGAACAAATGTACCTTATATTGCTGATGATGTAGCCGAAGTTACATATACAATCACAGATACAATTGAAGGTGCTGAGTATGTAACAAATGCAGAGGGTAAAGTGGCAGTAACAGTTAAAATTGGAACAGCAACTGAAGAAACAAGATATGCTGATGTAACTAATACAAAGGACGGCAGAAAGCAGTTTGTTCTTGATCTAAAGGATGTTGCTGCTGATAGAAATAATGCAAATAAAGATGTAGTTCTTACATATCAGGCAAAAGTAACATCTGAGGTCGTAAGAAATGAAGTTGTTCCAGGCGATGGCTCTCATGACTTTATACCAGCTGTAGATAAATTATATACAGGCAAAGTAACATTAACAAAAACAGGCGAAAATAGTGCAGCATTAGCAGATGCAAAATTCGTTTTATACAGAACAGAAACAATTGAAAAAGAAGAAGGAACTAAAGAATCTGTTAAGAAATATGCATTAGTATCAAAAGATACTGCAAAGACTAATAATGAATATGTAGTTACTGGTTGGACAAATGATGAGGCTGTTGCAAAAGCAGAGGGTAATCTGATTGTAACAGATTCAAATGGTAAAGCTGTTGTAAGAGGTCTTGATTCTACTTATATAGATTACTATTTTGAAGAAGTTGTAGCACCAAATGGTTATTCTATTAATGATGATGATTCTATTGTAAGATGGGGTGAAAACCAGACAGCAGATGCTACAACAGGTACAGCTAGTATGAGTGATACAAAGCTTTCCGCTCTTCCAGCAACTGGTGGTATCGGTACTACTATCTTCACAATCGTTGGTTGTGGTATCATGGTCGCAGCAGCAGGTTTATTCTTCGCTAGCCGCAGAAAAGAAAACAGATAAGTCATAAATAAGTCTTTTGGTGAATTCCGGGGCGTTACCCGCCCCGGAATTTATCAGATTAAAGGCATTTTTTCAGAAACCTTTTAACCCATCTCTTTAGGAGAGACAGATACGTATACAACAATAAGGAGAACCCGGATGAAGAAGAAAACGTACAAAATTTTAATAGTCATTATATTTTTAGCCGGTTTGTCCTTGCTGCTGTATCCATTTGTAGCGAATCAGTGGAACAACTACAGACAGAAACAGCTGATCAGTGAATATGATTCTATTGTTTCTGCTGAAGATGCCGCAGGTGAGATTGATTATGCAGCAGAGCTTGAAAAAGCAAGGGCATACAATGAAGCATTATTACCGAGCATCCTGCCTGACTCCTTTGCCATTGCAGAGGCGACGGAAGGGGAAGACAAAGCCTACATGGATTGTCTGAACATTGCAGGTGACGGTATTATGGGTATCGTGGAGATTCCGAAGATTGATATCAAGCTTCCAATCTACCATACCACCGGGGAAGATGTGCTGCAGGTGGCAGCCGGACATCTGGAAGGAAGTTCACTTCCGGTAGGCGGAGCCAGCACCCATGCAGTTATTTCAGCTCACAGAGGCCTGCCGAGTGCATCCCTTTTCACAGATCTTGACAAACTGGAAGAGGGCGACCATTTCCTGATCCATGTTTTAAATGAGACGTTGTGTTACGAGGTGGATAAGATTTCAGTGGTCAAACCGGAGGAGACTTCCGGGTTGGCAGTGGAAGAAGGCAAAGATCTGGTGACACTGCTCACCTGTACACCGTATGGTGTCAACACGGAGCGATTGCTTGTCAGAGGACACCGTGTGGAATATGTGGAGCAGGAAGTCGAAGCAGAGAAGACGCTTTTCAGCGGTATCAGCATACACACCAATTATTTGTTGTGGGTAATCGTAGGATTACTTGTGACAGCAGCATTTATTGTGGTATTATATAAGAAAGAACAGAAGTTAAAGAAGCGCCGTGCCGAACAGGCGACAGACGGACAGGAGGCATCGGCAGTCCAAGACAAGACAGTGACCGGGGATGCCGATACGGAGACTGAGAAGAAGGAGTAGAAGCTCATGAAGAAGAAGATTTCCGCCATCCTGTTTGGGCTATTGTTTCTGGTGGGATTTGGCATTCTGGTCTATCCGACGGTATCCAATCAATGGAACACTTACAGACAGAGTCAGCTGATCAGCAACTATCAGAGCGTTGTGCAGGATATGTCAGCTGAGGATTTTAGCAAAGAGTGGGAAAAGGCCGAAGCTTTCAATGCGACAATCACCCAGAACAACCTATACAGTGATGTGTTTGGCGAGAGTACAACAGATTTACAGAGTACGGAATACTGGAAGGTATTGAATGAAGCCGGAGACGGCATCATGGGTTATCTTTCTATTCCGAAGATCAATATCAAACTGGCGATATACCACGGGACAGCCGATGATGTGCTGCAGACAGGTGTGGGACACTTAAACGGCACAAAGCTTCCGATTGGCGGTGAGAGTACCCACTGCGTGGTAGCTGCTCATAGAGGACTTCCCAGTGCCAAGCTATTTACCGATATTGACCAGTTGAGAAATGGCGATAAGTTTTATATCCATGTGTTAGATCAAGTCCTGGCTTACGAAGTGGATCAGATTCTGCCGATGGTGGATAAGGATGATCATGAGACACTGGAGAATGCATTGAAGATTGAGGAAGGCAAAGATCAGGTCACATTATTTACCTGTACACCGTATGGTGTCAATTCTCACAGACTCCTTGTCAGGGGAACGAGAGTGGCTTACAACGGTGAGGAGGACAAGGAGGCAACGATTTCCGAGTCCATGGTTGAATCGATTAAGAATTACTATATGATCTATACAATTCTTGGTCTGGCCGTTACCTTACTGGTGATCCTGCTTTTGAGATATTTATCAAAAAAGAAGAAAAATAAACAACCTAAAGAGTAATCTGGATTTGAAGAGGGAGGTTATGAAGCGATGATGAAAAAGAGTATAAAAAAGAGCTGCGCATTATTGATCGCATGTGCCCTTACGTTATCAGCATTTGCGGTTCTGCCGAAAGCAAATGCGGCGAATATGGTGGACACCGGCAAAAAGGATTGCTCCATAGATTTTAAGACCGGCGGTGATGACAAGGTCAGTGCAGATCTGGGCACCACAACGGTGGATGTGAAGCTGTATAAGGTGGCGGATATCAGTGAAGTCGGTGCCTATACCGCATCTGGAGATTTTGCACAGCTGGATGTTTCCGCGCTGGATGCATCCGATAGTACATCCGCAGATGAATGGCTGAAGCGGGCCACAGAGGCGGCCGGTATGGTGACAGACAGTACGAAGCCGACAGCAGAGGTTTCACTGACAGATGGTGAAGGAAAGGCTGAGGATCTGGCCACAGGACTTTACCTGGTACTGGCGGATAAGGCACAGACAACGAATTATGAGTACACATTTACACCGTATCTGATTTCCCTGCCGAATAATTATTATTATCAGACAGGTGATGATGAATGGGTATACGAATTGTCAGAAGTAGTTCTCAAGCCTGAACAGACGCCGAGATATGGTTCTCTGGTGATTGACAAGACGTTGAGAGATTTCAATGCCACATCCGGTGCTCAGGCAACATTTGTTTTCCAGATTGATATTACGACCCTGGAGGGTAAGACAGAGAGCAGAGTTGAAGCGATGACCATGGGGGCCGGTGAGGAATCACAGCAGCTGACCATTGATCAGATTCCGGCAGGTGCATCAGTCAGAGTCAGAGAGACCTACAGCGGCGCAAGCTACACACAGGTTTCCGATGATCCGGATGATGTGACGATTTTTGCAGATGAAGCGGTCCGCGTTTCATTTGAGAATGCACACGATGGCCGTCCAAACGGCGGTTACGGCGTGAAGAATAATTTCAAACTTGATGAAAACAAACAGTATCAGTACACTGGCGATAATGTCAGCACAGACTAGGAAGGGGGAACGATAAATGAAAAAGCAATTGAAGAAGCCGTTTTTGATGATGGCAGTGACAGCGCTTGTTCTTGTGGGTACCCTGAAGGTGGGCGGTGCGATGGCTTATTTCACCACCTATTCAACTGCCAGCGGTTCTGTTCAGATGAATATGGGATTTACACAGACAATCCCGCATGAAGAAGTGGACAGCAGAGGCAAACATGTTTCAGTTGAGAATACAGGCGATTATGATTGTTTTGTCCGTGTGAGAGCGTTTGCGCCATCTGATATCACGCTGAGTTATCAGCCGGAGGATTCAGGATGGACAGACGGCGGCGATGGTTTCTGGTATTACGATCAGATCCTTCCGGCAGGTGAGACAACAGCAACGAAGCTGAATGTCAGCTACACGTTCCCGGCAACAGACAGTGAGGATGCACCGGCAGAATTCAATGTCATTGTTGTGGAAGAGTGTACACCGGTGCTTTACAAAGCAGACGGAACCGCTTATGCAGACTGGAACAATGTGATCACAGCAGATACAGCAGAATAGAAGGAGGGCTATCATGAAGAAGAATAAGATTTTATTTCCGAAAAAAGTTGCCCTGCTTCTGGGAGCAGCGGCAGTACTTTTGCTTGGCAGTACAGTAGGCAGCACAAGAGCGGCGCTGACTTACTACAGTGAGAACTATTCCGCACAGATGAATCTGAAGCATATCGGTGTTTCTCTGGTGGAGAACGGCCAGGTTGTCAGCAGCAGAGATTATGTTTCCGGCAATGAGTGGAGCGGCAATACAGAGGGCAAGCTTCTGGCCAATATGCTTGGTGAGAATGAGAAGTTTACACCGGGCAAACAGTATGATGAAGCCATCAGCGTGACCAACAGCGGCGATATTGATACATTTGTCAGAGTCATTATCACAAAGAGCTGGAAGGACAAAGAGGGCAGGAAGAATGCAGAGCTTTCACCGGATCTCATTGAACTGAATGTTCCGGAGAACAGCGGATGGGTGGTTGCCGAGGATCAGTCCACACCGGAACGTATGGTGCTTTATTACACAAAGGCACTGGCCCCGGGAGAGACCACACCGGGACTTTCCGATACGATCCGCATCGATGAGTCCGTGGCACAGCAGGTGAACAAAGTGACAGATGGTTCCACCGTTACTTATCAGTACAAATACGACGGTTATTCATTCAATCTGGATGCAGAAGTTGATGCGGTTCAGACTCACAATGCCAAAGCGGCTATCAAGAGTGCCTGGGGCGTGGATGTCAGCGTATCCGATGATGAATCCAGCATTGGTTTATAATAGGAGGTACAGAGTATGAAGAAGAAGATTTTGTGCCTCATGATGGCAGCGATTCTGGCAGTTGGGGCACCCCTTACAGCATTTGCCAGAGATTATCAGGGCGCTGACGGATGGCAGGCAACATTTGACGGCAGCAAGCTGAACAGTAATTTCAAGGATGAAGATGTGACGGATTCTATGTCTGAGATCCAGCCGGGTGACAGCATTACACTGCATGTTCAGCTGACGAATCAGGACAGCAGCAATACAGACTGGTATATGACCAATGAAGTCCTTCAGACACTGGAGGATGCACAGGATTCCGCCTCAGGCGCGGCTTATGAATACCGTCTGACCTATGTGGACAGCAAGAATAAAGAAACAGTTTTATATGACAGCAGCACAGTGGGCGGCGAAGGCAGTTCCACAGCCGGTGAAGGTCTGAAACAGGCGGATGCCTCACTGGATGAATATTTCTATCTTGGCAGACTGGCCAAGGGTGAGAGCGGTACTGTTTACCTGAAAGTCGGCGTGGAAGGCGAGACAGGTAATAACGGCTACCAGCAGACACTGGCGAAGCTTCGTATGACTTTCGCAGTTGAGAAGGTCAAAGAGGGCAAGACCATTGAGAAGAACACAGTGATCGAGAAGAAGGTGCCCCAGAAGAACAATCTGACGACATCCAGAAAAGCCGTTAAGACCGGTGATACATCCAACTTGCTGATGTATTCGGTGATCGGTCTTGTAGGCGGTCTGATCTTCCTGATCGCAGGCATTATCCTTTTGAACAATTCCAGAAAAACAAGACAGCACAGGGAAGGAGAGAACTAAGATGAAAAAATATAAAAAATTATTTGTATCTCTTCTTGCAGCAGCAGTGCTGACGGTTGGTTCTGCGTTCAGCGTTATGGCGGCAGATACATATACCTACAAAGTAACGGTATATGCGGGCAATAAAGGCACGATTGACGGACAGAAACAGAAAGAGATTACAGGTCTTTCCCTTGGTTCACAAGTTATCCTGGACATCAACAGCGTCAAGGTAACGGATGACAAGTATTATGTTAAAGGTTTCCGTCTCAGTGGACGTGACAATGAAGAAGCCCTTGCCACACCGACTATCGAGGTGGACGGCGATGTGGATTACGTTGTCGCATACGGTATCAAGGGCGATATGGTGGCTTACACAGTGAACTATCAGGACGCCGATGGCAAGACTCTTGCCGACAGCCAGACATTTTATGGCAATGCCGGTGATAAGCCGGTGGTTGCTTATAAGTATATTGAGAATTATATCCCTCAGGCCCTTGCATTGACCAAGACTTTGAGCGATAATGAAAGCAAGAATGTATTTACATTCACCTATACGCCTGGTGAGACGGATCGTATTGTTGAGACAACAACAACTGTGACAACCATTGTTCCGGGTCCAACAACGACGACAACGACAACAGGAACCACCGGTACAGGTACAACAGGAACCGGCACGACGGGAACGGGTACAACGGGTACGACGGGAACGGGTACAACCGGTACGACAGGTACAGGAACCGGTACAGCTGCGAATGGTACAAACGCAGCGAACAATGCGGCAGGCGGCAATACGGCCAATGGTGCCAATACCAATGCAGGCGGTACGACAGACAATCAGAATAACGGTCAGGATGCCGATAATCAGGATAACCAGACGACAGATATTCCGGATAATCAGGTACCGGAGACACTGGTAGACCTGGATGACGAGGAAACACCAAAGTCCAATATTGATGCAGAAGACGGCAGCAATACATTGCCGATGGTAGGCGGTGCAGCCATTGGTATTCTTTCTGTAGCAGCGTTGGCAGCATTGTTTGTTTATCTGAAGAAACGTTCAAGATAGACATTATTGAAAGACAAGTAACAGCAGGCAGTACTGTTTGGAATAGAACAGTACTGCCTGCTGACAAAGGAGAATTTGATTTTGGCTAGACGCAACAGGCAGAAGAAAAGCCCGGTGGCTGCAGTATGCAGCGTACTGGGCACTCTTTTATTAATCATCATTGTGGCGACATATCTTCCAATTACGATTCCGAGAGCTTTCGGCTATGAGATTTACACAGTGATCAGCGGCAGTATGGAACCGGCGATACCGACGGGCAGTCTGGTGTATGTGAAGTATATCCAGCCGGAAGAGATCCAGACAGAGGATGTTATTGCTTTCTATGGAACGGATGCGGATGGTTCTATTGTCACTCATCGTGTGGTATCCAACAGTGCGGCTATGGGTAATTTTATCACGAAGGGCGATGCCAACAGTGATAATGACATGAATCCAATCCCATATGCGAATTACATAGGAAAGGTGCAGTTGTCTGTGCCGAAGCTGGGAGGCATCTTCCAGACGATCACCGGTACAAACGGTAAGATTGCAGCGGTTTCCATGATCGGGTTGGCCATCGTGCTGGAGATACTGGCGGCGGTGCTGCAGGGTAAGAGAGAAAAAGAGGAATAGAATATAATGAGGTCCGAACGTTTTTGATAAGTGGCGTTTGGACTTTTTTTATCTAAAAATCCGTAAAAAAAATACGGATAAACTTGATGTTTTTTGCGGATAATCATATAATAGAGAAAAGGAAGGGAGAGTGAATAGTGTGTTAGAGAAATTCAGTGTTGAAAATTTTAAGGGATTTAAAGATAAACTTACATTTGATATTGGTTCGCCAAATAATTATAGTTTTAATTCGGAAATTATTGAAAATGGATGTGTAACAAAGGGAATTATTTATGGAATTAATAGCTGTGGTAAGTCCAATTTAGGATTGGCGATTTTTGATTTGATTACACATTTGACGGAGAAGCAGAAACTCCTTTCAAGTTATGATTTTTATCTTAATATGAGCGGCAGAAAAACGTTCGCTGAGTTTGAGTATACATTTAGTTTTGAAGATCATAAGGTGATTTATAAATACTGCAAATCAGACGTGAATATTCTGAAGAATGAAAGCCTTTTTATTGATGGGAAAGAGGTTATTTATTATGATTTTTCTTTAAGAGATGGTTTTACTTTATTGGAAGGTTCGAATACATTAAATGCTTCAATTAAAAATGAAAGTCCGATATCCCGTGTAAAATATGTCAATAATAATTCAATTCTTACAGATAACACACAAAATCGTATATTTAAGAAATTTATAGATTTTGTGGATCGTATGCTGCTGTTTTATTCTTTGGACAGCAGAGGGTATGAGGGCTTCATGAATGGAAGTGAGAGCATCGCAGAGGGAATTGTCAATAATGGGAAAGTAAAAGATTTTCAAGATTTTTTAAAGGAAAATGATATTGAATATGATTTATATGGATGCGAGGTGGATGGAAGAAAGGCTATTTATTGTCATTTTGACAATCGAGATGCAGATTTCTTTAAAATTGCGTCAACGGGGACAAGGTCTCTTGCATTATTTTATTATTGGTATATTAGAATGGAGAAGTCTTCTTTTGTTTTTATTGACGAATTTGATGCATTTTATCATTATGAATTGTCCGAATCAGTGGAAAAAAGACTCAGACAAATCAGAGGAGTACAGATATTTACAACGACTCATAATACAGACCTTATGAGCAATGATCTTCTCAGGCCGGATTGTTATTTTGTGCTTAATAATAATACTATAAAAGCAATTTCTGAATTAACGGAGAAAGAATTACGGCAAGCTCATAATCTTCAGAAAATGTATAAGGCAGGTGCATTTAATGGCCAATAGCGATTATAAAGCTTTTATTGTTGAAGGAGAGGCCAGAGAACCGTTGATTATAGCTAATATTTCGAAGGTATTCTTTAATCATGGCAATTTTGAGATTATTACGCTTCCGGCAGGTGAGAATATTTATATGCTTTGGAAGAAATTAAAGGATGATGACTTTGATACCGATATTATAGAAGTTCTTCGGGAAAGTAATAAAGGAATCAGAGAACAGTTGGCGAATTTAACAAGAGATGATTTCTCGGAAATATATCTTTTCTTTGATTACGATGCACATCAGACGAATTTAGGAAAATCAGATGATGAAAATGTGGTGAATCAAATGCTTGAAAGTTTTAATAATGAAACAGAAAATGGAAAGTTATATATAAGTTATCCGATGGTTGAGGCATTAAGAGATTTTGAAGCTGGTGTATGCGGAAAAGGGCAAGAATGTTATGTGCCAATTGAAAAATTAAGCGATTATAAGCATATTTCTTCAATGTGTTCGTTTAATCCACATTTTAAAAATTATGATATTGAAATATGGAAAGATATTATTGACGTGTTTGCAATGAGGGTATCGTGTTTGATGGGAATAGAGAAAACGATAGAATACAAGGATTATTCTGAGCAGATAACACCATATGAAATACAGAAGATAGAAGAAAAAATATTTAAAATGAAACAGGTATTTGTATTAAGTGCTTTTCCGGAATTTTTGGTGGATTATTTTGGTTTAAAACTCTGGAAAACTTGTGTGAAACATACAACAAATAAGCTTTATAATCAGAAATGTCAGAACAATTTCAGGAACAATTATTCAGGGAATTTCATCTTTAAACAGTTAAAGAATGGATGATAATAACAAATGATAAAGAATATAGAAAATGTGAACAGGTTACTTAGTTGTTCGGCAAGAAGAATTCTGTTTACAGAAGAGAAAGCCCGTATTTTCCAGTTTGACAAATTTGGCTGTATGGAAAACACGGGTTTATTTTTACAGCCTTTTTTTCAGCATTTCCGGATTGGATGCGTAGGTCAGCGCAGTTTCCTTTGTAATGATGCCCTGTTTACAGAGGTTCATCAGACTCATATCCATGGAGATCATATCATCTTTGGCCGATGTGGCAATGAGGCCGTCGATCTGGTGGACTTTGTTGTCGCGGATCATATTGCGGATGGCCGGTGTGACGCTCATAATTTCGAAGGCAGGTACCATTCGTCCGTCTACCGTCGGCACAAGCTGTTGTGAGATGACGGCATTTAAGACCATGGACAGCTGAACGGCGATCTGATGCTGCTGGTTTGGCGGAAAGACGTCGATGATCCGGTCGATGGTATTGGCTGCTCCGATGGTGTGCAGCGTGGAGAAAAGGAGATGACCGGTCTCGGCGGCTGTCATGGCAACGCTGATGGTTTCATAGTCACGCATTTCGCCCAGCAGGATAATATTCGGGCTCTGGCGCAGGGAGGCCTTCAGAGCGGTGACATAATTGTCCGTATCAATCTTGATCTCTCGCTGACTGACAATGCTCTTATTGTGACGGTGCAGGTATTCCAACGGGTCTTCCAGGGTAATAATATGCGTATTTCGCGTGTTGTTGATGCGGTCGATCAGGCAGGCAAGGGTGGTGGACTTGCCGCTGCCGGCGGAGCCGGTGACAAGGATCATGCCCCTGGTGTGATCGGCAAACTGCATAACAGCTTCAGGAATGCCAAGCTCCTGTGGATTCGGCAGCTGGAATGTGATGACACGGATAACGGCTGACAGAGCGCCGCGCTGTTTGTAGGCACTGACACGAAAACGGGAAACCCCGGGTATGGCAAATGAGAAATCATCATCACCATGGACCAGCAGATTCATCATATCACGGTCTCCGGCCATGCCATAGATTTCATTTAATAATGCTTCAGTTTCTTTCGGGAAGAGTTTTTCTTCCTGTGTCTGAATGATATTGCCGTTTTTTCTGCATGAAACAGGAAGTCCGGCTACGATAAAAATATCCGAAACATCTTCTCTGACGGCCTGTTCAAGTATTTCTCTGGCGTTCATAAAAATCTCCTTTGGTTTTTGCTAAATTTTATTTCATTAAATTCAAAGTCTGATCGCCCTTCCACTCACCGGAAGACTGAACCTGCCACTGTGAAATGCGGTAGTAGGCCTCCCCCCTGGCAGGCGTTGTGGCCAGTGTCAGTGTGACACAGAGGTTCTGTTTGTCATTGATGGCGACAGCATAGGAAACGGTTGGTTCACTCTGTGTAAAATCCGTGGAGAGCTGCAGCTGTTCGCGGCTATCGAGGGCTGTCAATTGGGTCTCGATTTCAGTGAAGACAGTAGCAGTGTCGCTGCTTGTCAAGTCAGGCTGGCTGCTGTCGTTGCTTGTCGAGTCAGACTGGCTGCTGTCGCTGCTTGTCGAATTCTTGCCGGTGTCGGTGTCTGACAGCTGCCAGGCATCGGCCAGGACGGCATCAATCTCATCCAGGGTGCTTTCTGCCGTATTGCAGGCCGCGTAGTAGTTCGTTTTGTGATAGGCCAGTTTCTCTGCAAAGTCGGCATCACTTTTGGCGCTGGTCAGTGTCAGGATGGCAAAGGTCACCAGACAGAGGATCAGGAAGATGACAAGGAGAGAAGAGGCGCCGATATTAAAAAAAGGTGCCGGAGCTTTTTCTGACTGTTTTCTCATGATTCGGCCCTCCTTTGTCGGTGCTTAGTGACATCCAGTGTGTAGATATTCCGGTTGTCAGCGATGGTATCCATGGAAATATGGGCCTTCAGAAGGGTATCCTCCGGTTCATAATGGACGGTCAGGACATAAACGGCATCCGCTTTTTCACAGGATGTATAGCTGCTGTCATAGTAGGCGGCGGCATCCTGCAATGTACCGTCGGGCATCTGTATGGACGGATCAGACGCTGTATCACCGGATGAAGCTGCCGTATCTGGATGCAGAGTGCCGGCTGAAATCTGTTCAGCTATACTGCTGACTTCATTGACGGCAAAATTCAGATCCCTGGCATCCTGGCTCATCAGATGGGCTTTGGTAAAAATCTGGATGCAGAGGGCACTTGCAACGGAAAAAAACAGAACGGCAAGTATAAGTTCCAGAAGAAACAAACTGGATGTATTATTGTGACGTTGATATTTCATATGAATCCTATTCCTTTCCCGTGACAAGTGCTATGACTCACTGTGGATGCTGATATAGGACGCAACGGTGTGTCCCTGCGCATCGGTACATGTCAAATGCAGGAGATCCGATTGAGATATCTCCATATCCAATGACTGCAGCGGCAGAATGACTTTGCCTGAGCCGACATCGATATCTGCACTGCTTTTGGTGTACAATTCCATCAGATTTCCCTCACTGACATAAATATAAGTGACATATTCCGTGTCGTTGTAATGTTGCTTCAGAATCAGTGCCTGATGACCGTCAAAACTGCCGATAGATACGGCACCTTCGGTATCGTTCTGGTGAATTTTCTCGGTAATATAGGAAAGAGAAGTGTTGGCGTTAAAGTTCAAAGCCGAGTTCTCAGTGGTTGTACGGTAAACATTCGTGGCCAGCAGAAGCACTGTCAGGGCCGATACCGTGAAAACAAAATACAGGGAGATGGGAAATAAAATATCAATGATATGATGTTTCCTGGATTGAAATCTCATTTGCCTGCCCCCTTTTCAATGATGGTCACATCCGGATAAATATTGGCACCGACGGTCTGATAATCTACGAAAAAGAGGTCTTCGTCATAGGTCAGACCATAATGCGCTTTCAGGTCTTCCAGACTTTCGGGATAGGTGCCTTCCGTTGCATAGCAATAGACGATGCTGCGGTTTAATGCCCGCTCCAGGCTTTCTTTCTGATGACGGCGGGTGCTGTCCGAAAATGAAT
>OLNC01000957.1_pt1 | contig 20556 bp, 10 predicted proteins | sample 1672011 | NCBI WGS metagenome assembly OLNC01 (sample SAMEA3136636, study PRJEB25190) | human gut metagenome | biome: human gut; feature: human-associated habitat; material: faeces | place: Austria | collected 2013 | reverse complement strand
CCAAAAAGGCTGCGACCAAAATGATAAGCACCCAGTTGGCCGAAACAAAGTCCGATACAGCAAACAAAACTACCGTGGGCAGCGGCAGAGAGTCCATCTGCTCAAACATGGGCATGAACTGGGGCACCACAAAGCCCATCAAAATAGCGATAACACCCACGATCATGACCGACAGGATGATGGGGTACATCAAACTGTTGCCCACCTGCTGGTTGACCTTGTGCTCGCGGTCGTAGTAGCGGCCCATGCGCAAAAAGCTGGCGTCGATGCTGCCGGTGCCCTCGGCGCTGCGGGTCATGGCGATGAGCAGCTCCGGGAAAGCGGGCGCACACTGGTGCATCGCGTCGGAAAGCGGCACGCCCTTGCGCAGCTCTTTTAATAAGGTGTTGTACAGCAGCTTGGTGCGGGCGTTCAGGCCGCGCTCGTCCGCCATGATGCGAAACGCGCGCACCAGCGGCACGCCCGCCGAAAGCAGTGTGCCCAGGCCGCGGCAAAACTCCGCCAGCTCCGGCGTTTTCAGCGGGCGGTAGACGCTGGCATTGGTGCCGACCTCTTTGGCGTCGGTCATGTACAGGTCTTGCTCCCGCAGGGTGATGTACAGCGCTTCGGCGCTGGCGGCCTCGGTGACACCGTGCAGTGTCTTGCCCGAAAGCGCCGTGGCTGTGTAGCGGTAACGCGGCATGGAAAACCTCCGAAATTACGATGAAACGTTATAAAAACCGGCAGTACCATGCAAGCACGGGATCGCCGAAAAGCAGCGCCAGCACAATGCCGACGCAGAGGAATGGTCCAAATGCGAAGTGATCTTTTTTGTCGGCCTTGCGGGCGGCCAGCAGATACATGCCGTAAAACCCGCCGCCCAAAATGCCAAAAAACATCGCCAACAGGGTATGCTGCCAGCCCAAAAACAGCCCGGCAGCGGCCATTAACTTGATGTCCCCGCCGCCGAACGCGCCGGGGATCGCCAGGCAGAGCAGCAGCATCGGCACGCTGATGCACACCATGCCGATGAGCGCCCCGGCCCACCGGGCAGGGGAGAGCAGCAGGTTGAGCACCGCCAGCACGGCCACCGCGGCGTTGAGCCGGTTGGGGATAAGCTGGGTCTCGGCATCGATCAGCGCGATGCTGAGCAGCACGCCGCAGAGCGCCAGGGCCAGAAGCCCCTGCCACCGCATGCCGAACAGCCCCTCGCCCAGCGTGTAGGCCGTGCCGAACCGCCAACGGCAGCCCAGCGCCCGCACGCCGCCCAGCAGCTCCACCAACAGGTAGCGCACCGGGATGGGCGCCCTGCAGTGGCGGCACCGCCCGCGCAGGAATAGCCAGCTGAACACCGGGACCAGATCCCCGGCGGTGAGCGCGGCCCCGCATTGCGGGCAAAAACTGCGGCCGGTCAACGGATTTTTACCCCGGGGCAGCCGCCAGGCCACGACGTTCATAAAGCTGAACAGCGCGGCCCCCAGCAAAAACGCGATGAGTCCCAGCAGACCTTCCACCAGCAGCATCACGCGCCCTCCGATCTGTCAAAGCGGATGCGCTGCTCGGCCCGCCAGACAGTATAGCCGGTCTCGGCGTCGTACAGCGCGCGCATGTCGCCCTCGGCGTAGAGCAGCTGCTCCACGGTGTAGCCGTCCTCGCTGATCTGCAGCAGAGTCACAGCGCCGGGCAGAGCGCCCAGGGTCTCGATTTGTCCGGCGATGCCCTCAGCGAAGCCATCATGGGTGGACTGGTCGGCAAACGGCGTACCGGCAGAGTAGCATTGGGCCGACACGGCGCGGGCGGCCAACTGAGCGGCCTTGATCTGGGTCAGCGCGGCGCGGGCCTTGCCCTGGCGGTCCAGCTGGGGATAGCCGGCCAGGCAGACAAAGACCAGCGCGGCGGCGCAAAACGCGAGCAGCAGCTTTTCCGCCATCGAGAGCGGCGGAGCGTCCTGGAAACCCCGGACTTTCGCGCCGATACGATCAGACAGCATCCCGCCGCCCCCCTTCCGTTGGATTTTAGGCAATACCGCATAATTCTAAGTGCCGCAGCCGCCGGAGCGGTGCTTAAGCCGTTAGGCGGGAATTGTGCGGTGTTGCCTTTGCTTTTATACAGACTAAAGTATACTGTACCTTGCGACAATATGCAAGGCGATTCGACAAATTTTATGTTATATAAGAACGGGATTTTTTGGCCGGCGGCAAGGGGCAGCCCTACAATTAGTGCCCGCCGCCAAGGCAAACTACCATATTTCCTCTTGCAACTTGCAAACTGTTATACTATAATGAACCTACTTATATTGGAAAATCTGTCGATTTTCGTCGACCGCCCGGATATAAACGAGGTACACTTGTGCTGCCTATTATAAAGGAAATCAAACAAAAACTGCGCACCGCCCGGGGCTTCACGATGGTGGAGCTGATGGTCGTGCTGCTCATTCTTGGCATCCTGGCTGCCCTGGCGGGCACCGGGCTGATCGCCTATGTCCGCCTGGCCCGGTTCGAACATAACGAATCCGGCGCCCGCACCGTGTTCCAGACCGCCCAGATCGCCCTGACCCGCAAGGATACCAGCGGCGATATGGATACATTTTTGACGGAGCTGCGCGAAGTCGGCACGCTGGGCGACCACTTCAGCGCTGACGGATTGAGCGAACAGTTCGGTGGCGGAGCCGCGGAAAAAGCCAATGCCTTCAACAGCCAGATCTACGCGTTGTACTATGATAAGGCGAACCCCGACAGCGACGCCAGCAGGATGGTGCGCGGCCTGTTGGACCCCTACGTCTACGATGAGTCGCTTTTCAACGCGTCCATTGTGGTGGAGGTGGACAGCCTGACCGGGCAGGTCTACTCCGCTTTTTACGATACAGCGTCCGATAAGCTGCGCTTTGCCTCGGATGAAGGTGCCGACGGCGCGATGCTTATTGACGACCGCAGCTACGGCCACCGCCGCGGTGATTCGCTGGTGGGCTACTACTCGGCCGAGGACACCGTCAACGTGGTGGCCCTGAGCCAGACCCGCCTGAAAGTCAAAAACCCGCAGCTCATCAACAACGAGACCCTGACCTTAAACTGGAGCGGCAACAGCAAAAACGGCGACATCGACACCATTTATGACGCTGAATTCTACGATGCAACGACCAATAGGCCCCTCTTTAAGCTGGAGATCGAGTGGAGCCGCGTCCTTGCCGACCCCACCCACAACAACGCCCAGATCAAGGTGTACCGGCCCAACGCTGAGGAAAACGGCTGGAGCGAAACGTACCAGGACTACACCTTCCCCCTCAGCTACAGCAAGGGCCGCTTTATCCTGACGCTGGACGCCATGTGCGACGCCAACCTGCTGCGCGCCGCCGAAAATGACGGTGCCGACCTGAGATCCACCAAGACCACCCTGTTCAGCATTACACGCCTGACGGACAATGCTCCTAAAGATGTTTACGTTAAGATGAAAGCACGTCCTAACGCGAACTTTCAGGATCTTTATACCGAAAGCAAACCGCAGCAGTCCAATACCGAAAATACATTGTTTGCCGCAGGCAGCAAGGCAAGCGGCGGCACGTTGAAATACTTCCGCCACCTGTACAACCTGCGCTGGGTAAATAGCGGCGAATATGCCTTTACGGGTAAAAACACCGCCCTGGATTGGACCGACGGCGGCGTCACCGTCTACTGCTCGCCCGAGAAGAAGAACGCGGAGCCTGTGGCCAAGGTGCCCAGCCGCACCGGCGAGGTCGTGGCCTGGCCCACCATCCCCGCCATCGGCAAGGACGTCACCCTCAACGGCAGCACCGGCGGCAGCGGGCAAGTGGTCATCAGCAACCTGCAATTGCGGGGCAGTTCTATCGCTGCCGTGGAGCGGAAATATGCCGGTGAAGCTGCCTACAAGGCCCGCGACCACTACCTAGGCCTGGTGGGTGAAAATAACGGTACACTGAAAAATATCACCCTGCGCGACCCCGATGTGCAGATCAACGCCGAGGTCAGATCCGCAGGCGGGCAAAACGCCGACACCGCCATGACGATGGATGCCAACGGCACCCAATACCTGCAGGCCCTGGCCGATACCGACCCCGATTACCGCACCGAGATCTGGTCGGTGGGCGCGCTGGCGGGCGTGGACACCGGCAGCCTGACCAACTGCACCATTGACCGCAGCAGCCGCCGCGGCGCTGAGGCCAAGGTCACCGCTGTGCTGACCTTCAGCAGCAAGACCACCGGCGTGAACCGGGTGGACGGCACCTTGTACAAAGACGAACCCCACGGCATCGGCGGGCTCGTCGGCTTTGCCATGCCCAAAACCGGCGCCAAACTCACCGGCCTGACGCTGGACCAGAACGTCACCGTGGCGGGCATCTTCCAGGATGAGGACGCCGCCAACAACAGCGGTGCGGATACCGGCACCAGCGCCGATACAGCAGAAAAAACACGCTATAACGCCATAGCAAACGAAAACGAGAGCCAGACCCTCTGGCGCGCCGTGGGCGTGGGCGGCGTGGCCGGTGTACTGGACGCCACCAACCTGACCGGCACCGGGAACGCTGAAAACCTCAAGGACATCACCAACAAGTCCACCGTGGTGGGCAATGCCTTCGTGGGCGGCATCACGGGCAACCTGTACTCCACCACCGAGAACGACAGCGACGCCAAAACCCTGACCGGCCTGGCCAACCAGGGCACCGTGCTGGCCGGGGCCAACTACCAGGGCAGTACCGCAGGCCAAAGCCGCGTGCTGGGCCAGTTCTTCGGCGGCATTGCGGGCTATGCGCGCAGCCTTGTACTGGATGCGTGCCACAGCGCCACCCGCAGCGGCCTGAGCGAGACGACCCTGACCAACCTTGTGCAGGCGGGCTATAACGCCGACGGTACGTTGAACGAGAACAGCCCCCTCAAGGGTGACTTTGTCGGCGGCCTGGTGGGCTTTGGCCGCGATGTCCAGATGACCAACTGCTACACCGAGTCCGGGTATGTGCTGGGCCGCAGCTTCGTGGGCGGCTTTGTCGGCGGTTTTGTGGGCAGCAACCTGTACACCAGCGGCGGCACCAACAACAGCTATGTGTTCGGCAACCGTTACGTGGGCGGTATCGTCTCGGTCAACGGCCTGAACAGCACCATCGAAAACATGACCAACAAGGGCCTGGTGGCAGGCCTGGGCGCCAATGCGGCCTACGTGGGCGGCATTGCGGGCGTCAACGATGCTGCCTGGGGCAAGCAGGACAGCGCGGCCCTCACCAAAAACGAGACCGCCAAACTGGTGGACAGCGTCAACAGTATGTCTACTGTTGAGGTAACGGATAAAAACAAGATTGCGCTGCTGCAGCAGTTGAGCCGGACCGGGGACGGCACCCCCCGCTATGCCGATTTCGTGGGCGGCGTGGTCGGCTGCAACGGAACCCACGGTCAGATCAGCTGGCAGGCCGAGTCCGATAAGGGCGCGGCCCTGGGCGCGGTGCTGTACGGCGGCAGCTTTGTAGGCGGCGTGGCGGGCTACAACGACGCCACCGCCACCATCACAAACAGCCAAGCCACCATCCTCAGCGTCACCGGCACCATCGTGGCCACCGGCGACTGCGTGGGCGGCGTCATCGGCCTGAACGGCGCGGCCAGTCTGCCCACCGTGCAGGTCAGCGCCAACCGCATCGAGGGCGTCCACTTTGTGGGCGGCGTCATCGGCGCCAACCTGCCCGCGAACGAATTCAAATTTGTCAACGCCGACGGCGCGGCGGCCAACGCCGCCACCATCGGCACCGGACGCATCGTGGCCGACGGCGTGGCGGGCGGTATGATCGGTTATAACCGCGTAGTCAACGCAGATACGCTGAAAAACGCCCTGCAGAACAAGAACGGCACCATCGCGGCCGACCTGCAGACCTTGCTGCCTAAGTTCAGCAGCGGCAACGCCCTCGACGAGCCGGCGCTGAACCCTAGCGGCAGTGCCATCACCCTGACGAGCCTGAGCAACCAGTTCAACATTTACGCCAACGCCTACGTGGGCGGCATCATCGGCTACAACGCAGCCGACACCACCCTCACGCTGGAAAACGCCAGCAACGGCAACCAGAGCCAGGCACAGTCCTACGGCGGCCTGGCCCTCAGCCCCAGGGCTGACGCGGCCAACGGCGGGGCCTACAGGCTGGACAGCGGTGTCTCTCTGGGCGAGCTGGACCCCGACCACAACGGCTACTTTGCGGGCGGCATCATCGGCTGCACCACGGCCAAAACCACGCTGAATCATTGCACCAACTACGGCGGCGTGCAGCACCCCGTGGCCGCAGGCGGCCTGACCGGCGTCAACAACGGCACCATCACCAACGGCCGGATGGTCAACTCCATGGGCAGCCAGCAGGAGGGCTACCGCTACCTGGGCGGCATCGCGGGCATCAACAACGGCACCATCACCAACTCCGCCCCGGCGGAAAGCAGCAGCATCCGCGGCGGGCTGGACATCGGCGGTGTGGCCGGTTATAACAGTAAATCCGGCGTTATTACGCTGGAAAGTGCCAACGGCAATGTCTACGGCATCACCGTCACCGGCGGCGTGGCAGGCTATAACTTGGGCACCGTCACCGCCAAGAGCGTGACGGTAAAAGTCAGCGGCACCACCCAGACCGGCGGTGTGGCGGGCTTGAATGCGGCATCTGGTACGATTGGCCAGGAACCGAGGACCCCGACCAGCATATCCATCACCGTGCAAAACGGCACGACCGTTTCCTCCACCACCCAGGGCGGCGGCGTAGCAGGCCGCAACGAGGGCCTGATCCAGAACGCCACGAACCGCGCAGGCTCTATCCAGGTGGTAAACCAGTATGCGGGCGGCATTGCCGGCAGCAACAGCGGCCGCATCTGCTTCTGCATGCACGCAGCCAGCGGCAACCGTGTGCTGTATACCGGCGGTGGCTTTGCAGGCGGCATCGCCGGCTGCAACGAGGTCGGCGGCGAGTTGGAGAACGTTACCATGAACGGCAGCGTTACAGCAGCCAACGGCGAAGCCGGCGGCGTGACCGCCCATAACTACGGCAGCATCACAACGTCCCGGGTCTACGGCTCGGATATTCGCGGCACGTCGGACGCTATCGGCGGCATTACAGCCTGCAACGAAGCCGGTGCAGTGATCAGCGATGCGAACCTGTTCAATATGGCAAGTTTCGGCGGCGACGTGCGCCTGTACGGCCCGGCTACCCGGGTGGGCGGCCTGGTCGGCTATAACGCAGGCTCCCTCAGCAAGGGCAATGTGCGTGCAAATTCTCTCAGCCTTGCCAACCTGACGGCCGGCGACAGCACTGTCACGGCGGGCGGCGCACTGGGCGAAAACACCGGCACGGCTGAGAACGTGACCGTAAGCACCAACCTGCAGGACAGCATGGCAAAATATCTCAATCTGGGCGGCGTTGCTGGCAGCAGCAGCGGCACCTTAAGTGCGTGCAGCTATACGGGCGCCATCGGTAAGGATAACGGCTTTACCACTGTGGGCAGCACCGTGGGCGGCATCGTGGGCAGCAACGACGTGGTGTATAACACCGACGGCACTGCCGCCGCCACCGGCAAGGTGAAGGACTGCAAGGTCGGCTATATCGAGCTGAAAGTGCAGGGTGCCTCCAACGTGGGCGCCAGCCAGGACGCTGCCACCAAGATGAACAGCGCCGCCCATATCGGCGGTATCGTGGGCCGCAACCGCGGCGAGATCACCGGCAGCACCGTCGGCACCAAAGACAAAACGGGTAGTATCATCACCGCCCGCAGCGGCTTTGTGGGCGGCGTGGCCGGCTCCAACAGCGGCAGCATCTCCACCAGCGGTGGCCTGGACACACAGCCCCTTGTAAAACAGATCAACGCCTGGCTGGATGTGCCCTATAAAGACGAGACCACCACCGACGAAAACGGCAACAAAGTCACTGCCAAAGTGGTAGACACCGACAAACAGAACGCCAACCTGAACCAGATGGTCCGCGTACTGACCGGCAAGGCCAGCGGTGAGGCAGAGAAAAAACTGCAGATCGACTTTAAGGCCATGCAGGGCTTTGATACCCTGACCTATGGCGATAAAAACTATAATACAGTTTATACCAACCGCAGCGTCAACCAGCTGCTGGTCTCGCTGCGGGGCAGCACCAGCCATGGCAACGGCCTGGCCGACGGTTACCTGGGCGGCATCACCGGCTTTAACGATGTCACCGGCCAGATCACCAACAGTGCCAGCGGCCAGTGGTTCGTCTACGCCGATAACATCAACCAGAGCTGGGGCGCCGTGGGCGGCGTCATCGGCCAGAACGAATCCAATGCGGATTCCACCAGCGGCCTGGTCAACTTTGCCGCCGTGCGCCGCTTTGTGCGCGGCACGCGGGGAACGGCGGATGACAATATCAACGCTAATAATGACCGCTATGCTACCACCAAAGGTGACAATGCAGCAGATAACTATGTAGGCGGCGTTATTGGTACGCAGGAAAACCGCACCGGCGACCGCTGGACGCTGGAAAAATGTATCAATATTGGCACGGTGTTCAACAGCCGCTCCAACAACGCGGGTGGTGTGCTGGCCTACTGGCTCAGCTACGGCGGTACGCTGACCAACTGCTATAACTTTGGCGAGATCACCACCAACGCCAACAACGGCGAAAGCTCCGGCACCGTTGGCGGCGTGGCAGGTTACTTCAATAATCCTGTTGCCGGTACGGCGGCCAACCTGTATCGCTGCAGCAACTATGGCAGCGTAAAAAAGATGACCAATGGTGCAAACGACGTAGGCGGCGTTTTTGGTAAGGTACAGCTGGCGAATGACCATAACAGTGATGCCATGACCATCAACGTGATCGAGTGCGTCAACGGCTCCAATGTCGAACTACAGGCACAGTCGATGTCTGTCGGCATCTTCTGCTATATTGGTCCGTGGGCGGCTATCCCCAACGTTGAGGTCAACATTGACCGCTGCCGTAACTATTGCACCGAAATGTGGGGCCCCGTCCGTTCAGCTGGCATCTGGGGCAACCGCGGCAACGGCAGCACCTCTAACAAGAAAACGACCATCACCAATTGTTTTGCCTTGTATAAAAGCACGAACAATACTGGCAGAAGCTGGTTCCCGATTGCCTATCGCCATACAGCCAATGAAAAACTGACCGGTTCCAACAACTACTACATGCAGCTGGATATGAGCTTCGATGGTTATTCCGGCATTGCTGGGCTGCAAGAGGGCCTGGGCCGCACCAATGTTACAGGCGGATGGACCCAGGGTACCAATGAAAGCGAAGCAGGCGGCGGTGCGACTACCGACGTAAAAGCGCATCGCCTGTATGCCGGTGTGGACAGCGGTGCCAACGCCGCCCAGGATGGCGACAACTTCTATCACTTCTTTGCGATGCTGCCAAAGATTTCAAACGATGGCAGACCGGTCGTCTCGATGCAGGCTGTAAAAAAGAGCAGCTCGTATATTACCACCTTGCCGGGCCAAAGCTTCTCGGAAGCTTCGTCTGTGCGTTATATCTTTGCAGCGGATGCCAAGGATCTGACCCAGTATCCTGTGCCGGAGAAATGGAATGTCGGCTATGTCGGCAAGATCCTGCTCCTCTTCGACGACGTTAACGGTGACAACAAGACCAGCAAGGAAGATATTACCGATGAGGTGCTCCAACGCTACTACAGCAATATCCTGGACAACAGTGCCCCGGATGCCCCCACAGGACTGAAGATCGAACGCAGTGATGCTACCGGTTCCGATAACGAGAGTATTTACGGCCGTTATAACGTGACCTGGAATGCCCCCACCACCGGCAGCCCGGCCATCTACTACCATATCACCGTTTACGAGACCGATGAAAACGGCGACCGTATCGGCAACACCTCCCTGCTGGAGGCCGATGCCTACGACACCCGCTTTACCTTTGAAAGTAAGGCCGAGTGGAAGGGCCGCTATTTCAAGGTCAGCGTGGCCGGCGTCAACAGCAAGGGTACCGGCACGGCAGCTGCTTCGGGCCGACAGCAGTTTGTCCGCACCCTGCCCACGCCGGAGCTGGAGGTTCGCCTGATGCCCACGCCGGAGGAGGGCGGCCATGTTCAGTTCAGCCAAAAGCTGGTGCTGACCAATGCCGATGAATACGATAAGTTGATGCAGAACAGCGGCCTGGCCGATTGGAGCGTCACAGTCAAGGTCGGCGGCGATAACGGCGACACCTACCAGTTCAGCAATGGGAATACCACGCCCAAACGCATTTCGGAGAGACTTGGCAGCAGCCAGCGTATGACGGCGGAAGCCACCAGCAGCGACCAGCGCTGGATGCGTTCCGGCCAGTATGACGAGACGGTGTATATGCCGGTCTCCTGGGTCGTGGTTCCCGGCGACAACACATGGGGCAACAGCAACTCCGGCCTGGCCGAGGGCAGACTTGCTGCCAAAAATGTCGAAATTACCGGCGCTACCATCGACGACCTGACCGTAACGGTTACGCTGAACTTTACCGCCAGCGTCAGCGGCACACAGCCAACCTACCGCGTCATGCTCATGGGCCGCTACCTGGGCGATGAGGCCGTCACGCTGAACGGCGAAAATGTCTATCTCAAAGGCCAGTACATCACGCTGGCTGCACGCCAGAACGTTGTGCCCAACAGCAACACTACTTTTACCTTCAATAACCTGCCGGACGACACCCTGACCAACTATGATAACTGGACGGTCGTGGCTGTGCCGGTCACCAGCGGTTTGGGGGATGTGGTCACCCGTTGGGATGCTGCCGATGCCGAAGCTCTGGCCAAGCTGCAGGCTTCCACTGCCGACCGCCCGGCGTCCTGGTATGGCGGCCTGGAAATCGTGCGGGAAAGCAACGGCTACAGCTTTGCCAACCTGACCCCGCTGTATTTTGTAAGCAAGAATCTCACAGACTACAGCAACTGGGCTGGCTATGCCGCGAACCAGGTCATTTTTGAACAAAACAACATCACCGTGGCCCAGGCCCCGAAGTTGACGGGCGTGCCTGCCGACGGCGACCTGTACCTGAATTACGACGCCGACAAGCTGGCCAACGACAACCAGCTGGCCTACACCTTTACCTGGACCCAACCCGGCGAGGCGGCTGCCAGCGGCGGCAACACCAGGTATAAGCTGACGCTGTACGGTGTGACCGAAACCAGGGATGAAAACGGCAATGTAATTTCTACGGCGGAGGAGACCATCACCCTGCCGGATGATGCCAACAGTAAAGTCCAGTACAAGGACGGCATCTACAGCTACACCCTCCCTATCGATACCGACCTTGCGGGCGGCAGCAACAGCTGGCGCTTTGATAAAGTGCGCCTGCGCGTTACCCGCGATACCACCGGCACCACCCAGGGCATCGGCGCAGCCGACACCGCCGTCTATACCGTGCTGCGCCGCCTGCAGCAGGTGGGCGAGCCCGGCCAGGTGTTCCCCGTGGATACCAGCAATGCCGAACAGACCCGCTATCAGATCAGCTGGCCTGCCGTCTCGGATGAACGCGTGGACCACTATGAGCTGTGGGCACAGGTGCAGACCACCGACGCCGCCGGCACCACCCTGGGCGAAGCCTTTAAGCTGCACCCGGCGGATGGCGACAGCACCACGCTCATCAAAGACACCCAGACCATCGTGGACCTGGAAGCTTACCAGGGCAAAACGCTGGTGTTCTACGTGGTGGCCTGCCCGGCAGACGGCGACACCACCGTGCTGCGCAGCCCCAACGGCGAGGTCAGCGACCCGCAGACCATCATCCAACGCACCGAGGCCCCGGCCATCCGCAAGGTGGACTTTACCTGGACGGGCAAGGCCGTCAATGACGCCCTGCCGCTGATGAACGCTTTCTGCAATGACCTGACCATCCGGATGGCGGTGGACAAGGCCGACGCCGCCAGCTACTTCTTTACCGGCTATTTGTTTGATGATGAGGCCGCCTACATCGACGCCTGCGCCAAGGCCAAGACCTGGATGGACGACCCCACCAAGGAAAACCTGGACGCCCTGAATGCCACCCTGCGTGAGGATAAGGCAACGCTGATGATCCCCGAAGCCTCCAAGACCGTGGGCAGCGAGACCCAGGTCAGCGGCGATGGCACCACCGTGTCCTACACGGTCACGCCCAACGCCAACGCTTTTACCATGCAGCCCGCCGACGCCAACCGCTACCTGCTGCCCGCCCTGCGCGCCATGGTGGCCAACAGCGAGTCGGCAGCTACCTCCTCCTCCTGGAAGTTCTACGTGCCGGACGATTATGCCGGGGCCGCAGGCGCTTTGCACCTGCCCAAGATCCAGCTGGACAAGCCGGAAAAAGACGGCGTTCTCAGCGTGACCTCGGTGGAATCCACGGTGGAGGGCAAGCTGTACGGCACCGAGGGCGAAGCCTGGAAACCTGACAGCGCAGAGATCACCATCCACCAGTACGCTGTGCAGTGGCCTGCCGTCAACGAGTACACTGATACCGACGGCACCACCCGCAACTTTGCCGAGAAGTACCGCTTCCACGTGACGCCTGCCGCGGATATGCCCGCTGACGACCCGAACAAGGAAGGCTACGACATCCGCTTTACCGTGGCCCCGGCGGATGTGGTAACGGAAAATGGCGATGGTACGAAAACTATAACGACCCACCGCGGCGATATTTTGCAGGTGGAAAAACTGCCGTCTGGCTCGGATGAAAGCGACCCGGACAACTGGCTGGACATCACCAAGGCCGCCCGCCACATTGCAAACGAGGGCACCGAGGATGAGTATGTCTGGTACGATTTGAGCATTGTGCAGGTGACCCGCACAGTGATGAATGATGACGGTACGACGTCCGAAGTGACGGAGCTGGTCAGCCAGCCCATCACGCTGACCGGCCACCACGCGATCGACAACGATAACCCCAGCTACCGCATCAAGACCGTGCCTGCCCTGCGCCAGGCCGAGATGACCGATTATTCCCTGGGCTACCGCCTTACCCTGCCTGATATGACCCAGCGCGCCGACGGCGACAACGACGAGACCAGAGCACTGGAGAAGTACACCGAAAAGGTCACCATCTGGGCTGTGGGCAACGGCGAAAAGACCGTCGATTCCGACCGGCTGGAAGTCTCCCTGCGCACAGAGGGCCAGGCCATGACCGAGGATGCCGCCCGCCCGGTGTTCGCCATGGCGGAAGCCGACCCCCGGCCCGCACAAAGCACGGGCCGGGCAGGGGAGACGGACCCCACGCCCCCGGCCAACAATCCCGGGGCAGCGGATACCCCCGTTACCCCCGAAAACGCCGCCCCGGCGGCCTGACCTTGATGTAAAGCAGAAAGGAGGGTGCACCATGCCCCCAAAACGCAACCGCCCGCTGCGGGACCAGCAGGGCCTTGCCATGATCTTAGTGCTGTGCCTGGGCGCGCTGTTTGTGGCGCTGGCTGCCGCCCTTGTGTATGCGGCCTCGCTGATGATGGCCAACGCCGACCGCCAGCTGCCGGAGCAGGACGTCTACGAGCTGGCCGTCAGCTTCTCCGACGTGCTGGAGCAGGAACTGCTGCATTACACCGGCGCTAAAGAAAAAGACGGCGCGATGACCGAGGAGAACGACCAGAGCATCGGCTACTTTATCAACCATATCTACGTTAAAAAAGGCTCTATCGATAATCCCTACGGCGACGACACCGACCATACGTTTACCCTGCAGGCGCCCGAGGGCATCGACGAGATGACCGTCACCCTGAACAAGCACCCCAGCGACGATGTGGACGAAGGCGGCAACGTGATCGATAACGAACCCATCACAGAGAACCTGAGCAACCTTCTCATCAAACTGAGAAATCAGCGCGAGAACGGTTCTACGATGAATGTGGATGATTATGTCATTCGTGTGACCGTCAAAGTGGTCAAGGGAGACCAGAGCTACAGCTACACCAGAAAGTACAAGCATACCGGCATTTACAGCTACTATTACACGCTGGATAATGAAAACACTCGTTACAGCTTCAGTGGTGCCGAGGGCGATACAGCTTTGAGATTGACCAAAATGGCAACCGGTGAGGAACGTACCGTCACAAAAAATAATGCTTCTACACTATACCTGCGCTACAGCATGGATACGGATAGTGCGTGCATTTTTACACGCATCAACGGCAATGATGAGTAAGGAAGTGGCACTATGCAAAGATTGAAAAACGCCCTCCGTGACCGCCGCGGCGAAACCATCGTGGAAGTGCTGGTGGCCTTCGTGCTGCTTATGCTGTTTCTGGCGCTGTTTACCGCGTCGCTGCGGTTTGCCCGGCGGGCCTCGGCCCAGGCGCAGACCACCCGCGATAACGCCTACCTGCTTACCGAAGCACTTTACCCGGTCAACGACGATGCGGCCGAGTGGAAAAACGAATCCGGCACCACGACCATGATGAACTTCAGCCGCGGTGACCGCACGGTCTTTGCCGTCAAGGATGTGGAAATACAGACCATACAGGCTAAGGTCAAAGACGATAACGATGAGGCTGCTGCCACGCATACCTTCACCCGTTACTACAAAAAAGTGGACGAAGATAAAGACGACACAAAAGAGGACACGACCCCATGACCACCCCGCTGAACAACAAAAAAGGTACCACCCTCGTGGAGCTGATGGTCTGCCTGGTGCTGCTGGCACTGTTTGGCACGGCGGCGGTCACGCTGGTCAAGCCCTGCGCCGAAGCCTATATCGAGGTGCAGCAGCTGACCCGCGCCCAGAACCTGGCCGATGCCCTCACCGAGACCATCCGGGGCGAGCTGGCCGATGCCGACGGCACGATCTCTATCGTAAACGCCGCAACAGAGAGCGACGCGGATTCGGCAAATAATATTTTTATAGAAGATGCCCGCTTGACGGAAGGCACTGCTCTGCGCTTTACAGTGGAAAGCAGCTATACCGAGATACTTGATGCCGGTTATGTGCCCAAGCTGACCGCCACCACCCTGAACGCCGACAACACCACCAGCACCAAGGTCCTCTACGACCCCGCCGACGACACCTTTGCCGAGCTGAACCGCTACCTGCACATGCGTTTTTACAAGCAAACGGAGGGCAAGGACGGAAAGAAAAAAGAGTACACGACCTACGCTTATACAACGGCCTATCCTAACAAAGATTATATGGGGCTTGTCGTTTCGGATCTTGCGTTCTATGCCCGCGGATGGAAAGAGGAGAAGGAAACCGGGAAGATCTGCCTGACCTCGCTGTCTATGCAACTGACCGTCGCTAAGCCCGATGGCACCCCCGTCTACACCCAGACCGCGGTCATTCCGCTGCCCGGCGCACCGGAGTTCCAATAAAAAATAGCAAATAATTTGGCGAATAAATTGTTGTATGGGCACTGGACAATCGGGTGAAAAAACAGTATACTTAATTAAAATAACACCGCAAGGCGTGTTAATCGTGAAACGAACGCACAGGAGAGACTTACCATGGCAGACATTGAGATCAGGATGCTCGGAAAATTTGAGATCCTTATGGACGGCAAGCCGGTCCTAGCCGCACTGAAACAGTCCCGCAAGGCTACGATGCTGATCCAGTACCTCGTCCTGCAAAAGGGCGAAAGGGTGACCCACAAAGACCTGACGGATACCCTGTGGAACGGCGAACGGTCCACCAACCCGGATATGGCTCTGCGCGCCATCATGCACCGCTTCCGCAACATGATCGATGCCGAGGGCCTGAAGGAGCTGGAGACCTGCATCATCACCAGCCGCGGCTACTACCAGTGGAACCCCACCATGGAGTGCCGTGTGGACGTGTTTGAGATGGAAGCCCTGATGGAGGAAGCCCGCCGCCAGCTGAACCCCGCCGCCGCCGTAGCCCGCTACGAGCGCGTGCTGGAGCTGTATGCTGGCCGTCTGCTGCCGATGTCCTGCAACGAGCCCTGGGTCGAGACCCGCAGCCTGACCCTGCACGTGCAGTACCGCATCGCGCTGTTCCAGGTGCTGGAAGCCTGCAAGCGCAAGGGTGAGAATGAGCGCATCGTTAAGCTATGCCGCCGCGCCATCGAGCTGGACCCCTACGAGGAGCGCCTGTATCTGGAGATGATCCAGGCTTTGGAGGCCCTGGGCCGCCATGAGCAAGCGCTGGAGATGACCCGCCGCGGCAACGCGATGGGCTGCCTGCACCATGCCGTTGAGCCGGAGCGTGTGGGTGTGGTCTCCCGCCAGGCCCGCCAGGCTGACCGCAACCTGGAAAATGACATCTCCCGCCTGGCCGAGGAACTGCCCGCCGATGACACCCCCGGCGCTGTGTATTGCAGCTTCGAGAATTTCCGCCAGATCTATCACCTGCAGCGCGGCGTGCAAAGCCGCTTCGGCGTGCCGGTCTACCTGGCGCTGCTCACCATGTCGCCCGCCCAGAATGCTGACCCCGCCGAGACCGGCTCCATGATGGAGCAGCTGGGCGAGCTGATCCACAAGAGCCTGCGCCAGTGCGACGCCATGGCCCGTTACAGCGAGAACCAGTATGTGTTGCTCATCAGCGGCAACAGCAGCGCCGAGAACGGCAGCACCCCGCTGGAGCGCATCAAGGCGGCTTTCTACCGCATGCCCGCCCATGGCCGTTACCTGCTCAACTACCACATGTACGCCCCCGAGCTCCACGCCCTCTCCGCCGACGCCCGGAGAAGATAATTTTAGGCAATACCGCGTAAGCGGGTGGGGGAGACATTAAAATCATTGCATCCTTGCCTTTTTAATCCTATGCCGCTTCAAGACACGCTCCGCCAAAGCGTGTCTTTTTTGTTAAATCATTGCAACGCACGCCCCATCGTGCTACAATGGGTACAATAATGTTAAATCCGTGACAATTTGCCCCGGAGCAAAGGAGAATCCCCCATGGGTTTGTTCAATTTCCATTTCGACCGCCCCGGCCCCGGTGTCTCGCCGGACGCCCCCCGCAAAAAAGGCCCCGCCCGCTTTTTCGAGATTTTGGGCCGTGACCTCATGTCCTTTTACCTGGCGGGTCTGCTGGCGCTGGTCAGCGCACTGCCGTTCGTGTTTGGTGTGTGGTTCGCCGTCGATACCCACTCTCTGGTGCCGCTGCTGCTGGCAGGCGTGCTGGGCGGCATGATCGCCGCGCCCCAGCTGTGCGGCCTGCTGGATACCATCCTGCGCAGCCTGCGCGACGAGCCGGGCTTTTGGTGGGCTACCTACCGCCGCGCCTGGAAACGTAACGCCAAGGCGTCGCTTTTGCCGGGTGCCATCTGCGGTCTGCTGCTGGCCATGCAGATCTTTACGGTGTTCCATTATGACGTTTCGGCCGGTGTAGTGCCGGGGGCGCTGCTGGCCGTAGGCCTGTTTTTGCTGCTGGGTCTGGGCGAGTTCCTGTTTGCCCAGGTCGTGCTGCTGGACCTGCCGTTTGCGGGGCTGGTCAAAAATTCGCTGTTCCTGTTTTTGGGCTACCTGCCCCGCGCCGCGCTGGGCGTAGTGTGGCAGTTTGTCTACTGGAGCATCATCCTGCTGCTGTGGCCCATCAGCGGCTTTGCCATGGTTCTCACGGGCCTGTGGCTGCCCGCCGTCCTGACCATGCAGGCCATCTACCCCGTCCTGAACAAAGCCTTCGACTTGGAACGCCAGATCAAAGCCATCCGCGATGCGGAGCTGGATTCTTCTTCTGATTCTGATAATTAAGTGCAGCCTTGCGGGCGTCACCACCATGCGGTGACGCCCTTTTTTTATGGCGTCCTTCCATTAGGCCTTCCTTTTTGTGATCCAAGAGGAACACCGAAAGCCGCACGCTTTAAAAAGCCCCTTTGCCGCAGGCTAAATCCCCCACCCTCAATCTTGCGTTATGCCCCAAAAAAGGTTATAATAACATAATAGCCCATCTCTACCCATTCGGGCGAAAAATGTGTACAAAAGGGGGCCTTCCGCGGTGAAAATTCTGCTGGTGCACTGCCATTATCGGATGCCGGGCGGTGAGGATGCCGTCTTTGCGGCCGAGCGCGCCTTGCTGGAACGCCGCGGCCATCAGGTCATCGTGTATGAGCGCAGCAACGAGGAAGCCGCCCACGGTCTGCCCAAGGCCCTGCTGCCCCTGCATGCCGTGTGGAACCACGCCGCTGCCCGGGATATAAAACACATTATAAAAACACAAAACATCGATGCTGTGCACATTCACAATACGCTGCTGCTGCTCAGCCCCGCGGTGGTCCGCGCCGCCAAAAGCACCGGCGTGCCCGTGGTGCAAACGCTGCACAACTTCCGCCTGTTCTGCCCCAACGGCATTTTATTGCGGGACGGCCGGGTCTGTGAGGACTGCCCCCGCCACGGCCTGTCCTGCGCCATCCGCCACCGCTGCTACCGCGGCAGCCTGGCCCAAACGCTGGTAGTCGCTGCCGCCTACGGTCTGCACCGGCGCTTGGGCACCTGGCGCGGTGTTACCATGGTGGCCCTGACCGAATTCGACCGCCAAAAACTGCTGGAATTCAACCGCCAGTACCCGATGTTCGACGCTGACCGCCTGGTGGTCAAGCCCAACCCGGTCTGCGTGCCGTCCGGCCCCGTCAACCCGTGGGGAGACCGCAAAAATCAAATGCTCTTCGCCGGCCGGCTGGAGGAACTCAAGGGTCTGCGCACCGTACTGGAAGCTTGGCGGCTGCTGGGCGATGCCGCCCCCGCGCTGCTGGTGGCAGGGGATGGCCCCCTCGGTGACTGGGCCCGCGCCCAAAACTTATCCAACGTGCAGTTTTTGGGCCAGCTCCCCCGCGCGGAACTCCATGCCCGCATGGCCGAAAGCCGCGCCGTTGTCGCCGCCAGCCTTTGCTACGAGAGCTTCGCCCTTGTCCCCGCCGAGGCCCACGCTTTGGGCACCCCGGTGCTGGCCAGCGGTTTGGGCAATGTGGGTGCGTCGGTGCAGCCGGGCTTTGACGGCCTCTGTTTCGCTCCCGGCGACGCCAACGCTCTGGCCGGTGCCGTGCGCGCCTTTGGGCAAATGAGCTTTGACTGCAATGCCATCGCTGCCCGCGCCCGCCGCACCTACAGCGAAGATGAAAATTATAACGCACTGATGCGCTTTTATACAAAAGGAACGATCCAATGAACCAGCTTTACCGCGCTTTGCATATCCCGCCCAAACGGCTGCTGCGCAAGCTTTCGGGCGAAAAAGAGATCTACACCATCGCCGTGCGCCCCGTGCCTAAGGCCGAGGGCACCGACCCGCTGCCCGCCCTGGGCGGCACCCCCTACACCATGCTGCCCGCCCGCCCCGGCTTCTGGTACGCCGACCCGCTGCTCTACCACCGGGACGGCCGCCGCTGGCTCTACGCCGAGGCTATGGACCTGGCCACAGGTCTCGGCCGCATCGAGGTCTGCGAGCTGCACGACGACGGCGCGGCAGGGGAGTGGCAGGTCGCCCTGCAGGAGGACTTTCACCTCTCCTTCCCCACAGTGTTTGACTGGAACGGCGAGACCTGGATGATCCCCGAGACCGGCAGCGACCACAGCTTGCGCATCTACCGCTGCAAAAATTTCCCGGCCGAGTGGGAGCTGGTGCAGCGCTTTGCCGTGGACGCCGAACTCTGTGATACGATTTTGGTCAACCGCACCCCCAACGAGCTGACCCTGCTTTGCAGCGAGACCCTGCCTGAAAACCAACTCTGGGTGCGTTACCGCCGCTACACTCTGCGCCGCGCCGAGGCCCCTGTCGACACCGTGCCCGGCGCCCAGGCGGACGCCGCCCCCGCCCCGGCAGGTCCCTTTGCCCTGCTGCCGGACGAAGCCTACAACCTGCAGCACCGGGAAAACGACCTGACCAGCCGCAACGCCGGGCCGCTGTTTGTGCTAGGCGGGCAGGTCATCCACGCCACCCAGGTCAGCACCAAGGTGGATTATGGCGTTTACCTGCAATTTTTTGCCCGCCGCGGCAGCAGCGAGGTGCCCCTTTGCGCCGCCATGCCCCACAACGTGACCATCACCGGCCTGCGCACCGAGGACATCGTCGGCATCCACACCTACAGCCGGGACGAGCAGCTGGAAGTCATCGACGCCCGCTACCTGACCCGCCTGCCCAAGCTGACGCCGCCGGAAAATAAGGAACCGAACAAGGAATGAAAACGATCGCTATACCGCAGTTTTATTGCGGCCCCTCAGGCCAGAAGGGCCTGTATAACCGGCAGGAAGTCGGCCTGGCCCGCGCCTTTGCGGCCCTGGGCTGCCGCGCCGTGGTGCTGTACCCTGCGCCGGGCGCTGCGGCCCCCACGGTGGAAAACCCGGAACCGAACGTAAAGATTTATTACCTCCCGGTACGAAAATTAGGCGCGCAGGCGTTCTTTTCCAGCTGGCAGGTGCTGCTGGACGAGCAGGTCGATGCAGTCCACGTCATGGGCGATAACTCCCCCGGCGTGCCGTCACTCTACCGCTTCTGCCGCAAACACGGCATCCTGTTTTACAGCCAGCTGGGCGCGCTGAAAAGCACCTCCGGCCGCACCGCTGTCCGCGCTGTGATGGACCTGCTGCTGCGCCGCAACCTGGCTGTTTACAAAAAAACACCTACCTTTGCCAAAACGCCCGCCGTCGCCGCCGAGCTGCAAAGCCTGGGCGTGCCCTGCGCCGGGCTGATGCCCGTGGGGCTGGACACTGCCATCATCCCCGACGTGCCCGGCACCAGGGCCGACCTGCGCC
>OLNC01000951.1_pt1 | contig 20608 bp, 22 predicted proteins | sample 1672011 | NCBI WGS metagenome assembly OLNC01 (sample SAMEA3136636, study PRJEB25190) | human gut metagenome | biome: human gut; feature: human-associated habitat; material: faeces | place: Austria | collected 2013 | reverse complement strand
TCTGCCGCACCTCGCTCGCCGTATCGGCACTTAGAATTATGCGGTATTGCCTAAAAGTACAGCCGCAGCCTTATGCCTGCCCGGCAGGGTGCGGCAAAGACAAGAAGCAAGGATGTGTTGGGAATGGATATGATGGAGTTTCTGCGCACGCGCCGCACCTACCGCCGGTTCGAGCAGCGCCCCGTGGCGCCTGAAATTCTGCAGGAGTGTGTGGACGCCGCTCGCATCGCCAGCTGCGGCGCCAACCGCCAGACGGTGAAGTATATCATCGTGCAAAGCCCCGAAGCGGTGGCCGCCGTGCAGCCGCTGGTACACTGGGCCGCCTATCTGCCCCGGGAGCAAGGCAACCCCAAGGCCGACGAGGTGCCGACGGCGTTTATCGCCGTATTGCAGGACGAAAACCTGCCCGGTGCCAATGATATGGACGCGGGCCTTGCCCTGGGCAGCCTGACCGCTGCCGCCTGGGCCCACGGTGTGGGCAGTTGCATCATGGGGGCCATCGACCGCCCGGCCCTGACAAAGCTGCTGGCTCTGCCCGAAAAGATGCGCCTGTGCTGCATGGTCGCCCTGGGTTACCCCACCCACAAGAGCCACTTGGTGGAAATGCAGAACGGCAGCGTAAAATACTACCTGGATGAGGCCGGCGACTACTGCGTCCCCAAGCGCCCGCTGAGCAAAGTTTTGCTGAAAACGCTGTAATAAGAAAAAACCGCAGTTGAAAAATAAAAAGTCCAGAACTGTTGGCTGAACCAGCCACACAGTTCTGGATTTTTTGGTTGTAGGAATGAGTATGACAAACTGGAATTTATATATGTTTTTGCAAATACACCATCCGATGCAGTTTTCTATGCATCCGATGAGCTTTTTTCGGTAGCGTTTCCTTTTAAGCCACCTTGGTCTTTCGCAGATACCCCCATGCTGCCAGTCCAACGAGCAGAATGATCTTGATCGGTGCCGATGCCAGCAGTACATCTGCCTGAAAGAAGGCATGCCCACCTGCATAGAGAAAATCAAAGCTGATCATTTTATACTGCAATGCGTTGGAAAGCCCAATGCCCCCTGCCGGAAGCAGGGTGGACAGCCATTCTCCGAAGGAACCCGGCACGACCATATAAACGATCAGCGGTGCCACCACACTGATCAGCGCCACAGACAAAGCGGTCAGGTTGTTCTTGGCCCATACGGATGCCATCAGCACAAAGGCCACCTCCGCAAAGAAGATCAGGAAGTTTGCCACCAGCATGACCCACTCCATCTGGCCAACGGTATACGGCAGCAGGCTGGTCACAGAAAACAGCCATTGCACGGAAGTTTGGGTACTTTCCCAGCCAAATAGAGCATTCGTGACCAAGATCCAAACCACGCCGCAGAGCAGATACGCCGCCCCTGTGATACTGAACGCCGCCGCCAGCTTTGCCGCTGCTAGCCGCAGACCGCCGTTTTTTGTGCACAGTTGGATGTCCTGCGCACCGGTCTGTGCATCCGACGCAAACACCGGGGCCGCAATAACTGCACACAGCAGGGTGAGCAGCAAGTTCAACAGGGTCTGGTAATCCATTGCGTCTGAACTGACCCCAAATGAATAGGTGAACGGTTTTTGTACAGCATCGAACTTTTTCTGCGCAATAGCCTGCGCCTGCTCATAGCCGGGCTTTTCGCTTTGTTCCAGCCAGATCACCGATTCCAGCCGTTTGGGGAGCTGGCTGTAAAAGTTCTGCATATCCTCTGCGGTCAGTCCCATCACGCCCGGTGCCATGCCGGTTTTCAGGTCGGCAAAGGCTTCCTTTGCGTTGTTCACAAGAGGCTGATACCGGGCAAGTTCTTTATAAAACACCTCGACCGGGATGTCGTTGATGGAACTTGCGTCATACTGCCGGTACACCCGCTGATAGGCTTCCAGTGCTTCCTGCATGACATCCGGTGTGATGGTACCGGACACCTGCTGCGCCTGCCGTTTCTGGATTGCTTTCAGACCCGTGTAACTCACTTCGTTTCCGCTGGCATCCAGTTCCGTCCAGCCGATAAAGGTCACCGGCAGATATGCCATAACCACAGCCAGCACCAGTGCAATAACCAGCAGAATGGCTGTCATACGGGTTTTGCACACACGTTTCAATTCCAAACGATACAGGTTCATTTTGCTTCCTCCATTTCCTCCGGGAAAAGCCACAGATACAGATCTTCCAGCCTGGGCTGCGCCGAGATGCTGTGCGGCAACTGCGGTGCATCTGCCAGATACCGCAATGTTACCGTCCCATCCGGCTCGTTGCGCAGGTTCACCACCCGCAGCCGGTGCTCCCACTGGGAGAGCGTTTCCGTCGGGATATTTCCTTGCCAGACTTTGCCCTCAATCTGCTTTACCAGCCCTTCGGTGGTGTCCTTCGCAATGATCTTACCAGCCTTCATCACGGCATTTTCGGCCGCAATGTATTCCACATCCGAAACGATATGCGTTGAAATAAGAACGATTCGTTCCTGTGCAAACTCCGACAGCAGATTGCGGAACCGCACCCGTTCTCCAGGGTCCAGCCCTGCCGTGGGCTCATCTAGAATTAAAAATTCCGGGTCGTTGAGCAGTGCCTGTGCGATGCCTACCCGGCGCTTCATACCGCCGGAAAGCTTCACAATCTTTTTGCGGCGCACCTCGGTCAGGCTTACCCGCTCCAGCAGTGCGTCGATCTGCCGGGCAGCCTCTGTGCGCGGCAGACCCTTGAGTGCTGCCATATATTCCAGATAGTCCTGTACCGTGAATTCCGGGTAAAACCCGAATTCCTGCGGCAGATACCCCAGCTTTTCCCGGTAGGCCGCACCAAGCGTCCCAATCTCCACCCCATCGCACAAAATCCGGCCACTGCTGGGCCGCAGAATGCCCGCCAGCATCCGCATTAAAGTTGTTTTGCCTGCACCATTCGCCCCCAGCAGCCCCCACACACCCGGCGTGAGCGTGATGGACACATCATCCACCGCCGTTTTATCCCGGTATCGCTTTGTAATATTCTGAATTTTCAGTTCCATGTCTTGCTCCTTTCAGCCTTCTGCAATATATTCTGACCGGGCGGCAAGCCGGATGCACTGCAACACCATACAGAGCACCAGCACGCCCGCCGCCAGCGGCAGACCTTTCGGCAGTTCCGATAATTGCACGAACCGCAGCAAACACAGCTGCCCTGCAAACAGCGGTACAGCCCCGGTCATCATCCATTCCGGGCGCACCCAGCGCAGCAGCAGAAGCAGCTCATTGTTTGCGGTCAGGAATGGCACGGTCAGCACCGCCAGCAGTTGCCCGATGCTCCATGGCACGGCTGCCCGCACATTGAGTACCAGCACTCCCAGCAGGATCGTTTCCCCCGCCAGCAGCAGCAAAAACCGCATCACCAGTGGACGACCGATTCCTACATATGTGGCATGTTCCAGTTCAAGCATCTTATATTGACTTGCCCGGTATAAAAACGGTAGACCGAGCATGGCTGTCAGCATGGCGAGTGTGCTCAGACCAAACAGCGCATTGCGTAATGTCCATGCCTTCTCCCACAGGGCAAGTTCCCGGCCCACACTGTACAACGCCAGTGCCGCCATTGCTTCCAGTGCCCACACCTTCCAGCCCAGTAATTTGAACTGGCAGTGCAGCAAATCGCGCCAACCACTCCGTTGTTTTGCGATATGTTCCGCCCGGCAGCGGCGCAGCAGCGTTTCCGGGATAGCTGTGTCCGGCTCTGCCGCCAATGCTCTGGACAGTTCTTTTTCAAAGGCTCGATTCATCTCCAGTCCTCCTTTTCCAATTGCATTTTCAAGGTTTTCAATGCGGCACGCAGGCGGGACTGCACCGTGCGCAGGGGCAGACCTGTGATCTGCGCGATTTCCCGCAATTTAAGCTGTTGTGCGAACCGCAGCAATACTAGTTCCCGCTGTTCCGGCTCCAACTGGGCCGTCAGCACTCGCAGGTTTGCTTTCTCCTCTGCCGCAGCAAAGCCGCTTTCCTGATAGGCGGGTTCGCCCGGCAAGCTTTCCAGCGATACCTCCGTCCGCTTCATAGTACGGTTCAGATCGATGCAAGTGTTTTTTGCGATTTTGTACAGAAAGGGACGGAATGCCCCCTGAAATCCACCACAGGAATCCAGCCAGCGCACCGCTTTCAAAAAGGTTTCCTGTGTTGCATCCTGCGCCTGCTGCTCGTCTGCTGTATGCCAATGACAATAGTTCAGAATTTGTGGATAGTAGGCTGCAATCAGAGTGTCCAGCGCACCCGTATCTCCGCTCTGCGCTTTCCGCAGCAATAATTCTGTCTGGATACGGTTCACCCCCTTCCTGTCTATTAAAACGTTCCACATCATCAAAATGATTTCTGTTTTTTCAAAAATTTTAAATAATTGTAATTGCCTTTATTATGTTCTTACCAGTTCTTGCAGTCGGATGGCGACCTCAAGTCGGTGCAGGGTAACATCGGCCATGCGACTGCCGCCGTTTTAATGGATACCTACGCCCACACACAGGACAAGCCCCGGCCGGAGCTGACCGAGAAGATCGAGGCAAACTTCTATTCCCAAAATATGTCCCAGGCAGCACCCCAACCCCGGCAAAACGAAAAGCCGGCGGCAACAAAAATCTCCGGCAAGGAGATTCTTGAAGCCATCCGGCTGATGGACGCAGACGAACGCAGAGAGTTGACGAGAGCCTTGTTCGCCTAAGGCAACACCGCACAATTCCCGCTTTACAGCTTAAGCACCGCTGCTGCGGCTGCGAAGCACAATCTGCGTTGCAAAAATGCTCGATAATACATCCAGTATTATCTGCGCTTTTTGCTTAGCAGCTTGTACTTCTCGCTCGCCGCATCGGCACTTAGAATTGTGCGGTATTGCCCTAACTTTTCTTCCTTTTCTCTTTGATGCGACTTCTGCCGCTTCCTCAAATGTGATGGTCTGTGTATCGTTGATGATTACACCTATCATGCAATTTCAAGATGGACAAAGTCTATGTCCATCTGTTCCTTTATAATAGCAATAATGACATGAATTGTTTTTTTCTTTCACTTCTCGGATTTTCATATTCATCACTCGTCAAATTTCGATTTACCCCAGCACGGCGAAGCTTTGGGCGCCCAGGTGCAGCTCGCCGTCCTTGACGGCGGCTTCGCCGATGGCGTACAGCACGCGGGTGCCGTCCTTCAGCTTCAGCGGCAGGTCGGCGGCGGCCCCGGCGGGGTTGACGGCGCAGGTCAGCTTGCCGCGCTGCCAGGCAAACGGGCGGTAGTCGCCCTTGGCCTTGGGCGCGTACAGCACCTTGAACGAAGCGTCGGAGTCCAGATCCCGGTGGGCATGGCGGAAGGCCAGCAGGCCCTTCACGGCATGCAGCAGGCTGTTGGGGTCGGCCTGCTGGGCTTCGACCGTGGGGGCGTCGTCGGCGGTATCCACCGGCAGGTACAGCGCATCCGCTGCGGCGGTGGAGAAGCCGTGGTTGGCGGTGCCGTCCCACTGCATCGGCGTGCGGGAGCCGGTGCGGAAGTAGCCGCCCTCCTTGGTGGGCAGGGGCAGGTAGCGCATGCCGATCTCATCGCCGTAATACACGAACGGTGCGCCGGGCAGAGTGAACAGCGTGGCGTAGGCCAGCCGCAGTTCGTCCACCGTCAAACCGGCCGAGGGGCGGATGGTATCGTGGTTGCAGGTGATAAAGCACCACAGGCCGTCCTTTTTGGTGGCCTTGTAGCTGGGCAGGTAGTCGTCCAAAAACTTATCGATGCCGGTGCCGGAGTCCTTGCAGAAGTAGGCCTTGCCGATGTTGTGCGGGTTGGAGTCGGTGGCACCGTCGTAGTTGCGCATCAGCCAGCTGTAGCCGTTGCCCTGCCACTCCAGATAAAAGTCCATATCGAAGCCGTTTTTCAGCGACATGCGCGGGCCGTTCCACTCAGCCACCAGGGCGGCTTCGGGGTACTCCTTGCTCAGCATGGCGGCTATGTCGCGCCAGATGGCACAGGTGTACTTTTTGTGCTTGGTGTCGTTTTTGACAAGGCTGGAAGCCATATCCACGCGGAAACCATCACAGCCCATGTCCAGCCAGAACCGCATGACGTCCTTCATGGCCTCCACGGTAGTCAGGCAGGCGGGGTCGGTGGTGGGCTTTTGCCAGGGCTGGTTGATCTTGCCGTAGCCGTAGTTCAGCGCGGGCTGGCACTTGAAGAAGTTCAAAATGTAGGTACCGTTGCGCGGAGTCTCGCCGCCGATGAAGGGCATGCCGTCGCCGGAGGCAAAGCAGGAATCGGTCCAGATGAAGCGGTCGGAGTATTCGTTGTGCTCGGGCCGGCAGCTGGCCTTGAACCAGGCGTGTTCCTCGCTGGTGTGGCCGGGCACCAGGTCGAACAGCACGTGGATGCCCTTCTCGTGAGCGGCCTTGAACAGCGCGGCGGCGTCCGCGTTGGTGCCATAGCGCGGCGCAATTTTTTTGTAGTCGCGCACGTCGTAGCCGGCGTCTTTAAACGGAGAGTCGTAGCAGGGGTTGATCCACAGCGCATTGCAGCCTAAGTCTTTGATGTAATCCAGCTTGGCAATGATGCCGGGAAAATCTCCGATGCCGTCCCCGTTGGTATCGTAAAAACTCTGGGGATAGATTTCGTAGAATACCGCATCTTTCAACCATTGTTTCATGGGGAAGTCTCCTTTTATATTATAGTATAATAGAATATAGAGCGGCGGCTTTTCGCGCAAACGCTTTCCTTTATACTATAACCACCGCCTCGCTTTGTCAATGAATTTTTGTATTGTCGAAGGTGACGAAAATTTACCAATAGTTTTCGACGGATTTGCTATATACCCAACATGTTGACAAAATATGAACAATCCGTTGACAAACGAAGAACAGCGGTTTAAAGTAATAGAACAAGCGATTGTAAAAATATGTAAGAAATGAGGGAGATTATACAAATGAATACGCTTGTGATTGTTCTGATCGCAGCTGTCGTCCTGGTATGTGCGTACACCGGGTACGGCCGCTGGCTCGCTAAAACCTGGGGTGTTGACCCCAACGCCAAAACTCCGGCTGTGCGGCTGGAGGATGGCAAGGACTACGTGCCCACCGATGGCTGGACCGTTTTCAGCCATCAGTTCTCTTCCATCGCAGGTGCCGGCCCTGTTACCGGTGCTATCCAGGCTGCCGCTTTCGGCTGGCTGCCCGTCCTGCTGTGGGTGCTCATCGGCGGCGTCTTCTTCGGCGCTGTTACCGACTTCGGCGCCCTGTATGCTTCCGTCAAGAATGACGGTAAGTCCATGGGCCTGCTGATCGAGAAGTACATCGGCAAGACCGGCCGTAAGCTGTTCCTGCTGTTCTGCTGGCTGTTCTGCTGCATCGTTATCGCTGCTTTTGCCGACATGGTCGCCGGTACCTTCAACGCTTACGTCACCACCGATGGTGTGACCAGCCTGTCTGATGCCGCCAACACCAACGGCGCTGCCGGCATGGTCTCCATCATGTTCATGGTGTTCGCTGTCATCTTCGGCCTGCTGCAGAAGAAGTTCCACTTCACCGGCTGGAAAGAGTCCGTCATCAGCATCGTCTTCATCGTGCTGTCCTTCGTTGTCGGCATGAACTTCCCCATCATTCTGGGCAAGGCTGCCTGGAGCTACATCACCTTCGTCTACATCTTCTTCGCTGCGGTCCTGCCCATGTGGCTGCTGAAACAGCCCCGTGACCACATGACCACCTTCATGTTCATCTGCATGATCGCCGGTGCCGTTGTCGGCCTGCTGGTCGCTCATCCCACCATGAACCTGCCCGTCTTCACCGGTTTCAACAACGAGAAGCTGGGCACCATGTTCCCCATCCTGTTTGTTACCGTGGCCTGCGGCGCCGTTTCCGGTTTCCACAGCCTGGTTTCCTCCGGTACTTCCTCCAAGACCGTTGAGAACGAGAAAGACATGCTCAAGGTCGGTTACGGCGCCATGGTGCTGGAAAGCCTGCTGGCTGTTCTGGCCCTGTGCGTTGCCGGTGCTGCTGCCGCTGCCGATGGCACCCCGGCCGCCGGTACCCCGTTCCAGATCTTTAGCCGCGGCGTTGCCGGCTTCTTTGAGATGTTCGGCGTGCCCGTTTCCATCGCTACCGTCTTTATGACGATGTGCGTTTCCGCCCTGGCCCTGACCAGCCTGGATGCCGTGGCCCGTATCGGCCGTATGAGCTTCCAGGAGCTGTTCAGCACCGATGATATGGAGCACGCTGAGGGCTGGCGCAAGCTGTTCTGCAACGTTTACTTCTCCACCATCATCACTCTGGCCTTCGGCTTCCTGCTGACCCAGATCGGCTATGCCAACATCTGGCCGCTGTTCGGTTCCGCCAACCAGCTGCTGAGCGCCCTGGTCCTGGCTACCCTGTGCGTATTCCTGAAGGTCACCGGCCGCAACAACAAGATGCTGTTCCCGCCGCTGGTCATCATGCTGTGCGTCACCTTCACCGCGCTGGTCCAGCGCCTGATCGCCATGGTCAAGGCCATCTCTGCCGCTGTTTCCACCACCATCCCCGCTGGCGAGACCACCTGGGGTGCTGTGTTCATCGCCAACGGCCTGCAGCTGATCCTGGCTGTGATGCTGATCGTTCTGGGCCTGAACATTGTGCTGCACAGTGTCAAGAGCTACAGCAAGAGCGAGAAAAACAGCGAAAAAGCTGCTGCCTGAGCTTAATACCTATTGACAAAGCCTGCATAGTGATGTAATATTTATGCATGAGTATGGGCCGCAATGGCGCGGCAGCACGCTGCGCCGTGGATGCTTATAGCCAAGGCTTCAAGTCCCGGCTTTCCGTAAGGAGCCGGGGCTTTTTGCGTAAGGTGGTTCTGCCTCTCCCCTGCCGGGAAAGGCGGACCTGCTCATAGAGGGAATTATACAGGAAAATAAAGGAGAACATCATGAAACTGAAAAAGACTTTGGCCCTGGGCTTGGTGGCTGCCATGGCCGCCAGCTTTACCGCCTGCGGCTCTACCGCAGCCGAGAGCACCGCTGATTCCACCGCTTCCGGCGAGGCCGCCGCTGAGGCTGCCGCCGATGCCCCCGATGGTGACGGCGACCCCACGACCCTGACCGTTGCCATGGAGTGCGCTTACGCCCCCTACAACTGGACCCAGAGCGATGACTCCAACGGCGCTGTTGCCATCCGCGGCTCCAGCGATTACGCCTACGGCTACGACGTTATGATGGCCAAAAAGATTGCCGACGCCCTGGGCCAGAACGTCCAGATTGTCAAGCTGGACTGGGACAGCCTGATCCCCGCCGTCATGAGCGGCGATGTGGACTGCGTCATCGCCGGTCAGTCCATCACCGCTGAGCGCGCTGCCCAGGTCGACTTCTCTGACCCGTACTACTACGCTTCCATCATCACCCTGACCAAGAAGGACAGCCAGTATGCTTCCGCCGCCAGCGTGGCCGATCTGGCCGGTGCCACCGCTACCAGCCAGCTGGGTACCATCTGGTATGATAACTGCCTGCCCCAGATTCCCGATGCCAACATCCTGCCCGCCCAGGAAACTGCCCCCTCCATGCTGGTGGCCCTGAGCAGCGGCGCCTGCGACATCGTCGTCACCGACCGTCCCACCGGCCAGGCGGCCCTGGTTGCTTATCCTGACTTCACCCTGCTGGACTTCGGCGGCGGCGACAACGACTTCCAGGTCAGCGATGAGGACATCAACATCGGTATTTCCATGAAGAAGGGCAACACCGCCCTGAAGGATGCCATCAACGAAGTGCTGGCAACCATGACCGCTGACGACTACAACACCATGATGGACGAAGCCATCAGCGTACAGCCCCTGAGCGAGTAATCCCCGCCATCCATACCCCTGCCGCTTTTTTCGGCGGCAGGGGTTTCGGCGGTTCTACCCCTACGGTGCATGAAGAATAAAGGAGAATCCCCATGCAAGACTTTTTGACAAACTGCGCCAATGTGTTGCAGAAATACGGCTTTTCGTATCTGCGCGGCGCAGGCACTACCCTGCTGCTGGCACTGGTCGGCACATTCTTTGGCTGCCTGATCGGTTTCGCCGTGGGCGCTTTGCAGACGATCCCCATCGATAAACAGCGCGACCCCGCCTGGAAGCGGGTGCTGCTGCGCATCCTGCGGGTAGTGCTGCGCTGCTATGTTGAGCTGTTCCGCGGCACGCCCATGATCGTGCAGGCCGTTTTCATCTACTACGGTCTGCTGCAGGTGTTCGGCATTAAAATGGGCATGTGGACGGCCGGTTTCTTCATCGTATCCATCAACACCGGTGCCTACATGGCTGAGACGGTCCGCGGCGGCATTGTCTCCATCGACCCAGGCCAGACCGAGGGTGCCATGGCTATCGGCATGAACCACTGGCAGACGATGCTGCATGTCATCCTGCCCCAGGCCCTGCGCAACATCGTGCCCCAGATCGGCAACAACTTCATCATCAACATCAAGGATACCTCGGTGCTGTCGGTCATCTCCATCACCGACCTGTTCTTTGTGCACAAGAGCGTGGTCGGCGCGCTGTACACCTACTTTGAAAGCGCCGTTATCGTCATGATCATCTACCTGTCGATGACGCTGCTGGCCAGCTACCTGCTGCGTGCCTGGGAGAAGGCCCTGGACGGCCCCCAGAACTACGACCTGAACACCACCGATACCCTGGCCTACACCAGCGGCATGTACAACGCCCCGGACCCGGACCACAAGTCCCAGAATCTGGATATGAAAGGAGAGGCATCCCATGTCTGAACCCATCATTGAGGTGCGCCACCTCTCCAAAAGCTTTGGCACCCACGTGGTGCTGCGCGATGTTGACTTTACCGTCAACCACGGCGATGTTACCTGCGTGATCGGCGCCTCCGGCAGCGGAAAATCCACGCTGCTGCGCTGCATCAACCTGCTGGAGACTCCCACCCACGGCAGCGTGCTGTTCCATGGGCAGGACATCACGGCCAAAGGCTCTGACCCCTGCGCCTACCGCGCCAAGGTGGGCATGGTGTTCCAGAGCTTCAACCTCTTCAACAACATGACCGTGCTGGACAACTGCACCGCCGGCCTGCGCTACGTGCTGCACCAGGACAAGGAGACCGCCCGCAAGACGGCCCTGAGCAACCTGGAAAAGGTAGGCATGGCCCCCTACGTCAACGCCAAGCCCCGCCAGCTTTCCGGCGGCCAGAAGCAGCGCGTGGCCATCGCCCGTGCGCTGTCCATGCAGCCCGAAGTGCTGCTGTTTGACGAGCCTACCTCCGCCCTGGACCCCCAGATGGTGGGTGAAGTGCTGAGCGTTATGCGCCAGCTGGCCAAGGAGGGCCTGACCATGATCGTCGTCACCCACGAGATGGCCTTCGCCCGCGATGTTTCCAGCCATGTGGTCTACATGGCTGACGGTGTCATCTGCGAGGAAGGCACCCCCGCCGACATCTTTGAGCATCCCCAGAACCACCGCACCATCGAGTTCCTCTCCCGCTTCCGCGAGCAGTAAACAAACCATAGGTAAGGCCCTCTCCCCTATCTCAGGGGCGAGGGCCTTTTTGCGTAAGGATGGCGTTATGTAGGGGCGAACCCGCAAGCCTTGCCTTATAACACCTTGACAATCTCCAGCTTAACGGTTATAATTATAACTGTTCTAAAACAAACACTATGTGAGGTGAGCCACTTGATCCCGGTACTGGCCTTTGTACAGCACTATAAAAAGTTCTATACATCCCAGTTTGAATCCGCCGCGGTCCGCCATGGGCTGAACCAGCTGGAGATCGACATCCTGCTGTTCCTGCATAACAACCCGGATTGCCGCACTGCCAGCGACATCTGCCGCTACCGCGGGCTGGCTAAGTCCAATGTGTCCAAGGCGGTGGAGCATCTGCGCACGATGGGCCTGCTGACGGTAAGCCCGGCCGCCGATAACCGCCGCCAGCGGATGCTGGGCTTTACCGACGCTGCCGCGCCGCTGGTACAGGAGCTTCACGCCATCCAGCAGGCCGCCACCGCCGCCGTGACCGCCGACCTGACCCCCGCCGAGGCGCAGGCCATGCAGGACTATATGGCCCGCATGGATGCCACCCTCTGCCGCCGCCTTGCAGAAAAAGGAGAAACACTATGACCTATCTTGTGGCATTTATCGTTTGCTTTATCGCCGGTATCGGCGCGGGCTTGGGCACCGGCTTTGCGGGCATGAGCGCCGCCGCCGTCATCAGCCCGATACTCATCACCTTTTTGGGGATGGACCCCTACATGGCCGTGGGCATCGCCCTGGCAAGCGACGTGCTGGCAAGCGCCGTCTCGGCCTATACCTACAAGAAAAACGGCAACCTGGATGTGAAAAACGGCGCTGTGATGATGGCCGCCGTGCTGATGTTTACGATGGTGGGTAGCTTTGTAGCCAGCAAGGTGCCCGGCGCGACCATGGGCAGCTTCTCGGTGTTTATGACGATGCTGCTGGGCGTCAAGTTCATCGTGCGGCCTGTCATGACCACCAAGGAGGCCATGCAGGGCGTCAGCGCCCAGAAGCGGCTGGTGCAGTCGCTGGTCTGCGGCATGGGCGTGGGTTTTATCTGCGGCTTTATCGGCGCAGGCGGCGGCATGATGATGCTGCTCCTGCTCACCTCGGTGCTGGGGTACGAGCTGAAGACCGCCGTGGGCACCAGCGTGTTTATCATGACCTTTACGGCCCTGACGGGTGCGGTCAGCCACTTTGCCATTGGCGGCGCGCCGGACCTGTTCTGCCTGGTATGCTGTGTGCTCAGCACCCTGTTGTGGGCGCGCATCGCGGCTAAGTTTGCCAATAAGGCCGAACCCGCCACCCTCAACCGCGCCACTGGCGTAGTGCTGGTGATTTTGGGCGTGGCCATTTTGGGTGTGAAGTATCTGTAACGGCCCGTACAGCATAGAAATAGCTCCTACCCCACTCCGGGCAGGAGCTATTTTTATTGCAGCAAACTCTCCACCACCTGCAGCCCATCCTCTGTCAACGCTTCCCCGCCCGGTGCATCAACCACGGCGACGGTAACATAATCCACCGTCAGTGCGGCCTGCTTTTGCAGGTAGGCCAGCGTCTCCCCTGCCCTGAGCAAATCCGTGGCGGTAAAATCGGTCAGCGTCCGGGCACTGTATTTGCGCCAGGCATCGGGCACGGCGGTCAGCCGGTCGGGGTTCTGCCGCACAAAAGCGGCCCAGACGGCGGCGCGGGCATTGGCGGCGGTCGTCTCGCTCATCTGGCTTTGCAGGTCGGCAATCAACTCCACCGCGTCGGTGGCACTGACAGCCTGCACCGCCTCCTTGCCGTAGCCCAGCGCCAGCCGTGCGGCGGGCTGCAGCAGCGAGGACGTATCAAACCGCACCGCCGTGCCGCTGCCCACGCAATCCACCCAGCAGGAGGGCGTGGCCGCCAGATAGTACAGCGGCGGTAGGGCGGTCTCGCCGGTGGAAAGCGCGGCCCTCAGCAGTTGAGCGGCCCGCCCTGCCCCAGCCGAAAGCGTACATTCCGCCAGTGTGGTAGTGCCAGCCGGTGCGTTGACCAGCAGCTGCCCCGGCAGGGCACAGAAGGTCACGCTGTGGGCCGGGCCGTCCGCTCGCACCAGCACAAAGGCCGGCTCCTCTTTCTGCACCACCAGCAGCATCCGCCACACGCTTTGGGCACCCGGCTCGATTTGCAGCTGGCTCTGGTTGGCGGCGGCCTGCCGCAATTCTTGCTGGGTCTGCCGCTGCCGGGCCAAAAAGCCCACCACAAGGATCAGCGGCAGCAAAAGCAGCAGGGTCAGCCACAGGCTGCACCAAAAAAATCCGGCGCGTGAACGCATAAAACCCACCTCACTGTGAGAAACTTCCCTTATAGTCTGGGCGGCACTGCCCGGCGCTATACAAAAAGGAGGTCTGTTTTATGCTGCACGAACCGTTTGGCCCCCATGGAGCCGAGGAAGAAACCGAGGAACTTTGGACTGACCTGAGCGAGGTGCCCGAAACTGCCTACGAGCAGGACCCGAAGCGCCGCATCAACAGCGATACGGATATGCCGTTTGACCCGTCGCTGCTGCCCACCGACCCCGGCCTGGGCGAAGGCCCGCTGTAACCCACGCAAAAAGCCCCCGGCAAGAGGCTGCGGCCTCTCTGCCGGGGACTTGCTGTTTTTATTGGTGTAAAGCGGTTATTCCGGGATGACAAAGGCCACGCCCACCGCGCCGGGGCCGATGTGGGTGCCGATGGTGGGGCCGATCTGCCCCACGCGCCCGCCGGTCAGGTGCAGGTTTTGGTGCAGATAGTGGTGCACCGGGGCGGTAAGCTGCTTATCGTCGCTGTACACCAGCGTGTAGCCGTAGGCCGGGTCCACGCCGCCCTGCTTGTCCAACTGGCGGTACAGGGCTACCAGCGCACCGGGACGGCCGCGGCCTTTGTCTACCAGATGGATCGCACCTTCGGACAGCATCAGCACCGGTTTGATGCCCAGTGCACCGCCCACGATAGCTACGGCGGCAGGCAGGCGGCCGCCCTTTTGCAGGTGCTTCAGGCTGTCCACGATGGCAACGACCCGCACCCGCTTTTTAAAGGTCTCCAGCTCGGCCGCAATGCGGGAGGCGGAAAGCCCCTGCTCCCGCAGGCGGATGGCCTCCCGCACGATGATGGCCTCGCCCTGGGTAGCGGTCTCGGAGTCGATGATGTAGACTTTGGCGTCTGTCTCGGCGGCGGCCAGGCTGGCGCACTGGTAGGTGCCGGAAAGCTTTTGCGCGACAGTGATGACAATGACCTCATCCCCTGCATCGGCAGCATCCTCAAACAGCTCGATAAACGAAGCCGGGCTGGGCTGGCTGGTGCGGGGCAGCTTGCTGTCCTCGGCCAGGCGGGTGAAGAACTCGTCCTTGGTCATGCTGCCGTCATCCACGGTGGCGGTGCCATCGGCAAAGGTGATGCCCATGGGCACAACGGTCACGCCGGGGGTCTCCAGGTCGCGGGCGGTCAAATCGGCCGCCGAGTCAGTGACGATACGGATCATAGTCGGATTCCTTTCTCATACTTCCCTATACGGAAAAACTCTTTTCTTCAATGCCCGGCAGATCGGCGGCGGCATCGGGGTCTAACTGCTGCACCGATTCCAGCTTGCGGGTGATGGCGCGGCTGCGCGGGCCGATCAGCTCCTCCAGGTCGGAGCCGGTCTGGTTCAGGTGGCGCTGCATCTGCTGTAAGCCGACGCCGAACTTCTCAAATTCTGTCTTGACAGCGCCCAAAATCGTCCACACCTCGCCGGAACGCTTTTGGATCGCCAGCGTGCGGAAGCCCATCTGCAAAGCGTTCAGCAGTGCCGCCATGGTGGACGGGCCTGCTACCGTGATTTGATAATCCCGCTGCAAAACTTCCGTGATTCCGCTGGAAACCACCTCGGCATACAGCCCCTCAAAGGGCAGAAACAGGATGCCGAAGCTGGTGGTGTAGGGCACCTCGATGTACTTATCGTGAATGTCCTTGGCCTCCTGCCGCAGCACCGACTGCAGTGCCTTGCGCATGGCGGCCGCCGCGGCAGCGTCGCCGCGCTCCAAAGCCGCCTGCAGGTGGGCGTAGGTGTCACCGGGGAACTTGGCGTCGATGGGCAGCCAGATGTTGCCGTTCTGCCCCGGCATCTTGATGGCAAACTCTACGCGGTTGGCGCTGCCGGGCACAGTGGCTACGTTCTCGGCATACTGACCGGGGGCCAAAATCTGTTCCAGGATCGCGCCCAGCTGTACCTCGCCCAAAATGCCGCGAGTCTTTACGCCGGAAAGCACCTGCTTCAGGCTGCCCACATCGGCGGCGAGGTTCTGCATCTCGCCCAGGCCCTTGTAGACCTGCTCCAGCTGGGTGCTGACGGCGCGGAAAGACTCGTTGATGCGCTTTTGCAGGGTGTCCTGCAATTTTTCCTCGACCGTGCCGCGGATCTCGTCCAGCTTTTGGTTGTTGTCGGCCCGGATGGTGTTCAGCCCCTGCACCAGCGCCCCGCGCACGCCGTCCAAGCGGGCAGCGTTGGAGTCCTCAAGGTTCTTCAGGCGGGTCTCCATCATCGTAAGCTGGGCAATCAGCGCATCGTTGGCGGCCTTCTGGCGGGCAGCCCCGGCGCGGTCGATGGACTCCAGCCGGGCGGTGCTGGTGGCGGCGTTCTGGCGCTGGTTCTCGGCCAACACGGCGGAAAAGTCCCGCAGCGTGGCGGTGGTGGTGCGGGCGCTCTCGCCCTGCATCGCCCGCAGCTGTTCAGCCAGCCTGCAATACCGGGGTCATCGCGTTGACAACGTCATCGGCGGTAGGCCCCTGGGGCTTCTGCGGGCGGCTGCTGCGCACCAGTAAGATGGCCAGCAGCACATCACCTACCAGCGCCAGCACCAGAACAAAATAAAGCAAGATTTCCATGTTGTGTTCCTTTTTTAGGCGGAACGATGGGTATTATACCACAACACTCAGCCATTACCAAGTACAAGTGTTCAAATTTCGACTGTTTTTAAGACAAAATTAACATTTTCTGTCGATTATCTCAACGAATCAGCAGCAGTGCCGTGGCCAGCACACCCATGGCGGCGGCCAAAACCTCGGTCTCCCAGCTTTTGCGCTCCACCACCGGGGAAGCCGGATTGTACCACACCAGCACGGTCTTGCCCTGCTGGCCGTCGTGGTGGAACCAGAAGGAGTCGTTGGTGTGGCGCTCCATCCGCTGGCCGTTTGCGGTAAATACTACCCGGTAGCAGTATCCGCCCGCACCCACGCGGGGATTGATGAGGGCGTCGCGGCGGGACGGCTGTGCGGGGGTATCGCTCTGGCTGGACTTGCAGCAATCCAAAATCTGGGCGGGAAGCAACGTGCCGCCGCGCACGATGCGGTATTTCTCCCAAAGCATCAAAAGCACCAGCACCCACAGCAGGATACCCAGCACACGGTAAAAAAGCAGTAAGGCAAAAGGCATAAAAGTCTCCTTATAAAAACGATTGGTTAATAGCAAGGCTGCAGGGGCGTACAGTGTGCTCCCGCGAGCCGATATTTGCCATCGGCCCCTGCAAGAGTTGAACTTACCTATTATAATACCGCCCTTTTGCTTTGGGTGCAAGGGCAAAGATAATTTAAAAGATAATTTAATGCGCTAAAGTGTTGACTTATTTGGGCAGATTTGCTAAAATATAAATAATGATGCACATCTGTGCAAAACAAAATGAACAAATAAAGGAGGCGCCTATGCGCCCTGACATGAACCAACAAAACGAACGCTGCACCGATTTGTATGAAGCCATCCTCCGGCTGGAAAACCTGGACGAGTGCATCCGCTTTTTTGACGACCTGTGCGCTGTGACCGAGCTGCGCACTATGGAGCAGCGCTACGCCGTGGCAGGCTGCCTGCTGCAGGGCAAGGTCTACAGCGAGATCCGCCGCGAAACCGGCGCGTCCAGCGCCACCGTCAGCCGCGTGAACCGTATGCTGAACTACGGCACCGGCAGCGTGGCCGCCAGCGTCAAGCACGATCTGGAGCAGAAGAGCCAAGAGGACGAGAACAAATAAGGACAACACCCAAGGAAAGGAGTTTTCCATGTCTGTTTCTATCACTGATTTCGGCAAACTGACTACCGGCCAGCCGGTGCAGCTGGTCACCCTGAAAAACGATAAGATCGAGGTGCAGCTGTTGACCTATGCGGCCATCATCCACCGCATCATTGTGCCGGACCGCAAGGGCAGCCCCACCGACGTGGTGCTGGGCTACCCCACCGCCCGGGATTACGAACTGAACACCGACAGCATGGGCGCTGCCGTGGGGCGCTTTGCCAACCGCATTGGCGGCGCGCAGTTTCCCCTGTATGAGGAGATCGTCCATGTAACGCCCAACAGCGCGGGCAACTGCCTGCACAGTGGTCTGCACGGCTTCAACCACGCCCTGTTCACTGCCGAGGTCACCCGCGGTGAGACCGACAGCGTGACGATGACTGCCCACAGTCCTGCCGGCACCGACGGATTCCCCGGCAACTTTGATTTGGAGATCCAATACAGCCTGGTGAAAGAGGGCCTGATGATCCGTTACAGCGCCACCACTGATGCCCCCACCGTCTGCAACATGACCAACCACAGCTACTTTAACCTCAACGGCCACGGCAGCGGCTCGGCTCTGGGCCACCGCATCAGCGTGGACGCCGACGCCTATCTGGAAGCTGACGAGAACAGCGTGCCCACCGGCCGCAAACTGCCGGTTAAGGGCACCCCGATGGACTTTACCGAGGAAAAGACCCCCGGCCGGGACATCAACGCCGACTACCCTGCTCTGGTGCAGGCCAAAGGCTACGACCAGTGCTACATCATCCGGGACAGCGGCCTGCGCCACGCCGCCTGGGCTACCGGCCCCGAGACCGGCATTCGCATGGAGGTGCTGACCACCCTGCCCGGCATGCACTTGTACACCGCCAACTATCTTGCACCCCAGACAGCCTGCAAGGATGATGCCCGCTACGAAGCCCGCGATGCCGTCTGCTTCGAGACCGAAGATTTCCCCGACGCCCCGAACCATCCCGATTTCCCCGATACGACCCTGCTGCCGGATGCCCCGTACAGCTCCACCACGATCTATCGGTTCGACATCGCACCTATGTAAAACGTAACGCAATACAGCAAAAGACCACCGCGTCTGCGGTGGTCTTTTGCTTTGTACAAATAGAAATGTTATACAATACGTATTTATCCAAATTGTATTTGCGAACGATTAGTATAATCAGGCCTGCTCCAGACGATACAACCTGCCACTGAAGGGCGGCAGAGTCAGCTTCAGCTCGCCGTCGGTCTTGCGGGCACAGCTGCGCTTGGGGGCGGCGGTGCTGCCGCCGAAGGTCTCCCAATCGGTGTCCAGCAGCAGGGTCAGCTTGCCGGCAACAGGCAGCGTGAGAGTGTAATCCTCCAGCTCCGTATCGCCGAAGTTGAATGCCGCCAGCACAGCCGCCTCGCTCCCCTGCCGGAGAATGGCGCAGGCATCCAGCTCGGGGTGGGAGCAATCCAGCCATTGGAAGGCGGCGGGGTCGTACTCCCGCCGCCAGAAGGCATCCTCTGCGCAGTAGGCCCTGTTCAACGCCTGGCGGAAGCGGCGGAAATCGTTATGGTTGGGGTAATCCAGCACCATCCAATCCTGCTCGCGGCTCTCGTCAAACTCCCGCAGCTGGGCGAATTCATTGCCCATAAAGTCCAGCTTTTTGCCGGGGTGGATGGCCATGTACAGGTACAGCGCCCGCGCCTGGGGGAACTTGCCCGCGTAGTCGCCGTACATTTTCTGTACGATGGTGGCCTTGCCGTGGACGTTCTCGTCGTGGCTGAAGGGCAAAATGTAATGCTCGTTCCAGGCGTACATCATCGAGAAGGTCAGCTTGCCCAGATTCTCTTTGCGCTCCTCGGAAGTCTTTTTAAAGTAGTCCAGGGTGTCGTTCATCCAGCCCAGGTCCCACTTGTAGTCAAAGCCCAGGCCGCCGTACTCCACGGGAGCGGTGACTTTGGGATAGTTGGTGGAGTCTTCGGCAATCAGCAGGGCGGTGGGGTGGCGTTGCTGCAGGCCCTGGTTCATGCCCTTCAAAAATTCCAGCGTCGAACCGTTGACGCCGCGGTTGGGGTCACCCTGCCAGTAGATCAGGCGGGAGACTGCGTCCATGCGCAGGCCGTCAGCGTGGAACACCTGCAGCCAGTAGTCGGCGCAGGACTGGATAAAGCAGCGGATCTCGCCGCGGGAGTGCATGAAGTTGCAGCTGCCCCACTCGCTTTGGCCCACGGCTGCGGCGGGGTACTCGTACAGCGGGGTGCCGTCAAATTCTTTCAAGCCGTAGCTGTCGATCGCAAAGTGTACCGGCACAAAGTCCAAAATGACGCCGATGCCCTCTTTATGGCAGGCGTTGACGAACTCGGCCAGCTGCTGCGGGGTGCCGTAGCGGCTGGTGGGGGCGTAAAAGCCGGTGATCTGGTAGCCCCAGCTGCCGTCAAAGGGATGCTCGGCCAGAGGCATCAGCTCGATGTGGGTAAAGCCGTTCTCCTTGCAGTAGGCAGGCAGCAACTCGGCCAGCTCGGCGTAGGTGTACCAGCTGCCGTCCTCTTTCTGCCGCCAGCTGCCGGCGTGGACTTCGTAGATATTCAGCGGCTTATCGAAGCATTTCGTGCGGCCGGCCATCCACTTGTCATCGGTGAAGCCGGTGGGGCGGTCGGCAATGATGCTGCGGCCGTCGGGGCGCAGGGTCATGGCGGTGCCGTAAGGGTCGCAGTGGGCCACGGTCTGACCGTTGGCACCGCGCACCCAATACTGGTAGACCATGCCCGCATTGGCACCGGGGACATCGCACTCCCAAACGGCGGACTGGGTGCGGTGCATGTCATAGGTGCCGACCTCGGTCTCCACCGCAATGTGTTGGGCGGACGGTGCCCAGACCGCAAAATGGGTGCCCCCAAAGTAGGTGTGGGCGCCAAAGAACTCGTAAGCATCAAAGGCGTGCCCGGTGTAAAAATCCTGCATATTCATAGGGAAAACCTCAATTTTGATAGACGCAGAGGAATGTCGAAAAGCCTCCCTCTGCGAGACAGACTCTCCCGATACGGGGAAGGTGGCATGAAGTGCCAGAGGGGGCCGAAGAAAGTTGTTCTTATGGCAACACCGCACAATTCCCGCCTAACGGCTTAAGCACCGCTCCGGCGGCTGCGG